>Ga0272442_10000190_pt1 | contig 102046 bp, 75 predicted proteins | sample SSMForm2O_FD_200262 | JGI IMG/M metagenome (GOLD analysis project Ga0272442, IMG submission 200262) | Marine sediment archaeal communities from Little Sippewissett salt marsh, Falmouth, MA, United States - SSM-Form-2O | ecosystem: Environmental > Aquatic > Marine > Wetlands > Sediment ...
TCGCAAGGCCCTTCTTCGACTGCACGGACGTGATCGCGCTCGTGAGCGTGGTCTTGCCGTGGTCCACGTGACCGATCGTTCCCACGTTCACGTGAGGCTTGCTACGAACGTACTTCTCCTTGGCCATCGATACTCTCCTCTGCGGCGAACGTACCGTTATTCCCTGGAGCCCTCGACCGGACTTGAACCGGTGACCCCGTCCTTACCAAGGACGTGCTCTGCCGGCTGAGCTACGAGGGCCTCGAACCTCCATGGAGCGGGAAACGGGATTCGAACCCGCGACCCTCAGCTTGGAAGGCTGATGCTCTAGCCAGCTGAGCTATTCCCGCCTCGGTTTCCAACTCGCTAATGGTGGAGGGGGAGGGATTTGAACCCCCGCAGGCAACTGCCGGCAGATTTACAGTCTGCTCCCTTTGACCACTCGGGAACCCCTCCCGGGCAACTATGCCTCGCGCGATAGAGCCTAGCATGCTCTCCCTGTCTGCCGGCGCGAGAATACTCACCAACCTCTCCTCTTCTCTTCTCCCGGAGCTGGCGAAAGGATTCGAACCTTCAACCTGCTGCTTACAAGGCAGCTGCTCTGCCCTTGAGCTACGCCAGCGCACCTCTGCACAGGCACACCTGCGCCTCTGCAGAAATTCGAGTTTTTAGAGACTTTGTCGGAAACTGTCAAGTCATTTCTTGAGCTTTCGGCCCGATTTTTGCTCTGCTTGCAGCAAACAGTAGAATTGCCCCTGCCGCCGACACGTTGAGGCAACTCATCGGACCGGGTAGATCGATGCGCAGGACCGCGTCACAGCGCGAGCGGACAATTTTTCTCAACCCCCTGCCCTCGCCGCCGAGCACCAGAACGCAGGGTTGCACCCAAGGCGCTTCCAACGGATCCATTGTTCCATCTGCCTCGGCCCCGAGAATCCAGCAGCCCTCGGCCTTGAGCCTGCGGATCGCCTCATCCATGCCCGACGCCTGCACCACCGGTACCAGCTCTGCCGCGCCGGCTGAGGCCTTGCTCACCGCAGCGGTCACGCCGGCCCCGCGGGAGCGGGGGAGCACCGCGCCCGTGGCGCCGAGGGCAGCGGCCGACCGAAGCAGGGCGCCGAGATTCTGGGGATCCTCCACGCCGTCGAGGGCCAGGATCAGCGGCGCGCCGCCGCCCTCGGGGTCGAGCAGGTCCCGGAGATCGGCGTACGGGTACGGACCGCACTCGGCGGCCACGCCCTGGTGGGCCCGGGCCCCGCCCGTGCGCTTGACGATCTCGTCACGGGACACGGACTTCACCGCCACGCCGCAGCGCTCCGCCTCGACGGTCACCTCGTCGAGGCCGGCCCCGCCGCGGCCGCGCGCCACCAGCACCCGGTGCACCGGGCAGCGCCCGGCGCGCAGCACCGCGATCACCGGGTGGATGCCGTAGAGGGTGCGCGATTGTGCCATTCAGGTCCTCCGAGCTGCACCGCGGGCTGCAAGCCCGCGGTCAGGATGGCCAGCGGCCAAGCCCGGGGGGCTAGCGTCCAGCCCGCCAACCGGCGGGCTTCCCGTAAGATCCTGACCGCGGGTTTTCAACCCGCGGTTGCCCGCCCCGCCGCCTCTCCCGGCTCCAGCGCGGCGAGCTGCTCCCGCACCACCGCCTGGACACGCTTCGCCGCCTCGGCCAGCGGCACCTTGTCCACATCCTCGCCGCGGCGCAGCTTCACCTCGACCACGCCCTCCTTGAGCCCGCGCCCGCCGATCGCCACGCGCACCGGGAAGCCGATCAGGTCCGCGTCCTTGAACTTCACGCCGGCCCGCTCGGCCCTGTCGTCGAGGATCACCTCGAGGCCCAGCTTCGAGAGCTCGGCGTACAGCGCCTCCGCGGTCTGCACCACCTCGGGCACGTTCATCTGCAGCGGCAGCACCACCACCTGGTACGGAGCGAGGCTGATCGGCCAGCAGATTCCGCCTTCGTCGTGGTGCTGCTCGATCGCCGCGGCCGCGGTACGGCCCACGCCGATGCCGTAGCAGCCCATCACGATCGGGATCTTCTTGCCGTCCTCGGCCAGCACGGTCGTGTGAAGCCGCTCCGAGTACTTGGTGCCGAGGAAGAACACCTGCCCGACCTCGATGCCGCGGTGCTCGCCGAAGCGGCCCTCCTGGCAGCGCGGGCAGAGCTCGCCGGAGGCCCCCCGGCGCAGGTCGGCGAAGCGGCCGACCTCGAAGTCCCGGCCGCGATGCACGTCCTTGAGATGCGCGTCGTTGCGGTTGGCGCCGATGACGAAGCCGGCCATCGGCCGCACCGCGTGGTCGGCCAGGATCTCGATCGGCTGCGCCATGCCCACCGGCCCGGCAAAGCCCACGGGCGCGCCCGAGATCCGCTCGATCGTGGCGTCGTCGGCCAGCTCCACCTCGTCGGCGCCGAGCAGGCCCTGCAGCTTGGCCTCGGACAGCTCGTGGTCGCCGCGCACCAGCACGGCCACCGGCTCGCCGTCGGCCAGATAGAGCAGCGTCTTGACCAGCTCCTGCGGGGTGACGCCGAGGAAGGCGCTGACCTCCTCAACCGTGCTCCGGCCCGGCGTGTCCACGGCCTCGGGCGCGCCGTCGGGCGCCGCGTCCGGCTCGTCCGGCACGGCGACGAGCTCGGCCTTCTCCACGTTGGCCGCGTAGTCGCAGTGATCGCAGGCCAGGATCGCGTCCTCGCCCGACTCGGCCAGCACCTGGAACTCGTGCGACAGGGTGCCGCCGATGGCGCCGGTGGCCGCCTCCACGGCGCGGAAGGTCAGCCCGCAGCGGTTGAAGATGCGGCGGTACGCCTCGTACATCTCCCAGTAGCTCCTCTCCGACGCCTGCTCGTCGAGGTCGAAGCTGTACGCGTCCTTCATGATGAACTCGCGCCCGCGCATGAGGCCGAAGCGCGGGCGCTCCTCGTCGCGGAACTTGGTCTGGATCTGGTAGAGATTCATCGGCAGGTCGCGATAGCTGCGCACCTCGCGCCGCACGATGTCGGTGATCACCTCCTCGTGGGTCGGGCCGAAGCAGTACGGATTGCCGTGCCGGTCCTCGAAACGCAGCAGCTCCGGGCCGTAGTAGCCCCAGCGGCCCGATTCCTCCCACAGCGCGGCGGGCTGCACCGCGGGCATCAGCAGCTCGACCGCGCCGGCGCGGTTCATCTCCTCGCGCACGATCTGCTCCACCTTGCGGATCACGCGCAGCCCCAGCGGCAGCAGGTTGTAGATCCCGGCCGCTACCTGCCGGATCATGCCGGCGCGGTACATCAGCTTGTGGCTGGCCACGGCCGCGTCCTTGGGCACCTCACGGAGCGTGGGAGCGAGCAGCCTCGAATAGCGCATGGTTCTTTCCTCCGTATGAAACACGGGCGCATACCGTGCGCCCCACGGCAGGTCTTACCGGCCCTTGCCCGCGCGCTCCTCCTCGGCGATCATCCGCTGCACGTCGGTGAAACGCAGGTGGATCGCCTCGTCGATCTCGCGCAAGGACCCGGCGAGTCGGCGCGCGGTCCAGGGCTCGAAGGTGATCTTGAGCAGCTCGAGCAGGTGCGAGCCGGCGCGCTCGCGAACCGCGCGCGAGTAGGGGGAATCCTCGGATGCGGCTCGCAGCATGGCGGCCATCTCCGGATTCTTGTAGCTGAGCGTGATGCGGTAGTGCCCGTCGCGATGGCGAATCTGGCCGTGGCGGACCAGCTCGACCCAGCGCTTGTTGGGCTTGGTGGCGTAGACCCTGTTCTTCTTGACGTACACGAACAGATTGGACTTGAGCCGCGCATCCCGATCGTGGATCAGATCGAAGGGGAACTCGAAGGCGCCCTTGCCGTCGCCGATCACGTGCACACCGTGCACCGAGCAGTGCACGAAGGAGACCCCGGCGCCGGCCTTGTACGCGCGCCCCTTGTGGATCAGCAGCCTGCCGTCCTTGAGGATCTCGAAGTCGTACTCCAGGGTCTGCAGGATCTGCTTGCCCAGCAGATCGTCGTAGAACCCGCGCCAGGCGCGGTCGACCATCTGGTCGATCCACTTGCGGCTCTTGGGGAAGTTCTCGCCCGGGATCTTCTCCTGCAGCAGGCGGATGATCAGGCTCATCGCCACGCGCTTGCGGATCGGCGAGTACTCTTCGTTGTCCTCGTTGCGCGCCTCGTACAGCGCCTGCCAGGTCGGCCGCTCGTAATGGCGAGTCAGGTGAAAGTGGTCGAGATGGGGGTAGATCTGGCCCGCGGCGGCCAGCCGCTCGGCCACCGGGTGCCGCGGCGCCTTGATCCCGCGGGTCTTGGACTTGGGCACCAGGGTGTTGCCCATCACCTCGAAGTACGGGTTGGTCGGGAAGCTGAAGCGCTGGCCCTTCTCGATCTCCACCAGCTGGAGGAAGCTGCTTCCAGGCTCGACCGAGACCACGAACAGCGCGTCACCGCGCCGCAGGAAGGTCACGCCCGGGCTGGCGATGTAGGCCTTGCCCTGGATCGTCACCGAGGCGCCGTCGGCACTGATCTTGAAGCTCTCGCCCGCGAGCGCCCCGGGCGCGAGCAGCAGCAGCGTGGCGAGCACACCGGCCGCCAGAAGGCACTGGGTCGGCTTGCTTCGGAACGCGGTCACGGTTCCTCCCGATCGCTTCGGAACCTGCTCTGAACCCCTGGTACTTCCGGCGTGTAGCCGATCCAGGGGGTAAAGTCAAACAGCTCGGCCGCCCTCAGACGTCGGCGAGCAGGGCCTCGACCTCCTCGACCAGACGATCCTCGACCTCGTCCAACCCCAGCCGGCCGACCTTGCCGCCGCGCCTGAACAGCACGGCCATGCGATCGCCGCCGGCCACGCCCAGGTCGGCCTCGCGGGCCTCGCCCGGACCGTTTACCGCGCAGCCCATCACCGCCACGGTGAGCGGTCGCGAGACCTCCAGCGCTGAAAGCCGCGCCTCCACGCGCTCGGCGATGCCGGCCACGTCGAAGCGCTCGGCGCAGCGTCCGCAGGTGGGGCAGGCCACCACGCGCAGGCCGCCCTCGCGCAGGCCCAGCGTGCGCAGCAGCTCCAGGCCCACGCGCACCTCCTCGACGGGATCGGCGGCCAGGGAGACGCGGATCGTGTCGCCGATGCCCTCGGCGAGCAGCACGCCGAGCACCGCGGCCGAGCGCACCGCGCCGAGGAGCCGGGTGCCGGCCTCGGTCAGGCCCAGATGCAGGGGAAGGTCGTGGTGCTCGGCCCATAGCCGGTTGGCGGCCAGGGTTCGCGCCGCGTCCGAGGCCTTGAGCGAGACCTTGATCGCGGACAGGCCCCGCGCCTCGAGCAAGGCCAGGTGCCGCTCGGCCGAGCGTACCATGGCCTCGGCCGTGGCGTGGCCTTGCGCGTCGAGCAGATCCGGCTCCAGCGAGCCCGCGTTGACGCCGACGCGGATCGGCACGCCACGCTCCAGGGCGGCCTCGGCCACGGCCGCGATCCGGTCCTCGCCGCCGATGTTGCCCGGGTTGAGCCGCAGGCCGGCGCAGCCAGCCCCGATCGCGGAAAGCGCCAGGCGATGGTCGAAGTGAATGTCCGCCACCACGGGCAGTCCCGCGCCCTCGACGATCGCTGGCAGCGCCGCGGCCGCAGCCTCGTCGGGCACGGCCACCCGAACGATCTCGCAGCCCGCGACCGCGAGCGCACGGATCTGCGAGAGCGTGGCCTCGGCGTCGCGGGTGTCGCTGCTCGTCATCGACTGCACGGACACGGGCGCGCCGCCGCCCACCGCTATTCCACCGATCTGGATCCGCCGGGTCTGCTCGCGGTACGTCATCGTGGCTCCGTGGGCAGCGCGCCGAGCACGATCTCCTGCTCGGTACCGGACAGCCCGTACAGCCTGCCTACCGCTGCCTCGAGCCGCTGGTCAAGCTCGCCGAACCGCTCGTCTCCCTCGCACGCCGCGGCTTCGCGCGCCAGCTCGCCCAGCTCGACCGCGGCCTCGCCTCGCGGCACCACCAGGGGCAGGTGCTTGAGGTACTGACCGAGGAAGTGCAGGTACCCGCCGGCCACGTGGGTCATGCCGTACAAGGTGACATAGTAGAAGTGCAGCACCGCGGAGTTGAGCACCGCGCACAACGCGTGCAGGTCCAGGCTCTCGGCCAGGCAGCGCCTTGCGGGCTTGAGAGCGAGGAAGGTGTCCTTCAGCACATATCCCTCCAGGTCCACAGCGGCCCGCAGACGCTTGCTGTTCTGGCACACCGCGATCGTGGGCGGGTCGAACAGCCCGGTGGGCGGCAGCAGGTTCCCGTCGCCGTGCGCCCGCTCGCGATCGTAGTCGATCCACCAGCCCTTCCAGCCAAGACGGTGCCGCTGCACCTCCCGGTTGCCGCCGAAGCGCGGCGCGCCGAGGATCTTCCGCGGGAAGCGGCCTCGCGGTTGCTCCGAGAAGTACCGGTCGCGCAGTCCGGCCCGGTGAAAGCTCACGGTCCAGCGCGGCTCGAGGTACTCGCCGAGCCGGGTTTCGACGCGCTCGAGCCGCAGGAACAGCGCGCGCCCCGGCCCGTCGTCTGGCAGGGCGTGGAACACCTGGTCCGGCGTCCGGGCCAGGCGTCGCGCCTCGAAGCCATCGGCCGGCTCCACGTCGCGAACCGCCAGCACCACGGGGTACACCGCGGCCTTCTCGAAGTCGCCGCCCGCGGACACGTCGAGCAGCCGCACGTCGGCGAAGCGCGCGAGGATCGCCTGGCGCACCGGCCGCGCCGCCCGGGCCACGCAGAACTTGTTGGGCAGCACGAAGGCCAGGGCGCCTCCGCCGGCCACGCGGTCCAGCGCGGCGGCCAGGAAGGGCAGGTACAGATCGAAGGCGCCCCTGGCGCTGTGCGGATGGTCGCGGCGCAGCCGCTGCTTCATCTCCGCGGGCATGCGCTTGGACTCGAGGTACGGCGGATTGCCGGCCACGAGATCGAACTCGCCTTCGAGGGGCGGGCCGTCGAGGAAGTCGCCGATCGCGACCCGCGGCAGCGGCACCGCGTCCGCACCGGCCTCCCGCAACGCCTCGGAGATCCACGGCGCCAGCCGCTCGGCCAGCAGCACCCGCGCCGATACCGCGGCCAGCGGGTCGATGTCGAGGCCGCACAGGCTCCCGGCGATCCGCGCCAGCACGGTCCCGGGCGCCTCGGCGCCGGCACCGCGGAGCAGCCGCTCCGCGGCCGCGAGCAGGAAGGCCCCGCAGCCGCAGGCCGGATCGAGGATCCGCGGCGCCGAGCCGTGGCGCTCCGGCCACACCGCGTCGAGCGCCTGCTCCACGATCGCACGCGGCGTGTAGTACTGGCCCAGCAGCTTGCGCTTCCAGCGACCCTGGAGCAACTCGAAGCTGTCCAGCTCGAGCAGCTCCGCGTCGATCTCGACGTCCTCGAGCCGCCCGATATCGGGTGCCCCCTCGAGCAGCCGCGACTCCAGCGCCCGCACCGCCTCGCGCTCCACGCCGCCCAGCGCCCGTCGCAGCCGCAGCCGCATCAGCGCCAGCCAGAACGCGTCCGAGTCCGGATCCGCGGCGCCAGGTGCAGACTCGGTGAGCAGCGCCTCGGCCCGCGGCCGTGCGCGCCGCGGCAGCTCGGCCTCGCCCCGCTCCACGCGGTCCAGGGTCGCCGGGCTGATGCCCAGCCGATCGGCGAGATGGTATGTCGTCCAGCCGCGCGCATCGCGCAGGCGCCGCAGCCTCGCCGGAAGCCTGGTCTGGCTGGTAGATGCGCTCACCGCCGCAATGCCTCCGGGCGCCGAGGCTAGCAGGTCGTCCGGCCGCGAACAAGACCGCGCCCTGGATCCTGGTGACAGCACTCCAGGCCCGTGCTAGACTTCGAAACCCGCTTCTCGACGACGACGACGGAGTCACGATGGCCACGGACCTGCGAATATCAGTGAAGGGCGCCACCCGCGACGTGCCCGAGGGCACCCCGGTCTCGGCCGTGGTCCCGGACGAGCTCGACGGGGCGCCCGTGCTCGGTGCGCTGGTGAGCAACCGGCTGGTGGGCCTCGACCTGCCGCTCCACAGCGATGCCACGGTGGTGCCCGTGACCCAGCGCGACCGCCAGGGCGAATCGATCCTCTTCCGCTCGGCCTGCCTGCTGCTCTACGAGGCCGCGGCCGGGCTGTACCCCGAGGCGCGGCTGGTGATCGGCCAGTCCCTGGCCAACGGGTACTACTTCGACTTCGACGGCCCGCCGGAGCTCACCGGCGAGGTGCTCGAGAGCCTGCAGGAGCGGATGAAGGCGATCATCGCCGAGAACCGCCGCTTCACGCGCAAGACCTACGACGTTTCCGAGGCCGAGGCCTACTTCCGCAGAAACGGGTACCTGGACAAGGTGCAGCTGCTGGCCACCTGGCGCAGCAGCACGGTCAACCTGCTCTCGCTGGGCCTGTTCCGCGACATCGCCCACGGCCCGGTGGTGGTCAGCACGGCCAAGATCAAGAGCTTCGAGCTGGTGTCGTACCCGCCCGGCCTGGTGCTGCGCTTCCCGCGGCCAGAGCAGGATCTGCCGGCCGCGCCCCAGCAGCAGCCCCTGCTGTTCACCGCGTACAAGGAGACCCGCGAGTGGAACGAGCGCCTCGGCGTTGAGCACGTGGGGGACCTGAACCGGCGCTGCCTCGACGGCTCGATCACCGAGATCATCCGCGTGGCCGAGGGATTCCACGAGAAGAAGATCGCCCAGCTCGCCGACGCGATCGCGGCCGAGGACGGCCGCATCCGCGTGGTGCTGATGGCCGGGCCCAGCTCCTCGGGCAAGACCACCACGGCCAAGCGGCTCTCCGTGCAGCTGCTGGTCAACGGCATCCGGCCCGTGGCCCTGGGCATGGATGACTACTACGTCGACCGGGACAAGACCCCGCAGCACCCGGACGGCAGCTACGACTTCGAGGCCGTGGAGGCGCTGGACCTCCCGCTGTTCAACCAGCATCTCGCCGACCTGCTGGCCGGCAAGGAGGTCCGCGTCCCGCGCTTCGACTTCCACACCGGCAAACGCACGCCCGAGAGCACCTGGCACCCGATGCGGCTCGGCGCACACGAGGTGCTGCTGATCGAGGGCATCCACGGCCTCAACCCGCGCATCTCCGAGTCCGTGGCCGACGAGCACAAGTATCGCATCTACCTCTCGGCGCTGACCCAGCTGTGCATCGACGACCACAACCGGATCTTCACCTCGGACTCCCGGCTCGTGCGGCGTATCGTGCGCGATCGCCTGTTCCGCGGTTACTCGGCGAGCCGCACCCTGGGCATGTGGCCTTCGGTCCGTGCCGGCGAACGCAAGCACATCTACCCCTTCCAGGAAACCGCGGACATGATGTTCAACTCGGCGCTGGTGTACGAGCCGGCCGTGCTCAAGGTGTACGCCCAGCGCTTCCTGATGGAGGTGCCGCGCACCGACCCGGGCTACCCCGAGGCATACCGGCTGCTGCACTTCTTCCGGCTGTTCGTGCCGATCTTCCGCGACGACGTGCCGCAGAACTCGATCTTGAGGGAGTTCATCGGCGGGAGCAGCTTCGACTACTAGCCCGAGCCGGCGAAGGGCTTTGTCGGGATTGACCTAAGAACCGAAGCCCGATAGACTATTTGGCCTGGGAAATATTGGGCGAAAGGCGCTGATGCCCTTCGCCGGGGAGACCAATATGAAGCGCTGGCTTGTCGTCCTTATCGGGCCATCACTGCTCCCGCTGGCCTGCTCCGAGAGCAGGCCCACAGTGGACCCGAACGAGGTGATCTACTGCGTGACGGACTACGATTGCCCGGTCCTCTATCGCTGTGAGAACGGCGTCTGCGTCGAGAAGGACAACATCATCTACTGCAACGACGACGCGGACTGCCCGGACGGCCAGTGGTGCCAGGACAGCATCTGCGTGGGCACGGGCGACTCGGACGTGGACACCGACCTCGACATCGACCTCGACACGGACACCGACGCGGACACCGACACCGATTCCGACACCGACTGCCAGGACAACGACCACGACGGGTACGGCAACGGCCCGGACTGCATCGGCATGGACTGCGACGACGAGCGTGACTACGTCAACCCGGCCGCCGAGGAGGTCTGCGACGGCATCGACAACGACTGCGACGCCAAGATCGACGAGGACCTGACCCCGCCGGTGGGTACCTGCCTTTCGCAGGGCGTGTGCGCCGGCTCCACGGGCGAGTGCCACAACGGAGCCTGGGAATGCAGCTACCCCGGCACGTACGAGGCCCACAGCGAGACGATCTGCGACGGCCTGGACAACGACTGCGACGGACAGATCGACGAGGGCCTGGGCGACTGCACCTGCACCACCGGCGAGACGCGGCCCTGCGGAACCAGCACCGGCGAGTGCGAGCGCGGCGAGCAATACTGCAGCAACGGCACCTGGGGCCCGTGTGACGGGATCATGCCCCGCGACGAGTTCTGCGACGGCAAGGACAACGACTGCGACGGACAGACCGACGAGGAGCTCACGCCGCCAGTCAGCTCCTGCAAGGACAAGGGCGTGTGCGAGGGCGCGCAGGTAGTCTGCCTCGGCGCCGACGGCTGGGCCTGCAGCTACCCGGCAGACTACGAGTCCGGCACGGAGAAGACCTGTGATGGCCTGGACAACGACTGCGACGGACTGGTCGACGAGGACCTCGTCGGCTGCGACGTCTGCGAAGAGGGCACGGAAGAGCCGTGCAGCACCGATGTCGGCGAGTGCACCGCCGGCGTGCGGACCTGCACCGGCGGCGCCTGGACCGACTGCAGCGGGGTGGAGCCCACCGACGAGATCTGCGACGGCAAGGACAACGATTGTGACGGCACGGTCGACAACCACCTCACCGACGACCCGCCGGAATGCCTGGAGTCGGGGGTGTGCAGCGGCACCATTCCGACCTGCGCCGGCGCCTGGAGCTGTCCGTACCCCGCAACCTACGAGGCCGGCAGCGAGACCAGCTGCGACGGCCTGGACAACGACTGCGACGGAGAGATCGACGAGGGCCTGGTGCAGCAGGGAGGGGCCGATTGCGAACTGACCCAGGGCGTGTGCGCCGATGCCAGCCCGAGGTGCGACAGCCAGGGACAGCCGATCTGCGGGTACCCGGAGACCTACGAGGCGGATGACGAGCTTAGCTGCGACGGCCTGGACAACGACTGCGACGGACAGACGGACGAGGACGTGGTGCCCGGGCCCGACGCCTGCCTGGAGGTCGGCGTGTGCGCGGACCATCCCCTGCCGGTCTGCATCGGCGCGGAGGGGTGGGACTGCGGGTATGCGGCGACCTACGAGGCGGGCGACGAGACGACCTGCGACGACCTGGACAACGACTGCGATGGAGAGACCGACGAGGGCCTCGACCGGGACGGCGACGGCCACGTGGACTGCCACGACAACTGCCCGGACGAGGCCAACCCGGACCAGGCCGACCAGAACGACAACGGCATCGGCGACGTGTGCGAGGTGACCTGCGCCGGGGCCCAGCGGGTGTTCCCCGGCGACCACATCGAGGCCGACACCACGGGCCAGGGCGACGACTACAACGGCGAGACCGAGATCGATCCCTGGTGGGGCGACCACCTCGGCGGGTGCGTGCCGGTGAGCGACGGCTGGTCCACGTACGGGCTGGGCAACATGAACGGCCCGGACCTGTTGTACGAGCTCGAGCTGACCTCGGGGCAGAGCTTCCGCGCCGCGGCGAGCGCCATTGGCGGCTGGGACATGGCGCTCTACACCCTGACCGAGTGCGAGGATCCCGGGGGAGACAGCTGCGAGCTGTGGAGCGCCGATGGCGCGGCCGAGGAGGTGGTGGAAGGACGTGCGCTGGTCGACTTCAACCTGCTGCTCGTGGTCGACGGATACGAGGGCGCGGCCGGCCCGTTCACCCTCGACGTGGAGGTCACGGATCCGCCGGAGGGCGAGGTCTGCGCCGCGGCCAACGAGCTGACCCTGAACGAGACCCTGTTCAGCACCACGAACAACGCAAGCAACGACGAGACGGGCGCGGGCTGCGCGCAGAGCAACGCGCGCGGCCCGGAGCTGTTCTACACCTGGACCCACCCGACGGCCGGCGATTTCGTTGCCGCGGCCGTGCCCACGAACTGGGACCTCTCGCTCTACCTGTTCCAGGACTGCACCGACGTCCGCAACTCCTGCGTGGGCGGCAGCGACGGGCCGGGCGACGGCGGTCTGGAGCACATCGACTACACGGCCGAGGCCGACGCGGTGGGGTACCTGGCAGTCGACGGGTACGCGGCCGGCGACAGCGGCGGGTACGCGGTCGCGGTGTTCGATCCGGCGGCCCAGACCCAGGAGAGCTGCGCCACGGCCGAGCCGATCGGCATGAACGAGGTGCGCATCGGTGACACCCGCGGTGCGAGCGACGACCACAACGCCTGCAAGGCCTCACCCGGCGCCGATCACGTGTACGCCTTCACCGCCCAGGCCACCGAACAGGTCAAGATCGTGATGGCGCCGGACACCGGCCTCGACGCGGTGCTCTACGTGTTCACCGACTGCGCCGATCCCGGCTCGAGCTGCGAGCGCTCGGCGGACAGCGGCTCGGCGGGTCAGAACGAGAACCTGCAGTTCACCGCCCAGGCAGGCACGACCTACTACATCGCCACCGATGGGTACCGGGCGACCAGCGCCGGGGTGTACGCGGTGCAGGTGACCACGCCCTAGCCCGAGCTACCACTGGAACCGCGTCAGATCCTCCTCGATCGCATGCTCCCAGTGGGTGTGCCAGTCGCGGCTGATGAAGGGCATGTCCAGCACCCGCTCGTACGAGAAGTTGATCCAGATGTGGTCCTTGTCCGGCTCCTGGAACAGGATCTCCAGGTTGGCGTCGTCGACGATCACGCCCTTCTTCTTGAGGTCCTTCTTGATGCCGTCGCGCAGCGCGCGGACGTCCTTCTCTCGGTACGCGGAGTTAGCCCACTTGCGCAGGACCTCGTCGACCTCTGAATTGGCCCACCAGGCCGGGATGAAGGCGTACCCGAAGTAGGCCAGCACAACCGGTATCAGCAGCAGAACTATGGTCAGCACGGAGAACTTCTTGTGCCCCGTGATCTGCTTGTGCCCGACGGCCATGCCCCCTCCGATGGTGCTCCCTGGCTCGATTTGCTATCAGGATTGCGCGCCCTGCGTCAAGGGCGCACGCGTCGCCCGCGGCCGCGCAGTCCGGGCACGCCGGCTCGCACGCGCGCGCGCCATTGACACGCACCCACGGTTTCATTACCTTACCTTGGTCGGGGGTAAGAGGAAACTCAAGAGCCGGATCACGCTGGTGCACGCACGCGGAACGCGACTCCTGCCCGCACTGGTCCTCGCGGGGGCCTGCGTGTCCCCCTGCGCGATAGCGGCGCAGGCGCCCGCGGACCATCCCGAGACCCGCATCGATCCCGGACCCTCCTCCAGGCTTCTGCTGCTCGACGAGGCCGAGACCGACGCCCGCCACGCCAGCGAGCGCGTGGTCAGCATCCTGTTCTGGGCCGTGATGGCGTTGCTCGGAGCCGCCGTGGGCCTGTTCGTGATCAAGTTCATCTACAACCTGGCGATCGACCCCCTGCGCAGGAACAGGGCGGCGAAGCGCTACTTCAGCACGCAGACCCCGGACCAGGAGGCCCTGTGCGAGAAGGCCGCCCGGCGGGCGCGCGGCGGGCGGCGGCTCGACGAGGCCGCGGATCTGTTCGAGCAGGCCGGCGCCTTTGCCCGCGCCGCAGAGTGCGCCGAGCGAGGGGGCGACGATCTCCGCGCGGCCGCGCTGTGGGAGCGTGCCGGCCAGCACGAGCAGTCAGCGCGGATCCACCTGGTGAACCGCCAGGATCCGGCGGCCGCGGCCGACGTGCTCCGCCTGGCCGGAAAATTCCTGCGGGCGGCCGAGATCTACCGCAAGGCCGGCGACGTGAGCCAGGCCGCGATGATGTTCGAGCTCGGCGACCAGAAGCTCGAGGCCGCCCGCCTGCACGAGGAGATGGGAAGCCTGGCCCGAGCCGCCCGGCTCCACGACGAGCTGGGCAATCCGGGCAAGGCCAGCGAGCTCCGCTCCCGGCTGGCCGAGCAGGGGGTGATCAAAACGCCCGAGGACGCCGAGTATCTCGCCGAGCTGACGCTGAGGTCCGGACGCCGCGACCGGGCGGCGGAGTACTTCGCGCTGGCCGGCGACCGGGCCCGCGCGATCGAGATCTTGATCGCCGACGGCGGGCTCGACCGCGCGGCCGAGCTCCACGCCGAGGAGCCCGAGGGCCTCGGCGAGCAGCTGCTCGACCGGATCCCCGAGGATTCGACCTCGCACCTGGCGCAGGTCTTCCTCAAGGCTGGCGACTATGCCTCGGCTGCGCGGGCGCTCGAGCGGCTCGGCCGGGCGGCGGAGGCCGCCAAGCTCTACACCCGAGCCGGCGAGCACCAGCGCGCCGCCGCCCTGCACCTCCGGCTCGGCGATCACGATCGCGCCGCGTCCGCCTTCGAGCGAGGCGGCGACCCCCTGCAGGCGGCGCAGACCTTCGAGCTGGCGGGCAAGCTCGGACGGGCGGCGACGCTGTACGAGTCGTCCAAGGCCTGGTTCCGCGCCGGCCGGCTGTGGTTCGACCTCGACAACAAGGAGCGCGCCCTGCGCCTGCTCGGGGAGGTCGGACGCGACCACGAGCAGCACTTCGAGGCCACCAGGATGATAGCCGAGATGCTGCTCGACCGGGGCGACGTCTCGGCCGCGGCCGAGCGGCTGCGTGGGATCACGCAGGGCCGCGCCTGCGAGCCCGAGACGGTGCAGGCCTTCTACGCGCTGACCCTCTGCGAGCTGCGGCTCGGCAAGGAGGGGCGCGCGATCGAGCTGCTCGGCCGGGTAACGGCCCACGACCCGGGATACCGCGGCGCCGCCAAGCTGCTGGCTGCGCTGCGCTCCGGCGACCGTTCCGCGGCCGCGGAGCTGCTACCCGATCTCTTCGGACGCGACGCCCTTGCGCCCCAGCCCGAGGGTGGAGCATGATACGACCGCTCAAACCCAGCGACGCCGCCGGACGGCGGCATCGGAGTTCGTCATGAGACGCATCGGCATCGGCCTCTCACTCGCAATCCTCGTACTCGCCACCGTCCTGGCGCCGAACCCAGCACAAGCCCGCGGAGTTCAATACTATGGGTACAATCCGCTCGGCGGCGCCGACGGAGGATTGCTCTACCTGTTCGGCACCGAGGACGGCGCCACGGTCGAGGCCTGGTCGTGGGACCTGGCCAGCACACAGCTGCACTACGGACCATTCACTCTCGGCCGGGGAACGCTGAAGATCATCACCCTGCCGCAGGGCTGGTTCAAGGTGCGCACCTGGGACAAGCCGATCGCCGTGTTCCTCGGCGGCGGTGACGCCTTCAAGCAGCACGAGAACAGCGGCAGCTACTACCTCGAGACGCTCGATCCCTGGGTCCGCGTGGGTCAGGAGTTCCTCTTCTACACGCCTGTCGGCGACATCGGAAACAACGAGACCGACTACGTTGTGATGGCCTTCGAGCCGGCCAACGTGGAGATCAAGGATGAGTGGGGCAACCCGAAGAGCAGTTTCGCCCTATCCACAAGAGGCTGGCTGGACGTCAGCACCGATATCCTGTTCCACGACGTCACCTGGATCACTTCCGACGTTGATATCCTCGTCATGGCAAATGCGGTCGATGGCTTCGACACCGTCCCATCACGCAATGCCACCGAGATCGGGCGTGAGTTCCTGATGGGCGTCATGGATCTCGATGGAAACGGCGGAGACGTGCTGATCTACGCGTACGAGGACCTGAACTACGATCTCCGGCGCGTACGACCGAACGGCACCTACACGACGCCGAGGAGGCAGGGCTCGCTCACCGCCGGCCAGTGGGTCTGGGAGGGCAACATCGGCGATCCCAACAACTCGCGCGTGTACCACCTCGTGACCACGGGCAACGCCGGAGTGTTTGGCGGCGACAGCCAGGGTCCCAACTCGGTCGACTACATGGGCGACGACTGCACACAATTGGTCGGCGACATGGACGCGACCGCTCTAGGCCGGCACATATATTTCCGCTCCCTTTCTCTCGACGCGCACATCTTTGCCCAGTACGACAACACCACGGTCGATGTCGTCGATCTTTCCGATGGATCGAGCACCGGCTCGTACCTGATGAACGCCGATGAGTACATCACCTCTGTTGGCGGTGGAGCCAACGACGTGCTCGAGACATTCACCTCGTACGAGGTCACCTCGAATCGGCCGATCCTAGTGCAGACCGGCGGCGGAAACGGATACGACAACTACCAGATCGAGCTAATGCCCCTCACGGATGTGGACTGGGACGGCGATACGATCAATGACTTCGACGAGGACCGCCTGCCCGCGCCTGGTGCGGACACGGACGGCGACAGCACCGAGGACTGGCAGGACACCGACTCGGACAACGACACCATCGCCGACATCGACGAGGCCGGCGACGACGACCCGCTCACTCCGCCGGTCAACACCGACGATCCCGCGGACGCCCTGCCCGACTTCCGCGACCTGGACAGCGACGAGGACGGCATCCTCGACGCCGACGAGGCCGGCGACGCCGACCCGGGGACCGTGCCGATCGACACCGACGGGGACGGCACGCCCGACTTCCAGGACACGGACAGCGACGACGACGGCGACCTCGACGCCATCGAGGGCCAGGGCGACGTGGACGGCGACGGCATCGCCAACTGGGTCGATGCCAACGACAACGACGGCCCACTCGGGGACCTGGATGGCGACGGCCTGCTCAACGGCGAAGAGGACTGGCACGACTGGGGCACGTACGACGCCGACGAGTCGGACCCACAGAACCCAGACAGCGACGGCGACGGTATCCGCGACGACTACGAGGCCATCGACGCGGTGGTCGTTCCGGCCTGCGGCCCGGTGCCGCCCTGCGACACTGACGGCGACGGCACGCCCGACGTGCGCGACGACGACTCGGACGGCGACTGCCTCACCGACTACGTCGAGGCGTACGGCAACATCTTCGGCCGGCCACCCAAGGACCAGGACCTGGATGGACACGCCAACTACCGCGACTGGGACAGCGACGGCGATGGCATCCCGGACTGGGTCGAGGCCAACCGCTGCACCCCCGGCGGCTCCTGGAACGACCCGGGCGACCTGCCGGACACCGACACGAACTCGCTGCCCGACTTCCTCGACACCGACGCCGACGGCGACGGCATCTGGGATATCAACGAGGCCGGCACCGATGGCGCCGACCCCGGCGCCTGGGTCGGTGACTCGCCCGGCGAGCTCGAGGACGTGGACGGCGACGGCATCACCAACTACCTCGACAGCAACGACAACGACGGCCCGCTCGGCGACCTCGACGGCGACGGCCTGACCAACGACTACGAGGACACCGTCAGCTTCACCAACAAGAACGATCCAGACAGCGACGGCGACACGATCACCGACGACATCGAGGTCGCGGGCTGCGGCGCGAGCCCGTGCAACACCGACGGCACCGGCGCGATCGACGCGCTCGACGAGGATTCGGACGGCGACTGCGTCCACGACCGGCTGGAGACCGGGGATGCAGACTTCGACGGCACCCTGGACTTCCGCGAGGAGGACTCGGACGACGACGGGATCCCCGACATGATCGAGGCCGGCGCGAATCCCTGCGCTTTGCCTGGCGGCTGGGCCGACGATCCAGGCGAGCTGGCCAGCTTCGCCGACGGCGACGGCATTCCGGACCTGCGCGACCAGGACAGCGACGGCGACGGCAAGCTCGACCGCGACGAGGCGGGCATTGACGGCGCCGACCCGGGCAGCTGGGTCGGTGACTCGCCCGGCGAGCTCGAGGACATCGACGGCGATGGCGCACTGAACTACCTGGACAGCGACGACACCGACGGGCCGCTGGCCGATCCCGACGGCGACGGACTGACCAACGCCGAGGAGGGCATCATCGGCACCGACCCCGACGTGGCCGACACGGACGGCGACGGCCTGCGCGACGACGTCGAGGTGCAGGGCTGCGACGCCGACTACGTCAACAACCCCTGCGATACCGACGGCGACGGCACGATCGACGCCCTGGAGCGCGACTCGGACAACGACTGCGTCGACGACGCGCTGGAGCGCGGCGACTCGGACGTCGACGGCACGCTGGACTACCGCGAGCAGGACTCGGACAACGACACGATCCCCGACTGGATCGAGGCCGGCGAGGCGGCGGCTTGCGCAGGCGGGCCGACGATCAGCGACCCGGTGGACCTGCCGAGCTATCCCGACGGTGACGGCATCCCCGACCTGCGCGATCAGGACAGCGACGGCGACGGCAAGCTCGACGCTAGCGAGGCGGGCACCGACGGCGCCGACCCGGGCGCCTGGGTCGGCGACACCCCCGGCGAGCTCGAGGACATCGACGGTGACGGCGCACTGAACTACCTCGACAGCAACGACGACGACGGTCCGCTGGCCGACCCCGACGGCGACAACCTCAGCAACGCCGACGAGGCCCAGACCGGCACCGACCCCTTCGACGCCGACACGGACGGTGACGGCATCCGCGACGACGTCGAGGTGCAGGGCTGCGATCCCGATCCGATCGCCAACCCCTGCGACAGCGACACCGACGGAACGATCGACGCGTACGACACCGACTCGGACAATGACTGCGTCCACGACAGCCTCGAGAACCGGGACACGGACTTCGACGGCATCCCGGACTTCCGCGACCTGGACTCGGACAACGACGGGATCCCGGACCAGGTCGAGGCCGCAGCGGATCCCTGCAGCGCGCCGGGGGGTGCGATCGACGACGAGGCCGACCTGGACAGCTATCCCGACGGCGATGGCATCCCCGACCTGCGGGATCCCGATTCGGACGGCGACGGAAAGCTCGACCAGGACGAGGGCCTGGGCGACATCGACGGCGACGGAGAGGTGAACTATCTCGATCCCAACGACCAGGACGGCCCGCTGGGCGATCTGGACGGCGACGGACTGACCAACATCGAGGAGGATCCGGACTGGCTCACCTCCCCGGGTGTGGACGCTGACGAGACCGATCCGAACAACCCCGACACCGACGGCGACACCATCCGCGACGACCACGAGATTCACGGCGTCGAGTGCGGCCTGTCGCCGCTCCCGCCCTGCGACCATGACGGCGACGGTGTGATCGACGCCCGCGACATCGACTCGGACAACGACTGCATCGGCGACGAGGCCGAGGCCGGCGACGCCAACCTGGCCTCGCCGCCGCGCGACGCCGATTTCAACGGCCGCGAGGACTTCCGCGACAACGACAGCGACGGCGATACGCTCACGGACTGGATCGAGATCGGCCAGGCCGCCGCGTGCCCGGGCGGTCCGGTCATCACCGACCCGACCGACCTGTGGGACGCGCAGTACAATCACGACTTCGACGGCGTGCCCGACCATCTCGACACCGACGCGGACGGCGACGGCAAGGGCGACATCGCCGAGGGCACCGGCGACATCGACGGCGACGGCCTGCCCAACTGGCTCGACGCCGACGACAACGACGGCCCGGACGGCGACATCGACGGCGACGGCCTGACCAACCGCGAGGAGGACCGCGACTGGGACGGCGAGATCGACGACGACGAGACCGATCCGGCCGAGGCGGACACCGACGGCGACGGCATCCGCGACGACCACGAGGTGCTCGGCGACGGCTGCGGCCTCGCCCCGCTTCTCGCCTGCAACACCGACGGCGACGCCAACATCGACGCCCGCGACCTCGACAGCGACAACGACGGCATCCCGGACGCCGACGAGGAGGGCGACGGCGATCTGTACACTCCGCCCGCGTCCTCGGACCTCGACGGCACGCCCGACTTCCGCGACCTCGACAGCGACGACGATCGCATCCCGGACGACATCGAGTGGGACGGTCTGCCCGGCCAGCCTGGCGCGCTGTTCCCAGACGCCGACGGAGACCTGCGGCCCAACTACCGCGACAACGACTCGGACGACGACGGCATGCCGGACATCCTCGAGGATCCGGGCACCGGCGACGTCGACGACGACGGCGACGGCCTGCCCAACTACCTCGACGACGCGGACGACTCCGGCCCGCTGGGCGACCCGGACAACGACAACCTGACCAACCAGGAGGAGGACAAGAACCTCGACGGCTTCATCGATCCCGACGAGACCGACCCGAACAACCCGGACACGGACAACGACGCGATTCGCGACGACCACGAGGTGATGGGCTGCGACCCGGACTACGTGAACAACCCCTGCGACACCGACGGCGACGGCACGATCGACGCCCGCGACGACGACTCGGACGGCGACGGCATCCCCGACCTGGACGAGGCCGGCGACCTGTCGATCGTCACCGAGCCGAACGCCGCGGACAGCGACGGCACGCCCGACTTCCGCGACCTCGATTCGGACGGCGACGGCATCCCGGACGCCACCGAGGAGGCGGTGGACGCCACCGGCGACGGACAGCCCGACCCGGACGCAGATTTCGACGGCGCGCCGAACCGCGTCGACTACGACTCGGACAACGACGGCAAGACCGACGCCCTCGAGGGCACCGGAGACATCGACGACGACGGCATCCCCAACTGGGTCGACCCCTTCGAGGATCCGGATCCGGGCACCGAGTGCGTCGAGGGCCAGACCCGGCCCTGCGGCTCGGACGTGGGTCAGTGCGAGTTCGGCGTGCAGGTCTGCGTGGGCGGCTTCTGGGGCGAGGAGTGCATCGGCGGCGTGGGCCCGCAGGACGAGACCTGTGACAACCTGGACAACGACTGCGACAACCAGATCGACGAGGGCGTGACCCAGGTCTGCGGCACGGACGTCGGCGAGTGCCAGTCCGGCATCGAGACCTGCACCGCCGGCTTCTGGGGCGCCTGCGAGGGCGAGATCCCGCCGGCCGCGGACGAGAGCTGCGACGGCCTGGACAACAACTGCAACGGCATCACCGACGAGGGCTGCGACTGCCTCGACGGCCAGACCCAGGACTGCGGCATCGACGTGGGCGCGTGCCAGAAGGGCACCCAGCAGTGCATCGACGGCACCTGGGCGGCCTGCTCCGGCGGCATCGAACCGCAGCCCGAGGTCTGCGACAACGTGGATAACGACTGCGACGGCGCCACCGACGAGGCCCTCTCCCGCGCCTGCGGCTCTGACGTGGGCACCTGCGAGAAGGGCGTGCAGACCTGCAACGCGGGCGCCTGGGGCGTCTGCTCGGGCGCGATCGATCCGCAGGAAGAGATCTGCGACAGCCTGGACAACGACTGCGACGGCGCAGTGGACGAGAACCTGACCCGCATCTGCGGCTCGGACGAGGGGCAGTGCCGCGCCGGGCTGCAGACCTGTAGCGGCGGAGACTGGGGCACCTGCGCCGGCGAGATCCCGCCGTCCGAGGAGACCTGCGACGGCGCGGACAACGACTGCGACGGCGTGACCGACGAGGGCTGCACCTGCCTGGACGGGTCGACCCAGGACTGCGGCTCGGACGTGGGCAGCTGCCAGCAGGGCACCCAGACCTGCAGCAGCGGGCAGTGGGGCGCCTGCATCGGCGAGATCATTCCCACCGAGGAGGTCTGCGACGGCTTCGACAACGACTGCGACGGCGCCACCGACGAGAACCTGATCCGCGTCTGCGGTACGTCGGACGTGGGCGAGTGTCGGCTCGGCACCGAGCGCTGCGCCGCCGGCGAATGGGGCGCCTGCCTCGGCTCGATCGAGCCGAGCGCCGAGATCTGCGACGGGCTGGACAACAACTGCGACGGCATGACCGACGAGAGCCTGTCGCGGGCCTGCGGATCCGACCTGGGTGAGTGCCAGCGCGGCACCGAGACCTGCATCAACGGCCAGTGGGGCGCCTGCATCGGCGAGATCCCGCCGACCAGCGAGGTCTGCGACGGCTTCGACAACGACTGCGACGGCTCGGAGGACGAAGATCTACAGCGCTTCTGCGGCTCGGACGTGGGCCAGTGCCAGCGCGGCATCCAGAGCTGCTCCGGCGGTAGCTGGGGCAGCTGCGTGGGCGAGGTCGGACCCAGCACCGAGATCTGCGACGGGCTGGACAACAACTGCGACAGCGTCACCGACGAGGGCTGCGACTGCGAGGACGGCCAGATCCAGCTCTGCGGCTCGAGCGAGGGCACCTGCGAGCAGGGACAGCAGACCTGCGTCGGCGGCGCCTGGGGCCCGTGCAACGGCGATATCGGCCCGCAGCCCGAGGTCTGCGACAATCTCGACAACGACTGCGACGGCGTGGCCGACGAGGGATTGTTCGCACCCTGCGGCAGCGACGTCGGCGAGTGCGTCACGGGCACGCGGACCTGCGTCGGCGGCGCCTGGGGCGTCTGCTCCGGCGACGTCGGCCCGCAGCCCGAGACCTGCGACAACCTCGATAACGACTGCGACGGTCAGGCCGACGAGGCCCTGTCGCGCTCCTGCGGATCGGACGTCGGCCAGTGCGTCAGCGGCGTGCAGACCTGCATCGGCGGCGACTGGGGCTCCTGCCAGGGCGAGATCGGACCGCGGGCCGAGACCTGCGACGGCTTCGATAACAACTGCGACGGCGAGACCGATGAGAACTGCACCTGCGTGGACGGCTGGACCCAGGTCTGCGGCTCGGACATCGGCCAGTGCACCAAGGGCCTGCAGACCTGCGTCGGCGGCGAATGGGGGCCGTGCAGCGGCGAGGTCGGCCCCAGCGCCGAGACCTGCGACGGGCTGGACAACGACTGCGACGGTCAGCCCGACGAGGGTCTGACCCGGCCCTGCGGCTCGGACGTGGGCGCCTGCGAGACGGGCGTGCAGACCTGCAGCGACGGCGGCTGGGGCGCCTGCATCGGCGACATCGGCGCGAGCGACGAGATCTGCGACGGCGTGGACAACGACTGCGACACCTTCATCGACGAGGACTTGAGCCGCAGCTGCGGCTCGGACGTGGGCGTGTGCCAGAGCGGCACCCAGATCTGCATGGCCGGCATGTGGGGCGACTGCGAGGGCGAGGTCGCGCCCGCGACCGAGATCTGTGACACGCTGGACAACGACTGCGACAACGAGGTCGACGAGGACTGCGACTGCGTGGACGACGATGTCCAGGCCTGCGGCTCGGACGTCGGCGAGTGCCAGAAGGGCACCCAGCTCTGCGTCGGCGGCCGCTGGGGCGCGTGCAACGGCGCAACCGATCCCGCGCCAGAGGCCTGCGACAACCTCGACAACGACTGCGACGGGCTGATCGACGACGGCGTGACGCGTCCCTGCGGCACCGACGTCGGCGAGTGCATGCGCGGCGTGCAGACCTGCAGCGACGGCTCGTGGGGCACCTGCGTCGGCGAGATCTCGCCCTCGGGCGAGATCTGCGACGGCCTGGACAACGACTGCAACAACGAGATCGACGAGGACATCATCCGCTCGTGCGGCTCCGACGTCGGCGCCTGCATGGCCGGAACCCAGGCCTGCTCCGGCGGCGGCTGGGGGCCCTGCAGCGGCGGAGTCGGCCCCTCGAGCGAGGTCTGCGACGGCGTGGACAACGACTGCGACGGCTCGGCCGACGAGGATCTCTCCCGCTTCTGCGGCACCGACGTGGGCATCTGCCAGCGCGGCACCCAGATCTGCTCGGGCGGCACCTGGGGCGACTGCATCGGCGCTGTCGATCCGGGTACCGAGGTCTGCGACGGCGTGGACAACGACTGCGACGGCGCAACCGACGAGGGATGCTCCTGCGACGTCGGCGAGACCCAGGCCTGCGGCAGCGACGTGGGCTCCTGCGAAAAGGGCACCCAGAACTGCGAGGGCGGCGTGTGGGGACCCTGCGTCGGTGACACGCCGCCGGCGACCGAGGTCTGCGACGGCATGGACAACGACTGCGACGGGCTGGTCGACGATGACCTGACCATGCCCTGCGGCTCCGACCTCGGCGAGTGCGAGCAGGGCTTCCGCGTCTGCGCCGACGGACAGTGGGGCTCCTGCACCGGCGGGGTGGAGCCGACCGCCGAGCGCTGCGACAACCTGGACAACGACTGCGACGGTGCGATCGACGAGGCGCTGACCCAGGTCTGCGGCTCGGACGTCGGCGTATGCCAGAGCGGGTTGCAGACCTGCTATGGCGGCGCCTGGAGCATCTGCGACGGCGAGGTCGGCCCGCGGGACGAGACCTGCAACGGCCTCGACGACGATTGCGACGGTGCCGTGGACGAGGGCTGCACGTGCATCGACGGCCGCACGCAGCTCTGCGGCTCGGACGTGGGCACATGCCAGCGCGGCGTGCAGACCTGCACCGGCGGCCAGTGGGGCTCCTGCGAGGGCGGCATCGGCCCGAACCTCGAGGTCTGCGATGGGCTGGACAACGACTGCGACGGCCAGCCCGACGAGGAGCTGATCCAGCCCTGCGGCCAGTCCGAGGGCGAGTGTGCCACCGGCACCTCGACCTGCGTGGGCGGGCTGTGGGGAGCCTGCATCGGCGATGTCGGCCCCGCGGCCGAGGCCTGCGACGGGCTGGACAACGACTGCGACGGCGAGATCGACGAGGCGCTGACCCAGGTCTGCGGCAGCGACGTGGGCGACTGCCGCTCCGGCACCCAGGTCTGCATCGATGGCGAGTGGGGCGCCTGCGACGGCGCGATCGAGCCGATCGACGAGGTCTGCGACACCCGCGACAACGACTGCGACGGCGACTACGACGAGGGCTGCGACTGCACCGACGGCCAGACCCAGGCCTGCGGCTCGTCCGTGGGCGTCTGCGTGCAGGGACAGCAGACCTGCTCGGGCGGCGTCTGGGGCGCCTGCGTCGGCGGCACGCGACCGACCCCCGAGTCGTGCAACAACCTGGACGACGACTGCGACGGCCGCGTGGACGAGGATCTGACGCAGAGCTGCGGCTCGGAGATCGGCACCTGCGAGACCGGGATCAGCACCTGCTCGGGCGGCGGCTGGGGGCCCTGCGTGGGCGAGGTCGGGCCGTCGGGCGAGCTGTGCGACGGCGAGGACAACGACTGCGACGGTGCGATCGACGAGGAGCTGACCCGCTCCTGCGGCTGGAGCTTGGGGCTCTGCATCGAGGGCGTGCAGACCTGCTCGGGAGGCGGCTGGGGGCCCTGCGTCGGCAGCATCGATCCGTCCAGCGAGACCTGCGACGGCGAGGACAACGACTGCGACGGCGACTCCGACGAGGATCTCTGGCGTTACTGCGGGACCGACGTCGGCTCGTGCACGCGTGGCGTGCAGACCTGCAGCAGCGGGACGTACGGCAACTGCGAAGGCAGCGTGGAGCCGTCTCCGGAGATCTGCGACGGCCTGGACAACGACTGCGACGGCACCGTGGACGAGGAGTGCACCTGCACCGTGGGCCAGTCGCAGAGCTGCGGCCCGGACACCGGCGAGTGCGTGGCCGGCACGCAGCAGTGCGTGGACGGCCTGTGGGGCGCCTGCGAGGGCGCCCTGCCTCCGGCTCCCGAGGTCTGCGACGGCCTGGACAATGACTGCGACGGTCAGACCGACGAGGAGTTGTTCCAGCCCTGCGGCTCGGCGATCGGCGAGTGCCATCGCGGCGCTCGCTCCTGCATCGGCGGCAACTGGGGCGCATGTGACGGCGAGATCGTTCCCGCGGACGAGGTCTGCGACGATCTGGACAACGACTGCGACGGCCTGATCGACGAGAACCTGCGCCGGGTCTGCGGCACCGATGTCGGCATCTGCCGCAGCGGCTTCACCACCTGCGCCGGCGGCGGCTGGGGCGCCTGCATCGGCGAAGTCGGACCGGCCGAGGAGGAGACCTGCAACGGCCTCGACGACGACTGCGACGGCACCGTGGACGAGGGCTGCTCCTGTGTGGACGGCACGACCCAGCTCTGCGGCTCGGACGTGGGCACCTGCCGTCCGGGCATCCAGGAGTGCATCGGCGGAGCCTGGGGCGCCTGTGACGGTGCGCTCGGCCCCGGGATCGAGATCTGCGACAACCTCGACAACGACTGCGACGGCGCCATTGACGAGGACCTGTTCATGGCCTGCGGCTCCGACGTCGGCACCTGCCGCGCCGGCATCCGCAAGTGCGAGGAGGGCGCCTGGTCGGTATGCTGGAGTTCGGTCAATCCAACGGACGAGGTCTGCGACAACCTGGACAACGACTGTGACGGGATTGTCGACGAGGATCTACTGCGGCCCTGCGGGTCGGACGTCGGCGAGTGCCACGCCGGCATCCAGCAGTGCTTCAGCGGCGAATGGGGCACCTGCGAAGGCGCGCTCGATCCGATCGCCGAGGCCTGCGACGGCAAGGACAACGACTGCGACGGCGACTACGACGAGGGCTGCGAGTGTGACGACGGTGCGACCCAGGATTGCGGCACCGAGGTGGGCGAGTGCTCGCCGGGCATGCAGACCTGCGTCGGCGGTGCCTGGGGCGCCTGCGAGGGCAGCATCGGCCCCACCACCGAGACCTGCGACGGCCTGGACAACGACTGCGACGGCGAGACCGACGAGCGGCTGACCCGCACCTGCGGGCTGAACCGCGGCGAATGCCGCTCCGGCTCCCAGACCTGCTTGCTCGGGAACTGGGGCGTGTGCGAGGGCGAGATCGGTCCGAGCGACGAGATCTGCGACGGCCTGGACAACGACTGCGACGGGCTGATCGACGACGGACTGCCCGGATGCTCGGGCGGCGACGCGGACGCGGACACCGACACCGACACCGATTCCGATTCCGACAGCGACACCGACACCGACAGCGACACCGATACCGACAGCGACACCGACAGCGACACCGACAGTGACACCGACAGTGACACCGACACCGACTCCGACTCCGACTCCGACTCCGACTCCGACTCCGACAGTGACACCGACACCGACACCGACATCGACACCGACATCGACACCGACGTGGACAGCGACACGGACAGCGACTCCGGTTGCAGGCTCGACGAAATGCGCTGCGGAGCAGAAGAGGACGGCAACGCGTACATCGAGTACTGCATCGCGGGTGCCTGGAAAATGCTCTATCACTGCGAGGAAGGAGAGGTCTGCACCGATGCCGCAAGCGGCGGCAAGCGCTGCGCCGTACCCGAGATCAGCCCCGAGGACTTCCTGGCTGGCAAGGGCCTGCGCGGCGGCGGCTGCCGCTGCGGTGCGCCCGGCGCACCACCTGATGTGCCATGGATCTGGTCCTTGCTCCTGCTCCTTGCCTTCCGCCGGCGCAGAGGTGACCGATGAAGCGAAGACACATCCTCGCGGGAACCGCGCTCGCGCTGACGCTGCTACTCGGATCGACGGTTCGAGCCGGACAGAACGACATCGACGTGCGGCTCTACGAGCCGGCTCCGGACGACTTCGGCGGCTTGAGCTTCCTGGGGAGCCGTGTGCCTCCCAGCCTCGAGTCGGTCTTCGGTCTCTCGCTGGACTTCGCCCGCAACCCGTTGATCATGGTGGACGGACGCGACGAGGTGAAGGAGGTGGTCGGAGCCGCGCTCAGCGCCGACCTGTTCGTCTCCTTCGGCATCATCGACATGTTCCAGGTCAGCCTGACCCTGCCGATCGCGCTGTACACCAGCGGCGACGGCCTGCTCCCCGGCGACGACATCTCGGCCAGCGGTCTCGGCGATATCCGCCTGATGGCCAAGTGGGAGATCCTGGGCCGGGACGAGTACCCGGTTGGCTTCGCCTTTGCCAACGCTCTCAACTTCCCCTCTGCGCTTCCGCGGAACAACTTCCTCGGCGGCTCCAACGACGGCGTGCTCTACGAGCCACGGCTGATCGTCGATGCCAAGGTCGGCCCGGCCCTGCTCGCCGCCAACCTCGGGTATCGCACGCGGCCGACGAGCAAGCTGCTGAGCCTGCGCGTGGGCGACGAGTGGTTCTACGCGGTGGGCGCGGTGTTCGAGGTCATCCCCGAGGTGGACCTGCTCGGCGAGCTGTTCGGCGCCACCACGGCCCACGCCCCCTTCGGCTCTCACGAGGTGCAGCACACGCTCGAGGGCATCCTCGGCGGTCGGTACCGGCCCCCGGGAACGGATCTCATGCTTCGCGGCGGGATGGGCTTCGGCCTGTTGCCCGGGTACGGCTGCCCGGAGTTCCGCATCATCCTCGGCCTGACCTGGGCCCCCAAGCTCGGTGAGCCCAAGCCCGAGCCAGAGCCAGAACCCGAGCCCACGCCCACCGACAGGGACGGCGACGGCCTGCTCGATCCAGACGACAAGTGCCCGGACGAGGCCGAGGACAAGGACGGGTTCCAGGACGAGGACGGCTGCCCCGACCCGGACAACGACGAGGACGGCGTACTCGACGCCGACGACAAGTGCGGAGACGAGAAGGAGGACCAGGACGGCTTCGAGGACGACGACGGCTGCCCCGACCCGGACAACGACGGCGACAAGATCCTCGACGTCAACGACAAGTGCCCCAACAAGCCCGAGAGCATGAACGGAACCGACGACGACGACGGCTGCCCCGAGGGCGACCAGGACAAGGACGGCATCCTCGACGCGATCGACAAGTGCCCGGCCGACAAGGAGGACGTGGACGGCCACGAGGACGAGGACGGCTGCCCCGACAATGACAACGACGGCGACGGCATACCCGACGCCACGGACGGCTGCCCCAACGAGGCCGAGGACATCGACGGCTTCGAGGACGAGGACGGCTGCCTCGACCCGGACAACGACGGCGACAGCGTCAAGGACGCGGACGACAAGTGCCCGGACGAGCCCGAGGACATCGACGGCTTCGAGGACACGGACGGCTGCCCCGACCCGGACAACGACAAGGACGGCGTGCCCGACGCCAAGGACAAGTGCCCCGACGAGCCGGAGACGATCAACGGCATCAAGGACAAGGACGGCTGCCCGGACAAGGGCGCGGTCAAGGTGCTGGTGACCAAGGAGCGGATCGAGATCAAGGACAAGATCTACTTCGCCGCAGGCAAGGCGCGGATCAAGAGAAAGAGCTACTCGCTGCTCGACCAGGTGGCGATGGTCCTGGTCGCGCACCCCGAGATCAAGGGCATCCGCATCGAGGGTCACACCGACAGCAGGGGCAGCCGCAAGCGCAACATCAAGCTGTCCCTGCGCCGCGCCAAGGCCGTACTCAAGCGCCTGGTCAAGATGGGCGTGGCCAGGGACCGCCTCGAGGCCGTGGGGATCGGGCCGGACAGGCCGATCGACAGCAACAAGACCAAGCTCGGGCGCGCCAACAACCGGCGGGTCGAGTTCCACATCGCCGGTCCGAAGAAGGAGACGCTCGAGCTGCCGGCGCTGGTGCCGCCGAAGAAAACCGACTAGCCGGCTGGGGGGCTACCCCGCGGGTACCGGCGTCGGGCCCTGCCAGGTTGGCGTGAGGAAGGGCAGCTCGTCCCGCTCGTCCGGATCGCGAACCTCGTGGATCTCCCAGGCCGAGCGGTCGGCGAGCAGTCGCTGCACCAGCCGGTTGTTGAGCAGGTGGCCGGAGCGGAAGGCCTCGAAGCGGCCGATCACCGTGGCGCCGAGCAGGGCCAGATCGCCCATCGCGTCGAGGATCTTGTGCCGCACGAACTCGTCGGGATAGCGCAGCCCGTCTGAGTTGAGCACCCGGAAGCGGTCGAGCACCACGGCGTTCTCCAGCGACCCGCCGCGGGCCAGCCCACGCTCCTTCATCACCTCGACGTCCTCGAGAAAACCGAAGGTGCGGGCGCGGGCGATCTCCTTGCGAAAGTCCATCTCGGCCGGCTTGAAGCTGAAGCTCTGGTGACTGAGCAACGGATGGTCGAACTCGATGGTGTAGTCCATGCGCAGCTGCCGCGACGGTCGCAGCGCGACCCGCCGTCCGTCCTCCCGCACCTTGACGGTGCGGCGGATCACGAGGAAGCGCTTGAACGCCGACTGCTCCACGATCCCGGCGCACTTGAGCAGGAAGATGAAGGGTGCGGCCGAGCCGTCGAGGATCGGCACCTCGGGCCCGTCGACCTCGACGTCGACGTTGTCGATGCCGAGGGCGAACAGCGCGGCCAGCAGATGCTCGACCGTGCCCACCCGCGCCGGACCTGCGCCGAGAGTGGTGGCCATCTGGGTGTCGACCACGGACTCCGGGCGCGCCGGTATCGGCCGGCTGGCCGGCAGATCGAGTCGCCGGAAGCTGATCCCCGCCTCGGCGGGCGCCGGGCGAAGCAGGAGGTTGACCACACAGCCTGTATGAAGTCCGAAACCGGTGCAGCGTACCTCGCTGGCGATGGTTCGTTGCCGTAGCATCCAGTTCTCCCTGCTCGGCTCGGATTATTCGGCTATACTATCCGTCGCTGACGCGGCATGTCAACTATTGGGCTGTCTTTTTTGTCGCTTACACCGGGCACTAGCAATTCCAACCAGCTGAAATAATTACAGTTCAATGCTCGCCGCAAATCCCCCCAGTTCGGTGGAGCTACACCAGGCGACCCTGCCCGTCCTTGCTTGGCAAGGGTCGCCCGAGATGATGATACGCGTTGCGCGTGGCCACGCGCCCGCGCGGCGTGCGCATCAGCAGGCCTTGCTGGAGCAGGTACGGCTCGTACACCTCCTCCAGGGTGTCCCTCTCCTCACCGAGGGCTGCGGACAGGGTCTCGACTCCGACCGGACCGCCGTCGAACTTGTCGATAATCGTCTCCAGTAACCGCCGGTCCATCGGGTCGAGCCCCAGACCGTCGACCTCCAGCCGAACCAGGGCGCTGTCCGCTGCAGCGCGGTCGATGCTCGGCCGACCCTCCACCTGGGCGAAGTCACGGACGCGCCGCAGCAACCGGTTGGCCACGCGCGGCGTGCCCCGCGATCGCCGAGCGATCTCCTCGGCACCGCTCGGATCGAGCGCGACTCCCAGCAGGCCGGCCGAGCGGGACACGATCCGCGCCAACTCGTCGGGCTCGTAGTAGTCGAGCCGCTCGACGATGCCGAAGCGGTCGCGCAGCGGAGAGGTGAGCAGCCCGGTCCGGGTGGTCGCGCCGACCAGCGTGAAGGGCTTGAGGTTGAGACGGATCGACTGCGCGCCCACGCCCTCGCCGGTCATGATGTCGATGGCAAAGTCCTCCATCGCCGGATAGAGGTTCTCCTCGATCACCGCGCTCAAACGGTGGATCTCGTCGACGAACAGCACGTCGCGCGGGCCGAGCTTGGTCAACAGCCCGGCCAGATCGCCCTTTTTCTCGACCGCGGGACCGCTGGTTGCCTGGATCTCGACCTCGAGGGAGCGCGCGATGATGTGGGCCAGCGTGGTCTTGCCCAGCCCCGGCGGACCGCAGAACAGCACATGGTCCAGCGGCTCTCCGCGCTGCCGGGCCGCCGCAACGAAGACTTTCAGGTTCTCGACCACCCGCGACTGGCCCACGTAATCCTCGAAGCTCGTCGGCCGCAGCGCCAGCTCGAAGGTCTGGTCGTCGGCCGTGGCGTCAGGCCGCAGGTCGTCGGTGCGCTCCCTGCTCAGGATCCGCCTCCTCTCGGGGTCAACGCGCCAGGAGGGCCAGCGCTGCGCGCACCAGCTCCTCGAGGCCCGCACCCTCCTCCGCCTGGCTCGTCAGCTTCTGCGCCACGCCCTCGGCGAGCTTGGCCTTGTAGCCCAGGTTGACCAGCGCGCCCACCAGATCGTCGAGGATCGCCCGGGCGCCGTCTGACGCCGCGGTCGCCGCCACCTCGCCCGCCTCCGGCCGCAGCAACCGCTCGGCCTTGTCCGCGAGGTCGACCGTGATCCGCTCCGCGGTCTTCTTGCCCACGCCGGGCACAGCGCAGATCCGGGCCAGATCCCGTGCCATCACCGCCTGCGCCAGCTCCTCGGGCGGCAGCCCGGACAGCACCGCCAGGGCCAGGCGCGGCCCCACGCCGGCCACCGAGAGCAGCAGGCGAAAGGCCTCCTGCTCCCGCTCCTCGGCGAAACCGTAGAGCTGGAAGGCATCCTCGCGGACGATGGTCACCACGTTGACCGCGGCCTGCTCGCCCTCCTCTGGCAGCGCCGCGATGGTACGCAGCGAGCAGAACACCTGGTAGCCCACGCCCCGGACGTCGAGGATCATCTCGCTGGGGTGCTTGGCCTCGATGCGCCCGGTGAGCCGCGCGATCACCCGTTCCCCCGTAACGCCGCGACCGGCCGGCGCGAGGCGTGGCAGAAGGCGATGGCCAGGGCATCCGCCGCATCCGCCTGCGCCGGCTCGGGCAGGCCGAGCAGCATCTGCACGGCCCGCTGGATCTGCGCCTTGTCCGCCCGGCCCGAACCGGACACGGTCTTCTTGACCTGTGCCGGCGAGTACTCGAACAGCGGCAGCTGGCGGCGGACCGCGGCCAGCAGGGCCACGCCCCGGGCGTGCCCCAGGGTCAGGGCGCTCCGCGCGTTGCGGGCGGTGAACACGCCCTCGACCGCCGCCTCGGTCGGTCGGTAGCTCCCGATCACACGATCGAGCCCATCGAACAGAGCGGCCAGCCGCTCGGCCAACGATCCGCGGCCGAGCTCGAGCACTCCGTTGTCGACGTGGGAGATGCGGGTGCCGCGAACCTCGATCAGCCCCCAGCCGGCGAGATCGGTCCCCGGGTCGATGCCGAGGATGCGTACGCTTGGACTATGCAACGGGATGCGGGCCGCCGGTTCAGCCGGCCGCCTCCATCACGGACGGGTCGATGTCGAAATTGGCGAACACGTTCTGCACGTCTTCATGGTCGTCGAGCAGCTCCATCAGCTTGAGCATGGTCTCGGCTGCCTTGCCCTGAAGCTCCACGGTGGTCGAGGGGATCATCGAGATCTCGGCCGTGAGCGGCTGGATCCCCGCGCCCTCGATCGCCTCGCGCAGGTCGGGGAAGACCGCCGGGTCGCAGGTCACCTCGAAGCGATCCTCCTCGTCGGACACGTCCTCGGCGCCGGCCTCGAGCGCCACCTCCATCAGCTGATCCTCGTCGGTGCCTTCCTTTTGCACCGCGATCAGGCCCTTCTTGGTGAACATCCAGGACACGCAGCCGTTCTCACCGAGGTTGCCGTTGTACTTGCTGAACAGGTGACGGATATCGGCGACGGTGCGCTTCTTGTTGTCGGTCACCACCTCGAGCAGCACGGCCACGCCGCCCGGGCCGTACCCCTCGTAGGTCACCTCCTCGAGATTGGCCCCCTCGCCGCCGGCGCCGCTGCCCTTCTTCACCGCCCGGTCGATGGTGTCCTTGGGCATGTTCGCGGCCCGAGCCGCGAGGATCCCGGCGCGCAGCCTCGAGTTTCCATCCGGATCGGCGCCGCTCCGCGCGGCGATGGTGATCTCCTTGATCAGCTTGCTGAACAGCTTGCCCCGTTTGGCGTCGGCCGCGCCCTTCTTGTGCTTGATCGTGCTCCACTTGCTGTGGCCTGACATGACACCTCCGAGCCGCGCTCGTTGGTCTGACGGTTCGAGTGATCCGTCAAGCTGCTTACCACAGTGAAACAGCCGGTTCAAGGGTCGGCCGGGGCGCCCGGCGTTCCGCCGGCGTCCCGCAGACGCCAGTTGCCGGCCTCGTCCGGACTCAGCGGATCGAGGCGCTCCACCGATGCGCCCTCCCGGCTCGCCGAGATCCAGCCGCCGTACGTGCTCACCGGCTCGGCGCCGCCGACCGGGTCTGCGTCGTACAGCTCCACCGACTCGGTCCGCGACAGCCCGTCCGCGCCCAGGCGTCCGTCGTCGACCGTGAGCAGCAGCACGTCCGCGGGCAGATCGTAGCAATCCTCGTACGCGGTGGTCACCACGATCGCAAAACGCCCGGGCTGCAGCTCGAGCGGTCCGGCCGCGCCCTTGGCCGGCGACAGCGGGTCAGCGCCCGAGCGATCGTTCTTCTCGTCGACGAAGAAGCCCGCGAGATCGACGGGCGCGCCGCCGGCGTTGAAGATCTCGAGGTACTCCCGGCCCGACTCCTGATCCGCGGTGCCCTCGGGATTGGCCATCACCTCGGTGAGCACGGGCCGGCCTCGCGGCGCACCGGTGCGGAAGGTCAGCTCCACGGCCGGCGCTCGGTTGCCGCCGGCGTCCGCCACCTCGAGGCGCACCTCGTACTCCTGCTCCGGCTCGAGCGGTGCCAGCCGCAGCGAGCGCTCGACAGCCAGATCCTCCAGCACCAGCACGGCGGACTCGCCGCCGGGAATCCCGTAGCTCGCCGCGGCCGTGGCCGGCTCGTCGGTGGCGAAGCAGAGCGTGGCCTCCACGTCGTCAGCCTCCACGGCCGGGTCCTGCACGAAGCTCGGCGGCGTCTCGTCCACCACCGCGGCCGTGGTGAAGCGACTGCGGAAGGGCGCCACCAGCGCCCGGCCGGCCTCGAGATCCAGGATCTCGGTCGACAGCCTGATGAAGTGCTCCACGCCGAGCTCGAGACGACCATCGGGCAGCCGCGCGCTCACGCGCACGCCGCCCTGCTCCAGATCGAAGGCGGCCAGGGTCAGATCCGCTCCGCCCTGGGCCACGAGGCGAAAGCTCTCGGCGGTCAGGCTCTCGAACCGAACCGGCCGGCTGAATTCGACCACCACGGCCCGCAGGCCGGGCGACACCTCCACGGCGCCGTCCGCCGGAGACACGCTGACCACCCGCGGTCCGGCATAGGTCGTGGTCAGCGCCTCTGCCGCATTGTCCGTCGTTGGATCGTCGGCACCACGGCTCAGCGGATTGCGCGCCAGGTCGCACAGCCGGCGGGTGGCGACCAGGGTGTACTCGCTCTCGTCGGCGAGCGGCTCCAGCGGGCAGAGGAGCACCGCGGTGTCGTCCTGGTCGAGCTGCACCGCGGCCGGGATCACCTCACCCTCGCCCTCGTCGGGAAGCGCGCCCTCGGACACGGCCTCTAGCGCGGCTTGGGCGGCGCGGCCGCTCAGCAGCACCACGCCGGCCAGGCTCGCCTCTCCGGCCGGCTCGAGGGATTCGGCGGCCAGCGGCTCGGAGAAGCCGAGGGTGAAACACGTCGTCGGCGGGACCTGCTGCCCGCTGGGAGCGACCGAGAGCAGGTGAGGCGGGATGCGGTCCAGCGCCGCCGGATCCTGCCACTGCGGAGGCGAGGGCGCGCAGGCCAGGAAGAGGAGCAGCCCGAAGAAGACGGTCAGCCGCTGGGTCCTCATGGCGAACCTCCACCGGCCGACCGCAGCCGCCGGGAGAAGCCGCCGTCGGTCAGGGCATCGAGGCGCGCGGTGAGCTGCTCGATCTCGAGGGCCTGGGCGGCGCGGGCTGCCACGTCGGTGGGCGGCGCGAGCAGGCTCTGCTCGACGAGCTTCTTGCGCGCGAAGTACACCTTGAGCGCCTGGTCGACCAGCCGGACACGGGTCTCCATCGCGTCGATCTCCCGCTGCAGCGCGGATAGCTCGCCGCGGTCGTACACCAGCCGATCGAGCTCCCACACCGCGCGCACGCGGATCCGCCAGTCGTCGTCCGTGGCCAGGCCATAGCTCTCGTCGTCCGGGCCGAGGTACACGCCCGAGGACGAGACGGACAGCGAGCGGCTGCGCGAGGCTGTGCGATCGTCCTCGATGTTGCGATCGACCCGGATCTCGAGCACCGGGAGCCAGGCCGCCAGCCCCGCGTTCCGGGATAGCCGCAGGAAACGTTCGCGCTCGAGGCCGTGCGCCGAGATGACTAGGGCCCGCACGTCCTCGGCCGAGGGCACGCTCAGTCGGGTCCGGGGATCGACGGCCTCGGACGTCCGAGCCGCATCCGGCGCCTGCTCGCTGGCCCCACCGAGCAGCGGAGCCGCCGCTGCTAGCAGAGCCAGGCGAACGAGTCTCCGCTTCAGTTGCTCGTGCATCTCGCACCTCCCTTCCCTGTCCCGCCGGAGCAAGCCGACGAGGATCTGGTCTCGATCGCAAGCGGAGGATCCGCTCGGAACGCGAGGCCGGACAGATCCCACACCAGTCGGATCGCGACCAGCCAGCCCAGGCCGGCCCGGGCCTGCCGGTCCGCGTCGTCTGGCCCGGGGATAGCTCCTGCCGATGGGCTGGCCTGGCTCGTGCCGCGAGCCGATGCCCGCGCCGCGCTCCAGCCGACCTGCGCCGAGAGCGAGAGCCGCGGCAGCAGGGCGCCGTACGCCGCGCGTTGCCGGGCGGCCGTGGCGCGCCGGCGCAGGGATTGCCACTCGGCCAGCTCGTCCTCGGCCCAGCTCTCGAGATCGATCTCGTCCAGCTCCTCGGTCTCGAGCTCGATCCCGGCCTCCTCGATCTGCTGCTCCAGCGCCTCCAGCTCGTCCTCGGCGGCCGCAGCCTGGCTGCCCGCTGATAGCCAGGCCAGTCCCACGGTCGGCAGAATCGCGCACCCTGCTCGCCAGCTCATTCCCGTCCTCCCCGGACCCGACCCGGGCCCTCGTTGACATACTCGGCAGCGAGCCGTAATTTGTTGCCTGTTCGGAGCAAGAAAAATGAAAATTTTTTTGGCACCGCCCGGATGACCCCCTGTGACGAGCCAGCCGTCGCCCTGACCCTGGCCGGCCTCGACCCGTCCGGCGGTGCCGGGATCCTCTCGGATATCGCGACCTTCCGCAATCTGGGCCTGCAGCCGGCCGCCGTGGTCACCGCGATCACGGTGCAGAACTCCAAGCATGCGCCGCGCTTCGAGCCCGTGGATCCGGCGCTGGTTCGCGACCAGGCCGAGGCCGTGCTCGCCGACTTTTGCGTGGCCGCGGTCAAGACCGGGATGCTGGGCAGCGCAGACAACGCGCGCGCCGTGGCCGGGCTGCTCGCCGAGTACCCGGACCTGCCGCTGGTGGTCGATCCGGTGCTCGCGGCGTCCTCCGGCGACGCGCTGGCAGGCGAGGGCGCGAAGGACGTCCTGTGCGCGGTGCTGCTGCCGCGGGCCACGGTGGTCACGCCGAATCTGGAGGAGGCGGCCGCGCTGGCCGGCCTCTCAAAGAGCATCCGAGATCGCGACGGCATGTCCGCAGCCGCGGCGACCATCGCCGGATCCGCGGGCTGCGCAGTGCTGCTCAAGGGCGGGCATCTCGAAGGTGATGACGAGGCCGCGGATCTGCTGCGACTGGCCGACGGGAGCGAGTCCTGGCACGCGGTGCGGCGCGTGCCCGGCCCAAGCCCGCGCGGCACGGGCTGCCGGCACTCGGCCGCGCTGGCCGCGGGGCTGGCCCAGGGACTGGACATCCCGGACGCGGCGGCGCACGCGCAGCGCTACCTGGCGGAGTTGCTGGCGCGCCCGCGGCTGCGGCCCGGGCGCGGAGCGCCGCATCTCGATGATCTGGGGGGAGGGGGAGGCTAGCTCTCGGGCTCCTCGCCGGAGAAGATCCGCTTCAGGCCGGAGAACACTCCGCCCTTCTGCTCCGAGCCAGCGAGCTGCTCGAGTTCGCCGTCGTCGAGGTAGATCCCGCCGCAGCTGAAGCACTTGTCGATCTGCACGCCGCGGTACGTGATCTCGGTCAGCTCCATCCCGCACTTGCAGCAGCGCATGTAGTGCAGCTCCTTGAGCCGCTTCTGCTCGGCTTCCTCGGTCTCCTTGCGGATACTCTCGGCATGCGCCTTCAGCTTCTCGGCTTGCTGGCGGAGGAAGTACTCCTCCTCTTTCTCGCTGGGCTTGATCGGGCTCATACTGTCCCTCCTGTGGGCGTCGAGCGACCCGGCACCGGATATAGCCAGGGTAAAGGAGAGCTGTCAAGAACCGGCAGCGGATTGACAGGACGGGACCGGGCTGGCATGTACGGGCCCGGAGCAGGGACCCGCGCGGGCTGAACAACGGGGCCCGGCGGGACGTCCAACCCAGGCGAAACGGAGAGACACGCATGATGCCTTGGTCTTTTCGAGTCATTCCGGCCGCACTGGCAGCTCTGGCGCCGGCGCTGGCCGGGGCCGCCACGATCGCGGTGCTGCCACCGGTCAACTCGGCCGAGTTTCCCCAGCAAACCCTGCAGGCCGTGGAGTCCGCGATCGAGGCCGAGTTGAAGGCCGAGCCCGGTCTCGAGGTGATCTCCATGACCCGGGTGCAGGAGATCTGGTCCGAGGCCAGACCGTGCCCCGAGGAGTACGTTCCCGAGGAGTGCTTCTCCGAGATCCTCAAGAGCCTGTCCGACGCGGACATGTTGATCCTGTCCCAGATCTCGCGCGGGCCGGGCGGAGCCTGGCTGAGCGTGAAGATCCACCGGATCCCGGGCGGCAAGATGCTCGGCCAGTCCCGCCTCAAGGCGGTGACCGTGGAGGACGCGGCCGAGCGCGCCCGCGAGGCTGTGGCCGAGGCCCGCGGCCGCAGGGCCGAGCTGGCGCCCGAGCGCGGGATGGAGGCCCGCGTGGGCGAGACCGTGGTAGACGGCGTGGCGCTCGAGCCCGCAGGAGCGGTGATACGGCCCGAGCCTTCCGAGCTCAAGCCCGCGGGTCAGGTGCTCGAGCCCCAGCGCGAGGTGCTCGAGGTGGCTGCAGGCACGGGCCGCACCAAGGTCCCGGTCGAGCCCGCGGGCGCGGTGATCGAGCCCCAGCCCTCGGATTCCAGGCCAGCAGGATCCGTGATCGAGCCCCAGCCCTCGGAGACGAGGCCGGCCGGAGCGGTGATCGAGCCGCGGCGCGAGACGATCCGGCTGCCCGGCGACGAGGGCGGACGGCGCTGGAGCGGGGCGCAGCCCTCGGGCGCGGCCCCGGGAGCCACCGAGGGCGCGGAGCGGGCCGAGACCGAGTGGTACACCGGCTGGGCCGCGCTCGGCCTGGGCGTGGCCCTTGGCGGCACCGCGATCTACTTCGCGGGGCAACTGCGAGACGGCAAGGGCGATCACGACGATAACCTGATCGCCGCGCAGATCACCGGCGGCCTGGCCCTGGCCGCGACCGTGACCGGCGTGACGCTGCTGCTGCTTTCCCGGCAGGAGGGCGGGCCATCCGCCTCCGCAGATGTCTCGCGCGCAACAGGCCCGGCCCCACGGTGCGGCCTCGGCGTGGCCCCGGTTCACGGCGGGGTCGTGGCCGGATTCGCGACGAGCTTCTGACCCTGGAATTGACCCGGTAGCGGCGCAGGACTATCCTCTTCGGCAGGAGGCGCGAGGTCGTTGCGGATCCCGGGGCGACTCGGATTCAGCGTGTTGCTGTGCGCGACCCTGCTCGCCGCGGGCTGCGGCGAGAAGGAGTCGCCCGAATTCGTCAGCGCGCTGCTGCTGACCATCGACGTCCATCCGGAGATCGTGGACCGCGTGGCCAAGGTCGAGCTCCGCTTCAGCGAGTCGCCGTACGATCCCGAGGCGCAGCCGGCCTCGGTGCAGCGCCTCGATCTGGAGACGCTCGGCGCGCCGCGTCCTCCCTTCCGCGTGCTGATCTGGCCGGGTAACGTCCTCGACGATCGCATCGCGATCAGGGGCCTCGGCCTCACCGCGATCCAGGACCTGGCGATCGGCGAGGACCGGGTCGAGGTCGCGTTCGATCCCGCTCGCGTGATCGAGGCCCTGCTCTGCCTGGCGCCGCCCGGATCGACCTGCGGCGATGACCCGGACGCCGACGCGGATACAGACCTCGACGCCGACGCGGCTCGCGAGGCCGAGGCCGGAGGTGAAGGCTCCAACGCGGACGGTCCGGCCGAGATCGGTGACGACGCGGCCGAGCGCTGCGAGGCCGGAGAGCGGCGCTGCGTCGACACGCTGCTCCAGGAGTGCAATCCCTCGGGCTTCGGCTGGCGCGACGTGCAGTACTGCCCGGTGACCTGTATCGACGGCGCCTGCGCCGGATGCGAGCCCGGCAGCCACCGCTGCGAGGGCGACGATCTGGAAGTCTGCGACGGCGAAGGTATGGGCTGGTCCTGGGTCGAGACCTGCGAGTTCGGCTGTCGCAACGCCGCCTGCATGGCCTGCCAGCCGGACCTCTCGGTATGCGACGAGATCGACCCGACCCTGCGGCGCTACTGCCTACCCGACGGCAGCGGGATGCGCACCGAGACCTGCAGCAAGACCTGCTTGGACGGGCGCTGTACCAGCTGCTTGCCCGGTGTCGACGCCTTCTGCCAGGCCAACGGCATCACCCGCATGGTCTGCGCCGCCGACGGCATGGGCTACGAATCGGGCGGCGACTGCTGCGGCGCGAACAGCTGTAACAACGGCATCTGCGTCAGGTCGGCGCCGTGGATCCACGGCCTCGACCCCGGCCACGCCCAGGCCTGGAGCCCGGTGACGATCACGGTCGACGGCTGCAACCTGGTTTCCGGCGCCAAGGTGCACATCCGCCAGGCGAACTCCGACACATGGATCTCGGAGCAAAACCTCGACCACCTCTCGAGCGAGTACGTCGACGAGGCCACGATCCGGATTCACATCGACTCGCTGATCGACCCCGCGGGCACCAACGATTACTACTTCCGCGTGAAGAACCCGGACGGACAGCTCTCGAACCAGGCCCAGTTCCACGTCGACACCTGATCGGGAAGCAGCCTCAGACGACCGCGGCGTCGTCCCGTGCCGAGTAGTTGTCGAAGCGGGTGTACTCCGGCGAGAAGTTGACCTTGACCGTGCCCACCGGCCCGTTGCGCTGCTTGCCGATGATCAGCTCGTACAGCCCGCCCCGCGCCGGGCCCTCGTCGCCCTCCTGCGTGGGCCGGTGGATGAAGAGCACCACATCGGCGTCCTGCTCGATCGCGCCGGACTCGCGCAGGTCGGCGAGCTGCGGCCGGTGGCCCGGACGGTCCTCGATCTTCCGCGAGAGCTGCGACAGCGCGAGCACCGGCACCTGCAGCTCCTTGGCCAGCCCCTTGAGGCTTCGCGAGATCTCGGAGATCTCCTGCTGGCGGTTCTCGATGCGGCCGTGTCCGCGCATCAGCTGCAGGTAGTCGACGACGATCAGATCCAGCCGCCCCTGGTCGGCCATGATCCGCCGCGCCCGCGCGCGGAGCTCCAGCGCGGTCAGCGGCGTGGAGTCGTCGATCAGCACCGCCGCGTCGTACAGCGCCGCGGCCGCGTTGACCAGCCGCGGGAAATCACGCTGCCGCAACCGCCCCCGCCGCGCCTCCCAGGCGTTGACCTTGGCCTGGGCGCAGAGCAACCGCGTGGCCAGCTGCTCCTTGGCCATCTCCAGCGAGAAGATCGCCACCACCTGCTTCTCCTCTACCGCGGCGAAGCGGGCGATGTTCAGCGCGAGCGTGGTCTTGCCCACCGAGGGCCGCGCCGCGAGGATGATCAGGTCCGAGGGCTGCAGCCCGTTGGTCCGGTCGTCGAGGTCGGTCAGCCCGGTGGGTACGCCGGTGATCCGCGCCTCGCGATCGTAGAGCTTCTCGATCGTCTCGACGCTCTCCCCGACCAGATCCTTGAGCGGCACGTACGAGGGCCGCGGGATCCGCTCCGCGATCTCGAAGATCGTCTGCTCCGCTCGGTCGAGCACCTCCTCGGCCGGACTCTGGTCCTCGAGCGCCTCGGCCAGGATCTCGCTGGAGGCGCTCATCAGCCGCCGCAGGATCGCCTTGCTGGCGACGATACGGGCGTAGTTCGCCACGTTCACCGAGGTGGGCACCTCGTCGAGCAGCTGCGCGATATAGGCCGTGCCGCCCGCCCGGGTCAGGCGGTCTTCCTGCTTGAGGGCCTCGGTCAGGGTCACCAGGTCGACCGGCTCTCCCCGCTCGAACAGCGTGATCATCGTGCGGAAGGCCAGCCGGTGACCTTCACGGTAGAAGTCGTCGTCGCGGATGATCTCGAGGGCGCGGGGCAGGGCCTGGTTGTCCAGCAACACCGCGCCGAGCACGGCGCGCTCTGCCTCCTCGCTGTGAGGCGGAACCTTGGCCAGGCCCTCGTTGCTCTGCATCAGCCAAACCGCGGGATATCTTGACCCCGCCCCCCTGTAACGAAGTTATTTGGCCACGACCCAGATCTTCAACTTGGCCGTCACATCCCGATGCAGCTTGACCGTCACCGGGTAAACTCCGAGCGCGCGGATCGGCTCCTCGAGCAGGATGTTCTTCCGATCGATGCGGATGCCTTCCTCGCGCAGGCTCTCCTCTATTTCCTTGGAGGTCACGCTGCCGAAGATCTTGTCCTCCTCGCCGACCTGCTTGGCGATGGTGACCGACAGGCTCTCGATGCGTTTCTTCAGGGTCTCGGCCTCGGACTTCGCCTTTGCCACCCGCTGCTGTATCACACGCTTGTCGTGCTCCAGCCGGCGAAGGTTCTTCGTCGTGGCCGGCACCGCCAGCCCCCTGGGAAGCAGATAATTCCGGGCGTAGCCCGGCTTGACATCGACCAACTCGCCCATCGCCCCGAGGTCGGGCACATCCTCACGCAGGATTATCTTCATCGTCACACCCCCGTGGCGGTGAAGGGCAACAGCGCGAGGTTGCGGGCTCGCTTGATCGCCAGGGCCACGGCACGCTGGTGCCTGGCGCAGTTGCCCGAGATGCGCCGCGGGATTATCTTGCCACGCTCGGTGATGAAGAGCCGCAGGCTGCCTGCGTCCTTGTACTCGATCTTCAGGTTCTTGTCGGCGCAGAACCGGCAGACCTTGCGCCGGCCAAAGCTGCGGCGCTTGCCCTTGAACGACTTGCGTGGTCCGTCCATCACTCCACCTCCGGCTTCTCGGGATCCGCCTCCGCCTCGTTGCCTTCGCCCTCGTGAGCTTCAGGCTCCGGCTCCGGCTCAGGCTCAGGCGCAGGCTCAGGCTCAGGCTCAGGCTCCGGCGCAGGCTCAGGCTCCGGCGCAGGCGTGGCACCGTCGGCCTCGCCGGCCGGTTCGGCGTCTGCGTCTGCGGTATCGGCCTCGCCAGCCGACGTGGCCGCGCCGTCCCCGGCCAGCGCCTCATCCGCTGCTGCTGCCGTGCCCTCGTTGTCGGCCGCTGCCGGCGCCTCATGCTCCGGGGGCGCCTCGCCCCCCTCCGAGGCCTGGTGGTCGGCCGCATCGGGTTCTTCGCCATAGCTCGGCCGTTCCATCATCGCGGCCGCATCCGGCGAGGTCAGCGCCGCCTCCACCGCCTCCTCGTCCATGCCTGCGCCCAGATCGTCCTCCTCGGCCGGCCGGCTGTCCGGATCCACGCCTTCGTCGATCTTCACGGTCTGGTACTTGATCACCGCCTCGATCATGCGCAGGGTGCGCTCGATCTCGGCCACCAGCTCGTGCTCGCCGAGGTAGCGCGAGTAGATGTAGATCCCCTTGAGCTGCTTGCGCACCTCGTAGGCCAGCTTGCGCTTGCCCCAGCTCTTGATCTGGATGACCTTGCCGTCACCCTTCTCCACGGCGCCGCGCAGCCGTGCGGCCGTGCCCGCCACCATCTCCTCGGTGGCATCGGGTCGAACGATATAGATCGTTTCGTACTCGCGCATGGGCAGCACCTCCTCCCGGACTATCGGCCCCGGCCCCCATGGCCGGAGCGAGGAAGCTCACGCCGCCCTGCGCGCGGGCGACGCGGGGGAGACTGTGTAGCACGGGGTCGGGAGAGGAGCAAGAATAAAAAGCGGGGCTGCCCTCGAGATGGGCAGCCCCGCGATGAAGCCGGAACAATCCTGCCTATAATGCCGCGGGCTTCTTCGCCTCTTCCGCTGGCTTCTCCGCTGCGCCGGTCGGGGTCGCCGCGGGCGCGGGCGCCGGGGCTGCCGCGGGTACCACAGCGGGTGCGGACGCCGGGGCTACAGCGGGTACCACTGCCGGTGCGGGCGCCGGGGCTGCAGCGGGTGCCGGAGCCGGCGCGGGCGCGGGCGCCGTGGCCCTAACCGCCGCGGCCTCGGGAGCGGTCGCGGCCCGATCCGCCTCGGCCGCGTCTGCCTGGTGGAAATTGAACAGTACCGGCGCGATGATCATCGCCACCACCGAGATCAGCTTGATCAGGATGTTCAGCGAGGGGCCCGAGGTGTCCTTGAAGGGATCGCCCACGGTGTCGCCGGTCACGGTGGCCTTGTGCATCTCGTCGAAGTCGTCGCCCCACTTGCCGTGGCCCTCGTCCTTGACCTGCTTCTTGGAGTTGTCCCAGGCGCCGCCGGCATTGGACTGGAAGATCGCCATGCACACGCCCGCGATCAGACACCCGATCAGCAGGCCGCCCAGGGCGTTGGGGCTCAAAAAGCCGATCACCACCGGCACGGCGACGGCCAGGGCGCCGGGCACCACCATCTTCTTGATCGCGGCCGTGGTGGCGATGCTCACGCAGTGCGAGTACTGGGCCTTGCCGTCGGCGGCGGCGATGATCTTGGCCTCCTCCTCGCTCGGGTTGCGCTCCTCGGACTCGGCCTTCTGGGCCGCGACGAGGGCGGGCCGCAGCTCCGGAATCTCGCGGAACTGGCGGCGCACTTCCTGGATCATGTCCTGGGCCGCCTTGCCCACCGCGACCATCGCGATCGCGGAGAAGCGGAAGGGCAACATGCAGCCGATCAGCATGCCCACCAGGGTGTACGGGTCGGTGGCCGAGATCTCCACCGTGCCCTTCATCTTGGTCATGTACGCCGCGGTCATCGCCAGCGCGGTCAACGCGGCCGAGCCGATGGCGAAGCCCTTGCCGATGGCGGCGGTGGTGTTGCCCACCGCGTCGAGGTGGTCGGTGCGGGCGCGGACCTCGCGGCCGAGCTGCGCCATCTCGGCGATGCCGCCGGCGTTGTCCGCCACCGGACCGTACGCGTCGACCGCGAGCTGGATGCCCGTGGTGCAGAGCATGCCCACCGCGGACAGCGCCACGCCGTACAGCCCGCTGAAGTGGTAGGCGAGGATGATCGCGCCGCAGATCAGCAGGATCGGAATGCTGGTCGAGTTCATGCCCACGGCCAGGCCCTGGATGATCGTGGTCGCCGGGCCGGTCTTGCTGGCCTCGACGATCGTGCCCACCGGCCCGCGGTTGGTCGCGGTGTAGTACTCGGTGACCACGCCGATCAGCGTGCCCGCGACCAGGCCGCCGATGATCGCCACGGCCACACCCCACCACTGGAATTTCATCACCTCACCGGTGATCACGTCGGTGACGGTGAACTCCTGCTTGGGCAGCAGGTAGTAGAGCGCCGCGATAGTGGCCACGATCATCAGGCCGGCCGCGGTGAAGGTGCCCATGTTGAGCGCGGTCTGCGGGTTGCCGCCCTCCTTGGTGCGCACGAAGAAGGTGCCGATGATCGAGACCACGATGCCGATCACGCCGATCACCAGCGGCAGGTACACCGCGTTCATGCCCATCGTGTCGCCCGAGGCGGCCTGCAGGCCGGCGTACCACGTGGTGCCGAGGATCATCGAGCCGACGATCGAGCCGACGTACGACTCGAACAGGTCGGCGCCCATGCCGGCCACGTCGCCCACGTTGTCGCCCACGTTGTCGGCGATGGTCGCCGGGTTGAGCGGGTGATCCTCGGGGATGCCGGCCTCCACCTTGCCCACGAGATCGGCGCCGACGTCGGCGGCCTTGGTGTAGATACCGCCGCCCACGCGGGCGAACAGCGCGATGCTGGACGCGCCCAGCGAGAAGCCGGCCAGCACGTTGAGCACGGCGTTCATCGCCAGCTCGGTGTCGGACAGGCCGGGGGTGGCCGCGCGCAGGGCCTCGATCTCGAACATCGACCCGCTTATGTTGGTGAACAGCAGGAACAGGGCCCCGAGCCCGAGCAGGCCCAGGCCCACCACGCACAGGCCCATCACCGAGCCGCCGGCAAAGGCCACCTGCAGGGCGGAGTTGAGGTCCTTCCGCGCGCCAGCCGTGGTGCGGACGTTGGCCTTGGTGGCGACCTTCATCCCGATCCAGCCGGCCAGCGCCGAGGCACCGGCGCCAAGCACGAAGCTGAGCATGATGTACAGGCTGCTGTCCGGCAGGCCGTGGTTGGAGACGCCGAGCAGGATCGCCACCGCGACCACGAAGATCGCCAGCACCTTGTACTCGGCCCGGAGAAAGGCCAGGGCGCCGTCCGCGATCCAGCCGGCGATCTTCTGCATGTTGTCTGCGCCCGGATCCTGTTTGTTGACCTTCATCGCCTGGATGAAGGCGTACACCAGGGCGGCCGCTGCCGCGATAATCGGACCGTAGAAGAACAGGAACTTCATCATCTCCTCCTCAGTTCAAAAAAGCCTAGATCCTGAAAATCTATTCTCCCGCCGGCTCGAAAAGCCAGCCGATTCTACTGGTTTAGTCGGATTCTATAGCAGACCCTTCTAACGCCTGCAAGGCTTTCTTCGACCCACCGCGTAATCCCGGCGGCCTCCTGGCCTACGCTTCGGGATCTCTTGCGTTAACCAGGTTCATCGCGGCCTCGAGCCCTTCGGCGAGCTCGAGCACGGCGGCATCGGCAGCGCGCTCGACCAGTGCGCCGAGCACCGCCTGTTCGGTGGACGAGAAATCCGACAACACGTAATCGGACACGTCCGCGCCCGGCCCCGGATGATCGATGCCGATTCGCAAGCGCGCGAAATCCGGGCCGACAGCCCCGATGATCGACCGCAACCCCTTGTGACCACCGTGGCCGCCACCACGCTTCAGCCGAAGCGTCGCGAAGGGCAGGTCCAGATCGTCGTGGATCACCAGGCAGGAGTCGATCGGCGGCTCACAGCCCTCTGCGGCCAGGGTCTCGAGCGCGGCGCCGACGGCGCGGCCGCTGCGGTTCATCAGGGTTCGCGGCTTGAGCAGCAGCACACACTTGCCGCAGAACTCACCGGTCGCGGTCCAGATCCAGCTCAGGCGCTCGAAGCGCAGGCCGGCGCGCGCGGCCAGCACGTCCGCGACCATGAATCCGATGTTGTGTCGATTGTCGGAGCACTCGGGGCCCGGATTGCCCAGGCCGATCAGCAGCGCCTCGATCGGCGCATGGACCAAGCGCCCGTCTTCCTACCTGCCCTTGCCCTTGTCCTTGCCCTTGTCCCTGCCCTTGTCCTTGCCCTTGTCGGCGTCCTCGCCCTCGGCCTTCTTCTCCTCGCCCTCGGCGGCCTCCTCGCCCTCGGCGGCGGCCTCCTCGCCCTCGGCGGCGGCCTCTTCGCCCTCGACAGCCTCGGCGACCTCCTCCTTGAGCTGTGTCGGCGCAACGACAACGGCCACGGTGAAGTTGTTGTCGAACACCGCGGTCACTCCCTCGGGCATCGTCAGGTCGGCGATGTGGATCGTCTGGCCCAGCTGGAGCTCGGTGACGTCGACCTCGGCCGCCGAGGGGATCCTGTCCGGCTGGCAGTCCACCACGATCTTGCGCCGCGGCTGCGAGAGCATGCCGCCGTCCTTGACGCCAATCGCCGTGCCCATGATGCGTACCGGGATCTCCACGCGCACCTTCTCGCCCTCGCGAATCTCCACGAAGTCGGCGTGCAGCAGCTTGCGCGATATCGGATGGAACTGCCGGTCCTTGAGCATCACCAGCCGATTCTCGCTGCCGTCACCGCCCTCGATCTCGAGGCGCAACAGGGTGTTCATCCCCAGCGTCTCGTCCAGGGCCTCTGTCAGTGCATCCGGGTCGACCGACACCGCGACCGGATCGCTGCCCCTGCCGTAGCAGACCGCGGGCACTAGGCCGGCGGCGCGCAGCTTGCGGGCCGTGCCCTTGCCCGTGTCCGAGCGACTCTTTACCTGTAATTGCCGTGCTTCCATGGTGCCTTCACTCCAGTCCTTCACGCCTATCGGGCCGTGCCGCACCGCCCGGCATCCGGGCCGTGCTAGTTGATTGGCTGGGGCGGCAGGACTCGAACCTGCGATGCGGGAGCCAAAGTCCCGTGCCTTGCCAACTTGGCGACGCCCCAGGATCCAGTGCGTCGGGCGCCGACCGTGCTACTCGGACTCGGACTCGCCCTCTCCACCGTCACGTCGCGCCAGCTCCTCGCGGTACGAACCGATCACCTTGTCCTCGATCATGTTCCGCGTCTCGCTGTTCAGCGGGTGGGCTGTGTCCTTGTACGTCCCATCCTTCATACGACGGCTGGGCATGGCCACGAACAGACCATTCGTGCCCTCGATGATCTTCAGATCACGAACAACGAAGCAGCCATCGAAAACAATCTGTGCATAAGCCTTGAGCTTCTCCTCCTCGACCGGAAAAATCTTTACCTGTGTCACTTCCATGCTCGTCCACCCCCGATCAGTGTTGTCCGTTCACGTCGCTCTGCCCCAGGCCCACGACCACCCTTACCTGGCGGCCCGGTCCGGTTGTCAGCTCACGGCTCGCAGCCTCCGCCAGCTCGGTGCTCGCAAAGAGACCGAACACCGAAGATCCGCTCCCAGACATCGCGGCGGCCAGCGCGCCTGCCGCCCGAAGATCGGCCACTGCTCTGCCGACCTCTGGCACGCGCTCCGCCGTAACCTGCTCGAGGTCGTTGTGCACCATCGCTGCGGCGCGCGCAACGCTCTCGAAAAAACGCGGCCTTGTACCACTGGCCGAGGGCTTTGTCAACGATTTAGCCTGCAGCGCGTCCCAGTCTCCGAACACCTCGGCCGTGGAAACCGCGATCCCCGGCCAGACCAGGACCAGGGCCAGGTCCGGCAGGTCGGTCAGCGGCTCGATCCGCTCTCCCGTGCCGCGGACCCAGGCCGGCCTGCCGCCCGCAAGGAAGAAGGGCAGGTCCGCGCCGAGCTCGGCGCCGAGCGCGAGCAGGGCCGGGGCCGGCAGCGGCGCCGCGAGCAGGGTCTGCGCGGCGAGCAGGGCCGCGGCCGCGTCCGAGCTGCCGCCGCCCAGGCCGGCGGCCACGGGGATGCGCTTGTCGATGCGCAGGCGGAAGCCAGGCGCGCCAGGCCCGCTGGCCTCGCGCAGCCAGGCCAGGGCCCGGTGGGCCAGGTTACGCGCGCCGTCGAGGCCGGTCGCGCCGCGGCAGTGAACGTCGAGCACGCCAGGGGGCGCCGCCTCGAGTTCCAGCCGGTCCGCGAGGTCCAGCGGCACGAACACCGACTCCAGGTCGTGGTACCCGTCATCCCGCCGGCCCAGCACTGACAGGGACAGGTTGATCTTGGCCCGCGCCAGCCGCTGGATGCGCCTCGAATCCATGCTCTCCTCTCCCCTCTCCCATACCCCAGCCCGGACGAGATCGCAACAGATAAGTTTCTGATTCCGCACAGTTAAAAAAATGTTGAGATTTTCCTTGACGTCGTATCCCACATATCCTACATTGTAGTCAATGGTAGGGGAAGGTAGTCATGACGGAGACACTGTAGGAGGAGGTAGTCAGATGAGCCGGAGAGCAGACAAGTTCTATCGCGAGGACCTGGACCAGGAGTTCATGAACCGGCGGCGCTATCCGCGGATCCAAACCGCGGTGGAGTCGGTGTACGAGAGCCCCAACCGGATCCTGTTCAACGATGTCGAGGATCTGACACTGCGCGGCGCCTTTCTGCGGACCTTTGTGCCGGATCCCATGGGCACCGAGGCCAAGATCCGCATGGTGCTGCCGGGCCAGAGCGAGATCATCCACTGCAAGATCACGGTGGCCTGGAGCTCCAAGGACCGGGAGCGCTGCGAGATCGCCGGGATGGGCATCCGCTTCGTCGAGCTCTCCTCCCGGGACATGATGCGCCTGGCCGACTTCCTACTCGATCGGTACGGCTCGGATCGTTCGCTCGACTTCCTCGGCGCGGTACCGGGCGCGGCCTGATCGCAGGCCCACCCGGCGAAGGGAGATGCTCATGAGACCCTGGAAGACCGATCTGCGGCAAGACGAGCGGCGGGTCATCATCGGCACGGCCGTTCTGGCCATGGTGCTGCTCGTGGCTGCCGGCGCTCGCGCGGACGAGCCCTTCTCCCTGCCCGAGCCGATCTCCCTGAGCGTGACTCCGGCCTCGCCGCAGATCGGCGACACGGTGCTGATCAAGGCCTCCACCGGCGCGTACGTGCACACCGTGGGCGTGAGCTTCCTCGGGCACAAGTTCCACCTGCACCGTGAAGGCCGGGGGCCGCGGTTCACGGGCCTGGCGCCGGTCGGGCTCTCGGTGCGACCCGGACCCAAACGCCTGCGCGTGGCCAGCTGGGCCGGGGACGGCTCGCGGCGCACCATGGAGGTGATCCTCCGGGTGCAGGGCCGCAGCTTCGAGCGCAGCGAGCTCGAGGTGAGCCGGAGCTTCACCGCGCCCGGCCCCGGGGCGCACCAGCGGATCGCCCGAGACCGCAAGCGGCTGGCCGCGGTCTGGCGCCAGGGCAGCGAGGCGCCCCTGTACGACGAGCGCTTCCTCCGACCCCTATCGACCGAGATCACCGGCGCCTTCGGCGCGCGCCGCGTGTTCAACGGCAAGCAGAAGAGCCGGCATCGCGGCGTGGACCTCGACGGCGAGGTCGGCGATCCGGTCGCGGCGTCCAACCGCGGCCGTGTGGTGCTGGCCGACGAGCTGTTCTACTCCGGCGGCACCGTGATCCTCGATCACGGGATGCGGCTGTACACGATGTACTTCCATCTCTCGCGCATCGACGTGAAGCCCGGCGAGACCGTGGAGGCCGGCGAGACCCTCGGCGCGGTGGGCGCCACCGGCCGCGTCACCGGTCCGCACCTGCACTTCGGCGCCAAGCTGCGCGGCCGCTACGTCGACCCGCTGGCGCTGCAGAAGCTGCCGCTGGGCGACGGACCGATCGACGCGCTGGCGCTGCGCTAGACCCGCCTCAGATACAGGAAGATCTCCCGGTTCCCCTTGGGACCGTGCAGCCGCGAGTCGGCGCTACCGAGCACCTCGAAGCCGCACCGCTCCGCCGCCTCGCTGGCCCGCGCCACGGCCTCTTCCCGCAGCCCATCGTCGCGCACCACCCCGCCCTTGCCCACCTCGGCCTTTGACAGCTCGAACTGCGGCTTGACCAGGGCCAGGCACTCGGCGCCGGGCGCCAGGCACTCCGCCAGCTTGGGCAGCAGCTTGGCCAGCGCGATGAAGCTGGCGTCGATCACCGCGAGATCCAGCGTTTCGTCGACCCGCGCGGGATCGAAGTGACGGAAGTTGGTCCGCTCGAACAGGGTGACCCGCTCGTCGTTACGCAGCTTCAACGCCACCTGGCCGTAACCCACGTCCACGCCAAAGGCGCGCCGCGCCCCGCGCTGCAGCAGGCAGTCGGTGAAGCCTCCGGTGGAGATGCCCACGTCGAGCACGACCAAGCCCTGCGGGTCCACGCCGAGGTCGTCGAGTGCGCCTTCCAGCTTGACGCCGCCGCGTGAGACGTAAGGGTGATCCGGTGCGACGAGGATCACCCCGGCGCCCTCGGGCACTGCGCGACCAGCCTTGTCCGCCCGCTCGCCGTCGATCCGCACCTTGCCCGCCAGGATCAGCGCACGCGCTCGCTCGCGGCTCGGCGCCAGGCCGAGCTCCACCAGCCGCTGATCGAGCCGGGGGCCTCTGGCCATCCAGGATCGGCCGGGCCTAGGCGCCCGCGTCGCGCAGGCGGACTCGCGCGATGCCGCGGCGCACCGTGGCGATGATGCCCTCGGCGTGCAGCCCGCACTCCTCGCGCAGTTGCTGCGGCGGGCCGTGGGCCAGGAAGCGATCGGGCACGCCGACCATGCGGAAGACGCGCGGCACCGCGTTGCGCGCGGCGAGCAGCTCCAGCAGGGCGCTGCCGAAGCCGCCCTGCACCGCGTTCTCCTCCAGGCTGATCACCAGGTCTGCGCCCGCGACGGCGTCGAGCAACAGCTCCTCGTCCAGCGGCTTGACGAAGCGCGCGTCGATCACCGTGGCCTCCACGCCGTCGGCGGCCAGCGCCTCGGCCGCCTCGCGGGCGCGGTGCACCACCGGGCCCACGCCGATGAGGGCCACGTCCTTCCCCGCGCCGTGGCGGAACAGCTCCTCGCCCGTGCCCACCGGCAGCACCGCGGGCTCGCCGCGCAGGGCCACGCCCTCGCCGCGCCCGCGCGGATAGCGCAGGGCAAAGGGGTGCTCCGTGTCGAGCGCCGTGGCCAGCAGATGCCGCAGCTGATCCTCGTCCCGCGGAACCGCCAGGACCAGGTTCGGCAGGCTGCGCAGGTAGCCGAGATCGAACACGCCGTGATGGGTCGGCCCGTCCTCGCCCACGAGGCCGCCGCGATCCATGGACAGCACCACGGGCAGGTCCTGCATGCACACGTCGTGCACGATCTGGTCGTACGCGCGCTGCATGAAGGTCGAGTAGATCGCAGCCACCGGGCGAAAGCCCTCGGCGGCCAGGCCCGCGGCAAAGACCAGGCCGTGCTGCTCGGCGATGCCCACGTCGTGGAAGCGCTCCGGATAGCGCGCGGCGAACAGCTCCAGACCGGTGCCGCCGGGCATGGCCGCGGTGATGCCGATCACCCGCTGGTCCTCGCTGGCGAGCTCGACCAGGGTCTCGCCGAAGACCCTGGTGTAGCTCGGCGGTCCGCTCTTGCGGCGCGGCTCGCCGGTCTGGACATCGAAGGGTCCCACGCCATGGAACAGGCTGGGGTTCTTCTCGGCCGGAGGGTAGCCCTTGCCCTTGCGCGTCCGCACGTGCACCAGCACCGGGCGCTCCAGGTTGCGCGCATTGGTGAAGGCCTCGAGCATCCGGTCGATGCGGTGGCCGTTGATAGGGCCCAGGTACTCGAAGCCCAGCCCCTCGAACAGCACGCCCGGCGTGAGCAGCGCCTTGGAGGACTCGAGCGCCCGGTGCACCGCGCGCACCGCGGGCTCGCCCACGTGCGGGAAGGAGCGCAGCCAGGCCTTGGTCTCCTTGCGCAGGCTGGTGACCAGCGAGCCGGTCAGCTTGCGCGAGAGCCAGGAGCTGATCGCGCCCACGTTCTCCGAGATCGACATCTCGTTGTCGTTGAGCACCACGATCAGGTTGGTCGCCTGCCCGCCGGCCTGGTTCAGGCCCTCCAGCGCCAGGCCCGCGGTGAGGCTGCCGTCGCCGATCACGGCCACGGCCCGTCCCGGCTCGCCGCGCAGCCGCATCGCCTCGGCAATGCCCACCGCGGCCGAGATCGAGGTCGAGCTGTGCCCCGTGTTGAAGCGATCGTGCTCGCTCTCGTCGGTGCGCGGGAAGCCGGCCAGGCCGCCCTGCTGCCGCAGGGTGCCGAAGCGATCGCGCCGGCCGGTGAGCAGCTTGTGGGCGTAGGTCTGGTGGCCCACGTCCCAGACGATGCGGTCCCGGGGCGAGTCAAAGGTGTAGTGCAGCGCCAGGGTCAGCTCGACCACGCCCAGGCTCGAGGCGAGGTGACCGCCGTTGAGCGAGACCACGGCGAGGATCTCGTCGCGGACCTCCTCGGCCAGCTGCTCCAGCTCCTCGAGCGAGAGGTCCTTCAGATCGGCGGGCTGGTTGATGCCGGAGAGCAGGTTCATATGGGGGGTTCCTATTCGAGAAACTCCGCCACCCGGGAGATCAGCTTGTCCATCTCCAGCGGCTTGGTGAAGTAGTCGGCCGCGCCGCAGCTCATCCCGGTCTCCACGTCCTCGTCCGACTTGCGCGCCGAGATGAAGATCACCGGGATGTCCTTGAACTCCTCGTTCTTCTTGATCGAGCGGCAGAGCTCGAAGCCGTCGATCCACGACATCACCACGTCGAGCAGCACCAGGTCCGGCTTGTCCACGTACAGCGTGCTGATCAGCCGCAGACCGTTGGTGGCGGTGAGGATCTCGTAGCCCTCGAGCTCGAAGGCCGTGCGCAGCATCTCCCGCGTCTCCCGATCGTCGTCGACGATCACGATCTTCTTGCTCATCCCGCGCCCCCCCCGGAGCTGGGCTCGCTCTCGTCGAGCTGGCCGGAGAGAATCTCGAGCCGCCGCTCGGCCTCGTCCAGCCGCTTGGTCCCGGCACGCGCCAGACGCATTCCGCGCTCGTACGCCTCGAGCGACTCCTCCAGGGGCAGCTCCCCGCTCTCGAGCTTGCCGACCAGCTCCTCGAGCCGCTCGAGGAGCTCCTCGAAGCGCTCGGGCACGTCCTGATCGCTCTTCCGCCCCCGGGCCATCGCAGCCTCCGGCTGGCCAGCGATCCTAGCACAGCCCGGTTAAGGTTCAAAGCGTATTCAAAGCCGCGGCCGATACCAGTTGCCCATGCCGCAATCGTGGACTATCCTTCGCACCATGCGCGCCGTACTGTCTTTCCTCGCCCTCGCCGCCCTGCTCCCGGCGCCGTGCCTGGCCGACGAGGACGCCGACCTCGCCCGCTCGCTGCGGCCCGAGGGCCGGCGCCTGCTCCAGCGCCAGCTCGATCGCGCGGCCCGCGGCGCCATGCCGCGCTACCGGATCGCGCTCGACCTCGACCTCGACCTGGCTGCCTTCCACGGCACCCTGGAGCTGCGGGTGGTCAACGACGAGGCCGAGCCGTGGCCGAGCGTGGTGCTGCGCCTGTTCCCCAACTCCGAGTTCCTCGCCGGCGCGGGCAGCCGCCTGCTGCACGTCGATCGGGTGCGGGTCGCGGGTCAGGCCGCACGCGTCGAGGAGGGCGCCACCTGGCTGCGGGTACGCCTGGCCGCGCCCCTGGCCCCGGGCCGGGCGACCACGATCGCGCTGCACTTCCGCGGCACCCTGCCCCGCCGCGCGCCGGGCAGCACCGGCATGGGCCAGCAGGCCATGGAGCAGCTGCTGCAGATCCTCGGCCTGCCCGGCGCCGGCGCCTCCGGCGACTACGGGCTCTACTCCCAGGCCGACGGCATCAGCGCGCTGGGCTTCTTCCATCCGGTGCTCGCCGAGCGGTGCGACGGGGCCTGGGTCGCCGAGGCGCCGGCCGGCATCGGCGACATCGGCGGCGGGCGGCTGTCCCACTTCGTGGTCGAGGTCACCACGAGCCGCGGCGCCACGGTGGTGGCCGGCGGTGTGCCGCTGGGCCCGCCGCGGGTGCAGGGACGGCGCCAGGTCCAGCGCTTCGCCGCGTCCGCGGTGCGCGACTTCGCCCTGGCCGCCTCCCATGACTTCACGGTGGCCCACCGCAAGGCCGGCCCGGTCGAGGTGTACAGCTACGCCCTCACCCGGCACGCGGACAAGGGCCGACGCGTGCTCGACCTCGGCGTCGAGGCCCTGCAGACGTACGAGCCGCTCTTCGGCGCGTACCCGTACAGCCGGCTCTCGCTGGTCGAACTGCCCCTGGTCGGCGGCGCCGGGGGGATCGAGTACCCGACCATGCTCGGCTTCGCCTCGATGCTCTACGGCTCGGACGACGAGGCCGGGATCCTGGGCCTGCAGATGCAGCAGAGCCCGATGCTCGACGAGATGCTCGAATTCGTGGTGGCACACGAGGTGGCCCACCAGTGGTGGAACGCCCTGGTCGGCTCGGACTCGGCCCGCCACCCGGTGATCGACGAGGCCCTGGCCCAGTACTCCTCGGTGCTGTTCGTGGAGCAGCGCCGCGGCCAGGAGGCGGCCGAGCACGCGATCGCCACGCAGGTGGCGGGCAACTACCACCTGCTCCGCCTGCTCGGCGGCAAGGACGCGGCCGCGGACCGGCCGGCCGCCGAGTTCGACGACATGCTGGCGTACGCCGGGCTGGTGTACGGCAAGGCGCCCCTGTTCTACCGGGCCGTGCGCGAGGTGCTGGGCGACAAGCTGTTCTTCGCGGTGCTGAAGCGCTACGCCCAGGTCTATGCCTTCCGCGAGGCCGACGGCGACGGCTTCATCAACCGGGTCAGGCGGCTCGCGCCGGGCAAGGCCGCCGAGGTGGCGCGGCTGAAGCAGCGCTGGTGGGAGCAGGCCCACGGCGACCGGGATCTCGGCAAGCTCAGCTGGTCCGAGCTGCTGATGCTGTACTCGCCCGAGGACACCGAGGAAGGCCAGCAGATGCGTCAGATGATCGAGCTGCTCAAGCCGCTGCTGGACCTGTTCGGGGGCTGATCGAACCCTACTCGCAGATGCAGATCCCGTCACCGACCGGCCCGAAGGCGCTGCAGATGTAGCCCTGCGGGCAGTCGTCGATGAACATGTTGCAGGTGTTGGTGCAGAAGCCGGGCAGGGTTCCACCCTCCATGTTGCAGAACTCGAAGCCCTGCTGGCGGCACTCCTGCTCGCTCATGCAGGGGATCGGGCACTCGATCACATCGGGGCAGATACACTTGCCGATGCGATAATCGCACTCGAAGGGCTCGGGGCAGCCGGTCCACCAGTCGCAGTTCCCGGTGCACTCCATGGGCCCGCCCACCTCGCCGACGCACTCGTCCAGCCCATAGGGAAGGCAGTCCTCGGGCGTCTTGCACTCGATCGGGCACTCGGGCGGCGGCGGCTCGCACACGCACATCCCTCCGTCGCAGACATAGCCGTCGATGCAGGGCTGGCCGAAGCCGCACTCGTCGGTGCACTCGTCGGCGCCGTCGCCGTTGGCGTCCTTGCAGACGGCCAGGCCGTACGGCCAGCACTCGGCCTCGCCGGTGCAGGGGATCGGGCACCCGGCCGGCTCGGGCTCGCACACGCAGCGGTCGTGCACGTCGCAGACGTACCCCGCCGGACACAGCGAGAACCTGCAGTCGGCGGTGCACTCGGTGACATCGTCGCCGTCCACGTCCTCGCACAGGTTCAGGCCCACATCGCGGCAGTCCTCCTCGCTGGCGCAGGTGATCGGGCACTCGGTCGGGCACTCGCAGTACCCCTCCGGACCGCAGACGTACGGCGCCGGGCAGTCACCGCCGGCGACGTCGTCGCACATCCGCGAGCAGAATCCCGGGCTGCCCGGACCGGCCCCGATGCACACGTTGAGGCCGTGGGGCTGGCAGTCCTGGCCGCGGCGGCAGTCGAAGTACCCGCAGGCATCGCCATCAGTGGCGTCGCAGGCGTCGCCGATGCCGTCGTCGTCCGTGTCGTCCTGGTCCAGGTTCGAAGCGTACGGGCAATTGTCGCAGATATCGCCGACGCCGTCGCGATCGCGATCCCGCTGCCCCGGGTTGGGATCGGCCGGGCAATTGTCGCACACGTCGCCGTGCCCGTCGTCGTCGAAGTCGGCCTGGTCATGGTTGGGGTCCGTGGGGCAGTTGTCGCACATGTCGCCCACGCCGTCGTTGTCGAAGTCGTTGGGATCGTCGCCCGGCATGTCCGGGCAGCCGTCGCACACGTCGCCGATGCCGTCATCGTCGCGGTCCGACTGGTCGTCATTGGGGTCGGCCGGACAGTTGTCGCACAGATCGCCGTGGGCGTCGCCGTCCTCGTTGGCCTGGTCGTGGTTGGCGTCGTCCGGGCAGTTGTCGTCCCCGTCCGGCACGCCGTCGTTGTCGCGATCGCCCACCGGGCCGCAGCTGACCTGGCACAGGCCCTCGACGCAGACCCAGTGGCCCTGGCCCGGGAGCGGGCAGGCATCATCCGGGATCGGGTCGGTGCAGTCGTTCTCGTCGTCGCAGCAGCCGAACTCGCCGCAGCCCGTATCCGTGTCCGTGTCGGTGTCAGTATCCGCGTCCGTGTCCGTGTCGGTATCCGCGTCCGTGTCCGTGTCGGTATCCGCGTCCGTGTCCGTGTCGGTATCCGCGTCCGTGTCCGTGTCGGTATCCGCGTCCGTGTCCGTGTCGGTATCCGCGTCCGTGTCCGTGTCCGTGTCCGTGTCCGCGTCCGTGTCGGTATCCGCGTCCGTGTCAGTGTCGGTGTCGGTATCGGCGTCGGTGTCGGCGTCGGTGTCGGTGTCGGTGTCGGTGTCCGCGTCCGTGTCGGTGTCCGCGTCCGTGTCGGCGTCGGTGTCGGCGTCCGTGTCAACGTCGGTGTCAACGTCCGTGTCGGTATCCGCGTCCGTGTCCGTGTCAGCATCGGTGTCAGCGTCGGTGTCCACGTCGGTGTCCACGTCGGTGTCCACGTCGGTGTCCGTGTCCGCATCACCTCCGCCGCCCGTGCTGTCCTCGCCGCAGCCGATGTTCACCAGCGGCCAGGCCGCTACCAGCAGAATCAAGAAGACCTTCTTCATCTCGTCCCTCCCTTGGGAGCGATGGAAATCTCGCCTCCCGGGTGTCCCTTCGGTCAAATTGCGGTGTTACATATTAGAACCTCGGGCGTGCCAGGTCAAACGGGCGCGCGCGCGAGTCCCGGGCGCGCGCTCGTACATTGACATGCGACCCGGATGCGCTATGTTGAGCGATTACTAGCGGTGGAGGTGGTTCTTGCTGCCGCGGGTTCTGGCCCAAGCCCTTGCTCTCGCTGTCCTGTGCTGGGCCGTTCCGGTCCTGGGCGGCGAGGCCAGCGGTCGTCCGGACGGCGCCGTGGGCAAGCAGGACGAGGAGAAACCCGAAGAATTACCGCTGATAGCGCTGCCAAAGGCGGCCGCGCCGATCAAGGCCGAATACCCGCAGCAGGCCTTCGACCAGGGCCTGGAAGCCGTGGTCAAGCTCGAGATCGTGATCGACGAGGCTGGCGCCGTGACCGAGGCCCAGGTGCTGACGCCAGCCGGCCACGGCTTTGACGAGGCCGCTGTCGAGGCCCTGCTCAAGGCCCGCTTCGAGCCGGCCCGTACCGAGGCCGGGCCCGTGTCCGTTCGAGTAACATACGATTATCACTTCACGATCAAGACCGAACTCAAGCCGGTCGAGGCCACACCCAGGGGGACGGAGGTGCCCGAGACCGGGGGGAAGACCGGGGGGACGGAGGTGCCCCAGGGCGTCCCGCCGGATGCGGGGACAGAGGGGACGGAGGTGCCCGAAGGCGTCCCGCCGGACGCGGGGACGGAGGGGACGGAGGTGCCCGAGGAGGTGCCCCAAAACACGGACGCCGCGGACGGGTCGACGCCCCTGGGCGCAGACGCAGGGACCGCGGAGAGCATTGAGCCGGCCGGACCGACAGGCCAGCTCCGAGGCCGCGTGCTCGAGGCCGGCGCCCGCCTGCCCCTGGGCGGGCTCACCGTGTACATCAAGGAGACGCGCCAGGAGGCCACCACCGCGGGTGACGGCAGCTTTGACTTCGGCGAGCTGCCCCCGGGCCAGTACTCCCTGTTCATCGCTGTGGCCAACTTCAAGAAGTTCGAGACCAAGGAGCAGGTGGAGCCGGACAAGGCCACCGAGGTGCTGTACTACCTGCGACGCAAGTCGGGCAGCCGGTACGAGACCGTGGTCCGCGGCAAGAAGGCCAAGAAGGAGGTCACGATCCACGTGATCCAGCGGGAGGAGGTGCAGAAGACGCCCGGCAGCTTCGGCGATCCGGTGCGCGTGGTGCAGAACATGCCCGGCGTGGCGCGGGCGCCATTCGGCGTGGGCATGATCGCTGTGCGCGGCGCCGAGCCGCAGGACACCGGCGTGTTCGTGGACGGCCACGAGGTGCCGCTGCTGTTCCACTTCCTCGGCGGCCCCTCGGTGCTGCCCTTCGAGATCGTGGACTCGGTGGATTTCTATCCCGGCGGCACGGGCCCGCGCTTCGGCAACCGGATGGCCGGAATCATCGACGTGCGTACCCGCCCCGGGCGCCGGGAGCGCATCTTCGGCCAGGCCGACATCGACCTGATCGACGCGGGCGGGATCCTCGAGGGTCCGCTCGGCGAGAACGGGGCCTTCATCCTCGGCATCCGCCGCAGCTACGTCGACGCGCTGCTGCCGGTTCTGCTGCCGGACGACCTGCTGGACGAGGTGACCGTGGCGCCGCGCTACTGGGACTACCAGGGGCGGTACGACTACAAGGACGGCAATACGCGGCTTTCCGCCTTCGCCTTCGGCTCGGACGATCTGCTGACCTTCCTCCGCGAGGAGGATCGCGGGGACGCGGTCAAGCGGGACGATTTCCGGATGCAGATGAGCTGGCACCGGCTGCTCGTGGACTGGCACGAGGAGCTGGCCGAGGATCTGCACTTCAACTTCTCGCCCGGCGTGCTCTACAGCTACAACGACGTGGCGATGAACCAGAACGACTTCACGCTGCACTCGATCTACGTCGATCTGCGCACCGATCTCCGCTGGCAGGCGCTGGACAACCTGGCCCTGACCGGCGGCGTCGAGGGCGGGGTGGCCAAGTTCTTCATCGAGGCCGCGATCCCCTTCGCCTTCGAGGGGCTGAACTTCCCCAAGCCGGTGTTCCACGAGGGCGATCCGGTGGAGATCGACATCGAGGGCAGCACCTTCCGCGCCTCGCCGTACCTCGAGCTGGAGTGGAAACCGCTCGCCGGCGTGACCGTGCTGCCGGGCCTGCGCGCGGACATCTCCCACTTCCACGGCACCGACCTGTGGGCGATCGACCCCCGGCTCACGGTGCGCTGGGAGGCGATGGAGGATTTCCTCACGCTGAAGACCAACCTCGGGCTGTTCTCGCAGTGGCCGGACATGTTCCTGATGATCCAGAACAACCGCCTCGAGAGCCAGCGCGCCTTCCAGGCCACGGTCGGCGCGGAGCTGAAGCTGCCCTGGAAGCTCGAGATCGACGTGCAGGTCTTCGGCAAGTACCTCTTCGACCTGGTGGTCTTCGACGAGGACGTGGCGCTGTCCGGCGAGATCTCGGCGCTGCCGCTGAAGAACATCGGCGAGGGCCGAGCCTGGGGCGCCGAGCTGCTGCTCCGCCGGCCGCTGGCCGACGGCATCTTCGGCTGGATCAGCTACACGATCCAGCGCTCGGAGCGCCGGGCACCGGGCAGCCGCTGGGACCTGTACGCCTTCGACCAAACCCACATCCTGACCCTGGTGGGATCCTGGGAGTTCTGGGCCGGCTGGACCATCGGCGTCCGCTTCCGCCTGGTATCGGGCAACCCCAACACCCCGGTGAAGGGCGCGGTGTACGACGCGGACAGCAACAGCTACATGCCGGAGTTCGGCCGCGAGAACTCGGAGCGGCTGCCGCTGTTCCACCAGCTCGACGTGCGGCTGGACAAGAAGTTCGCCTTCAACACGTGGTACCTGAGCTTCTACATCGACGTGCAGAACGTGTACAACCAGAGAAACCCCGAGGGCTACCAATACTCGTACGACTTCTCCAAGCGCGTGGAGTTCCCGGGGCTGCCGATCATCCCGACGATCGGGATCAAGGGGGAGTTCTGATGCGACGGCTATTGCTGGCGCTGGCCGCCTGGGCCCTCCTGCTCCCCGCCTGCGGCAAAGATCTGCCCGATCCCACGCTGGTCGACCGGCTGCGCGTGCTGGCGCTCAAGGTCGAGCCGCCCGAGCTGCGCGGCCCGCGGCGGATCGAAGCCGAGCTGAGTGTGCTCGCCGTGCGGCCCAAGGGCGAGATCGTGCAGCAGCTGCGCTGGTATCGCTGCTCGGACTGGGACCTCAACTCCAACAGCTTCATGTGCCCCTTCAACGGCCTGGGCAGCGAGGAGCTCGGATCCGGCGAGACGCTGACGTACTCGGTGGATCCCGACGACCTGCTGGAGCTGGCCAAGGAGCAGGCTCGCCAGCTCGCACCCGACCGCGCCGAGGAGGTCGATCTGCTGGTCGAGATGATCGGGGTCTGGGACACGGTCAACGTGTCCGCGATTGCCGGTGACGAGCGCGTCGAGTCGACCAAGCGCATCGTGATCAGCGGCGAGAGCGCCGGACAGGCGGCGATGGTCATGAGCCAGTTCCCCGGCTCCGAGGAGTGCAAGGAGCTCGGCCCGGACGTGCCGCCCAACAGCAACCCGGTGCTCATCGAGATGCGCTACCGGCACACCGAGACCGGCGAAGCCGGCCTGCTCGACGACGTGGGTTCGGTGACGATACTGGCCGACGAGGAGCTGGAGCTGCGTCCGATCGTGGACTGGGAGAGCCTGGAGCCGTACCCGCAGATCGACGTGCTGGCCGAGCTCCCGGTCTGCCGCGCCAGCGAGGAGTTCCCGATCGTGTCGTGGTTCTGCGACGGCGGCAAGCTGCTCGAGGGCGACACGGCCGTGCCGCCGGCCCAGACCGAGGCCGAGCGGGAAGATCCGAACCGGCTCGCACGTTTGTACACATACTGGACCGCGCCCGCGGAAAAGGATATCCCTTTGGACGGTCTGGTTCGCTGCTGGGCCATCCTGCGCGACGGCCGTGGCGGTACCGACTGGCAGGGCTTCGCGATCCGAGTGGAGTAAGACCCATGTGGGAGTTGATCGTCTCGTCGCTGTTCCCGCTGACCCTCACGTCGGCCGTGCTGTGGCTGCTGTTCTTCCTGTCGCTGGTCTCGGTGACGGTGATGATCGAGCGCGGGATCTACTTCCACGCCCACCGCTGCGACACGGCCGCGCTGCTCGAGGCGCTGCGGCTCAGGCTCAACGATCGCGACTTCCCGGGCGCCCAGGCGGCGGCCGAGCGGGCCGGCGGGATCCAGGGACGCGTGGTCGCCTCGGCCCTGGCCGAGGCCGGCAACGGACTCGGCTCGTTTCAGGAGGCTCACGCCGCGGCGCAGATCCGGGAGCGCCAGGGCATGGAGCGGCTGCTGGCGATCCTGGGCACGCTGGGCAGCAACGCGCCCTTCATCGGCTTGTTCGGCACGGTGCTCGGCATCATCCGCGCCTTTGACGACCTCTCGCGCGATGTCGAGGGCGGACCGGCCACGGTGATGGCCGGCATCTCAGAGGCGCTGATCGCCACCGCGGTCGGGCTGTTCGTGGCCATCCCCGCGGTGATCGCCTTCAACATCTTCCAGCGCAAGATCCGCCGCGTGAGCCAGCAGAGCGAGGAGATCGGCCGGCTGATCGCCGGGCGGCTCCAGGCCGAGCGCGGCGAGGATGAGTGATGGCCGGCAAGGTCGACATGTCCGGCGGCGGCGACGAGGAGCAGATAATCAGCGAGATCAACGTGATCCCGCTGGTCGACATCGTGCTGGTGCTGCTGATCATCTTCATGGTCACGGCCACGCTGATCACGGGTAAGGCGATCAAGGTCGAGCTGCCCAAGGCCTCCACCGGCGAGGAGCAGCCGGCCAGCACGCTGTGGATCACGATGAAGGCCGACGAGCAGCTCTTCCTCAACGGCCAGCCCATCGGTGCGAAGAACCTGGCCTTTGCGATCCGCAAGGAGAAGACCGCCAATCCCAAGGTGCAGGCGATCCTCACCATCGACAAGTTGGTCCGCCACGGCCGGGTGATCGGGCTGATCGACCTGATCCGCAAGGCCGGCGTGGGTCAGTTCAGCTTCAACGTGATGCCCGGCGAGATAGAGGCCGCAGAGCCGTGATCGGAGGCGCCCGCCGGTTCCTCGCGCGCAACGCCGTGGCCTCGGCGGCCTCGGCCGTGCTGCACGTGGTCCTGGCCCTCGCGATCTTCCTCACCCCCAAGGCCGATCCCCGGGCACGGCGGCTCACGGTCGGCATGACCGAGATCAAGCCGCCCGAGCCCGACTCGAAGCAGCAGCTCAAGCAGCGGATCAAGCCCGACACCGAGCTGCCGCCGCCCGCCAAGCGGCCGCCGCCCAAGCCCAAGAAGGTGGTGGACCTGACCAAGAAGCCGCCGCCGAAACCGGTCGAGGAGACGATCCCGCTCAAGCTGCGTCCCGAGGGTCCGCCGCCCGATCCGAGCAAGCCGCCGGTGCGCGCCGTGACCGGCGTGACCCTGTCGAGCGTGACCGGACCGGGGACGAGCGGCGGAGGCTGGGCCGTGCCGGTCGGCAACACCACCCTTGGTCCGCCGACCGACAAGCACGTGCCCCTGCCCGAGGTGCCCAGCGCACCGCCGCGCGCGGCCTTCGAGGTCGACAAGATGCCTGCGGTGCTCACCCAGCCCGAGGTACGCTATCCCGAGGAGGCCCGCCGCCAGGGCGTCGAGGGCCAGGTGGTGGTCAACATCGAAATCGACGAGAAGGGCCGCGTGCGCAAGGTCAAGCTGGTCAAGGGCATCCACCCGCTGCTCGACGCCGCGGCGATCGAAGGCGTGAGGAAGATGCGCTTCCGGCCGGCGCGAGCCGCGGGCGAGGCCGTGCCGGTGAAGATCCGGTACGTGTACACCTTCGTGCTGGACGACTGGTAGGCCCCGCTTCCCGCGCTCGTGCTCGTGAACGTGAACGACAACACGGGGCAAGCCCCGCGGTTCAGAGCTTCGCGTATGAGGCTCCCGGCGGCAAGCCGCCGGGCATCAGGTCAGTCACCGAGGCACGGACCCGTCATTCCTCCAGCCGCTTCTTCGCCTTCTGGTGCCACTCGTTGTCCGGCGGGGTAATCTGGATCACGATGCGCCACTTCTTCCGCGCCGTGTCCGGATCCGAGTACTTGGCCACGTACCCCTCGTAGTACAGCTTCTTGGCCTGCGCGCCGAGCTTGTTCAGGCCCTTGCGCGCCGGAGCATAATCCGGCTTGTGCTGCAGCGCCTTCTTGAACGAGCTGTACGCCTCGGAGTACTTGGTGTTCTTCAGCGAGTTATTGCCGTGCAGCACGTACGCCGGCGCCAGCCGACGCTGCTTGATCTCGTCGGTCACGGGACTGTTGCGCTTGATCCCCTTGCTCAGCTTGAGCGCCTTCTCGAACTCGCGGATTGCCGGCTTGAAAGCCCGCTTCTTCAGGTGGCTCGTCCCGCCGTCCCAGGCGGCCTTGAAGGTCTTGACGCTGCGCGCAAGCTTGGCCGCATTCTTGCGGGTCCTCTTGCTCCGCGCCGAGCCGATCAGCCGCTCGAAGAAGGACGCCGCCTCGCCGAACCTCTTCTGGTCGAAGAGCGCCAGCCCGTCCTTGATCTCGCCGGCGGCCGGCGGCGGCGTGGCCTCCTCCCGCTCCGGCGGCGGCACGCTCACGCGCTCACGCGAGCGCCGGGGCGTCCGCCGCTTCCGCGGGCGGCTCCGCTCCCGGTGTCGCGGCGGCGGGTTCTCAGCCGCGGCCACCCGATCACCGCCGCCCGCGAGGGCGTCCTCGGCCTGGGTTCGCAGGTCGAAGGCCGCCGTGTTGGTCGGTGCGATCTCCAGCACCTCCTTGGACAGCTCCAGCGCCTTGGCCGGGTCGCGGCGGAGCGAGTCCCGCGCGCGCCGCAGCTTGCTGGCGACCAGCGCGTCCTCGACCCGCATCATCAGCGCCTGGGCGTCGGTGCGGTACACGCTCTCCTCGCTGACCTTCTTCAGCGAGCTGTACGCCTCCTCGTATCGCTTCTCGCGGTACGCCGCGTTGCCCTCCTCGCTGAAACGCTCGTTCTCCTCCTCCTCGCGGCATCGCTTGACGTAGCTGTCGATGTTCGGGAAGTGCGCGTCGAGCTGCGCCACGACCTGGAACTTGTTCAGCGCATCCTTCCACGCCCGCTGCTTGAACTTCTCCACGCCCTGGTCGAAAAATTTCTTGGCCGTTCCCTGGCTGGCGCCGGCGGTCAGGCCGGCGCCTCCGGCGCCACCGTTGGTCTTGCCCCCGCCAGCGGTCCCCTTGGGCAGCACGTACTTGACCACCACCCCGGCGATCACTGCCAGCAGCAGCACCAGCGCAATCACCAGCAGGACCTTGCCCAGCCGGCTCGTCCCGCCCTCGGCCCTCGCGCTCTTGACGCCCGAGACCGTGCCGGCCTTGGAAGGGACCACGAAGTGGCAGTGCACGGTGCCGATCTCGACCTCCTCGCCGCCCTTGAGCGCCACCTCGGTGATCTTGCGCCCGGCGACGCGGGTGCCGTTGCCGCTGCCGAGGTCGGCCAGGAAGTAACGCCCGTCGCGCACCTGGATGATCGCGTGCTGCCGCGAGGCGGCGATGTCCGAGATGACCACGTCGTTGTCCACCCCGCGCCCGATGGTCAGCCCGTCGTCCTCGACGCGGTACTCGATGTCGCCGCGATCCCGCGTGTGCACCACCAGTCGCGGAACCTCGGCCTTGGACCTGGCATCTCGCAGGTCGATGATCTGCGTGGCCTCATCGGCGATCGGCGCCTCGTCCTCCCCCACGCCGGCCGCGGGAGCCGCGCCCGCCGCCGGCCGCTCGCTGCCTCCGCCCCGGACCGGCGCAACACCGCGGCCTCCGCCGCCATGGAAGTTCTCGTACCCCTCGACATTGCCGACCAGCCCGCTGCTCTCCTCGCTCGGAGACGGGACCGCGTCCGGATCCGGCGCTCCGAACAGGGGCTCGTCGTCGACCGTGGGCCCCGGATCGGGATCCGGGGCACCGAACAGGGGCGCCTCCTCCAGCGCCGGCCGCGGCCGGCCCACCTCGCGGGCGCCGAAGCCGACATCGTCCTGGTCCGCCGGCTCCGAGGGTCCGGCTTCCTCGTCGCCGAACAGCTGATCCAGCGGCTGGGTCGATCCAACCTCCGGTGCCGGCTCCGGCGCGACCGGCGGCGGCACCGGCGCGGCCACCGGGGCGGGCGGGGCGCCGTCGTCCAGATCACCGAAGATCTCCTCGTCGTCCGCCTCCTCCTCGAATCCGGTGGCGTCGTCGGTAAAATCGACCTCGAGCGATTCGTCGTCCTCCTCGTGCAGCCGCCCCTCTGCGAGGGCCGCCATCTCCGGATCCGTGAAGGCATCGTCGCCGAGGAGGTCGTCCTGGATATCGTCCTCATCCTCCAAGCCGGCCCTGGCCGCCGCCGCCCTTTCCCGCTGACGCTGGGGATCGGTCTTCTCGAGCTCCGCGCCCCCGACCATCTCGATATCGCCTTCCTCGGCGAAGAGGAAATCGTCGTCCGAGGCCTCCTCGAACTCGTCCTCGTCGACCTCCTCGACGAGCGCGTTCTCGAGGTCCGGATCCTCGAGCTCCTCGTCGTCGTCATCCTCTTCGGCGATCCCGACCTCGCGATCGAGTGCGTCCAGGTCGATGTCCTTGGCGCCGCCGTCCGGCGGTGCGGCGTCCGACTTGCCCTCCTCTTCACCGAAGAGCTTGTCGAACAGGTCGTCGCCGCCCTCTTTGTCTCCAGGTTTCCTCGCCATCACACGTCTCCGCCCCGCGTCGTCATCCGCGGGTCAGTCGCCGAGCCCTTCGAGCAATTCCTTGACCTCACGGTAGCGGCGATCCTCCGGCGATGGGAAGTACCGCAGCAGCCGCTGGGCCTCGTTCTGTGCCTCTGCGTAGTTGTCGTATTCCTGGGCGCGATGGATGCGAAACATGCCGCTGGCGAACTGGGCGTCCAGCTCCTTGCGGCAGGTCTCGACCATCATGTTCGCCTCCTCGTAGATGTCGGGCTTGGGATCGAGCTCCTCCATGTAGTCGCGCGCCAGGCGGAAGAACTCCCAGGCCCGATAGAGGTTCTCGTGGCCGATGCGCCGGTTCTGGTAGCGCTTGCGGCCACGCTCCAGGTACTCGCGCGCCTTCACCGCGTCGCCCTTGGGCAGCGGCTCCTCGATCACCCGCAGGTCGCCCACGGCCCACTCCCGGCGCTCGGGCGGGTTCTTCGTGTTGTCGAAGACGAGCATGTTGTCCGTGCGCTCGAGCAGGTGCTTCTTGGGCAGCGTGATGCGGATGCCCTCGGTCCACTTGCCGGCGCTCAGCGGCACGTCGCCGAGGTCGATGCCGTTGACCCGGAGCACGACCTCGCCGCTGGCGCTGATGTTGTACACCGAGTACTCCAGGGTCGCGCGGCCGTCGCGATAGGCGAAGCCGACCCGCACCTCGTCCGGATGGGTCTCGTCGTCGCCGCAGTAGCCGAAGGGGCCGACGATCCCGGCCGCGGGCAGGTCGATCACCTGCGCCGAGAGGTTTTCCCCGCCGCTGCCGCCGCGAATGGCGAGCACGACGAGCATCAGCAGCACGAGCAGACCGACCACGCCGGAGAGGGCGTAGATCAGCATCTGCGTGGTGCGATCCTGGGCCGCGATCCAGCTCTTCAACGGCGTCAGCGACGAGCGCACCCGGTCGAGCACGTAGTTCATCTTGCCGCTGACCCGCCGGCGCCGTACGGGCTCGATCCGCCGCGGCGCCGGGCCCGACGCCCGCCGACCGCCGCGCTCGCCGGCCCGGGACAGCGGCCGGGCACCGCGCACGGAGCCCGGACCGGCCGGGGGCATCGGACGCTCGCCCGTGGGCGTGCGGTTGTCGGCGCTCTCCGTCGGGATCGGCTGGCGCACCGTGGCCGAGCCGGTGCTGAACAGCAGGGTGAAGGGGCCCACGCGGATCTCGTCGCCGTCGCTGAGCAGCGACTTGCGAACCTGCTCGCCGTTGACCACGGTGCCGTTGCTGCTTCCCTCGTCGCGGATCAGGTACTTGGTGCCCGCGTAGCGGATGGCGAAGTGACAGCGCGACACGTTGCCATGAGACAGCACGAGATCGTTCTCCGGGTTCCGGCCGACCGTTATCTCCACGCGATCGAAGTCGAAGCGCTGTCCCGAGCCGTGCCCCTCGGCAATCGTCAGGGCGAACTCCGGAGCATCGCCTTCGCCGGTATGCGCGGCCCTCACCGCCTCACACCCCCCCGATGATGAACTGATAGATGATCGGCGCGAAGAGCACGACGAACACGCAGGGGAAGATGCAGAAGATCAGGGGGAACAGCATCTTCACCGGCGCCTCGCCGGCCAGCTTCTCCGCGCGCTGGGTCCGGTCGACTCGCAGCTGGGTCGACTGGATGCGCAGCACCTTGCCCAGGCTGGTGCCCATGCGGTCGGCCTGGATCAGGGCGCTGGTGAACTGGTGCAGCTGGGGCATGTTCGTCCGCTCGGCCAGGGTGCGCAGCCCCTCCTCGCGCGTCTTGCCCATCCGCAGCTGATTCAGCATCAGCCGTAACTCGTCGACCAGCGGCCCGCTGCGGCCCTTCTCCACGACCTTGTTCACCGCGGCGGCGAAGTCGAGCCCGGCCTCCACCGACAGCGTCAGCAGATCGAGCGCATAGGGCAGGGCCCGCGAGATCTGCAGGTGCCGCTTGGCGATGATGTCCCGCAGCCAGACGTGCGGGAACAGGAAGCCGCCGAGCAGGAACAGGGTCGAGGTCAGCACCCACGACACGGGCTCGAAGGCGAAGAAGCCACAGAAGATCAGCGAGAACAGGAAGAAGCCGATCGCCGAGAGGAACTGCATCGCGATGAAGTCGACCGGCTCGATGCCCTCGGGCTCGCCGGCCATGGTCAGGCGCTGCTCGAGCTTGTCCGCCTTGTCGGCCTTGAGGAAGCCCCGCACCATCGGCCCGGTCTTCTTGACCAGGAAGCGCGTGATTCCACCCAGTGCGCCGCGGCCTTCCGGCGCGTGCTCCTCGGCCGCGGTGAGGAAGCGGGCCGCCCGGCCCCACAGGCCGATGACCAGGTAGTAGACCGACGCGGCCACGATCAGGGCCGAGAGGCCGAACAGGATCTGCCACAGCACGCCCGCTGCACCTCCCTACACGTCGATATTGACGATCCGGCGGATGAAAAAGATCCCCATCGCCTCGAGGAACAGGATCACGCCGATCACGATGTATCCGTGCCAGCTACCGAACAGCGGCTCCATCAGGTCCGGCCGCATGTAGTCCAGAGCCATCCACAGGGCAAAGGGCAGCGCGGCCACGATCCAGCCCTGCAGCCGGCCCTGGGAGGTCAGCGAGTCGATGCGGCCCTCGAGCCGGAACCGCTCGCGGATCGTGCCCGCGATGGTGTCGAACATCTCGGCCATGTTGCCGCCCAGCGCGCGGGCCACCGCGGTCGAGGTGACCACCAGATCGAGGTCGTCGCTGCCGACCCGCCGGGCCATGTTCTCCAGGGCATCGTCCATGTTCACGCCGAGCTTGAGCTCCTTGATGAACAGGCCGAACTCCTGCGACAGCGGCGCCTTGGACTCGGCGGCCACGTCCTCGGCCGCCTGGGGCAGCGTGAGGCCGGCCTTGAAGGCGTTGGCCATCTGGCCCAGGGCGTCGACCAGCTGGCGGTTGAATCGCTGCAGCCGCCGCTTGCGGTAGTACCGCGTCAGCAAGGGCGGCAGGGCGAGCCCGATCAGGGTGAGCACGCCGGTCCAGATCTTGCCGAAGAACAGCAGACCCAGCAGCAGCCCCAGGCCGCCGGCGCAGACCGAGAGCACCGCCACCTGGCGCGGCTCGAGCACCAGCAGCAGCTCGCCCACCTCTTCCAGCGAGCGCACGGCGTACCGCTCCTGGTAGCGCTCCCAGGCCCGCGCGAGGATGTTGTGCGCCACGGCCACGACGAGGAACACCGACGCGGCCACGAGCGCAAAGACGACGATGGCGGCGATCTTGAACACGCGCTACGCGCCTCCTACTCCGGTCCCCTGGCCTTCTTGGCCTGGGTGCCGCGGATGATCACCACCTGCTCCTTCTGGCGGATCTTGCCCAGGGTCTTGATCCGCTCGCCGGTGATCAGCGTCTTCAGCGTGGCCCGGCCGCGCTCCTGCTGGGTCGAGATGTCGTCCGGGTTGCGCAGCGTGACGTAGAGGTTGCCCAGCTCCTGGGCCAGGGTCACGATCTCGGCCTCCTCGGGCAGCACCAGCAGCGAGAGCGAGGGGTAGAGCTTGTCGTCGCGGGACAGGCCGGCCGTGGCCGTGGTGCCCGCGATCTTGCCGGTGGCCATCACGATCACGTTCTGCAGCAGGGTCACGGTCATCAGGTCGTTGGAGTGCGGGTCGCGGAAGGTGCCCAGCACGTCGATGTGGTCGTTGGGCCGCACCCACTGGCTGACCGAGCTCTCCTCGTTGACGCGGATCGAGATCGCGCGGAACTTGGGCTGCACCATCGTCGACAGGCGCTCGAACTCGCGGGTCTCCTGGAAGTGCGACCACAGCAGCAGGTCGCCGCGCTTGACCGGCACAGCCAGGCGCTGGCCGAAGACGTGGCTCACGTTGTCCGGCCGGATCACCGAGCGGGTGACGAACTGGTCGGGCACCTCGTACACCGACACGGAATCGACGTCGATCTCGTTGCCGGCCTCCATGTCGCTGTCCGCGACCACGGCCGGCACCAGGTTCCAGCCCGAGCGCGCCGCCTTCTCCGAGCTGACCAGCGAGGCATAGGCCAGCAGGCCGGCCAGCGCGCCGAGCACGATGGCGAAGATCAACGGGGTTCGACCCTTGAGCATGGCTTCCGCCTCCCGCGTTCGTCCGGGTGGCCGCGCGCGCCCGCGCCGGCCACCCCGTACACGCACGCGCCTCCGCTCCCGCGGAAACACGGCGTCTGAACAAACTCCCAGATCCCGGCGCCCCTTGCCCCCAAATGGCGTTAAAGCGCCGAGAATCTGTTAAAATTTAGTTAGCATGTGGGCGCAAGAACTGTCAAATCCGGCTTCGAAAACACCAACTCGGAGACCGGTCGGCCAATCACGGCTCGAATTGCGGATCCCTGGTCGTGATTCGGGGGTCGCGTCACGGGGGCAGCGGCGCACCAGGACCTTCCAGCGGATCCGTGCCACCGTGGGCCTCGTCGCGGGGCTGGGTTTCGGAAAGTCCAGCCTGTAGCTTCTCGAGTTCCTTCGAGAACTTACGCATGCCCGCCACATCGAGAACAGCGACGTCTTCCGGGAAGCTACTCCTTGCATCCCGGCCCGTGCCGACCAGCTCCCACGACACGCCGGCAGACGAGGTCTGGCGCACCAGACCGATCAGCGGCACCGCGCTGGAGAGCCACATCTCGACCTTGGTCCCGTCTGGCCGCTGGATCTTGAATCCGCGGGACTGGAACCGGCCGGCCGCGGTCTTGATCATCCTCGAGCCGAGCGGCCGCTTGCGGCTGCCTGCACAGAGCGGCCCCACGTCGCGGTCCGCGCTGCAGCCCTGGCTGCCGGGTTCGGCCGCGGCCAGCTCCGCGGGCGGGATCTCGAAGGGCGGCTGGGGCGGCGCCCAGACCATCAGGCGCTGCATCGAGGCCTGGTCCCGCAGGTCGCCGACGAGCAGCATCCGCGTGACCACCGAGCCGCGGCCCGGCTCGGCATCCGCCATCTCCAGCCAGTACCCCGCGCCCTTGGCGCCGATCTCGACCCTGTCGGTGCAGGCCATGCGGTACAGCTTGGACGCGTCGAGATTGGGCGCCGCGACCTTGTACATCACCCAGCCGCCGACCTCGGGCTTCCAGCCGCCGGGCAGGCTCGGCGCCAAGCCGGCCGGCGTGCGGCCCAGGTCGAAGCCCTCGGCCCGCGCCGGCGGGGCGGTCAGCACGAGCAGCAGGCAGAGCAGGCCCGCGCGTCTCACGGGACTGGCAGGTTGAGCACGAAGTAGAACGAGTCGAAGTACACCTGGTACGCGTCGATCAGCTCGGGCAGAAAGGCGAAGGCCACGCCGCCGGCCGCCATCAGGATGAACATCGTCACGATGGCGTACTCGATCATCGCCTGACCGCCGGTGCGACGCCGGGCCCGGCGCGCCCGCCTCCGGACGTTCCGCAGCGCGCGTTTCAAGCGCCGCGCCCCGCGAGCCGCGGCCAGCGGTGCGCGGCGGATCATCGCTGGCTCCTTCCCGCGCGCCGGGTCACGGTCAGCCGCACCGAGGTCAGCTCCGGGTTGTCCGGGGAGGCGAGGAACACGCGGCACATCCGCTCGTCGCGGCCGAACAGCAGGGGCGCCTGATCGGCCCGCACGCCCTTGGCCGGCTTGCGCTGTCCGCCCTGCCAGCCGAGCGCCCTGAAGGCGGTCACCAGGAAGCGCGCGTGCTCGACGCGCGGCTGCTTGACCACGTACGAGTACGTCGAGGAGCGGACCCCGCCGTCCCAGCCGTCAACGCGCGAGAGATGGATCGCGCCTTCGAAAGCGGGCAGCTCGGGATCACGCTCCACGGCGGAAGCCCGACCCGCCACGCCGCCGGAGAGCAGCGCCACGGTGCGACGGCCCTCGCGGAACACGATCAGCGCCCGCTGATGGCCGGAGCGCAGGTCGGTGCCGGTCAGCGCGAGGTGCCCGGGATCGGCAGGCACGCGGAACACGAACATCCCCTGCTTTAGCCAGCGGCGCTGGACCCAGGCCACGACCTGCTCGGGCGCGTCCTCGGTGATGAAGTACTCGAGGCGCATCGGGCGCCCGTTGGCCCGCAGATCATCCGAGACGCGGACGCGCTGGGCGCCGGGGTAGAACTCGGGCCAGGGCTTGGACCCGCCCGCTGCTGGCCCGGCGAGCCCGATCAGCGCCGCCACCAGCATGGCTGCCGCGCGTCTCACCAGCACTCCGCCTGCTGCGCGTTGGGGCAGCCCATGTAGTGCTCGCCGCGCTGATTGAACACCTGGTAGTACAGACTCTGATCGTACTGCGGCGCGTCCCGCATCGGCGAGGTGTGAAAGTCGTGTATCCCGCCGCTGACGTTCAGGGAGTCCTTGCCCGAATCCGCGCTTCCCTTGTAGTTGATCGAGACCAGCGGCGTGGAGAGGAAGGTCGGGAAGCCCATGTTGGCCATCGCTGACTGCGCCTGGTTGATGCTCTGGAGCATCGAGTCCATGCCGGGCACGATCCCGGGCGCGCCGGCGAGGCACATCCGCTGGCTCTGCACGAAGAAGGGGCTGTCCGGCGCGCTGATCGTGGGCTCCTTGCTGCTGCCCTTGACGTCGCTGCCGTCGTGCACGGCCCAGGGATCGATCACCACGGTGTGCTCGTGCTCGAAGTGCAGCTCGCCGAGCTTGCCCGAGGGAAAGAACTCCTCGCTGTGGAAGTTCTGCAGGAAGCGCCTGGGCAGCAGGTGATTCTCCACGTCGACCTCGGCCCGGGCCAGGGCCCGGCCCTTGGTGTTGAAGCCCATGGCGCCGAATACCTCGGAGACCGTGTCGCTCATGTTGCCGAGGATCCCGCCCAGCCCGGCCGGCACGCCCGGAATGTTGTTCGCCGCGTCGGCCATCGACTCGGAGGCCAGCAATGGCGCGTCCTCGTTCGATAGTGTCACCGTCACGCCGTCGAACTCGACGGTGTAGTAGCGCCGGTCCTTGTTGTCGCCCTCGATCGCCGAGTTGAGTTCCTCGTAGCGCTGGGTGGCCTCGTCCTCGATCTCGGTCTTGGCGGTGGCGAACCGGCCGTCGTGGTCCTGGCCGATGTAGTCGGACAGCTCGTACGCCGAGACCTCCCAGGCCGCGTAGCGCGCCGCCTCCTGCACCTTGAGGCGGATCTGCAGGATGTCGAAGAAGTACATGCTCCACAGCAGGATCGTGAAGAACAGCGGCGCGATGATGGCGAACTCGACCAGTGCGTTGCCGCGCTCGCCGCGCCCACGCCGCCGTCGCTTCGCGCTAGTGCGTGAACAGTTCATCGGTCACCACGCCGAGCCCCATCGGCATCTTCTTGTCGATCCACGGCGCCAGCGGCGCCAGCTTGGCCCGCCAGAAGGGGTTGAAGAAGTTCGGCTGCTCCTGCCAGTTGTCGGGCCGGTGGTAGTACGCCATGGCCCGCGACATCGCGTTGAGGCCCTTGCCGAGGCCGGGAATGCCGCCGATCCCGCGCTCGCCGATGCTCATGTCGATCTCGGCGTCATCCCCCGAGCCCATGGTCACGCGGAAGTCCTTGGTGAAGGGATCGCGGTTGAGGTCGTCGGAGTCCTTGTTCAGCAGCGCCACGGTCGTGGGCTGGCCAAAGTCGGTGCCGGCGCTGCCGTCGTCCTTGGGTGCGAACTTGAGGTACGGGGCCAGCCCGGGCCAGGGGTGCTTGTCGTGATCCGGCGGCTTGAAGCAGTCCTGCTTGACCGACACCGGCAGGCCGCAGCCGCAGTTCTGCGTGCTGTACCCGCTGTCCTTGTAATCCCAGTCCATGCCGCAGTGCCAGCCGCCGTCCTTGTTGGCCACCACCTCGACGTAGAAGGTGCCGATCGGGCCGATGTCCACGCTCGGCGGGATCGCCATGCCGGGCGCGAACTCCACGTCGTCGAAGGCGGCCATGGCATAACCCAGGGCGAGCTGGCTGTTCACCTGGCCCGTGCTCTCGATATAATGCCGGATGTTGTTCTCCTGGTTCTGTGTGTCGGTGATCAGCTTGGTCTGGCCTTGCTTCATCGACCAGTTGCCGTACCCCGAGAGCTGGGGCGGCAGCAGGTCGCGGTCGGTGATGAAGTGCGGGTACCGCGTGGCGTTGGCGATCTCGGTCATCACCCGCTCGGCGCGCTTGACTTCCTCGGACTCGCTGCCGTCCATCTGGCTCGGCAGGCTGCCGGCCTGGGCGTTGTCGTCCGAGGCGTTGTTCCAGGCATCGATGTTGGGCTTGGCCAGCAGCACCTTGGACGCGGTGACGCTGACGTCCGGGTCGTTGAGCCGCGCGATCTCCAGGCCCTGCGTGCCGACGTGGGTGTACACCGCGCCGCTGAGCGTGGCCTGTTCCATGTACGTCGCCCAGTTGGCCGCGTACATCGCATTGGTGTACAGGCCCACCGTGTTGTCGAGCAGCTTGGTGATCGTGCGCAGGGCCGCCTTCTCGATCCCGATCACGACCTTGCCCACGCTGCAGATCGCCTGGCCCGCGGGCCTGAGCCCGGGTGGCGGGCAGCAGACGATGCACATCATCGCCCTGCCGATGGACATGATCACGGCGCCGGCGCGCGCCATGGCCAGGTCGAAGAACAGCATCAGCGAGAGGTACGACTGGTAGCTCATCATCGAGGTGTACTGCATCACCTGCGCGCGGTTGGTGAAGGCGTAGAAGTTCATCGCCCGCGCCTGCATCGCCGCCGTGGAGTACGCCGCCGCGTCGGCCGCGTTCTGCAGCCGGATCCGCTCGTGGATCGCGTGCCCCAGGTTCATCGTGGCCAGCACGCCGATCGACAGGATCAGCATCGAGATCGAGGCCAGCACGAGCGACTGCCCCTCCTCGGTTCGCTTCATCCTGCGCAGCCAGCGGTGCACCAGTTACCTCCTGCTACTCCAGGTTCTCCTGGAACGGGCTCGACTGCATGCGCATCGAGTACGTCGTCTCCAGCGGGATGAAGTAGTACCCGTTGTGCGCGAGCACGCTGATCACTCCGAAGCGCGCCGCGCTGCGCCAGTCGCCCCGCATCGCCTCCTTGCCCGTGGCCGCGGCCCGCGCCACGTTGGCGTTGCGCTGCTGGCCTCCGAGCATCGGCCGGTCGATCGGCCCCGTGTAGCGGATGCCGGCATGAGCCGCCATCCAGGCGTCGTGGATCACCCAGTTCGCGAAGGGGATCCGCATGTAGTAGAGATAGGTCAGCTTGATCGTCAGCCGCGTCTGGTCGCGCCAAGCCGCGTCGCCGACCTTGTCGAAGTCCACCTCCGCCTCGGACAGCGACTCGGGCGAGATGGTCTCGATGTCGATCACCTGCGCGGCGTTGCCGATACCGCCCGGCGCCCAGCCGAGGATCGCGCTGATCAGGTTGCCGCCCTCCACCGCGACCTTCATCGTGGCCCAGGTCTTGGCGAACTCGCCCCACTTGTCGGTGCGCCCGAGCGTGGGCAGCAGCGCGATCAGCGCGGCCCTTTGCATCTGGTTGCGGTCGGCGTTCCACACGATGCCGGCGCGGCAGGCCTGGAAGGCCGCGTACTCGGTCATCAGCCGCGCCTGCTGGATCATGGTCAGCTGGATCGTGCCCATGATGAGGAAGGTCATCAGCGGCAGGATCAGCGCGGACTCCACCGCGGACTGGCCCTCGTCGTCGAGGACCCGGTGACGGGTCCACAGCTCCACGAACCTGCAATACAGCCTACGCATCACGAGTACGATTCTGCCCTTGCACGGGCGAGCGCGGTATCGGTCAGGTGGACGCGAGGGCAAGTGGCTGGAATAACAGCTGCTCTTCGCCTGGGACTGAAGCCTCAGGCTGACTTCTTGGGCCGCTACGCGGCTGAGTTCAGCTGATGGCTCTGTCCGAATACTGGCTCAACCGGCCAGGCTCAGTGGCGAAGCCACCCAAGGGATCAGCCTGGACTTCAGTCCCAGGCACGAGGACCGGGGATCTCCCCTACTCCAGTTCCTTGCGCATCTTCTTCGAGCGGTCGAGCCAGGCGGGGTACGCCTTGTCCAGCCGGTCGAGCAGGCGCAGGGCCTTGCGCTTCTGGCCCAGCTTCTGGTGGCACTCGGCCGCCTCGAGCAGCACCAGGTCCATCCGGCGATATCCCGGGAACTCGTGCATGATGCGCTCGTACCGGATGAGTGCGCCGCGGCAGTCGCCGGCCGCCTTGCGCTCGCGGGCCCGCGCCAGCAGCACGCCGGCCGTGATCGCCTCGCTCTTCTCCACGGCGCGGCCCTCGCCCGCGTCCCGCTCCCTGGCCTGCTCGGCCATGGGCGCGGCATCGGCCGGCGGCGGGGCGGCCGCGCTCTTGCGCCGACGCCGCCAGCTCGAACGCTTGCTCTTGCGCGGCGCCTCGTCGGCCAGCACCATGGCCTCGGGCGCGGCCTCCTCGAACTCGGCCGAGGTCGCTCCGGCCGCTGGCGCGCCGAGGACATCGGCGTCGTCATCGGCTCCGGTGGAAGGCGAAGGCGCGGGCTGGGCCTCGGCCGCGGCCTTGGGCGCGGGCGCGGGCGGCGGAGGCTCGGTATAGCGCCGCGCCGGCTTGTCCGCGCTGGTGGCGGCCGCGCCGCCCCGGGCGCGGTCGTCGAGGGCATCCTCACGCGAGCGGCGCCTCTCCTCGGCCCGGCTGCGCTCGAGGTCCTTGGCCTGCTCCTGCTTGGCCTTCTTCTTCTCGACCGCGGGCTTGCGCTCGGCCCTGCGCCGGCCCCGATGGCTACGCGTGTCGCGCTTCTTCTCCTTCCGGGCCGGTCGCTTCAACGCCCGCCCGCCGGCCCGGCCCTTGCCGCCCTTGGCCTTGGCCAGCCCCGGAGCGCCGCCGGCCGACATGGATCCGTCGCCGAGCTCGACGTCGCCGAGCCGCGCACCGGAAGCCGCGTCGAGCTTCGCGCTCAGGCCGGCCACGCCCGCGGTCTCGGTCTCGTGCAGGTCCGTGGGGGGGCGGGCCGCGGACCGCGTAGCCACTTCCTCGACCGGCGCGGGCTCGCGCGCCGCGCCCGGGAAGGGCACGGGCTCGGCCGCCTCGAGCTTCTCGCCGGCCTTCGACTCCTCGGCCGACTCGGGCGCCGCGGCCGGCGCCCGGGCCGCGCGGATCTCCTCGCGGAAGCCTGGCTCGTCCTCGCCGAAGCGCTCGTACATCACCACCACGCCAAAGGTCAGCACCAGCACGGCGGCCGCGGCCAGGGCCGGGGCGAGGAACTTCCTCTGCGCCCCGAACAGGGGCACCACCTTGCGCGCCTGGGCCGCCTCCTCCGCGGCTGCGGAGAGCAGCAGCTCCACGGTCTCGGCCCGGGGCGCCGGCTCCTCGAGCTCCTCGGACGCGGCGTGGATCAGCTCGTAGTCCGCGGCCGCGGCCTCGCAGTCCTCGCAGATCGCGAGGTGCAGCTCGAGGGCCTCGCGGTCCGCCGGGTCGAGCGGGCCGTACAGCCGCTCGATCAGCAGATCGCGAAACCGGTCGCAGTCACTCAACGCGCTTCCTCCGCCGTGATCGTGCCGACGGCCCGCAGCCGGCGCCGCAGCGCCTCGAGGGCGTAGCGCATCCGGCTCTTGACCGTGTTCTCCGGGGTGCCGGTCACGTCGGCGATCTCGCCGAAGGGCATGTCCAGCAGCTCCCGCATCACGAAGACCTCCCGCTGCTCCTCGGGCAGCTCGTCGAGCGCGCGAGAGAGCTTGCCGGCCAGGACCTGGCGTCCGGCCGCGGTCTCGGGATCGGGCCCCTCGCTCTTGAGCCGCTCGCCGATGGTCGGACCCTCGTCCGGATTGCGTCCCATCGCGACCTCCTCGGTCGAGACCATCGTGACCAGCCCGTTGCGCCGCGCCTTGTCGATGCACAGGTTCCGCGCGATGCGATAGAGCCAGGTGGTGAACTTGGCCTCCGCGCGAAACGTCTTGGCTGACTTGACCACACGCAGGAATACCTCCTGGAAGAGGTCCTCGGCCAGGTCACGATTGCCGGTGAAGCGAAAGAGATAGCGCATCACCGGTCCCTGGTGTCGGCTCAGCAGCTCGCCGAAGGCATTGGCATCGCCTTGCTGGAAGGCAGCCATCAGCACCTCGTCCGAGCGTTCTCGCGGGCCGGCCATCGCGCCTCATCCGGCCGACCTCCTCCGCATTGCTACTGACGGACGAGGCCGGGAATCGATCCAAGTGCTTAAAGATCGGGCCCTAGCTAGCACGTTTCCGCGGATTGTTCCAGCTATTGCACGGGCACGTCGGTCAGATCGAAGCGATCGCCGCAGGCGGGGCAGACCAGCCACTCCTGGATCCGCCCTCCGCGGTCCGAGCGGCGCAGCCGGGCCAGGTCGATCTCCTCGCCGCAGGAGGGGCAGCGATCGGCGCCAAGGAACCGTAACTCCTCGAGTTCTAGACGATTCTCCGGCGTGGGCTCACGCCGGAAGCGATAGAAGGCGCGCAGCACCTTGCGCAGCTGGCCGAGGTCGGCCATCTCAGTTGACCCACTCGCGCAGGGTGCCCTCGGGCGGCTGGTACGTGAAGGGATCGGCTCCTTCGAACTTCACGTTGACCCTGACCTTGCGCACCTTGACCGTGACCACCTCCTCCACGGGCGAGCGCCGCTCGAAGCTGATCCGCCGCGGGAGCGGCACCCCGTCGTGGCTCTCGAAGGCGCGGGCCGTCAGCTCGTGCACCGTGCGGTCGGCCGCGTCGCGCTGGACCAGGCGGTTCACCGTGAGCGCTCCGGGATCGAGCCACAGCTCGAGCCCGTCCGCGTCGTCCGGCTGGTAGTGCACCAGGCCCAGCTCGCCGTCCCACTCGACCCTGCCGCGCCCCTCTCCTGCGACGGGAACGCCGCCGAGCAGGATCTCGACCAGCTGCTCCGGAGCCAGGGCCAGGCCGAACAGCCGGCCCAGGTTCTCGGCCGTGGCCGGACCGTGGAGGTACCGGTTCTCCTGGGCGATGTACAGGCCGAAGCTCTTGCCCTTTGCCACCAGCACGCCGAGGGTCTGGTTCATCGGACCGACCGCCTCGAAGCGGACCGATCGAGGACGCTGGGCCCACATCCGCACCACCACGCGCTCCCGGCCAGCTGCGCCGCGGCGCTGCACCGAGGCCCGGCCGGCAAGGGACTGCAGCTTGCTCCGCCGCTCGGCCAGCGCCGCGGCCACGGCCTCGGCCGTGGGCATGTCCGCGGGCGGCGGGATCAGGGTCGGCGGGCAGGCGGTGAGTGTGAGGAGGAGGAGGAGGAGGATTGTAGGGGCGCCCCCATGTGGGCGCCCTGATCGGGGCGGCCACGCGGGGCCGCCCCTACCACGACCGCCGCCCCTCACGGCGCCAGCTCCTTCAGCTGCTTCTCCAGCCGCTCCTCGACCCAGGGCTGGGGCCGGTGGGTCAGGGCGCGGCGCAGCACCTCGACCGCCTTGGCCTTGTCACCCAGGGCCGCGTGGCAGGCCGCGATGTGCTCGAGGATCTCGGGCTCCTTGGGCGCCTTGCGGTCGGCCTCGAGCAAGATCTCCAGCGCCTCCTCGACCTGGCCCTGCCTGAACAGGGCCCAGCCCAGGCTGTCGAGGAACAGGCCGTTCTCCGGATCGAGCTCGAGCGCCCGGCGGATCAGACCCTCGGCGCGCTCGAGCTGCTCGCCGCGCTCGGCCAGGGTGTAGCCCACGAAGTTGAGCGCGGTGGCGTCCTCGGCGTTCTTGGCCAGCAGCGCCTCGACCAGCTCGAGCCCCTTGTCCGAGCGCCCGGCGCGGTCGAGCAGCAGGGCATAGGTGAAGGCCAGCGAGCGCCGCTCGTCGTCCTTCAGCTCGGCCGAGCCGTACAGCTCGTCGAGCAGGGTCAGCCCCTGCCCGCGCTGGCCAGCCAGCTCGTACGCCTGGGCCAGCTCCCCGGTCAGATCCACGTCGGCCGGATGCTTGGCCACCAGGGGCTCGAGCAGGGCCACGGCCTCGTCTGCCCGGCCCAGCCGGCGCAGCAGGAAGCCCTGCAGCTCGACCGCGTCGAGGTACAGCTCGGACTCGGCCGCGGGCACCCGGCCGAGCTCCTCCACGGCCTGCTCGAGCTGCTCCCGCCGCCACAGGGCCAGGCCGAGCAGGAGGCGCGCCCGGTACACGGTCGGGTCCGCCCTGAGCACCTCGCGCAGCTCGGACTCGGCCCGCTGGTAGTCCTTGGCGTCGTAGTAGATCGCGCCGATCTGCGTCCGCAGGTCGAGGTCGCCGGGCGCGCCGGCCAGCGCCATGTCGAAGTACGCCTGGGCATTGGCCAGGTCGCCGAGACCGAGGTACAGCTCGCCGATGTGCAGCTTGGCCTCGTGGCTGTCTCCGCCGCGCTCGAGGTACTCCACGTGCAGGGCGATCGCCTCGGCGAACTTCTCCTGCCGCTCCAGCAGCATCGACAGCGCGGCAAAGGCCAGCGGGTCGTCGGGCGAGGCGTCGAGCGCCGAGCGGAACATCGCCTCGGCCCGGCCGAGATCCTCGCGACCCTCGGCCAGCCTTCCCAGGTGGTAGCGCGGCTCGGGCAGGCGGGGGTCGTGATCGGCCCAGCGCTGAAACACGGCCTCGGCCTGATCCTGTGCGCCGAGGTCGATGTGCAGCCGGCCCAGAGCGCCGAACACCTCGCTGGCCAGCTGGCGGGCGTCCACGCACACCGGCTCGAGCGCGGCGTCCGGCCGGCCCTGGCAGCGCTGATTACCCTCGAGCACCCCGATCGCCGAGGCCAGCGCCGCCTCGTACGCGGCCACGGCCTTGCCGAAGTCCTTCATCTCGCGGTGCACGTCTGCGGACAGCCGGTGCGCGGCGCCGTGCTCCGGATCCGCGGCCAGGGCCTTCTCCGCCTCCTCCAGCGCCTCCTCGTAACGACCCTTGCGCCAGTACAGGCGGCCCAGCGCCGCGTGCAGCTCGGGGCCGCTCTCGTCGTAGAGCAGGGCGGCGCGCAGCTCGCGGATCGCGCCGTCGAGCTGGCCGTCGAGCAGCGCCAGCTGGGCCTTGAAATAGTGGGCGTACGCCCGGGGACCGGGCAGATCCTCGGACGGCTCGTACCGCGTGGCCGCGGCCTCCGCGTCCCCGGCCGCGGCGCCGGACGGCGCCAGCGATCTCCGCTCGGCGCCGGCGCAGCCCGCGGCGAGCAGCGCGGCCGCGGCCAGCGCCGCCGTCGCCCCGACTATCCTCGTCCGCCCCATCCGGCCTCCGTCGCGAATTCTCTCGTGAACAGTGATCTTGAGTCAACTCCGGTGATATGCTAGAGAGCAAGGAAATTCTGAGAAGTTCCTCTTCCGGGGAGGGAATGATGAAAACCTATCTTCGCGGACTCGCAGTTCTTCTGGCCCTGGTTCCGACCTTGCTGCCCGGGTGCAAGAGCAGCGACGAAGGGGAGCCCTTCGACAAGGTGAGCCTGACCGAGCAGGAGCAGAAGCAGCTCGCGGCCGGCGACAACGCGATCGCGATCCAGTTCAAGCTGCCGATCGGCGTGCCGGGCGGCACGGACACCGGGGTGATGCGCATCCCCAAGGTCAACGAGGAGACGCGCTACGTGATCCATCCCGAGATCAAGAAGAACCCGCGGTCGAAGAAGCTGTTCTACATCACCGGCCTGCTGTACGACCTCGGCGGAACCACCAACCCAACGCTGGAGCAGGTGCGAGCGCTGTACTCCGTGGACTACAACTACCTGCTCTACCTCGCCGGCGAGGCGGAGAAGCCCGGCTTCAAGCAGCGCAACACGCCCGGCCGCGTGTGGGGCGACAGCCGCAAGCCCGAGGGCTTCACCGGCAAGTTCGAGGTGCTGCTGCCGCGCGGACCCAGCCCGGAGAGCCGCACGGCCGTGCTGAAGATGCCGACCGCCGGGTTCCACGTCGACCGCTTCGCCGACCCGCGGGTCAAGGAGAACGGTGCGGTGCTGCCCGCGGTGACGATCGAGGGCTTCGTCGAGACCCTCGGCGGCTCGGCGGTCACCGCCGAGAAGGCCAAGGATCTCTCGCTGGTCGACATCCATTTCCTGATGGGCATGTACAACAAGCTGACCCTCGAGGCGACGACCGACTTCGCGCTGAAGTGCTTCAACGACTACACCGTGGAGGAGGGCGTGCCGATCGACATCCCGGTGAAGAAGATGTTCACCGAGCCGATCACGCAGGCCGACTACCCCTTCACGCTCAAGACCGGGTACACCGACGCCTCGGGCACGGCCCACAAGGAAGGCGCGCTGCGCTTCCCCACGCTGCGCGACGAGCTGGCCGCGGTGCAGCCGGTGGAGAAGAAGCAGGGCGAGGACGACAAGAAGGCCGGCTGGGCCAAGGGCTACGGCAACTACGAGGTGCTCGACGGCACATCTCGCGACAAGGGCGGCGGCCCGATCTTCGACAAGGACCGGCTGGTCGCCGCGGTGGTCAAGAAGATCGGCAGCGAGAGCGGCATGTCGTACGCGGCGCTGCAGGGCCTGACCGCCGAGGACCGCAAGATCATCCGCGATGCGTACGAGACCACGATCAAGCCGCCGGTGATCAAGTGGACCTGTCCCGGCCGCCCGGCCAAGGAGGGCGAGACCGAGGACGTCAAGGAAGAGGAGCGTGAGCTGCGCTTCGACGAGCTGCTGAAGCGGTACGGATACTAGCCTAACGCCGCGACCGCGGCGCGTCAGCCCGCTCAGGAGAAGCCCGAGCTGCCTCCCGACGGCGCGCAGGCGCTGCCCTTGTCCGAGCCCGTGCTGCTGAAAGCCGACATCAGGCGCTCGGTACGCTTGGCGCCGCACTCGGGGCAGCGGACGTCGTCGGCGTCGGAGCTGCGGATGATGATCTCCTCGAACTGGTGGCCGCACTGGGTGCAGCGGTATTCGTGGATCGGCATTGCTGGCACTCCATCTCGAGGGCGGCCACATAGGGCCGCCCCTACGCTCGTCTCGCTATTCGTAGGGGCGCCCCCGCGTGGGCACCCTCTACCAAAACTTCAGTCTACTCCACCACCTCGCCCTCGACAACTTCTTTCGCTGCGTCTCCGGGCGCAGGCTCCATATCGAATATTATCACGTCGTCGCGCAGGTCAACCACCACCCGGCTGCCCTCGCCGATCTCGCCGGCGAGCACCCGCTCGGCCAGCGGGTCCTGCACCAGCCGCTGGAGCGCCCGCTTGAGCGGCCGCGCGCCAAAGGCCGGGTCGTACCCGGCGTCCGCGATCTTCTGCTTGGCCGCGTCGGTCAGCTCGAGCGTGCAGCGCCGCTCGTCGAGCCGACGCTGCAGGTAGCTGCACTGCAGCTCCACGATCCGCGCCAGCTCCTCGCGGCCCAGCGGGCTGAACACCACCACGTCGTCGATGCGATTGAGGAACTCGGGCCGGAAGTGCGCCTTGAGCGCGGCAAAGGCCTGGTCCTTGACCTCGTCGCCGCCGAAGCGCGCGGCCTCGAAGATCTCCTCGGAGGCGAGGTTGCTGGTCATGATCACGATCGCGTTCTTGAAGTCCACGGTGCGGCCCTTGCCGTCGGTCAGCCGGCCGTCGTCGAGGATCTGCAGCAGCACGTTGAACACGTCGGGGTGGGCCTTCTCGATCTCGTCGAGCAGCAGCACGGCGTAGGGCCGGCGGCGCACGGCCTCGGTCAGGTACCCGCCCTCCTCGTAGCCCACGTACCCCGGCGGCGCGCCGATCAGCCGCGCCACCGCATGCTTCTCCATGAACTCGCTCATGTCGAGCCGCACCATCGCCCGCTCGTCGTCGAAGAGGAACTCGGCCAGCGCGCGGGCGGTCTCGGTCTTGCCCACGCCCGTGGGGCCGAGGAAGATGAAGCTGCCCAGCGGCCGGTCCGGATCCTGGATCCCGGCCCGAGCCCGGCGCACGGCCGCGCTCACGGTCTTGAGCGCCGGGTCCTGGCCGACCACGCGCTCGCCGAGGCGCTGCTCCATCGTCAGCAGCTTGTCGGCCTCGCCCTCGAGCATCTTGCTCACCGGCACGCCGGTCCACTTGGCCACCACCTCGGCCACGTCCTCGGCCTCGACCTCCTCCTTCAGCATCCGGGTCTCGGCCTGCAGCGTGTTGAGCTGCTCGTTCTGGCCGGCGAGCTCCTGCTGCAGCCCGACGATGGTGCCGAACTTGAGCTCGCTGGCCTTGTTCAGATCCCCGGCGCGCTCGGCGCGCTCCTGCTCGGCCCGCGCCGCCTCGATGCGGGCCTTGATCTCGCGCACGCCGGTGATCAGCTCCTTCTCGCGCTGCCAGTGGGCGACGAGGCCGTCGGTCTTCTCGGAGATCTCGGCGATCTCGGCCTCGATCTTGTCGAGCCGCTGCTTGCTCTTGCCCTTCTTCTCCTTGTTCAGCGCGGTGCGCTCGATCTCGAGCTGCATCTTGCGCCGGGTCAGCTCGTCGATCTCGGCCGGCATCGAGTCGATCTCGATCCGCAGCCGGCTCGCCGCCTCGTCCATCAGGTCGATCGCCTTGTCGGGCAGGAAGCGGTCGGTGATGTAGCGCGCCGAGAGCGTGGCCGCGGCCACCAGGGCCTCGTCCTGGATCCGCACGCCGTGGTGCACCTCGTAGCGCTCCTTGAGGCCGCGCAGGATCGACACCGTGTCCTGCACGCTGGGCTCGCCCACGGGCACCGGGGCGAAGCGCCGCTCGAGCGCGGCGTCCTTCTCCACGTGCTTGCGGTACTCGTCGAGCGTGGTGGCGCCCACGCAGTGCAGCTCGCCGCGGGCCAGCATCGGCTTCAAGAGGTTGGCCGCGTCGATCGCGCCCTCGGCCTTTCCCGCGCCCACCAAGGTGTGCATCTCGTCGATGAACAGGATGACCTGTCCTTCGGCCGCGGTGATCTCCTTGAGCACGGCCTTGAGCCGGTCCTCGAACTCGCCGCGGTACTTGGCGCCGGCGATCAGCGCGCCCAGGTCGAGCGCCACGATGCGCTTGTCCTTGAGCGACTCGGGCACGTCGCCGTCCACGATGCGCTTGGCCAGGCCCTCGACCACCGCGGTCTTGCCCACGCCCGGCTCACCGATCAGCACCGGGTTGTTCTTGGTCCGACGGGAGAGCACCTGCATCACCCGGCGCTGCTCCTCGTCGCGGCCGATCACCGGGTCGAGCTTGCCCTTGCGCGCGTCCTCGGTCAGGTCGCGGCCGTACTTCTTCAGCGCGTCGTACTTGCCCTCGGGATCCTCGTCGGTGATGCGCGTGCCGCCGCGCACCTCCTTGAGCGCGGCGAGCAGGCGGTCCTTGTCGACGCCGGCGTTCTTCAGCGCGGTGGCCGCGGCCCCGCCCGAATCGAGCACGCCGAACAGCAGGTGCTCGGTGGAGAGGTACTCGTCCTTGAGCCGGTCGGCCTCTTTCTGCGCCACCTCGAAGGCCTGCTGGGTGCGGCCGTCGAGGTACACCTCGCCGCCCGAGACCTTGGGCTGCTGTTGCAGGTGCTGCTGCACCTCGCGGGCGATGGCCGTGGCATTGGCGCCGAGCTTGCTGAGCAAACCCGGGACCACGCCCTCGGGCTGTCCGACCAGGGCCAGCACCAGGTGCTCGGGCTCCATCGCCTGGTGGCCCGACGCCCGCGTGAGGTCCTGGGCCGCGGCGACTGCCTCGCGAGCCTTGACCGTGAGCTTGTCGAACCGGATCGCCATGATCATCCCTCCCTGTAATTCAAAGGCCGGTCATCTGTCCGGCTGCGTTCGTAAGGTAAACACTTTGCGGATCCGTGACAAGAGGCAAGACCAAGTCCCCGGGTTGCATCCTCCAGCGCCTCGGATAGCGTCATTCTGGCGCCCTCAGCAGCACCATGAGCGGCGCTGGCTAAACTTCTTCTTGCATGATAAACTATTTTAGTTTAGTGTGCGGAATTGAGGTGTATCGTTGGAAACTCGCCAGGACATCGCGGGCCACATCGGAGAGGTGATCGGGCAGACGCCCGAGCTGCGCGCTCCGACTCCCGGCGAGGTTGCGCGCGTGCCCGTCTTCCTCACCGCGGTGTACGAGCTGGCTGGCGTGGAGCTGTTCGGCGCCCGGTTCGTCATCGCGTTCGAAAAGGACGGGGCCGAGGGCGCGACCCCGGCCGAGTACGAGAAGCACGTCCGCATGCTGGAAGAAGCTCTAGGGAAGAAGGTTGCGCTGGGTCTGCCCGCAGTGCCGGCCTATGTCCGCAACCGGCTCGTTCGCAAGGGCGTGCCCTTCATCGTTGCGGGGCGGCAGATCTTCCTCCCCTTCCTTGCCGTCAACCTCCATGAGCGCCAGCCGCGGCAGCACGGAGTCAAGCAAGACCACCTGACCGCGCCCGCCCAGGCGGTACTCCTCGGGCACCTGCTGGGCCGGCCCGTGGAAGGCCCTCCCCTGCGGGAGGTGGCGTGGCTGATGGGCTACTCCCCCATGACGCTGTCCAAGGTCGCCGCCGAGCTGCTGGCCCGCGACCTGGCTGCGATGCCCAGGAAGGGCAGGGCGCGCCAGCTCGCGTTCCAGCTTCGCGGCCGCGCTCTGTGGGAGCAGGCACTGCCGGTCCTGACCAGCCCGGTGCGGAACAGGCTGTTCGTAAAGGGCCGCACGCACGCGGAGGGAATCGGCGTGGTCGCCGGCATGACCGCGCTGGAACGGTACACGGCCATCGCAGACGACCGGCTCCCCACCTTCGCGGTCTGGCGCAACACGCTTCGAGACACCATCCTACGCGGCGCCATCGTCGAGTGCCAGGTGCCGGAGGACGCGGATGCCGTGATCGAGGCCTGGACCTACGACCCGACCCGGCTGACGGACGGAGACTGCGCAGACCGCCTGTCCGTGTACCTGTCGCTCCGGGACTCGGAGGACGAGCGGATCCAGAAGGAGCTGACCGCGCTGCTGGAGGGGATGGAATGGTAGTCGGGCTGGAGCGGTTCCGGGATCACTTCCGAGGTCTGGAGAGCGCGTACGCGCTCATCGGCGGCACGGCGTGCGATGCGTGGATGAAGCGGAGCGGGCTGCGGTTCCGTGCGACCAAGGATCTGGATATCGTGCTGGTGATCGAGGCCCTCGAGCCCGAGTTCGTGACCCGCTTCAAGGAACTCGTCACCGCCGGGAAATACCGGGAGCGCACGCGCCAGGAGACGGGGAGGCGTGAATTCTACCGGTTCGCGAAGCCCCGGGAGCCGGGCTTCCCGTTCATGCTGGAGCTCTTCGCCCGGGCCCCCTCGGGGCTGGATCTTGGACCGGATCAGCAGATCGTGCCGGTGGCGGTGGAGGAGAGCGTGGTCAGCCTGTCCGCGATCCTGCTGGACGGAGAGTTCTACGATCTGGTCCTGGCCACGCGCTACGACGCGGACGGCATCCCGATGGTCAGCGCGGACGGCCTGATCCCGTTGAAGGCCAGGGCATACCTGGACCTCGTGGAGCGCAGGGAAGCAGGCGGCAAGGTGGACCTGGCCGACATCAGGAAGCACCGCAACGACGTCTTCCGTCTCGCGCTGACGCTGCCTGCCGCACCAGGGCCGGAGCGGTCGGAGAAGATCGTGGAGGTCGTGCGCTCCTTCCTCGAGGCGTTTCCAAAAGACAGTCCCGAGTGGCAATCGATCCAGCAGGCCCTCGGAGAGACGGTTCGCAACCCTCCTGCCCCCGCCGAGCTGCACAGGGTGCTATCGAATTACTTCCGCACACCGGCCACCTGATTCGACTGGCGCTAGAACAGGATTTCTCCTATCTGGAGAACGCCGACCCGTCCTGCCGCGTCCCCGGCGAGAAGATCTCGCCGCCCGAGGACGCGGCCTCGGAGTGCGGCACGAAGTCCCCGGTCAGGTCGGGGTCGCGGGTGAGCGACTGGTCGCTGGTGGCTGCGATCGTGCCCTCGTCACCGTACGCGAACTCGGCCACCACCAGGCCCGTATCATCGAGCAGCAGCACCCGGTCGCCGGCGTCGTCGAGGTCGAGGCCAAAGGGGATGCCCGGGTCCGCGGCATTGGCCGCGGCGAACAGCACCGTGGCGGTCGAGTCCGGCGCATCGCCGCCGCCGAACACCACGGCCGCGCCGAGGTCGGCCAGCTCGGCGCCGTCGCCAAAGGTGTGGCGCGGCAGGGCCGCGGCCCAGTCCTGCTCCACGATCATCCAGCCCGCGATGCTAACGGTGTCACCGCTCACGTTGACCAGCTCCACGAACTCGTCCTCCATCGCGTCGATTGTGCCGTCGCCGTTGGGATCGCCGTCCGTGGAGCCGTCCACCAGCAGCTCGTTGAACACCACCTCGCCCGCGTGCGGGCTGTCCGTGTCGGTGTCCGTGTCCGTGTCCGTGTCCGAGTCGGTGTCCGTGTCCGAGTCGGTGTCGGTGTCCGAGTCGGAGTCCGTGTCCGAGTCGGTGTCGGTGTCCGAGTCGGTGTCCGTGTCCGAGTCGGTGTCCGTGTCCGCGTCGGCGTCCGAGTCGGTGTCGGCGTCCGAGTCGGTGTCGGCGTCCGAGTCGGTGTCGGCGTCCGAGTCGGTGTCGGCGTCCGAGTCGGTGTCGGTGTCCGAGTCGGTGTCCGTGTCCGCGTCCGACCCGTTGCTGTCGTCGTCGCAGCCGGCCGCACCCCAGCACAGCAGGACCGCCATCAGCACCCAGGACAGTGCGTGTCTCGTCATCATCGCCTCCATCAGTACACGAAGGGCGTGCCGTCGATCCGCCGCCCCGGCGACATCCGCGAGCGGTCGCCCGCGTCGTCCGCGGTCATGTGCAGCTCGAAGGGGCCCACCCCGGTGTCCGTGTCGTCGAGGTCGTTGAGGTCCGGACTCAGCGTCAGGCTCTGCTCGTGGTCGGCCTGGTCGCCGTACGACTCGCGGCAGATCGTCGCGCCGCCGGCCTCGGCCACGGTGAGCGTGTCACCCGTGTTGTTCAGCGACAGCCCGCCCGACGAGGCGAGCACGACCTGCGTGTCATCGAAGGCCGCGCAGTCGAGCGAGCCGCCGCCGAAGATCACGATCGGCTCGCCCGGCGCCAGCAGGGTGCCGGCCGCAAAGGTGTGCCGCACGCTGATCGAGTCCGAGAAGGTCACGCCGTCGAGGATCAGCGGAGACGGCGAGACATTGACCAGCTCGACGAACTCGTCGCCCGTGGCGTTGCGCACGCCGTCGCAGTTGGCGTCGCAGAGCTCGTTGCCCGGATCGGCGAGGAACTCGTTGATCAGCAGCTCGCCGGGCTGCGGCGGGCGGGGATCGTCGTCGCTGATCACCGCAACCCAGGTCTCGCCGCCGTCCACGGTCAGCTCCCAGAAGTCGCCGTTGGTGTAGTACTTGACCTGGCCCGTCAGTCTCACCCGGACGTCCACCTCGAGCCCGGCGGGCAGCGCGGCGTACGAGTACACCGCGATGCAGTCGTCCGTGCCCGGATCGCAGACATCGAACAGCCGGCCGTCCAGCGTCGTCACCTCGGCCTCGTCCACGCTCACGATGCTCCACTCGTTGTCCGGGATGTCCTGCAGCACCCGGGCTACCGTGCCCTCGGCGGCCTCGGGCCAGTCGCCCGAGCGCACGTAGCACACCAGCAGGTTCCACAGCGAGCGCGGGCCCACGCCCGGGGTGTCGTCGTACGCCGCCACGTTGGCGAAGGGCCGGTTGTTGAGCACGGTATTGGCCAGGGTCGAGGAGTAGCAGTGGTCGGTGAGCTGCTCGTAACCGGCGCCATTGAGGATCTCCAGGCCGAGCAGCTCCTCCTCCACGGTGAAGCAGTACTCGCTGTAGTCGTAGGTGAAGCACACGTCGCCGGTGGGGCCGGGATCCTGGCGGTACGCGGCCAGTGCCTGGTTGAAGCTGGCCCAGTCGTCGAGCATCGGAGTGCACTCGCCGAACTTCTGGCAGCGCGGCACGTCGATCCACACGCCGTGCTGGTCGAACCACCACTGGCGGCAGGGGTGGGCCAGGGCCAGCCGGTGCGGCAGCGAGTAGGTGTACCCGTCGATCGACTCCACCACCGTGCCCTTGTAGTTGTAGGTCCACACCGTCTGCAGCCCCTGCCACTCCAGCGCCTCGAGCCAGCGCTCGATCAGCACCACGCGATCGATGCCGGCGTCGGTGCGGGCCCGGATGCGCAGCCGCCAGGCGCCGCCGTCGACCTCGACCACGCCCTCCAGCGCAAAGACGTGCGCGTACGCGATCGCGCCGTAGCTCCACAGCCCGGTCTCCCAGCGGTACAAGTCAGGCGTGCGGTACGGGTCGCCGTCCTCCTTGATCCAGTCGGCCATCGCGTTGGCATGGTCGGTCTGGTCGCGATGGTACGCGGCCTCGCCCGGGGCCCGGTCGAGGAACACCGGGATCTCGGCGCCGCCCGCCGGCTCGAACTGGCCCGCGTCGCCCCAGTCGGCGAAGAGCAGGTCCTGCGTGCTGTCCGAGTCGGACTGCGTGAGGCAGGCCGCCCGGTTGATCCGCACCGGCTGGTCCTCGAAGCCGTTCGGGCTGGCCGGGTCGGGCAGCGCGGCCAGCAGGTCGGCCACGCCGTCGAAGACCATCAACTCGCGCGCGCCTTCGAGACCGATCACGAACTCGGCCTCCCCCTCCTCGGCCACGCGCCACTCGTCGACCTTGGCCGGCGTCACGGCCTCGATCACGGTCAGCTGTACCAGCGACTCGTACGGCCCGCTGGCCTCGCGATAGGCCACGATCGCAGCGGCCGTGGAGGGCCCGATCCCGTGCACCTGCTCCAGCTCCTCCGCGGAGGCAAGGTTGACGTCGACCATGGTGCCGGTGGAACCCTGGTCGGCACAGTTGACCGCGCCCGGCGACGAGCCCGAGGCGCAGGGCGAGGCCACCCAGTTGTCCGGGGTGTCGTCGGCGGCGAGATCGATCCGCTCGGCCGAGATGCCGTTGCCCGGGTTGAAGGGACTGCCATAGGTCGAAAGCACGCTCACGCCGTCGGGAGCCAGCAGGCTCAGCGGATCGTCGGTGGACAGGCCGCTGCCCAGGGTGTTGTCGTCCACGGTCAGCAGCACGGCCCCGGCCGGAATGTCGTAGTCCTCGACCAGCTCGGCGTACCCCGGATCGAGCACCACCGCGATCGCGCCGGCCGCGAGCTCGGTGGGGCCGCCCAAATACCCCTGCAGCGGGTCGGTGGCGTCACCGTCGCTGAGCCAGTGCCCGTCCAGGTCGAGCGGGTCGGTCCCGGTGTTGACGATCTCCACGAACTCGCCCTTGGCCTCGTCCACGGGATTGGCCAGCACCTCGGAGATCACCAGGTCCGAGGTCGCGGGATCCGGCTCGGGATCGCCGCCGGCGCAGTTGGGGCCGCCGGGCGACGAGCCGGCCGCGCAGGTCGAGGCGGTCCAGTTGGACGCCACGTCGCCGGCGTCGCCCAGGCGCTCGAGCGAGATGCCGTTGCCCGGGTTGCCGGGGAAGCTGCAGCTCGAGATCACGGTCACCCCGTCCGCGGCGAGCAGGCTGATCGGATCCGTGGTCTGCAGGCCGTTGCCCAGGGTGCTGTTGCCCGGCGCCAGCCACACCGCTTCGCTTGCGATGGCGTACCCGCCGACGTACTCCGGGTCGAGCACGAGGCCGTACCCGCCGGCCGGGATCACGGTCGTGCCCTGCCCGGGGAAGGCCTCGAGCACGTCCGCGGCGTCGCCGTCGCTGAGCACCAGGCCGGCCGCGTCCACGGGCCCGTCGTCGGCGTTGAAGATCTCGATGAACTCGCCCTGGTCCTCGTCCAGCGGGTTGGCCATCACCTCGGTGATCACCAGGTCCGGTGTGGCCATCGGTCCCCCACCGCCCGAGGCGCAGTTGGCCCGACCGGCCGAGTGGCGCTCCGCGCAGGGGCAGGGCTGCCAGTTGTCGGGCAGGTCGGCCTCCAGCGGGTCGATCCGCTCCACCGACTGCCCCGAGACGGCCAGCGGATGGGAGAAGGTCGAGAGCACGGTGGCGCCGTCCGCGGCGAGCAGGGTCACCGGATCGGTGCCGGTCAGGCCGTTGCCGAGGCTGGCGCTGCCCACGCTGACCACGGTGGGCACGGACGCGTCGAGCTGGTACGGCGCGCCCTCCATCGTCGGGATCAGGTCCGGGTCCACGACCACGCCGTACGCGCCGGGCAGCAGCTCCGAGTCCTTGCCCGCCACCGCGACCAGCGCGTCGGTCGAGTCGCCGTCGGAGAGCACCAGCCCGGCCAGCTCCACCGCTGCGTCGCCGTAGTTGAACAGCTCGACGAACTCGCCCGAGGCCTGAACCTCGGGAGTGGCCATCACCTCGGTGATCGCCAGCGTGGCCTCTGCCGAGCCGCCGCCGCCGGAGGAGATGCAGTTGGCCCTTCCCGGCGAGGCGCCGCAGGGCGAGGCGACCCAGTTACCCGGCTCGTCCGCGCCGAGCGAGTCGATGCGCTCGGCACTCACGCCGTTGCCCGGGTTGAAGGGCTGCGAATACGAGCTGATCGTGGCGCCGTCGTGCAGCAGGGTCACCGGGTCGCTGGTCGACAGGCCCGAGCCCAGCGCCGCGTTGCCCACGGTGAGCAGCACGGCCTCGGCCGGGATCTCGTACGGCTCGGCCAGGCCGGCATAGTCGGAGTCGAGCACCACGGCGAACCCGCCGGCCGGGATCAGCGTGGCGCCGCCCTGAAAGCCCTGGAGGATGTCCAGGGCGTCGCCATCGGAGAGCGCCAGCCCGGCGGCGTCGATCGCCGCCTCGGTCGGGTTGAACAGCTCCACGAACTCGCCCCGGGCCTCGTCGAGCGGGTTGGCCAGCACCTCGTTGATCACCAGGTCGGCGTCGGGCTCGGTGTTCTGCACCTCGAAGGCGCCGAGGTCCGGGGCCGCGCCGACCAGGCGGGGGTTGCCGTCGTAGTCCATGGCCAGGCCGAGATCCAGGCCGGCGTCGACCGCGGGCGAGCCGGGCTGCAGGCGGAAGTCCTTGGCCGAGGGATCGACGAACCGCGGGTCGAGGGAGAGATCGCCCTCGCCGACGCGCGCGTCGCCCACGTAGTTGGTCGCGTTGCCCCACACCAGGTTGTGGTGGTTCCTGGAGTTGCTGTCCTGGATCGAGTTGATCCCGCCCTTGTTGCTGACCACGATGTTGTTCTGCACGGTCTCGAAGTTGAAGGGGCCTATCGAAATCCCGGCGCCGCCCACGTCGAAGGAGGCGGCAAAGCCGTTGCCCACCACCGTGTTGTGCTTGACGTGGGCGTGGCAAAAGCCGAAGAGCATGATCCCGGAGTTGCTGTTGTTGAGCGCCAGGTTGTGGTGCACCATCACTGCCGGACCGACCTCGCCGAGCTCGATGCCGAACTGGTTCTGCCGCACCAGGTTGCCGTAGATCTCGCCGATGTTCTCGGCCTCGGCGCCGATGCCCGAGCCAAAGCCCTCGACCACGTTGCCGAAGACCCGGAAGGTGTCGCCCGTGGCCGAGATGCCCACGTTGGGCGAGAGCCCCGCGGCGCCGGCCGCGGTGACCTTGAAGCCGGTGACCGTGCCGAACTCGGTGCCCCAGAACGAGATCTGGCCGTGGAGCACGGTCTGGGACGGACCCGAGCCCTTGAGGATCACGCCGTCGCCCACGCGCCGGATGTTCTCGTAGTAGTCGCCGGGCGCCACCAGCACGGTATCGCCCCAGGCGGCCGCGTCGCAGGCCGCCTGGATCGAGGCGTAGTCGCCGGGCACGTCGATCACCAGGCTCGCGGCCCTGCTCGCGAGCTCCTCATCGGCCGGGGCGCAGGCGCACAGCCCGAGTCCGACCAGGTACACGACCCATCTCGTCTTCATCCGTGATCTCTCCGCGGGCCGCGGCACGGCCGGAGCAGCTCGAGCGGGCCCGATTGACAGCCAGGCTAGCACCGGCCCGGGCCGGCCGCAACACGCACCTGCCCCGGCCCTGCAGCCCTCTTTGCTGAGCCGCGCAGCTGTAGTAACCTGCCCCGCAGCACATCAGGAACAACGGAGTCTGGTTTGGACGAGGAGTCAGCAGCAACCCGCCTGCGCCACAGGCTTCCGCCTTCGCCTGGCGGCTTCGGCGGGACAGGTCGGCGTGGCAGGCCCGCCGGCATCGCCGTTTACGTAGCCGTATCCGTAGCCGTAGCCGTAGCAGCCCCTCCGCTGCACGCGGCCACACCCCGCCCCACCCTGCGCGTCGCCGTGCTCCCCTTCTCCGGCCCGGCCAAGCCGGCGTGGATCGGCCGCGCCCTGTGCCTGGCCGTGACCGACCGCCTGCTCCGGGCTCCACGGATCGAGGTCATCTCCCAGGTCGACATGGAGCGCGCCCGCTTCCAGCTCGGCAGATCGGCCACGCCCGAGGCGATCGCCCGCCGCACCGGTGCGTACCTCGTGGTCACCGGCCGCTGGGCCCGCGACCGCAAGGGCCGGATCACGGCCGAGGTCTGGGGCGTGCCCCAGCCCGTGGACGACGGGCAGATCCAGGGCCGCATCGCCTTCTCCGTGCCCGGCGCCGATCCCGCGGCGCTGGGCCTGGACATCGCGCAGCAGGTGCTCGCCCCGCTGGGCCGGCGGATGGCGAAGCAGGGCAGCGCGGTGGACGGCCGGGCCCTGCAGAGCGCGGCGCGCGGCGCAGGCCAGATCTTCGGCGCGGGCCAGGAGCGCGACGTCAAGGCCGGGCTGCAGCGCCTGTCCCGGGCGATCTCCCTCGACCCGGACTTCCTCGCCGCGCGCCTGCTCGCCGCCGAGGTGTACCTCGTGGCCGGCCAGCCGCCAAGAGCCGTGGCCCTGCTGCAGAAGGCCGGCGCGCAGCGCGCCCGCGCCGCCGAGCTGCTGGGCCGGGCGTACGAGCAGGCCGGCCGGGCCAAGCAGGCCGACGCGGCGTACCGCAAGGCGATCGAGCTGGCGCCGGGTCGCTGCGCGCCGCGGGTGGCCCTCGGCGACCTGCTGGCCAGCGCGGAGCACGCGACCGAGGCCCAGGCCCAGTACGACAGGGCCCTGGCCGCGGACGACGGTTGCGGCGAGGCGCACTTCTCCAAGGGCCTGCTGCTCCATCGCGCGGGCAAGCTGGACGCGGCACTGAAGCGGTACGAGCGCGCGGCCGCGCTGCTGCCCGGCAACCCGGACGTGCATTACTATCGCGGCCTGATCCTGGCCGCCCAGGACAACCTGGAGCCGGCCGTGGCCGCCTTTGGCCAGGCCCTGGAGCTCTCGCCGATGCACCACGACGCCCGGCGCAACCTGGGCGTGGCCCTGCTCAAGACCGGGCGCCGCCAGGCCGCGATCGAGGCCTTCCGCGCGTACCTCGAGAGCGCGCCGCCCGGCGATCCGCACCTGGACCAGGTCAAGGCGCAGCTCGAGGCGCTAAACGACTAGACCGATACGGTTTTCCCGGTTCGTCCACCCGCTTGACGGTGCCCGGGATCGTGCCCATCTTGTCCGTGGACGGGCCACGGATCCGCGACAAAGCCCTTGCGCTTGCGTCGCGGATCTGGTACATCGCACGGCCGGGTTCGGAGGAAGGCGATGCCGATCTACGAGTACGAATGCGAGGCCTGCAGCGGACACTACGAGGTGTTCCAGAAGATAACCGCACGGCCGTTGCGCAAGTGCGAGCGGTGCGGCGGCAGGCTGCACAAGCTGATCTCGCAGTCGAGCTTCCACCTCAAGGGCAGCGGCTGGTACGTCACCGACTACGGCAAGAAGGACAGGTCGGGAAAGAGCGAGACCGCGTCCAAGCCCGCGCCCAAGCCCAAGACCGAATCCAAGAACAGCGAGACCAAGCCCAAGGACAAGCCCAAGGACAAGAGCTGAAACCTCGTCCCTTGGCGCCCTCCCCCGTCCCTTCCCGACCCTGGCTCTCGATCACGCACCGCGTCGGGAATTATCCTTGACAAGCCCTTGGCGTGGCCTAGGATACCGGACGAGTCTCGGGTGGCAGCAGCAATAGGAGCAAGAGACCGATGAACTTACCGGAGGAACTCAAGTACGCCCGCACGCACGAGTGGATTCGCGTCGAGAACGGCAACGTGGCCGTCATCGGCGTCTCCGACCACGCCCAGGAGCAGCTCGGCGACGTGGTGTACCTCGGCTTCGAGGACGAGGAAGGCCTCACCGTCGAGGAGAGCACCGAGCTGGTCAAGGGCCGGCAGTTCGGCGTGGTCGAATCCAGCAAGACCCTCTCCGAGCTGTACACGCCGGTGGGCGGCATGGTCCTCGAGGTCAACCACGCGCTGACCAACAACCTGGAGACGATCAACGACGATCCGTACGAGGACGGCTGGATGATCAAGATCAAGTTCACCGATCCATCGGACCTCGACGATCTGATGTCGGCCGCCGACTACAAGCAGTACATCGAAGAGGAGTCACACTGACCGCCGGAGCCACGCCCGTGCGCTATCTGCCCCATACCGAAGAAGACGTCCAGCGGATGCTCTCCGCGATCGGAACCGACCGCGTCGAGGAGCTGTTCGAAGCGATCCCCGCCGCGCTCAAGCTCGACCGCCCGCTCGACCTGCCGCCCGCGCTCTCCGAGCCCGAGCTGATCCGTCATCTCGACGAGCTGGCCTGTGACAACCAGGCCTCCTTCGGCACGAGCTTCCTCGGCGCCGGCGCGTACAGCCACAACCTGCCGGCAGCGGTCGACGCGCTGGTCTCCCGCTCCGAGTTCACCACCGCGTACACGCCGTACCAGCCCGAGATCAGCCAGGGCACGCTGCAGGCGATCTTCGAGTACCAGACCCTGGTCGCCCGCCTGCTCGGCATGGAGGTGGCCAACGCCTCGATGTACGACGGCGCCTCGGCCACGGCCGAGGCGGTGCTGATGGGCCTGCGCATCCGGCGAAGCCTGAAGCACGTGGCGCTCTCGGCCGCGCTGCATCCGGACACGCGCAAGACGATCGCGACGTACCTCGCCTCGGTCGACCTGGACATCGTGGAGCTGCCGGTCGGCGCGGACGGACGCCTGGACCTGGCGCGGTCCGCGGATTCCCTCGACGGGAACACGGCGCTGGTGCTGCAGTCGCCCAACTTCTACGGCTGCATCGAGGATCTGCCCGCGGTGCACAAGCTGGTGGGAGAGCGCGGACCGCTGCTGATCGCGTACGTGGCCGAGCCGTACTCCCTGGGCCTGCTCGCACCGCCGGGTCGCTTCGGCGCCGACATCGTCACCGGTGAGGGCCAGGCGTTTGGCAGCTCGGTGAGCTTCGGCGGGCCGTACCTCGGGCTGTTCGCCACGCGCAAGCAGCACATGCGCCAGATGCCCGGCCGGCTGGCCGGCCGCACCCGGGACGAGCAGGGGAATACGGGTTACGTGCTGACCCTGGCCACTCGCGAGCAGCACATCCGCCGGGCGCGAGCGACGAGCAACATCTGCACCAACGAGGGACTGTGCGCCCTGGCCGCCGCGATCCACCTCTGCCTGCTCGGCCCGCGCGGCCTCGCGGCCGCGGCCCGGGCCAGCCGGGCCAACGCCGAGTACCTCAAGGCCCGCATCGCCGGGCTCGACGGCTTCGAGCTGCCGTACCCGGCGCCGACCTTCAACGAGTTCGTGGTGCGCACGCCGGGAGAGCCGGCCGCGGACCTGGTCGAGCGGCTGGCCGGGCAGGGCCTGCTCGCGGGCGTTCCGCTGCAGCGCTTCGATCCCGCGCGCGGGCGCGACCTGCTGATCTGCGCCACCGAGATGCACCGCAAGGCCGACCTCGACCGCCTGGTCGCGGCGCTGGCCGGAGAGGAGCGCTAGCATGGCGAAGCCTCCCGGCACCCGCGACCTCAAGCTCGACGAGCCCGCAATCTTCGAGCGCAGCCGTCCGGGCCGCGTCGGGTACAGCTTCCCCGAGCCCGACGTACCCGAGCCCGAGGCGTTGCCCGAGACGCTGCTCCGCAAGGACGGCCTGGCGGGCCTGCCCGAGCTGTCCGAGGTCGAGGTGGTGCGCCACTACACCCGGCTGTCGACCTGGAACTACGGCGTGGACACCGGCCTGTACCCGCTCGGCTCGTGCACGATGAAGTACAACCCCAAGGTCAACGAGCTGACCGCACGGCGTCCCGGATTCACGGCCACGCATCCGCTCACCCCCGAGAGCTTGGCCCAGGGCGCGCTGGCCCTGATCCACAATCTCGAGCGGGCGCTGTGCGAGATCTCGGGCTTCACGGCGATGACCCTGCAGCCGGCGGCCGGCGCCCAGGGCGAGCTGTGCGGGCTGATGATGGTGCGCGCGCATCACGTGGCCAGCGGCAACCCGCGCGCCAAGGTGCTGGTACCGGACACGGCGCACGGAACCAACCCGGCCTCGAGCACGCTCAACGGGTACCGCACCGTGGAGATCCCCTCGGGCGACGACGGGGTGCTGCATCCCGAGGCCGTGGCCGCGGCGATGGACGAGGACGTGGCCGCACTGATGCTGACCAATCCCAACACCCTGGGCCTGTTCGAGACGCACATCGCCGAGATCGCCGAGATCGTACACGCCAAGGGCGGGCTGGTCTACTGCGACGGGGCCAATCTCAACGCGCTGATGGGCGTGGCCCGGCCCGGGGACATGGGCGTGGACGTGATGCAGTTCAACCTGCACAAGACCTTCAGCACGCCGCACGGCGGCGGCGGCCCCGGCTCGGGTCCGGTGGGCGTGGCCGCGGTGCTCGAGCCGTACCTGCCAGTACCGCTCGTCGCGGAGCACGACGGTCGCTGGGTTCTCGACTGGGATCGCGAGCTCAGCGTGGGCAAGGTGCGCTCGTTCTACGGCAACTTCGGCGTCATGGTGCGCGCGTACACGTACATCCGCGAGCTGGGCGCCGCCGGGCTGAAACGCTCCACCGAGCTGGCCGTGCTCAACGCGAACTACCTGCGGGTGATGCTGCAGGGCCGCTATCACCTGCCCCACGACCGGACGTGCATGCACGAGTGCGTGCTCACCGACCGGGAGCAGAAGGCGGCCGGGGTGAAGACGCTCGACATCGCCAAGCGGCTGATCGATCTCGGCTTCCATCCGCCGACGATCTACTTCCCGCTGGTGGTCGACGGCGCGATGATGATCGAGCCCACCGAGAGCGAGTGCCTGGAGAACCTCGATCAGTTCGTGGCCGCGATGCAGCAGATCGCGGACGAGGCCGAGAGCGATCCCGCGCTGCTCACCGGCGCGCCGCGCAGCACCCGGCTGGGCCGGCTGGACGAGACCACGGCCGCGCGCAAGCCCGTGCTGACCTGGGAGCCGGAAGGCGAGTAGGCCGCTCGGCCACAGGGCAGGCCGGTTCGGCGCAAGTGTTTTCAGCTTGGTTGTTGGTTGTTGGTTCCGCGCCACGGTTCGTACCGGCACGTCGGCACGGTCCTCGAGGAGCTGGCATCCGTGGACACAGGCCGCCTCCACGCTCATGCTCGGGGCGCTGAACCAACAACTACCAACCAATAACGCGCGGCGAAGCCGCGCTACTTCAACCTCTTCTCGAAATGCTGATAGTCCTTGAGCGAGCGCCACGCCCCGCCCCAGGTCCAGCCGCGCTTGACAAAGGCCTGATGGCAGGCGTCGTCCTTGCGCACCATGCCCGGCCGCGGCCTGGCGCGCTCGAGGAACTCGCGGCCCTGCTCGGGCTCGACCGCGCCCTGCTTCACGTACGGGTTCTGCACCGGGTTGATGTCGATCGCCATGCCGAAGGCGTGGTTGCTGAACTTGTTCTTGCGGCCAAGGATGTTGCGGCAGTTGAAGGCCGAGGTGTTGTTGTCGGCCATCGACTTGCCGTCGTCGCCGTCGTACAGCTCGATGCGCCGCATCTTGTCGATCGGGAAGCGCGCCTCGAACAGCTCGCCGAAGATCGCCAGCACCTCGACGGCCAGCTTCTGGTGCACCACCAGCTCGCCCTGGTGCGCCGCGCCGTCGAAGCCCCAGTACGAGACGCGCACCAGCGCGAGATCGGCGAGGCCCACCGGGCAGCCCTCGCGCCAGGCGCTGGGCGTCATCGCCCGGCGCATCGCCTCGGGCAGGGCACCGTACTCGGCCTCGAAGCGCGGCTCGGCGGCCGGCTCGTCAGCCTCGAGCTGTACCGCGATCCGTCCCTCGCTGCGATGGACGGTGTACCGGGGCATGCGGGCCAGCTCGATCACGACCCACACCACGTCGTCTGCGTGCTGAGCCCAGCGCACCTCGCGCAGCAGCGTACCCTGGCCCGGGATCTTCTTGCCCTGGGTCGCGTCACGGCAGGCCTCGAGCTTGAGGATCAGCTTGCTCTGCTCGGTGGAGACCTGGAAGCTGGCCGTGCCGCTGTGGGTGATGGTCACGCTGCCGGGCGCGGGATCGCCGGACCACAGCACGGCGGTCAGCGAGCAGGCCGGCTCGTCAGCGGCAGGCGCGGGCAGCGCCGCCAGGCTGGCCAGGAGCAGGGCCGTGGCGCGGGGAGCGAGCATGGACCCCAGTAGAACACTGCACGGCCACGAGTTCAAGCGCCAGGATCGGGCCGTGCGCGGCCAGATGCAGCCAACAAAGAAAGATAACTTTGCTATATATTAGTACAAATTAAGTTAAATTTGCTTAATGGCTCATATTGGTAAAGTATCTTTACTATATGTAATGCTTCGTAAACATATTCTTTCCTACATTTGACTATTATAAAGTTATTTTTACTTATGTTCATTCTTAAGAAAGATATATTTACTTGCATCTGATAGTAAAATAAACTTTACTTCAATTGCACGGTAGTAAATAATGATTTCCCAAGAGGCGAGGATGCAGCGCGAGCCAGGCCAGATCATCGAGACCATGCTCGACGGCGAGGAGGCACGGGCCTTCGTGCCTGCGCCGCTGCCGCCGCAGGACCCGCCGCTCACGCTCGATCCCACGCTGACCGCCCAGCTCGACCAGGCCAATCGCGAGCTCGGCCGCCTCGAGCTGGTGGCCGGGCTGTGCCAGGGTGCGCCCTGGCTGTCGCTCGGCCTGGTGCGCGTGGAGGCCGTGGCCTCGGCCCGGCTGGCCGGTGCCCGCTGCACCCTGGCCGAGCTGCTGGCTCACGAGGCGCGTGACGAGCTGGACCAGCGGCAGGCGGCTCGCCCGGACGTGCAGGAGGCAGAAAACCACATCGAGGCGCTGCGCTTCGCGCGCAACGAGCTGGACCGCGGCGAGGGCCTGCCCCTGTCCCTGCGACTGCTGCGGGAGGTGCACGCGCGCCTGCTCCGCCGCGGGCGCGGCGAGGCGGGTCGGCCCGGCGAGTTCCGCGAGATCGCGATCCCGTACCGCCGGGCGCGACGGGGCTCGGCGCCGGTCCTGCCGCCGCCGCCGGCCGAGATGCATCTCGGCCTCGCCGACCTGGAGTCGTACCTCCACTCGGACGACGGGCTCGCGCCGCTCCTGCGCGTGGCCCTGCTCCACGGGCAGGTGCTGCTGCTCCACCCCTTCCTCGACGGCAACGGCCGCGCGGCCAGGCTGCTGCTCCCGCTGCTGCTCGAGCGCTGGTGCGGGCTCGTTGCCCCGGTCCTGCCGCTCAGCCGGTTCTTGCTCGAGCACCGCGAGGAGTACTACGCCCGGCTGTCCGCGGTCCGCCGCGAGGGCGACTGGGAGGGCTGGATCTGGTTCCTGCTCGAGGCCGTGATCACCACGGCCCGCGAGGCGGCCGATATCGCCACCTCGCTGCTCGCGCTGCTGGAGCGCGATCGCGAGCGCGTGCTCGGCGCGAACCGCGGATCGCTGGCCGCGGCCCGGCTGCTGCAGCGGCTGCCCGAGCATCCCGTGATCCGCGTGCCCGCGGCCGCGCGGCTACTGCAGACCAGCAAGCCCACCGCGGGCAAGGCCGTGGAGGTGCTGCAGCAGCTCGACATCCTGCGCGAGACCACGGGTCGGCGCCGCGACCGCTGCTACGAGTATCGCGCCCTGCTCGACCGCCTCGGCCGGGACGACAACGAAGATCTGTGAGGCGCCGCCCGCAGGGCGCATCAATTCCCGGGGCCGTCGATCGCCACGTCGGTGAGTCGGAATTCGGTCGTCGGGTGTTCGCGCGTGAGCCCTTGCACACACGCTCGGGAAAGTGCATGATCCGTAAACCCTACGGGGAGGAGGAAAGTCATGAGTCGCAGCACCCCGAGCTGGTTCCCGTACCTGGTGATCTCCACGCTGCTCGTCTCGCTGCCGGCCGTGTCCGAGGAGGCGCCCGCCGCCGAGGACTCGGGCGAGGCCAAGCCCGCCACCGAGGACTCGGGCGAGGCCAAGCCCGCCGCCGAGGACTCGGGCGAGGCCAAGCCTGCCGAGACGGCCGAGCCCGCGA
>Ga0272442_10000191_pt1 | contig 101712 bp, 115 predicted proteins | sample SSMForm2O_FD_200262 | JGI IMG/M metagenome (GOLD analysis project Ga0272442, IMG submission 200262) | Marine sediment archaeal communities from Little Sippewissett salt marsh, Falmouth, MA, United States - SSM-Form-2O | ecosystem: Environmental > Aquatic > Marine > Wetlands > Sediment ...
TACAGCAACCCTTCCACCTCCTGTCCCTATATCCAGAGCTTTCCCATGGCCATCCCACTCCAGTTTATCCAATAGTGCATTACAGAGTTCCTTCTGTAATTCTCCGCCACTCTTTCCCAAGAGCCAGTAAGCGTACCACATATCAATAAAAAGAGCCCCGAAAAGCACCTATACCGCAATAAGGATTCTCCTGACAATACCGATGTCAATTAAGATAGATGATACGCACGAAATACAGAATACTGTCAAGAATATCACAATCATTTTGATAGGAACCCAGTTACCATATTTCGGTCGATTACTGTCCTTCACTTTGCTCATCTTCTTTACCGTTCATAGTTGCCTTTTCATGATGAAATATACTGAGCTATTACGCTCAGGGGTCTTCCGGAACATGTCCAGCTCCTCCTGGGCCTGGTGCAGCGCAGCACTAGTTTTCGGGTTATCGGTTAATTTGATTTGGAATTCGTTTACTAACTTTTCGAGAGGAGCGAAATATTCCGTTCGCCAGGTGTCTTGACTCAGTATAAAGTAGCCCAGTAGTTCATACCCACAGATGGAGATCTGTTCCAATTTCTCCCTGATGTTTCCCTGCTCATCGTGAACCACCATAAAACCGCCTGGTGTTAGAAACCGCTTCCATTCCTTGAGCCCTTTCTCGAAGCCGATTGCGTATATGGAACCTTCGGACCATAAAATGTCAAAGCTGTTATCCGGGAAATCCATATCAAACATTGAGTAATGTAGTGCCTGAACCCGTTTGGTGAGTCCCGCCTCTTTCACTTTTCTAGTAAATATATCGATGGCTGGCTGGTCTATATCAATTCCTATCACCTCTCCCTGACCTAACCTTGCCAGTTCCAGAGTTGGGATACCGGAACCGCAACCCACATCGAGAATGCGAGGTTTATCCATCTCGGGAAGCATCCGAAATGCCTTGCGTGTATATTTCAGGAGATGCTTCCTGAGCTGGTACTTTTGTATTTGAAGTTGCTCTTCTCCGGTCACCGATAACTAACCTCAATTAATAATCGTGATGTATATTCAGGTTTTGTACTAGTTTAAAGCAACCAGTAAATAATATATCCTACAGAAAGATGTACTCCAAATAAGGTATTATGCACTATTACAGTAGTTAGCAGGCTACCTGTTTTTTGATAAGCGTATCCCATGAGCAGACCCATTGCGGTTGTAAGTAACACCAAGAATATTACATTGCCCAAAGGCATATTTAGGATTTCTATGAAGTGAAACCCGCCCCAAAAAATTGCAGCAAGAATAGTTCCTATATGCAGATATTGCCCAAGTATCTTCACATATCCTTCAAGATTCTTCATCAGATAAGTTTGAATCATACCTCTGAACATAGTTTCTTCACATAGACCTACAATAATCCATTGAAAAGTCATATTACCTGCGATACTAACTGCATTGACTGGTTGCGGAATGCCCAGAGGAGCGTTACCAACAATTTGAGGGATGTATCGCAATGACAGAAAAAAGCCGAAAATCACTCCCACTATAGCCATTCGCTTATGCGCAAAAGTTGGTGGCGTTTGTTTTAAGTTGAAGCCGTATTCTCTTGGCCTTCCCTTCGTAACACAACAAATTATGAGAAAAGGTATTAGAAATTGAGGGATATGAACCAAACTGGCAAGCACCCAGGGATCTAGCCATTTGTAGCTTACATATATGGCGACAATGGACAGAACCACTAATGCTGTTATGCCAAGCATTTTAGATATTGGTGTGAGCCTTAGTCTTACTGGCTCGACAGTATTTTCTTTCATAGCATCACTATTTCCTGCTCAATATAACGCGGAATATACCAAGCAATATATTCATTCTCGGCACTCTTTGCATATAGGCTTGATATTCAATACCGAAACGTTCTATGAGGCGCTTTTCTTCTTCCTTGGTGCTCCAATAAAGGATGGCAGTTCCGGGGATACCTAAGATAGCAAATAGCCAATGGGGATAAAATAGTAATGTGGTGACGAATATTGAGAGGATTCCTCCCAGATATTGGGGGTGCCTGACAACAGCATAGATCCCGCTATCCACCAGCCTGCTGGTATGGACGAAGGATTTTCCTCTAGGTACACCACCTCGACGTGGAAACATGACTATTGGCGCCATTACCAGCCCCATACCAACCACCCAGACTATCCAGCCCATAATAAACAAAGGCTGGTAGTAACCAGGTTCTAACAACCCTGTTAGAACGAGAGGGTTGATTGGGAAACAAGCGATACACAGAATTGTCAGGATTGTCATCCAGCAGATTTCTTTTATACTGATTCCTCTCATTGCTTTCTCCCTATATCAGGATCAGAGAATGTAGCCATAGGATTAATACGCCAAGCGTTACCAATGCCAATCATAATACTTGAATAAGCATGAAAGCAATGGTCGGTGAGAAAGGAAAATCCATCTGGGTTTTCAGATATGACAAAAGCCCCTTTTGTCACCTAGCAGTTGCTGCCCAGGAACTTTATTGCTAAGATTATTGGCAATGGTAGCAGCTCGGTCAAATACTAAGGCTGAAAGCCAATTCAAAAGTTTTATCTATTGTAACCCCAGCTCCACCAGCGTGTATGGTAGACAGAGCCATCGTCCCCTTTGCCATTAGCCCTTTTGGTGGCAGTTGGTCATATGGCAATGAGCACGATGCAAGATGTCAGAATGCAAACAGTAAACAAAGCCTTAATTGTAAGGGAGGTGCAAAGGAAATGAGAGCAGCCTTAAACTTTTTGTCTGAGGGTGAAGTAGAGAAAACCCATGAGGCTAGCCTGCGGATTCTAAAGGAAACTGGAGTTAAGATTCACAGCGAGAAAGTACGAAGATTACTTGCTGAGAATGGGGCAGAGGTAGATGGTGGCATTGCAAAGATTCCAAGCTCACTTGTGGAGGAAGCAATTAGGAGAGCCCCGAAAGAGATAACCCTGTGTGCAAGAGAGCCGAAATGTGATCTTAGAATTCCCACAGATGATTGTCGCTTCCTATCCACAAGTGGCTTTTCGCCGTTTATAACCACAAATCTTGAGACTGGGGAGAGGAGATATTCAACATCATCTGACACCAAGGATTTTGCCATAGTAGGCGACTACCTCGACACAGTTGACTGCTTCTGGCCCACTGTAATTCCTGGCGAGGTACCTCCGTCGCTTCAGGAGCTTCATGCTTTAGCCATTGCATTAGAAAATAACAGAAAACATATTCAATGTTCCTGCGTGACTAAGGAAGCGGCCAAATGGCAAATCAGGCTGGCAACTACGATCGCTGGTGGTGAAGAAGAACTCAAAAAGAGACCTCTTTTTTCGACGATTAATTGCCCTGTGGCTCCCTTAACATTTGAGGAAAGTGCCTCGGAAGCGATGGTCATATTGGCAAAGGCAGGAATCCCAACCGGGCCTGTGACCGCGGTCCTGGCTGGGTCAACCGCTCCAGCGACGATAGCGGCAGCTGTGGCAATGGGAAATGCTGAGGAACTAGCCTCTCTTGTCATTATTGAATGTGCCGAGCCTGGTGCCCCAATGATTTATGCTTCGGAGGTAGCGCCAGCGAACATGAAAACTGGCGAAATGAATTATCAGGGGTCCGCGTATCTATTGCTATCAGCAGCAGGCGCTCAGATGGCGAGATTCTACAAGATTCCAAGCTTGGCAGCAGATGTTTCGATAGAAGCAGTACCCTCCGACCTCATGTCTTTTGAGCGTAATGTGCTGAAGGCAGCTATGCACTTTATGTGTAAGTCGGACCTTTCTCCTTCACTGGGAGGCTGTGATGTGGCAATGAGTGCCTCATTAGACCAATTAATCCTTGATGCTGAAATTTGTGAGCATGCTCGTGCATACTTGCGCGCATTCGAGCTGAATGATGATAGTTTGAGCTTTGATATCATTCACAAAGTTGGGCCTGGCGGTCACTTTCTAGGTGAAAAGCATACCGTGGAGCATTTTAGGAAAGAGATATGGAACAGGGATCTGTCTGATACTTTTGTCCTCGACGCGGCGATGGAAGGATCTTTTGTTGAAAGAGCAAGGGCGAAGGTCAAGGAGATACTTTCTACACATACACCTCCTCCTGTTGCTGAAGGTGTTCATAAGGAAATGGAGCGAGTTCTCCGAGATGCGAAGAAAGATATACTGGGAGATGATTAAGCACGGTGGGGTAAAGAGGAGACTAGAGCCATGTAATGATTCAAATTCCGGTAGTGGCAAGACAAAAATTTAGTAAAGGAGAATAAATAGGTGAAGATCACAAAAGTGGAAGCAATTGAACTTCGTTTGCCCGAGTCTGAGATTTCTGAGACTATTGATATGTGGATTCAGGACGCGTTGATCGTGAAAATTCACACCGATGAAGGCATCATTGGCATTGGCGATGCTGATTCGTGTCCCCGCATTGTAAAAGCTGTTATTGAAGCTCCATTTAGCCATGGCGCTGTATCTGGGTTAGGGCGATTGCTCATAGGGATGAACCCGCTGGACATCGGAGTGATAAACGAAAAACTATACCAATCTACCTTTTATTATGGCCGTGGAGGGCATGGCCCACTTATTCACGCTATAGCTGCTATTGATGTCGCTTTGTGGGATATAGCTGGGAAGTACTATAACCAACCTATTTATCAATTGCTGGGCGGTGCCTTTAATAAGAAAATACGGGCTTACGCCAGCGTTGATTTTGGCAAAAGTGGTAACGAAACGTGCGAAATTGGGAAGAAATGGATAAGTAAAGGATTTACCGCTGTAAAGTTTGGCTGGATGCCAAAGGGGTTAAGTGAAAAAATGGAATTGGATCTGGTAGAAGGAGCTCGGAATGGCATCGGGAAGAAAAATGACTTACTCATAGATGGTGGTTGTTGCTGGGATACCATGACTGCCATACGTCGCGTGAAGCAGTTTGAACCCTATAATCTCTTATTCCTGGAAGAACCCCTTGAAGGGCATAACATGGAGGGGTATAGGAGATTGAGCAACGTTTCTAAAATACCTCTCGCTGCTGGTGAAGGGCACCCGGGGAGATTTGAATGCAAAGATTTGATTGAACAAAGTGGAATCAGCGTAGTACAGGTTGATATCGCACGGAGTGGTTTCACGGAAGCTGTGAAGATTGCTGATATTGCCGAGGATCATGGCCTGAGGGTGGCTAATCACTTCTATAGCACTGGTATCAATTTGGCTGCTGGATTGCACTGGCTTGCTTCACGGAAAAGCGCATTCATCTTTGAATATTGCTTAATGGATACCCCGCTAAGGTTTAACTTAACTAAGCAAGTAATAGAGCCCGATACAAATGGCTTTCTTCATGTACCTGAAGGGCCTGGGCTTGGTGTTGACTTGAATGAGAATATCATGGATAAGTATCTGGTGAAGACAACGGCAATTGGAGAGTAAGGTTGGTAAAACACAACTCGAAACTGGTAATAGATCTGTTACGGGTAGTGGAAATTTGCTATTGCTAAGATACTGAAAGTTCCTATCTCGTGGTTTCTTGACGAGGAATAGCTTTGTGTTGAGATAGCTGGCTTATGCATTACCATAAGTCAGCTATCTTGGTTAAAGAACTGTCTTAGTAATCTAGAATGATTAGACAAAGAGTAATTCTTGGGGAATCTGGGCCTTATCAATTTTGAACTTATTCTATCGTCTTGAACATCTTAGTCGGTGCTCCACATACAGGGCAACGTTCCGGCGCTTCGCCTTCTACCGTATAACCACAAACTTGACAAACGCATACTGGTTTTTGTTCGATGACTTCCCCGGCTTTAATCTTTGAGAGAACAGACTGGAACAAAGTATGATGGATTTTCTCTACTTTGTTTGCGAGATTAAAGCTGTTTTTTGCTTTTTCAGCCCCCTCTTCTTCTGCCTTCTTAATGAAAGAAGGGTACATGGTGCTAAACTCGTACTGCTCTCCATTAATAGCACTACTCAAATTCTCTTCAGTCGATTTAATCCCAGTCAAAACTCTCAGATGATTTCTTGCATGTACTGTCTCAGCATCGGCAACCGCACGAAACAATTTAGCCACCTGCTGATATCCTTCTGCTGCAGCTTTTTCAGCGAAGAAAATATACTTGCGGTTAGCTTGGCTCTCTCCAGCGAAAGCTGTTTGTACATTATCATGTGTATTACCCATTGTATACCTCCTTTGTACTAATTCTATTCACTACTACTTAGCTATTGTGCTCGCTTTACTCTAGCTATTCATTATCGTCACGAGCTAGCCTCTTCCAATATAAGCTGAGCCTGAAAGAAGAGACTATTCGTTTATGATTGGGGCATGCAACTGGGTCAGCATTCAGCCTACAATTACCTCCACCCTTTTGTGTATCTTTATGCCCCACTCTCTCATTAACTTGTAGTATGTCTCTCTTTCTTCCCTGGTAAACACCTCTGGAGGAAACACACCTGCGTGCTTAACTTGTCCTCGTAGCACCATAAGTGAGAATAGAGCTCCTGAAACCGCAGTGGCATAAGATACATCGCTGGCTCCGGGAATCCTTTCGCAGGCCTCCGTAGCGGTTGGGCCCTCTGTCCATAACTGGTAGTGCATATCCTTGCCTGCCTTCTGCCCGCATACATCCACCGTCACCATCATCCTGCTGATGAGCTCCCCGCTCTTCGTTAGCCTCACCAGCTCCTTCGCACTGGGTGTAGGAGGCAGCAACTTCAAGAACACACTCCTGGGAGCTATTTTCTTGCCGTCAACCTCGATAGGTTCTCTGCTCATCAGGTGAAGGTCGCTAATAGACTTCCATAACATCATGGCAGGTTCACCCATCTTGAAATCCACGTATCTCACTGGTTTTCCAATGAATTTAGGAATGGTGAGTGGTTCTTCATGGCTATGGTAGTACACCTTTCCTCTGGCGTTCACAGGCGGAGGAAAATCATATTCCTCTTCTCCACTGAAAATGGGCATTTTCTTATAGCCATTGTCCCATACCGTGGCAGGTGAGGTGAGGTCTCCCAGGTAAGTCTGTGGTTGCCACAGTATTACAGGTTTTTCGGACTCAGTTATGGCGTAATCTTTCATTTTTATGCTATCGACTTCGTCCAGCTCATCTGCGGCTTCCTTGGCCAAAACATTTGTAGTGCCGGCATCGCAACCTGCCAGAATAAGTGCTTTAAGGCCGGAGCCTTCCCACTTCGCAGCATACTTCAACTCTGCTACAGGTTTGTCCTCGTCTCCTCCTGGAAAGTATCCGCTGGTTGCCATGTCCTCGTAATTCGTCTTCGCTTCATAACAGGCTTCCATTATGTTATCGTTGAATCTGCCCAGGGTAGCATTTATTGCCAGGTCGAACTTCCCCTCCCTCATAACTTTCACCATGGCGCTTATATCACTGGCATCCAGTTTCAGTGTTTTAAGTTTGCTGCTCCCGTTGGTCTCTACAACCTCTGCCATCCTCTTCGAGTCGATGTCTCCCAGGACGATTTCCGAGACGTCATCAGTTCTTGAAAGCACCCAGGTTATCACAGCGCCCTGCGCTCCAGCTCCGATTATCAATGCCTTTTTCATGTTGCCTACCCTCCTTTTTTAATATAGATCAATTGTACCACTATGCCAGTAATTCTGCCTCGGCTCTCTTCAGAATTTTTGATATTTCCTTTTGAGCATCCTCAGAAATAGGCTCAGGCTTATGTGTGGCCAGGATTTCCTTTATTTTTTCGTGAGCTATCCCTTTCTATGGTAGGGTGGCGTTCCTTGAAGATGAAAAAAATTACTAATTGGAGATATAGATTTAAGGTTGCCAGATTTAGCGGAGAGTGTTTATGAAATAAGGAGGAGTTCTACAAACAAATAGGCGAAGCAGTTAGCTTTGACTTTCTCTCGAGATAGCATATTGAGTTTTTGCTTGTCGCTAAGCCCTCTTATTATGTAATGTTAAAATATATTCTGTTAACCTACGCAGCTTAAATCCCGTTTTTGTCGAACGGCGAGAATTTCCACATTAGTGAGAGTATATGGGGAGTTGCCCCGCTTCTTGAGAAGAACCCTGAAAAGGAATTCCTACTTTCTTCTTTCTTCTGAGAACCACCTCTCGCTCTTCCTTATCTCCATTGAAATCTTGCTGCTCGGGCCATCTCCTCTGGCTACGGCGACAGCAACGTTTTCTCCAACCGCCTCTGCTATCTCCGAAGTAGCCCTGTGGGTAAACCCAGGACAAAGCAGAATTGAGCGAACACCCTCTTCATTGACGAGCTTTTTGCATTCCTTGACTGCTTGGGCTTGATCCTTCACCAGCACTGTGAAAAGTTTATACTTAGATGTTTCAATCATACACTGGTGCTTCTCTGGCTCTGCATTAGGGGCATGGGCAATGAAAGCTGCTTTAAATGCCATATTCTTCACCTCCGATTCTGGTTCTTTTCCTATTATCAGGTCAGCATCCCACTTAACATTTATATAGATATATAGACAAGCTTATAGGCCGCACATTTCTACCATCTCCTGGGGTGGTTGTCAAGGCTACGATGGCTGGGCTGCAAGGCCAGTATTACTCAGCGTAAGTTATTCAGGGTGAGCTGAGTTGTTTTGAGGGGAGTAGCCAGATTCCAGAGGCCTGATGGCCAAAATTGTCGGGATAGCAAATATACATAAAACTGCAAAAATGGTAAAAGCAAGGTGGTAGCTTCCTTGAACGTCATACATCCAACCAGCCAGAAGTGGAGCGGTGACCCCTGAAATTGTCCATCCCAGAGCATATAAACCCCGGAGCGAGGCAAATGTCTTTGTGCCGAAGTAATCAGCCTGGATTGCTGGCAATAACGCGAACGTCGCGCCGTACCCTGGTCCATAGGTGAGAAGGAAAGGAATAATCATCCACGGGCTGTGAATGTTAGCAAAGATAAACATACCTACGACTTGTAGGGCACATGTCATCGCCAATAAATGCCTTTTATCATAGATATCGCCAAGCCAGGAAAAGCCCAACCTTCCAATCAGGCTGCTGGTGGTAATACCCATCATGGTAAGAGCAGCTAATTCTTCTGATATGCCCACGCTAATAAGATAAGGCATTTCGTGCACTGTCATAGCGCTAAGGAAAAAAGAGGGGAAGAAATTGAAGAGCATTAATAGCCAGAAAGTCCGCGTTCTTAAAGATTGTCTTAAACTAAGCTCTTTTCCCACTGCTATGCCACACCCTAATTCAGTTTCGCTACCAGCAGGGATTAGATATGTTTTGTCTTCAGGTTTATCACCATCCGGGAGGTAACCATACTGTTCAGGCCGGTGCCTGATCAGAAGTGATAATGGCATACCAATGGCCATAGTTACTATTCCTGCAATAACCATGGTACCCCGCCAACCATATGAGTGAATTAAGAAAACCAGTACCGGGGTCATTACGCCGGAGAGGCCATATCCTGCAGAAACAATTCCCAGAGCAAGCGAGCGACGTCGCTTGAACCAATTAGCTACAGCCGCATATTCGGCGAGGCCAAGGGCAGCACTAGCGCCTAATGCCATTAGAAGAAACGAAGCGTAGAAAGAATAGAGCGAATCGATGCGGCTCATTAATATGTAGCTAATCCCCATGACCAGTAGGCCTCCGAATATACATTTTCGCGGGCCCACACGATCGATAAGAAAACCAAAAATAGGCCGGATAATACCACCCTCAATACTCCTTAAAGAAAAAGCTAGCGATGTCTGTGCCCTGGTCCAGCCCATCTCAGCAACTATCGGGTTAAAGAAAGCGGTGAAGCCATAGAAAGTTGTGCCTCCAACAACTAGGAAAATCACGCAAGAAGCAGTTACTATCCACCACCCGTAGAAAATGCCTCGCAACTTCTTAATGATAAACACAAATATTCACTCCAGCAGGCCTAAAAATGTGCTTACTACGATGGGTTCTTAGCCAAGTTGACGCACAACTTGTTTGATGAGAGTCGAGATACAGATTCCTACTCCCATCAAGTAGGGATGTAGTGCATGATTCCATCCCCGCTCTGTTTGGCCTTATTATAGCTGAACTACGTGCTGACCTGCAAAAAAAGCCTGGGAGCTTTATGTTACAATGAAATTCAATAGCAAAGCAGGTGGGACGAGCAAATTTTTTGCCTGGAAACCCGTTATATGTATATACAAGTAAGATAAGAGAGGTAATCTTGATGAAGGCAAAATCGCTTATTTCCCTGGCATTAATCGGTATTATTCTCACCAGCGGCTGCACGAGCCAAAAACCACCACCTACCTTTAACATACCATCACTAAACACTGGTGACATATCCAACCCGAAGCTGGCGCTGGCTTCTTGTTATGAGATAGAGGAAATCTCTCTGGTTCCAGCTTCACCTTCCTACTCTTTGCCACTAGCTTTAACGGGTATTACCAATCTACCACAGGTAGAGCCCCAGTTCAGATTAGGGGAGAATCAAAAGGAACTTCTTCAGGAAAATGGATTTGTGGTCATTCCCGGATATGGTGATGATATGGTAGAACCTTATAAAACCATGAAGGAATGGGAAGTCCCCATATTTGTAACCTCTGATACTCTTCTCCATCTATATCACATCCAGTTCAATGAGATACTGAAGCGCATTGAAGAGGAAGAATTCTTTGACCAGCTCATCGATATGAGTCTCGCCATGATGGAAAGAGCCACCATGGATTATCATAGTTTTACTGATCCACGGCTCAAGGAAGCAGCGAGGAGAAATGTGGCTTATTTCGCTGTTGCGTTGAAGCTCCTCCAAACGCCAACTGAGGGCTACGACGAGGCAAAACTGAGAGCAGAGATTGGACAGTGGAACGAGGAATATCCTTATGACAAAAAGGAGTTTAAACCAGTAAGGAAGATAAATTGTAGTACTCCGAATTATGTGAAAAGTGAGGTAGCAGAGGAAATCAAAAACATTGAGGAACACCATGACTTTAAGCCCAGCGCTATCTTCAATTCGAATACAGATTGTGGCTGTGCTCTCCCTTGTTGTTACTGTGAAGATTATTCCCAGTATGTCCCTCGAGGGCATTACACCCGCAGTGAGATTTTGAAAAGGTACTTCAAGACAATGATGTGGTATGGCAGAATGGCTTTCCTGTTGAAGGGGGGAGGCGCAACTGACTGCACTGCCTTTGAAGGACCGTTGGTCACTGAAGAAGATGCCAACTTGGCTACGATTCAAGCCTCGTTGATTTCGGCCGAATTATCCAGCATTGAGGCTGGTGACAGCACTGCCCAGGAAATATGGGACCGTATTTATTCGGTTACCTCATTCTTCGTGGGCGCCGCTGATGACCTGACGCCTTATGAGTACCTTGGCGCCCTGGAGAAAATGTTTGGCACTGAATTTGATGTCGATGTGTTTACCAGCGATGAGAATTTGCTCGCCCTCAAGGCTGAACTAGCTCAAATGAGAAACCCAGAGATTTATGGGGGATCGGGCATCTGCGTGGTGTATCCTCCTATAACCAGGGAAAAACTTTATCAGTGCCTGTCCAAGACTAAGGGGATGAGATTTATGGGACAGAGATTCGTCCCTGACTCTTACATGTTCCAAAACTTGGTCACTCCTGCAGTTGGTATGTATGTTGGTAACGATGAGCCTTTTACTATGAAGATGACCCCGGCTGGGCCAGCAAGGTGCTTCCCCAGAGGTCTGGATGTGATGGCCGTTTTAGGTTCGGAGCGAGCTTATGAAATACTACAGGAGGAAGGAGATACTGAATACGCAGGAGCAGACACAAGTTACGATACACAACTTAGCGAACTGAAGAGCCAGTTTGACAGGTTTGATGTTGCCGATTGGAACCGTAATCTCTACTGGGGCTGGTTGTATGCACTGCGGCCATTGCTTCAGGACTTTGGAGAAGGTTACCCTACCTTCATGCAAACAAAGGCATGGCAGGATAGGGAATTACAAGCGACTTTAGCATCATGGGCCGAGCTACGACATGACACCATTCTCTATGCCAAGCAAAGCTATACTCCTACCCGCGAGATGGCTCCGCTACCCCCTAAGCCAGTAGTAGGATATGTAGAACCAGTCCCTGAATTCTATGCCAGAATGCTGGCGTTAACCAGTATGACTAAGGAAGGGCTGGGGCAGCTTAATGCCCTGAACAATGAAGAGAAATCCCGACTGGAGAGTTTGGACCATATCCTCGGCAGGTTAACCAGTATCTCGATGAGCGAACTGGAGAACAAAGCATTAAGTGAGGTAGATTATGAATTCATCAGGAACTTTGGAGAGGAGCTTGAATCCATAATCGCTGGGGTTGAGACGAGGGGTAAAGAAACAACTATTATTGCTGATGTTCATACTGACACCAACCCACCACGACAGGTTTTAGAAGAGGGAGTTGGTTATGTTGACCTGATTCTGGCGGCATACAAAGTCCCCGATGGCAGAATCCTTATTGGTGTGGGTCCTGTACTTAGCTACTATGAGTTTAAGCATCCCATGGATGAAAGGCTTACTGATGAGAAATGGCAGGAGATATTGGAGCAGGGTGACGTGCCTGAGAGGCCTGCCTGGATAAACAGTTTCTATGCGAAAGAATGACTTACTATAGTTTCAGCTTACTAAGGCATAGATTCGATAACAAAGTTAGCGCTGTAGTTTGTCAGTCCAGGCTACATCTGGCATAATAAATCACGTTATAGACTGGAGGGATCGCATAGTGGTCTAGTGCGGCCGCCTGCTAAGCGGTTACTCCGAGAAATCGGGGTCGTGGGTTCAAATCCCACTCCCTCCGCCAGTCATCGTGTATCCGTATCACTTAAGCGTTTTTTAAGATAGTCAATAGCTTTCACGGGTGTGGGGTCGCTATGATTAAATATCGCCAGATAGTAACTTACCCAATCGCCAAGAAAAACCAGGCTCATCATTTGTGTTAAATGCTCCTTGCCTTGACTGTCGACAATTTCATGCCCCACCCCAACCTTTTCCAGGATTTCGCTGGTTATTTGATAGCGGGACAAAATCCTGGGATGGAGTGAAGGGCAGCGAAGCATGAGTACAAACACCTTGCCAGCTATTTGCTTAGGGAACTCATAGCCCACCACGGCATTGTGATTAAGTTCAGAGAAAGTTTCATAGAAAGCCCATGTTTTGCTATTTTCGTTACATTGACCTTTCCAGCGTTGGGCCACTGTGGAAAGTATGCCAGCCCCATAGATAACTACCAGTTTGCCAAATAATTTGCCGGCTAGCTGCTTAGCCGGGTTAAGCGGCGTCGCTGCATTTTCTGCCACATCATGCAAAAGAGCCTCTAGCGTTCGAGCCATTTCTTCTACCCCTGACAATTTGTTCTCAAGGAAGCCGGTTTTACAAAGTAAGGCGATGAGGGGAATGAAGCTGTATCCAAGGGCGGCCCTGGGTTGGCCATGATAATCTATAGTGAAAATAGGAACATTCTTTTCTTGAGCCAGATTTCCCAGTTTGCCCCCGGTAGTAATAACCAGTTTTTTACAACGTGTATCCAATGTTTGGGTAAATGCTGATAGAATTTCCTCTGTATTTCCTGAATAGCTGGAGGTGATAACCAGAGTCTTAGAGTCAACGAAAGCGGGTAAATCATAGCCACGATTGACGAATACAAGAGGTTTGCTTAATTCGAAAGTTAAGCTACGCAGCAAATCACCGCCAATAGCTGAGGCACCCATGCCACAGATGACTAACTTATCGATATCCTTGAAATCAGGTGGCAAGGCGAATTTGTTGGCCTTTTCCCATGCCTGGCGGCATTGCCCAGGCAATCCATGAAGATCACTCAACATCCCATCCGGATCATATCGCCGATATATCTCCAGGTTATCAAGTTCTGTCATAGCCACCTCCGAAAACTCAAGGAATTTATAGGATCTTATTCAGACATCTATCAGCTTTCTGCCTTCGCCCAACAACTTCCTGACCTTTTTCAAACTTTCTCCTTCAGCGTAAAGACGCACCAGAGGTTCCGTTCCAGAAAAGCGAATTAGCAGCCAGGATTTATCGGCAAGCGAAAAACGAAATCCATCGGAGCTATCCATGCCAGTAACCTTAACGCCGGCTATAGTATCTATAGAGCCAGATGCAAGTTGATTCAGGATTACCTGGCGCTTAGTTTTAGTAATGTTGGAATCAATACGTTCATAGTAATGAGGGCCAACTTTACTATGAAGATAATCCAGAAGCTGGGTTGGGGTCTTGCCAGTTTTTGCCATGAAATCAAGGAAGTAGAGCCCGGCAAGAATGCCGTCTCTCTCAGGGATATGTCTGCGAAATCCGTAGCCGCCGCTCTCTTCACCGCCGATAATTGCTTTTTTTTGTATCATTAGCGGTGCGACATATTTGAAACCCACCTCTGTTTCGTAGACAGGAACGTTAAAAATTTCCCCCAATTTAGAAATCATAGTAGTAGACGTAAGCGTTTTAATCATCGGTCCTCGCTCAGCACGAACTTCCAGAAGGTAAAGGCAGAGTAGAGCAAAAACCTGATGCTGATTTAAGAACTCCCCCTTTTCATCTACGATGCCAATACGGTCAGCATCACCATCGGTGGCTAAGCCAACGTCTGCTTTTTGCTCCTTGACTAAGGAGCAAAGTTTAGTTAGATTTTTGGCAATGGGTTCTGGCTGAATTCCGGGAAACGCGGGGTTCCGCTCAGCATTAATTTCAGTAATCTCTATTTCAGCATCTTGAAGAAGTGTTTTGAAGTAGCCAGAACCAGCACCGTACATAGGGTCGACGATTATCTTTAGTTTCTGGTGCTGCAACTCCTGAATATCCACGAGGTGGCTCAATTGCTTAAAGTAAGGTGGGGCAGGGTTCATATAACTTATCAGCCCTTCCTTTAAAGCTTTATCCAGAGCAATCCTTTTTACGCCGCCTTCTGGCCCTCTCCCTTGAAGTGAGAGGGTTTGAGTGAGGTAGGCAATGTTTTTCTCTATCTGAGAAGTGATTTCAGTTGAAGCGCTAGCCCCATTCTGTGATTTATACTTGAATCCATTCCACGAGCCTGGGTTATGGCTGGCGGTGATAATAATAGCCCCAGCGGCTTTAATGGCAGAAACTGTGTAGCTTATTACTGGTGTGGGAGCGGGATTGAGACATAGATGAACTTTAATATTGCTCGCAGCGATTACCTCAGCGGCAGCGGCAGCGAAATCTTCAGAAGCAAAGCGAGTGTCGTAACCAATTACTAATCCCCTTTGACTGAGCCCGCTCCCCTTTAAATACTCCGCTACGCCTTGAGCGCAGATGCGCACATTGTCAAAGGTGAAGTCTTCAGCAATAATCGCTCTCCAGCCGTCAGTGCCAAATTTGATTGGAGCCATTCTACAGCCCCGCTTCAGTTTTCAATATCTCAGCCTTGTCTGTTTTCTCCCAGGGTAAGTTAAGATCCTCTCTACCGAAATGTCCATAAGCAGCAGTCTGACGGTAAATGGGGCGGCGTAGATTTAGAGTTCTTATGATAGCTTCGGGGCGAAAATCGAAGTGTTTATGGATAAGGCTCAATATGGCTTTCTCTGGAACCTTCTCTGTGCCAGATGTCTCTATGGATAATGACAGGGGGTGAGCCTTACCAATAGTGTAGGCAACCTGAAGCTCCAGAGAATCAGCAAGTCCTGCAGCCACTATGTTTTTAGCTGCATATCTCGCCATGTAGGCAGCAGAGCGATCTACTTTAGTGGGATCTTTGCCCGAAAAACAGCCTCCACCGTGTCGGCAAGCACTGCCATAAGTATCAACCATGATTTTCCGTCCTGTGAAGCCAGTGTCGCTTACAGGCCCGCCGATATCAAATTTTCCCGCGCTGTTAATGTAAAACTTAGTTTCACTATCCACCAGGCCAGCAGGGATAATTTTGTTAATTACCTTCTCTGTAATATCACGTTCAATAGCAGGATGCTCCACTCCAGGGTCATGTTGAGCGCCTATGACAACGCATACGACTCTTTTGGGTATGCCGTGGCTATATTCTATAGTTACCTGAGATTTACCATCAGGGCGGAGGTAAGATATGATCTTATGTTTTCTTACTTCAGCCAGCCGTCGGCACAGCCGATGTGCAAGCGAGATAGGCAATGGCATAAGCTCAGGTGTTTCTTTGCAGGCAAAGCCGCCCATCATTCCCTGATCACCGGCGCCAGTCTTATCTAAAACATCGCTCGATTCCCCTGTTCTTGTTTCCATGGACTGGTTAACACCGTCGGCAATGTTTTTTGACTGTTCCTTAATAGACACCAGAACACCACAAGTCTGGTGGTGAAATCCGTATTCAAGGTCAGTGTAGCCCACGTCATTAACCACTTGACGCACAATATTTGGAATTTCTACATAGCAGTTGCAAGTAATCTCACCCATGACTACCACCATTCCTGTAGTGACGGAGACTTCACAGGCAACATGTGCCATCGGGTCTTTTCCCAGTATGGCATCAAGGATAGCATCGGAGATTTGGTCGCATAACTTGTCTGGATGCCCCTCAGTGACAGACTCCGAAGTGGCCAGATATGAGTCTAAATGATTAAAGCTATTTGGCATTTTGTACTCGAGATAAAGCTCAAAATCAAGTCGTGCTTCCAATTATAACTCATTCTTGTGAGTTTTGCTTGTAAATGTGCTTGCTGACCACATAGGCAACATTGGGCTATGGATTTTAGCAAGTTCCTTTTCAATATACTCCACAGGGATAAGATAGATAAGAGACTATTAAGTGTAGCGTAGATTCGATATCTTTGAATCCTGATGTGGTTCTGCCAGCAAGACTAAATATAGTCAAAATAGAAGAGAAAATAAAAAACGGGATGCGGAAGCGACGTATGTGGCCAGCCAGCACGTGGATGGGGAATTTGATATAATTGTAAATGTGGACGGGAATTACATTGTGGAATGCAGTCCGTAAGTGCAAGATTAGTAATGTGATTGTTGCTATAGAAGCAAAATTAGGGCGTTGATGATTCATGAGCTTAATATACGTCAGCAAACAGAGGAACGAGAGGAAGGACTTTCTCCCTATGCGGCTAAGAGTAAATTTAGCCGAGGCAGGTTAATAGAGGAGAAGCTATGCCCTATAAGAACTTGTTTTCAGCGTGACCGTGATCGTATTGTCTACTGCAAAGCCTTTCGCCGTTTGAAACATAAGACACAGGTATTTGTTGCCCCTTTAGGCGACCATTACGTGACCAGACTTACTCATACTTTAGAGGTATCCCAGATTGCTAGAACTATATCGCGAGCTTTGAATCTTAACGAGGATTTAGCCGAAGCTATTGCCTTAGGGCATGACTTGGGTCATACTCCCTTTGGCCATATGGGTGAGGAGATTCTGGATGGACTTTATCCTGGTGGCTTCAGACATAATGAGCAAAGCTTGCGTGTGGTTGATTTATTAGAGAATGATGGGCATGGGCTTAACCTTACATGGGAAGTGAGAGATGGTATCCTTAAGCATTCCAAAGGGAATGTGAGCATCTTGGGGGAACAATGGGCAAATGTTAATACTCTGGAAGGCCAGATATGCAAAATAGCAGATGTCATTGCTTACATTAACCACGATATTGATGATGCTATAAGGGCTGGAATTATTATTGAAAGCGATTTGCCTGAACCTGCGGTAAGTGTTTTAGGATATACACATTCGCAGCGGATTAATACCCTGGTTTGTGATGCTGTGAGTTGTTCCTGGCCAGTTAGCGGACATGGAAATGCGGCAAAACTGGCTATTACCATGAGTCCTCAGGTTATTAAGGCAACCGATTGCCTTCGCCAGTTTCTATTTGCCAAGGTGTATGAGCCAAGCTTCGCTATCAAGGATGCGGAAAAAGCTAGGGGGACAATACATCTTTTATACTCTTATTTTTTGAAACAAGGTGGGAGGCTACCACAAGAGATTGCCTCGCCGAATGATGATAGGGAACGTAAAGTTGTTGATTACATTGCTGGGATGACAGACCAGTATGCGCTACGATTAGCTGAGGAAGTATCCACTAGAAATACTAAGTACGAATCCCCAAATCTTGAAGATTAGGAACACCTGTCTAGGGTTTAAATCAATGAGCATTAGCAGTGGGATAAAAGAGAGAATAGATATTGTAGAATTGGTTTCTGCTTATGTGTCGCTACAAAAAGCAGGGCGTAACTTCAAGGCTTTATGCCCATTTCATAATGAGAAACATCCTTCCTTTTTTGTTTTTCCTGAACAACAAACGTGGCATTGCTTTGGTGCCTGTGGCACCGGAGGTGATGTTTTTTCCTTTATCATGAGAAAGGAGGGGATAGATTTTGGGCAAGCTCTCCGTCTCTTGGCTCAAAGGGCAGGGGTAACTTTAAGCTCAGTTGGGCCCTCAAGTAGTGGTGAGGATAAAAAGAGAGAGAGATTATTCCAAATTAATGAAGCAGCCACTGAATACTTCCATCACTTGCTTCTAAACACGAAGACTGGAGAAGTAGCCAGGAGCTATCTTGATAAGAGGAAAATTGCCCCTGAAACTATTAGGGGGTTCCGATTAGGTTTTAGCTCCAGTAGCTGGGATGCCCTTAAGAAATTCTTAGCCAATAAAGGATATGCGACACAGGAGTTAATTGAAGCTGGCCTGATAATAGAGAAGGATGAGGGGAATAGTTATGATAGGTTTCGCAACCGCTTGATATTCCCTATATGCGATTTGCAGGGTCGAGTTATGGGCTTTGGCGCTAGAGCTTTGGGTGAATCCCTGCCCAAATACATTAACTCTCCCCAAACAGCAATTTTTGATAAGAGTAGCTGCCTTTATGGGGTTGGCAGGGCTGCGGATAATATAAGACAAAGGAATCTAGTAATAATTGTGGAAGGCTATATGGATGTTCTTACAGCCCACCAACATGGATGGCAAAACGTAGTGGCTTCAATGGGAACCTCCTTAACTGAAAAACAGCCTCGTATTCTCAAAAAGTTGACCAAGAATATAATCTTGGCGCTGGATGCTGATCTTGCCGGGCAAGAAGCTGCTTTCCGAGGAGTAGAAGTGTTGACTCACTCCCTGGATAAGAAGATAACATCGACGCTTTCATGGTCAAAAGAACTGGCTAGTTCTGTGGATAAGGGAATGGCGCCATCTCCATCCCTGGCTGGGCTGGTGAAACATCAGAGTATCCTTGATGCTGAGATAAAAATCATGCTCCTGCCTCTTGGCAAGGACCCGGATGAGGTAATAAGTGAGGATACTGTTCTTTGGCAAAGCTTGGTGGAGCAGGCCCTACCTGTGCTTGATTTTGCCTTAGAAACTGTGATAAGCAAAGTTGATATTAACAAAGCTAAGGATAAATCCTTAGCTGTACAGAAGCTACTTCCTCTAATTTATGAGATAAAAGATCTTGTGCAACAGGGCCATTATGTACGAAAGTTGGCAGATACATTAAAAATCAGAGAATCTGACATAACAGCAGCCTTGAGGAAGTCACAAATTGCTCAAAGGAAACCACAACTAACTGCAACAAAAAAGCAACCTCGCTTGAGTTACCCACTCGTAAGCAATCCTATTGAGGAATATTGCTTAGCTCTACTACTTCAATGCCCGCGACTTCGGCAGACAGCTCGGGACTTAGAAGTAGCACTTTTCGAAAGCACGGAGAATCGCGAGATTTTTGCTAAGTGGCAGTGTTCTCAGGATATTTCCGAATTTAGAGAGAAACTTGACGCCAGCCTGCTAGAGAATTTAGACTATTTGATGAGTAAGCCAATTCTGGATAAAGATGGCATGGAAGAATATGCTCTAAGTGACTGTATACTTAGATTGCAAGAAAATTTGTCAAAGAGACTGGAAGCAGGGAGAGAACTGATGTTGAATCTCACTAGAGAGAAGGAAGGTGTGAGCGCCGAATTAGCTAAACTGGATGAACAGGGAATAAGATATAGTGAACAACTTAAGGAGGTTTTCACTAAACGAGAAAGACCAGGCAGGAAAGAAGGTAGATGACAGATTTCACTGAAGATGGGACCCTTAAGTTTAATGAGGGTGAGAAACTAAAAGCAAAGAAAGGCTCTACCGATGCCGAGGAAGCTGAAGATAGTGGTACTGAGGCAGAGGAAGAAACAACGGAAGAAGCAGCCGCTGAAGAAATTAAGACGCAGGTAGAGAAAGAGGAATATGAGGTAACTGATGATTTAGCTCGCATGTACCTCCATGAAATTGGTAAAGTGCCTCTTCTCACGGCCGCTGAAGAGAGGAAATTATCCCGCAAAATAGAGCGAGCAAGTTACTTACAAAAAATTCAAATTGCGTACTTCAAAAAGTATAAGGAAATCCCTTCACCCGCTGATATAGCAATCGATCTAATGTCACGATTCTCTAAGGCTCGCTTCATTGTCGAGGTTGTTAGAGAGTACTTAGGGATTGACCATTCCTGCAGCCCAGCAGAGATAATTACTGATCCTAAATTTCACGATGCTATCGATAACGAGATAAATTTAGAATTGATATCGGCTGTCGCTGAAAGGACTGTCAAGGGAGTTGAGGTAGCAGTGAAAGATATTGTAGATCTTTCACTAAGCAGCAATCTTTTACCGGTGCAGTTGCTGGCTCTCGCTGGGGTTGAACTTTCATGGCAGGATATAAAGACTTTTTCGGCTAGCGATGAATCTCTTTCCCAACTCCGCTCTTATAATAGTCAGTGCGAGGCCCATTTTGAAAAAGTGAGAGAGGAAGCAGAAAAAGCGAGAGAACATCTCACTAAGGCAAACTTACGCCTTGTAGTTAGCATTGCCAAGAAATATATCGGACATGGCATGTCTCTCCTTGACCTTATACAAGAGGGAAATATCGGCCTTATGCGGGCTGTAGATAAATTTCAGCATAGGAAAGGATATAAATTTAGCACCTATGCTACTTGGTGGATCAGGCAGGGTATTACTCGCTCTATAGCTGATCAATCTCGTACTATTCGTATCCCTGTGCATATGGTGGAGACAATTAACAAATTATTGCGAACGATGCGGCAGCTAACTCAAAATCTCGGATATGAACCTAGCTATGCAGAAATTGGCAACCAGTTAGATATGACTCCAGAAAAAGTAGAAGAGGTTATGGGATTATTTCGCCACGAACCAATATCTCTGGAGACACCCATTGGCGGAGAGGATGATAGCCGTTTGGGTGACTTTGTCAAGGACGAGGCTAGCCCAGACCCAAATGAAGTAGCTACGCAACAGTTGCTCAAGGAAGAAATAGATAGGGTGCTTGGTGAACTTACCCCGCGTGAGAAAAGGGTGCTCCAACTTAGATTTGGTCTTAAAGACAGTCACACTCGAACCTTAGAGGAAGTAGGACAGGAATTCAATGTGACGCGTGAAAGGATTCGCCAAATCGAGTCGAAAGCCTTGCGTAAACTACGCCATCCTAGTAAGAGTCGAAAACTCAGGGATTATTTAGAGTAAGCTAATTAGTATCCTGAGTGTGTGCCTAAGATTTAATAACTCCTGAATTAGTTTGCTTGACCGGATGGGTATTGCAGTTAATTTGAAAGCAGTATAAAATCAAACAACGCAGATGGAACAAATTTGGGCACCATGGAGAATGGAATATATAGAGAAACCGAAGGCCAATGGTTGCATTCTTTGCCAAAAGCCCAAAGGAAATAATGACGAAGAGAATTTTATCCTTTATCGTGGTCAAAGCAATTTCATAATCTTAAATACTTACCCATATATTTCTGGTCATCTGATGGTAGTCCCCTATCGCCATCTAGCAAATCTACAAGAGATAACAGACGATGAAGCGAAAGAGCACTTTGATATTGTTAAAAAAGCTGTAAAAGTTTTAATGGAAGCATTAAAACCTGCAGGTTTTAATATTGGCTTGAATATAGGTAAAGTTGCTGGAGCTGGGATAGAGGGTCATCTCCATACGCATATAGTGCCTCGCTGGCAGGGTGACTCTAATTTTATGACTGTACTCTCTAGCACCAGAGTTATATCGGAGGCTCTAGCTGCAACATATGAAAAGTTGAAGGCGAGGCTGACCTAGTTATTGCCTGGCTTGGGGGTAAGAGCCCAGTATCTTAACAAAAGTTGCTTCGTCGTGGAGCTCCTTTATCGCTTCTCGGTAAATCTCGTTATCAGCGTGCCCTTCAAAATCAACATAAAAAATATACTCCCAGGGCTTGGTCTTGCCTGGTCTGGATTCTAATTTTGTCAGGTTTATATTTCTAGTAGCAAAAATGCCTAATATTTTATACAGTGCACCGGATACATGCTTAGCGGAAAAGACAAGAGAGGTTTTGCTCCTTTCATGTGGCTTAGCTTTTTCCTTGGAGATAGCAACGAACCTGGTGTAATTATTGATGTTAGTTTCAATTCTTGGCACTAATATCTCTAAGCCATAGATATCAGCAGCTCTCTGACTAGCTATCGCAGCAAAATCTCTGCGTTGACTTTCCTTTATCATTTTGGCACTGCCTGCGGTGTCGTAGTAGGGGACAATCTCGGCGGGTAAACTGGTTAAAAACTCCTCACATTGAACTAGGGCTTGTGGATGAGAATAAACTGCCTTTATGTCAGCCAGTTTTTCGCCTGGCAGAGCCATCAAACAATGACTTATTCTGAGAATAACTTCAGCGAACACATTAAGGGGGTATGCTAATAGTAAATCGTATGCTTCATTGATGCTGCCAGCTTGAGAGTTTTCTATAGGGGCTATACCAAAACTAACATCGTCTTTGGACACAGATTGAAAGACATTCCGGAGATGAGCACAAGGTAAAAAATCAATGTCTTTCCCAAAAAGCTTTGTGGCAGCATCTTCGCTGAAAGCCCCTCTTTCTCCCTGAAAAGCAACTCTTATCATTTCATTTACCTGTCTAGACTACAGTGTGATTAATTTTGTCTTGCCCCCGGAGATTACCTTCTCCAGAAGCGAGGCAAAAATATCATCCAAACAGTAAATATTTCCAGTCTACCTAACCACATGCAGATAATCAAGAGTATTTTCCCTGCTGCGGGAAACCATGCATAATTTAGTGCTGGGCCTACCGCACCCAGTCCAGGCCCCACATTACCTAAAGTAGCAGCTATCGCTGAAAGTGATGTTTCCGGGTCAATTCCCATTAAACCGAGCGCCGTGGAAGCCACAGCTGCCACAATCAGGTAAAGGAAAAGAAAGGAAATTATATCTCGGATTATCTCATCTGAAAGGGGTTTTTGGTTATATTTAACCGGGAATACAGCTTTGGGCGACATAGCTTTTCTCATCATCATCCTGCTATGCTTCAGCAGGGTTAGAATTCGCACTACTTTTATCGCTCCCCCTGTGGAGCCACCACAACCGCCAATGAGCATTAAAGTTAAAAGCACCATTCTGGCACCAGGATGCCACAGCCCAAAATTGCAAGTAACAAAGCCGGTAGTAGTCATAATGGAGACTGATTGAAAGAGGCTATATCTATATGAGCTAAGGCCCTGAGAAAAGGTTAATAACGAGGCACCTAAGATTAAAAAAAGTAGGTAAAGCCTGAACTCCTCATCTCGAAGTAGTTTGAAATTTCCCCTTAAAACCTGGTAATGGATTATGAAGTTTGTGCCAGCCAGGAGCATAAAGGCCATGATTACATATTCAGCCAGGGGGTTAGCATAGGCTGCGATGCTTGTCGTAGTAGGAGTGAACCCGCCGGTGGGAAGAGTGCAGAGGGAGATACAGGCTGAATCAAAAAAGGGGAGTTTAGCCAGAAAATGAAGGAGTGCTATCTCAGCGAAAGTGAAACCAGCGTAGATTCCCCAAAGGAGTTTTGCCGTGGTTCTAATGCTGGGGCGAAGCTTTTCGGGCATGGGGCCGGGAAATTCCCGCACGAAGAGCTGAGAACCTCCCACTCCTAGTTTTGGCAGGATAGCGACAAAAAGGCCTATTACTCCCATTCCACCCAGCCATTGGGTAAGGCTACGCCATAAGAGGGTGCTTTGAGGTAAAGCCTCTACTTTTTCCAGTATGGTGGCGCCAGTAGTAGTGAAACCAGACATGGCTTCAAAAAAGGCATCGAGGAAATTCCACCCTAAAAACATGTAGGGTACCGCACCAAGGAGTGGCACAATAAGCCATGTGAAGGACACTATAGAAAAGCTATCGGCGCGCTCTATTTCTCTGGTGGTTCTAAATCCGAACTCAAATAATAGACCGATAGCTAAAGTTAACAGTAGCGAATATAAAAAAATATGCCAATCTTCACCATAGTAGAGAGCCACTAGTAAAGGGATAGCATAGCTTAAGGAGAGGTATCTCAGGATTGAACCGACGATATGTAGTGTTAATCTTACCCTTTGGCAAAACATTTATTCATGAATGTGGCTCCCTTTTTTGCAGACTTTTGGCCTACAATGAGAGTCAACCAATCTTTGGGTTCTATTCTAACATCTCCGGTCAAATATTTTTCCTGCCGTTCTATTGCCAGAATTTTCGTCCCATTTGGATTTCCTATTTCTGAAATTTTCTTGCCTACACAATTCATGTCAGCGTCAATTTCTATTTCAAAAATTTCTCCTCTCTCGAAAGGGACATAATGTTTCACGTAAGGTTGTAAAATCATCTGGCGGATATGTTGTGCTATTATATCGTAGGGCTTAATCTGGAAATCAATGGCTGCTTGTTTAAAAGTTTCTACATGCGCTGCATCATTTATCAGAGAGATTACTTTCTTTGCTCCCATTTCCCTGGCGGTCATGCAAATCATTAAATTGTCTGAGTCATCATTTGTCAGAGCAACCAAAGCATTTGCATTCTTAACTCTAGCTTCCTCCAGAACTGATTTCTGAGTAGCATTACCTATTATCACCATGACGTCGGAACCCGTTGCCCATTCGGCACACTTTGCTTCGTTCGGATCTATAATTACCACTTCATTCCCTTCGTCGACAAGAAATCCAGCAAGATTTTTCCCTGTGCTACTTAAGCCCGCTATTATAAAGTACATTTTTACACCTTCTCTGTGACAAAAGTTTAGCTCATCCTCTTAATGGATGAGCTTTGGCTCCAAGATAGAGCATAAGTTTATGGCTCGCTTTAAAATGACGACTGGCATCTAAATTTAAACTTCTTAGCAACACAAATACACCAAATCTAATCACGGAGGCGATTTTAGTTTCTTTGGTGGGTTGTTGTCAACTCTCCCTTAATTTTTGCAACCATATCATTGATTTCACCTCTCGTTGCAAGAGGTGTTTTATGTAATTCTGCATCAATTGTCTCAATTGTGAAGATAATTTTGGTTTTATTTTAACCCGCCTCGCAGTGGCGTAATCGGAATTTTGCCATAAGCGGAGAATTTTCAAAGCATCAACAGAAAGAGGGTAAGGTGCCGCTTCTTTGTTGCTACAGTTAGGGCATAGGACTCCGCCTTGGCTAAAACTAAAAAAATTAACTACTGGTATGAGTGGCGAATTACAGGCGACACATTGCTGTAGTTGGGGCTGGTAGCCAAGGTGGTGGAGAAAATGAAGTTCAAAATAACGTAATATAGTCTCGCTGTCATCAGTTTGGCAGAGATGATGTAGAGCATCGATTAACAAATTGAACAAGGGAGGGTTTTTGTCATTCTCCGCGGTAAAGGAATCAATGAGGTCCACAATGTAAAGACCACAAGAGGTATGCCATAGATCGTTTTTCAAAGCCATGAAACCATCGATAGTTTGGCTTTGAGTGACAATATCGAAGTTGCGTCCCCTGGCTAGCATCATTGAACTGTGGGTTAGAGGCTCTACATTACCTCCTAATTTACTTCTTGGGCGGTAAGCTCCCTTAGCTATCGCTTTCAGCTTGCCAAATTCTGGAGTGTAAATAATAAGAATCTTATCAACTTCGCTAAACTTGATTTGTTTGATGATAACGGCTTGAGTTTGGTAATTCCGTGGTATTCTCATAAAAGGTTTTTTAGAATTCCTGCCTGCTCTCAAGAGCCTGACCTACGGTCATGTCATCAGCATATTCTAGGTCGGCACCAAATGGCAAACCTCGAGCTAAACGTGTAATGTGAATACCCAGAGGGAGTATTATTTGTCGGAGATACATAGCAGTGGTTTCACCTTCTAGATTGGGATTGGTTGCCAGAATTACCTCCGTTACAGGGTTGTTTTTAAGGCGATTTAAAAGTTCCTTTGCCTTCAATTCTTCAGGTCCTACTCCTTGTGCAGGCCTCACAGCCCCATGAAGAACATGGTAAACGCCCATATATTTTCCAGTTCGTTCGAGAGGAAGGATATCTGATGGTCTCTCGACAACACAAATTTTGGAATGGTCGCGCTCCTCATCCTGGCAAATGAGGCATGGGTCACAATCAGTAGTAGTAATATTAAAACAAACTGAGCAAAGACCTATTTTCTCCTTCAGAGCCACAAGAGCATCGGCTAAAATTTGAGCTTCTTCATCCGGCCTGCGTAGTAAATAATAAACTAAGCGTTGAGCACTTTTAGGCCCTATCCCTGGCAATTTATTAAATGCTTCAGTTAATCTGGCTATCGGTTCGCAAGAAACCATCAATCTCTCCTTATAATCACTGATCAATGATACGGGCTCCCATTTCCAGGGCAGCTTTAATCACATGACTTTGTTCTTTTGGTTGTTGGGGCGGTAGTTCCCTTTTATGGTCGACCAGTGTACATTTTATCTTGTACGGCTGATTAAAAATTTCCTTAAGTTTTCTTTCTATCAGGTGTCGATATTTAGGGTCTTCAATCTTTTCTTTATGGAAAGGATAATAAAATCCTAATGTTAGGATGTTGCCCTCAAGGGATATTGGTTCACAGGCACTGCGCAAGAGAGCGTCCAGATGGCCGTTAGAACCTTCCCCATGCAAAGATCGAATGAATTCCCGCCACTGACTGCGCATGTCATTAATATTTTGAGGAGCTTCCATGTGTGAACTCTCAGCGCTGGTTATCTCCATAGGGACCTTTGTTTCTTGAGTTGCCTGGGCTGGCTCCCGTGGTGATTCAGTGGATTCGTTTATTTCTGGAGGTGTGGGTGGTGGCAGCTTCTCCTGTTCAGCTATGGAAGGCAGGGCACATTCTAGCAAAGCTAATTCTAGAGATAGGGTGCTATAATTATCGCTGTGGAAATCTACGCTGGAGAAAAGTTTGGTTGCCCTGAGCAAGTATTCCAATGTGCTAGTAGCAGCGAGGTTTTTCATTTCAGATGAGTCTTCACTTGTAACATCTAGCGCCTCTTCGCATTGAGATTTAGTTAACAATAATCCTCGGAGGTATTTTACTAGCTCCTGGTTAAATTGGCGAAAGTCGATGCCTTCGCTATTGACGCTATTTATGATCTGCAGGCCAGCGGCAATGTCTTTATTAACAATGTGTTTTGCTAATTGCTTAACCTCGTGATTACTGCTTAATCCTAGTGCTGTTTGAACCTGATCTAAGTTGATCTGGTTGCCGTAATAAGCAAGTAATTGCTGTAATATATTTTCGGCATCGCGCAGGCTTCCTGTGGCTGTATGGGCAATAACTTTGAGTGGTTCGGCTTCGATGTTAAAGCCCTCTCTCTGGCAGATTAATTGCAGTTTACCTGCTATTACTGTTTGAGATAGTCTGTGAAAATTAAATCGCTGGCATCTCGATGTGATAGTAGGTAGTACTTTATGTGGTTCTGTGGTGGCTAAAACAAAAACTATACAAGGAGGTGGTTCCTCCAGGGTTTTAAGCAAAGCGTTAGAAGCTGCCTCAGTAAGCATGTGGACTTCATCTATGATATATACCTTATATGGAGCAAGGCTGGGGGCATAATTCACCTTCTCTCTGAGGCTGCGAACATCGTCAATGCCACGGTTGCTAGCGGCATCTATCTCTATCACATCTAGAGCTTTGCCTTCAGTAATTGAGCGGCACATATTGCAAGTGTTACAGGGCTCACCGTGTGCTTGCTGGGGGCAGTTAACAGCCTTAGCTAAGATGCGTGCGGTGCTGGTTTTCCCTGTACCTCGAGGGCCACAAAAAAGATAAGCATGGGCTACTTTCTTACTCTCTATTGCATGGCGCAAGGTCTGGGTTATGGGTTCTTGCCCGACCACTTCTGCTAAAGTCTGTGGACGCCACTTGCGATAAATAACTTCAGAGGCCATCGTTGTTTATATTATACTCCCTATGACACCATCTCTAAAAGAGCTATTGTTAAACATCAATTGGAATGTTTTTCTAAATTATAGAGCGCTTTATCATACTCTCTTGTTGCAATCTCAATGGCTTGTTGTAAGTTGGCCTTAGTTGATTCAGGGGCCTTTGCTAAAGCATTTCCCAGGGCGAATAGACTTTCTTCACGGCTATTGCTTAACATTACTCTTAGTTCCTCTTTGCTCCCTCTTTCATCAAAGGCCTCTGCCTCTTCAGGAAGAGCGGAAGTCGCAGCCGGTGTTTTTACTCCATTCCCCATGAGTTCATCTACGTTGCCAATCTCGTATACCTGTTGTAGATGGTTAATAAATTGCCCGGTCAATGCGAAAATTGTATCATTTTTCCCCTGACTTGCCATTTCGGTAATTTCTATTACTCTCCGTTCAGAGAACTGGATATGAAGCTTTGCCTTGTCTATATCTGAGAATGCCAATGTGAGTTGCATCTGTTCCCCTGCTAATTTGATAGGGTAAAGAGGCTTACCAGGCAAAGCACTTGTTGAAACAGCAACTGTCCCCATACCAACAAGCAGAACAACTAAAACGCTGGCTACAGCTAGTAGCCACTTTCGGTGCCAAATAGGAATTCTCTTGCTCCTTTCCAGTTTTTCCTGTCTGGTATAGGACATTGCCCGAAGCCGAGAATGAACCCTTGCCCTAAATTCAGGGGCAGGCTGAATTGCTGCAGAATTTCGAATAAAGGCACGACTGGTTTTGAGTAAGGGCTCCAGTTCGGATGCTTGCTCAGGATAAGCATTGAGGCAAACCTCAATGCTTTCACCATCGAACACCCGGTCCAGGCATTTATCGAGGATATTTTCTAACTTCTGATTCATGTTTTATTTTTCACTCGACGACATTTTTCTTAATGCTACTATGGCGTTATGTTGCAGCGCTTTCACCGTTCCTGCGCTTTTTGCTAGAAGGCTGGCTACCTCAGCGGTAGAAAGCTCAGCACCAAAACGGAGTAGAATAACCTCACGTTGAGCTGGGGATAAATTTTCTATATTTTTGGCCAAAGCCTCGATTTCAAGTGCTAGTTCTGCTGTAAGCGCCGGATTTGATTTGCTGGGCAAAACTATATCATCATCTAAGGCTACCTTTTCTATCTTCCCCTGTTTCCTGAAATAATCGACCACCAGATTATGTGCAATGCGAAATAACCAAGAGTTGAAAGGCAGATTTCGCCATTTGTAAGTTGTAATCGCTTCCAATGCTTTAACGAATACCTCCTGAGTTAAATCCTCAGCTTCAGTCCGGTTTCCCACTTTGAGATAAATATAGCGATAGATCCTATCAAGATGCTCTTCATAAAGCTGAGCAAAGGCTGCCCCATCGCCCTTTGTGGCTCGGGATACTATATCCTTTTCAATAGACATCGGTTCGGCGTCTATTATATAGGAAAACGTAAAGAGGAAGGAAAAGTTTATTGGTGGGTGCTTATTTGTTGTCAGGATGTAAGCAAAAACAACGAATTTCAGCCCCTTTGTGAAATCCGTTGCCCTCGCAAGAACTTAAGACATGAACCGAAATCCCTGCCGAGTAATCTTTTATTATAAGGCTGGGGGTGTCTGGTATTACACCTTGTTCGCTTGTTTCTCAGCCCAATTGCCTACCCATGGTAGCTTCCACATCTTGCCATTCCATGCCTGGATCATCAGGATAATCCATAGAATGGTCATCAAAACCAAAATAATCGTGCTGAGTATCCCCGCGACAGCAATTAAGCCAAACGAAAAAGTGGCGGCGCCGATAGCAACGACAATTCTTGATATAACGATTTGCGCCACGCTTAATATACCAAAAGTCATAATGGACTGCCATGCGTGAAATCTAACAGATTTACTCCTTTTCTCAATCACCAGAAAAACTATCCCTGAAATCCAAAGACCGATATAGCAAAGAAGCCCCGCAATGTTAGGAGCTAATCCGGTGCTGGTTTCAGGGGATTTCTCCTCTGTTTTCACAGGGGTAGCCTCAGTGCCAAGGGGTGCACCGCACTTGGAGCAAAGCCTAGCCCCCGCGGGATTTTCAGTGCCACATTTAGAGCAGAACATGTTTTACCTCCTTCATCTAATTTAGCGTCTTTTATAGCTCCAGCATAAACTTCGTACATCTATAGTTATAAGCCTTTACCGGCGATATAAGCAACTAAGTCAGCGATACGGCAGCTGTAACCCCACTCATTATCGTACCATGCTAACACCTTTACCATGCTATCGTCCATAACCATAGTGCTTAGAGAATCAAAAATGGCGCTGGCTGGATTACTCTTGAAGTCTGAGCTTACCAAAGGCTCATCACAATACTCAATAATTCCTCTCATTACCCCCTTGGCAGCATTTTTGAAAGCCTGATTTATTTCTTCTGGGCTTACCTGTCTATTTAAATCAGCGACAAAGTCAACAATCGATACTGTAGGTGTAGGCACCCTTATGGCGATGCCGTGTAATTTCCCCTGGAGTTCTGGGATAACCACACCTACAACACGAGCAGCGCCAGTGGTAGTAGGGATGATGTTAGCAGCAGCGGTTCGTGCCCGGCGCAAATCCCGATGAAACACATCCAGAATCTTTTGGTCGTTGGTGTAGGAATGGATGGTAGTCATTAACCCACGACTAACTCCGAAATTCTGATGAAGCACTTTCACTACGGGTGCGAAGCAGTTAGTGGTGCATGAGGCATTGGATATGATATTATGTCTGGTTGGGTCATACTGGTCCTCGTTGACACCGAGCACAATGGTTACATCTTCCTCCTTGGCTGGCGCTGAAATAATCACTTTCTTGGCACCGCCCTGGAAATGGCTAGCAGCCCTGGCAGCCTGGGTAAAAAGCCCTGTGGATTCGATTACAATCTCCACACCATAATCCCGCCAGGGAATCTTGGCTGGGTCGCGCTCGGCTAAAACCTTTATCTCTTTGCCATCAACTGCGATAGAGCTCCCTTTAGCCTCCACTTTCCCCGGATAGATGCCATAACTACTATCATATTTAAAGAGGTGTGCATTAGTCTTGGCGTCGGTGAGGTCATTTACCGCTGTTACCTCCAACTTACCGGCACAGCGCTCATTTATTGCCTTGAGAGCTAATCTACCAATGCGCCCAAAACCATTAATGCCTATTTTCGTTGCCATTTTATGCCTCCTGCTATTTTATTTGAGTTGAATTTTATCATAAATTGTAAATTACCTCGCCTTCGACTCGCAATAACAATAAAGAGAGTTAATCCTTGGCCAGATATACAGAAACCCCATTCTGGTCAACCTTACCTACTTCATTATCAAGAGTTAATAACTTGAGATATGCAATAGTCTCCAGTATAGCCAGTCGCCTGTCCCATAGTGGCAGATCCTTGAAGGTAACACCGTTCGTTTCAATCTTCCATGGGATCTCTGAAGCTATCTGGTAGGCTGTTTTCAAACCGTTGCGCATAATCTTAATGATAGATTTTTTTCTCTGCGCATGGTGGAGGAATATTTCTTGTGCTCTTAGTTTCAGGCTATTAAAAACAGGGCCGTGTCCTGGCAAGACGAAGTTAACTTTGAGGGCATCTACCATTTCAAGGGAGTTGATGTAATCTCTCATGGGGTTGTCCATCGATTGGGGATGGAGTCCCACGTGGGGGGTAGCTTCAAATAGAACATGATCTCCACAAAATAGCCATTTCTTCTCTGGTTCATAAAGGCATATATGGCCGGGGGAATGTCCTGGCGTTTGTAACACATCGAATTCAAAGGAGCCGTTGGAAAGTCTATCACCGTCATCTAACATAACATCGGGCAAATCAGGCGAAACAAGGGGCTTCATCCACAATGAAGCCTCCTTTAGCTCGGATATCTCGGCCTGGGGAACGCCATTTTGGGAGAGCTCTTCATCTATGGCGTCAAGCAAGCCATCGAAGTATTTATACCTTGTGGTGATAAGCTCTGCCTCAGTTTTGCTCATAAGTACTTCAGCCTCACAGAGCTTCTTTAACTTGGCAGCTAGACCGTAATGGTCAGGGTGGATATGGGTGATTACGATCCAGTTAATATCCTGGAATTTGAGGCGTTCTTCGGTTAGTCCCTCTTTGAATGCCCAAAGAGCTTCTGAGGTGTCCCAACCTGTATCAATCAGTATGTTACCCTTGCTTCCCTCAATTATATATGCATTGGTGTACTCGGGCATATCTGAGGGGAAAGGAAGCTTTATCTGGTGAACACCTGTAACTATTTGCATGGCTTAATCTTCTGCAAATTGTAAAAAGCCTCTTTACCAGGGTAACGCGCAGCATCTTCTAGATTTTTTTCTATTTTGAGAAGGCGATTGTATTTAGCTAATCTTTCACTACGACAGGGAGCGCCAGTTTTAATAAGCCCTGCATGCACGGCTACTGATAGGTCAGCTATAGTAGAATCTTCAGTTTCGCCAGAGCGATGGCTGATAACAGTTGTCCATTTTGCTTTTTGTGCTCTTTTGACAACGGCTAGCGTTTCACTAAGCGTGCCTATCTGATTTGGCTTAATGAGGATTGAGTTAGATGTTTTTTCAACAATACCTTTCTCAAGGCGCTTGATATTAGTAACATAAAGGTCATCGCCCACAAGCTGAACCTCTTCGCCCAATTTGGCCATCAGCAGTGTCCACCCTTCCCAGTCATCCTCCGCCAGTCCATCCTCGATACTAATGATAGGGTAATCGGATACCCATTTGACATAATAAGCAACCATTTCTTCAGAGGTAAGAGTAATGCCATCTCGGGGTAAAATATATTTACCATTCTGGAAGAAGCTACTTGCTGCTGGGTCAAGAGCAAGAAAACAATCTTTGCCTGCTTTATAACCTGCCAAGTCAACAGCGGCCAGGATTAGCTCTATCGCTTCCCTATTAGATGAGAGTTTAGGGGCGAAACCACCCTCGTCGCCTACAGTGGTAGATAAATCTTTGTCTTTGAGAACTTTGCGCAGGGAGTGGTAAATTTCACTGCCCATCTGAATAGCTCTAGTAAAATTAGCGGCGCCTGTGGGCATTATCATAAATTCCTGGAAATCTGTGGAGCCCAGGGCATGCTTACCGCCATTCAAAATGTTTAGCATGGGAACAGGCAGTAGATTGGCTTCCGCTCCGCCCAGATAATGATATAAGGGAGTGCCTGAGAAATTGGCGGCAGCCTTTGCGGTTGCCATGGATACTCCTAAAATAGCATTAGCCCCCAAATGAGATTTATTGATAGTCCCATCAAGTTCGATTAATCTCTGGTCTATGTGTTGCTGCTCCAATGCAGACATGCCCGTTATTTCCTGAGCTATATCATTATTAACGTTGCCCACTGCTCTTAGAACACCGAGACCATTGTATCTAGCCTTATCGCCGTCACGGAGCTCCGTCGCCTCATGCCTCCCTGTGCTTGCTCCTGAAGGAACAGAGGCGACGCCAATTGCGCCACCAGCCAACATCACCTCTACCTCTAATGTAGGGTTGCCCCGGGAATCAAGAATCTCTCTACTTTTAATGTTTTTGATAATTGCCATTTCTGTGCTCATTCTAGATGCCCTCTTTTCTTAGCCAGGGAAATAGCTGTATTAACTGCCTCCTGAACGCTGGCGACTCTAATTATGGGATCTTTCTTTTGCCCATTTTGTGACAGTGTCCATGTGTTTAGACCGATGACTGGAATGTTGCTCTTCAGGGCATAAGCAATCTCACTGAGCGTCCCATAGCTACCACCAATGGCAATTACTGCTTGGGCTGACTTCACCACTGCCATGTTTCTAGCGTAACCTATGCCAGTGGTTACAGGTATGCTCACCCAGGGATTAGCTGCCCTTGAATCTTCGCCGGGCAAGATGCCGATAGACAGGCCATTTTTTGATCTTGCTCCACGACAGGCGGCTTCCATTACGCCACCAAGCCCACCGCAAATTACAATGGCGCCGTGTTGAGCCAGGGTCTCTCCCACTGCCTCTGCTAACTTAGCTTCTTTTGGGGGGCAAGAAGAGTCACCAATAACAGCTACGATCATTTCATTCCCCATCACACAATATAATATTATCAGCCCAGTGCTCCTATAGTAAAATATCTCCTCGCTAATTGAACTTGCTCATCGCTGCTTCTATTCCCTGAGTAAGAAAGTAATCAATCGCCTCGGCCACTTTGGCAATAGCTGATTTGATCACCTTTTCCTCTTCGAAACTAAAATCGCCGAGTACATAATTGACTATGATACCAGTGTCTTCATTAATCCCTGGTAGTTCTTGAGTCTGTGCTGGCCGCCCAATGCCTATCCTGATTCGGGGAAAATCCTCACTTCTCAAAGTAGAAATTATAGATTTTACCCCCTTATGCCCTCCTGAACTGCCATTTTGGCGCAGGCGAATTTTTCCCAGAGGCAAGTCTAAATCATCGTGAATTATCAAAAGTTCGCTCAATGGGATATCGTGTTTGTTCACCAGGCAAGCTACTGCATTGCCACTGACGTTTACGAAAGTTCCTGGTTTAGCGAGCAATAATCTCTCGTCCCCTGTTTTACCAAAACCTATTCTGGATTGACACTGCCGCCGCTCAAATGGAATTGAATAAGCTCTGGCAAAATAATTCAGGCAAAGGAAACCAATATTATGGCGGTTATGGGCATAAGCCCTGCCTGGATTGCCCAATCCAACAATTAACTTCATCGGAGTATGCCTTGTTTATGATATATTATAAGCACTTCGAGTTAAAGAGGCATGTTTTGCCTCTGTCGGGAAAGATATTATAGATGAAAGAATATAGATACTGTCCAATTTGTACAACGCCTTTGCAAGAAGGGTCCATAGCGGGAAGAATAAGAAAATATTGTCCCAAATGCGATTTTGTTGACTACAAAAATCCTTTGCCTGTGGCAGTAGCAGTGGCAGTAAAAGATAAAAGATTCTTGTTGATCAAAAGAGGATTGGCGCCCAGTAAGGGTACATGGGGCTCTGCTTCGGGTTTTATCGAAATTGGAGAAACGCCAGAAGAAGCTTGCTTAAGAGAGTTGAAGGAAGAAACAGGGGTATCCGGGAAGATAGTGAAATTAATTGGGGTAATCGGTCGGGAGGACAAGGAAGTTTATGGAGATATGCTGGTGGTGAGATATTTGGTTAAGGTAGGAGATGAGAAACCAACTCCGGGTGATGAAGTAGAAGATGCTAAATTCGTTGATATAGCTGATTTGCCTGGTTATTATTTTGATATTTACAAAGATTTAATTGAAGAAATCCAAAACGGGAAAGAATTCTAATCCAGCAGTTTCAGGAATTTCTCCTCAGTTATTGTTTTTACCCCCAAATTTTGTGCTTTAGCTAACTTGGAGCCAGGGTTAACGCCAACTACAAGATAAGATGTCTTCCTGGTGACATCTGAGCCTGCCTTGCCTCCCAATGCCTTTACTCTAGCTTCTGCCTCCTGGCGAGTGAGGGATTCCAGTTTCCCCGTTAAAACAAATTCCAATCCAGCTAAAGGTAACTCTTCAGGCTTGACTTCTTTGGTTTTCTTTCCTTCCAGCTTCACCCCAGCCATCCTTAACTTCTCAATAATGCGCTTATTCCCCTCCTGCCTGAAGAAGGTCATAATGCTATTAGCTATTTTCGGCCCAATCGATGGAAATAACAAGAGTTCCTCTTGAGTAGCTTTGGCTAGCTTATCTATGCTGGAAAAATTCTTCGCCAGCAACTCAGCATACTCTTCACCGACATGGATGATACCGAGGGCAAAGATAACTCGAGCTAAAGGCCTGTTTTTGCTTTCTTCGATTGAGTTGAGCACGTTAGAGATACTCTTTTCAGCCATCTTGTCTAATCCTAGCAACTGTTCTGTGGAAAGATAATACAAATCAGCTACATCTCTTACCATTCCGGCTTCAAATAAAGCCTGGCATGACTTTTCCCCCACGCCATCTATGTCCATAGCTCCACGGCTGACAAAGTGCCTGATTTGTTCTAGAGCTTGAGAGGGGCAGGCAGCATTGGTACACCTGTGCATAGCCTCGTCTTCTGGTTTTATTACCTCGGCACCACATACCGGACAGCGGTCAGGCATATAGAAAACTTTTTCCTCTCCGGTGCGACGGCTTTTCACAGGGCTAACAATTTCGGGGATGACCTCACCAGCGCGCTGCACCACAACAACATCTCCGATGCGAATATCTTTGCGATGGATATCTTCCTCATTATGTAATGCAGCTCGGCTAATAACTACTCCGCCCACCCGTATCGGCTCTAGAATTGCATATGGGTTTAAGCTTCCTGTACGTCCCACATTTATACCGACATCGAGAAGGAGTGTAGTGCCCTGAACAGCGGGGAATTTGTACGCGATTGCCCACCTTGGCTCGTGAGCCATATTGCCCAATTCTTGTTGAAGGGCGATAGAGTTAACTTTCACCACCATGCCATCAGCTTCATAAGGCCAACTTTCGCGCCTTTCTACCCAGTTTTGATAGCATTCCTCCGCCTCCCCAATAGTATGGTATAAGGCAATGTCAGGATTTACCTTGAGGCCTAAGGATTTGAGCCACAGCATGATTTTCCAATGGGTGTCAGGAACTGCTTTCCCCTCTGTTGGGCCCAGCCCATAGATAAATATGTCCAGAGGGCGCCTGGCAGTAATGCTGGAATCAAGCTGCCGCACTGAGCCAGCAGCGGCATTTCTGGGGTTGGCAAAAAGAGGCAGTCCCTTTTTAGCTCTTTCCTCGTTAAGTTTTCTAAAACCAGCTCTGGGAAGGTAGACTTCACCTCTAACCTCAAATCTGTGAGGCACTTCCTTAGGAATAGAAAGGGGGATGCTCCTGATAGTCTTCAAATTCTGAGTGATATTCTCACCTCGGTAGCCATCGCCTCGAGTTGCTCCAGTGACAAGCAGGCCATCAATATAGGTCAGGGCTACTGCTAGCCCATCTATTTTAGGCTCACAAACAAAGTCAAAGTCTCGTTTCCCTAAAAGATTAGTGGCTCTCTTATGCCAGGCAGCTAAGTCTTCATAGGAAAAAGCATTAGCCAGGCTCAGCAAAGGCTCAGGGTGTTCCAGTACCCCAAAGGCTTCTACAGGGGAAGCGCCAACCCTCTGAGTTGGCGAATCGAGAGCGATAAGCTCAGGGCGTTCCGTTTCAAGTCGTTTGAGCTCTCGCATAAATGTGTCATACTCGGCGTCGCTGATTTCAGGTCTGTCCAGAACATAGTAACGGTAATTATGGTGGTTGATTGTTTCCCGTAATTCCTCTATGCGGTGCTCTATTTTACCTGTGTCTTTCATAGTTAATTCCTATTTGTAAGTATAACATGGTAAAAACCCTTGGTTTCACTTTTATGTTATATTAACTTTTACACTCACGATGTTTGATATAATCAAAGCAGGTGCGCAGAAATGGTTTTTTGTTTTAGCCCGGTAAAAATTACAGGAAATCGTATGTCTGAGAGAATAAAATTGTGAATGAGATAAGGTATAAGCCAATCGGGACCATTCATTCTTCTTTCAAAGAGCCTGAAGGCACACCTATACAGCCCGCAGGTGCTAAAGGCATCAATGGAACAGTGGAAGTATTCCCTGAATATGCTGAGGGCTTAAAAGATGTGGAGGGCTTTTCACATATCATATTAATATTCCATTTCCATTTGTCCAGGCGAGCGCCATTAAGAGTCAAACCGTATATGGATAATGAAATGCGTGGAGTCTTTGCAACGAGGAGTCCGAGCAGGCCGAATCCAATTGGCATCTCCGTAGTGCGACTTATCGGGATTGAAGATAACATACTCTATATTCAAGATGTGGACATTGTAAATGGGACTCCGCTGTTGGATATCAAACCACATGTGCCTAAGTTTGATATGAGAGAAGTAGTAAGGGTAGGATGGCTGGAGAAGAATGTGCACAAACTATCAGCATCAAGAGATGATGGCAGGTTCACGAAGGGTTAATTGGTAGTAGCATTATTTTAAAGGAGGTGCAAATATGAGTGTGAAACCAGTCGTAATTAAGTTCTTCGCTCCCGTTGTAGATGTTACGGCCAATGCTCTAATGAATGCTATCGACCAGAAGATGAAGCAGGGAGTGAGAGATTTTACTATTCTTATCTCCTCCCCTGGCGGCTCTGTTATTCATGGTTTGAGCACGTATAATTATCTCAAAGGATTGCCTGCCATGATAACTACGCACAATTTCGGTAGCGTCGATTCGATAGGCATCGTCTTGTATTGTGCTGGCTCAAGAAGGTTATCGGTGCCTCAAGCGAGATTTTTGCTTCATGCCGTTAACGTTCAATTTAAGGGCAATCAGAGCTTAGAAGAAAAGCAATTAGAGGAAAGGTTGAAAGGGATAAGAATTGACATCGAAAACATCGCAAAAGTGATCGCAGCAAATACAGACAAAAGTGTAGAGGACGTGACGAATGCCATGCTCGAAAGAATAACTCTAACCCCAGAGGAGGCACAATCCTGGGGGCTGGTGAATGAAATCAAATCACAACTATTCGAATCGGGAAGCGAGGTGGTATCTATACAAGCACAGCGCCAACCGCAGAAACCATGATAGGTTATTATATGAACAATTTGAATGGTGCATGAACGAAAGCCGAAGACATTGCTGGAATGAGATGTAAAGGCTGTTTATCAGGCGGTGGTCCACCGTGGTGCAAGATGATGAGATATTTATGTGATACCGTAAAAAATCCCTGACGCCGAAGTCAAGATTGAGCAGCGGGATTATGACACAATAGCACGAATTTTTCGTAGCAGGCGTTGTAGTGAAGAAGTGTCTATGAAATAGCAGGCAGATTCGTTATAATGCCTTTAGGAGGAATATTATGTATTGGATGCGTTACACTGCACTGGGAATAGGTGTTGCTTTTGGGATTCTGTTTCTGACTTTTGCTATCGGTGAGGGCCTCAGCGGAGACTTCGGAGGTATTCCTGGCCTCAAAGATTGCGTTCTCCTGACGTTTGGTCCTATCTCAATGATTGCAGCTACTGCTGTGGCCTGGAAGCACCAGCGGCTAGGTGGTTGGTGGCTGATTACAGGCGGCATTGTCACCGGGGTACTCTTTACCATCAGCCTTATAGCTAAGCCGATGAATCTTCTATGGACATTCCTCCTTTACCCACTGCCAATGTTGGTGGCAGGGACATTATGGGTGCTTCACGCCAGGAAATTGGCTTGAGGTTTACCTTGCCCTGGAATGTAGATAGCTCTTTGTGTTTACTCGGAGAGCTATGCTCGTTTTTGCGTCAGGATTCCTTTTCAATGGCAGCCACGGCTAGACAACCCGGCCCCAGATAAGTTCCTATAGTTGCTCCGCACGTTGATTTATATATCTGCCCTTGAGGAAATAATGGAGCTAAGCGTTCAGCCAATGCCTCCATCTCACTGGGAGTGGTGGCGTGAGCTACGGCCATCTCTTTGATATGGTGGAAGTTGCTTGTCAATTCATATAATCTGGCCAGAGCCTTGGGACGACCGCGCACTCTTTCTAGGGGGCAGACCTCTCCATCTTGTACATTTATTATAGGTTTGACATTGAGCATTGAGCCTAAGAGTGTTTGTGCCTTGCCTATGCGCCCCCCTTTGTGCAGATATTCCAGAGTATCTACCATGCCGAAGCAGTGTGTTTTGGGAATGGTCTGCGTTACCATGGCTGTGATTTCATCCAGGTTTGCCCCAGCAAGTGCTGCTTTGGCAGCGCTTATAACTATAAGCCCCAGACCGATGGTTGCTGAAAGGGAATTAATTATTTCTATGTGGCAATGTGTGCCCATTTCCTCTTTGCCCAGCAAGGCAGAGTTGTATGTGGCACTGAGCTTGGAAGAGATGTGAATGGAGATGATTTCATCGGTTTCGGCAGAGAGTTTTTTGTAGGTTTCTGTAAACATCCCAGAAGATGGTGCTGAGGTTTTGGGAAGGTCAGGCTCTGTCACCAACTTGTGATAAAATTCGGCAGCCTTGATATCAACGTCATCTTGATATATTCCATTTTCAAAATGGATGTACAGGGGCACCACTGTAATTCCCAGTGCTTGTGCTACATCACTGGGAATATCGGACGTACTATCAGTTACGATTTTAACAGCCATGTGTATCCTCCTTCTTATTCTGGGCGTGCAGTCCAGAAATTTTGTGTTTTTTGTTGTAATACTTAGAGGTGGTATAATGACATAATTACATGATTAAGTAAATTGCTTGTAGAAAAGGAGGTGATTCTAATGGATGTTGTCTGGTTCAGAGATTTGATTATTTGTATCTCAGGAGCAGTGGTGGTAATAATGTCTGTTTTCATTGCTGTATTGATGTATTTGCTTTATCGTAGGGTTAAAGCCGCGCTAGACTCTATTGAAACTACTTCAAAAAATATTCAAGAAGTTGCTTCCACTGTGAGGGATCAGGTAATTAAACCTGTGACCGGGTTGACGATCTTTGTTCAGGGTGTGCTTCGAGGGGTCAATGCGATGAGCAAATTTTTTAGAAAAAAATAGGGAGGGAAATATGGCTGACAAGAGTGTATCTTCTGGATTTGCTACTGGATTTGTTATGGGAGTACTGGTTGGCCTCGCTGTTGGGTTTCTCTATGCTCCACAAGCAGGGGAGGAAACAAGACAGAGATTTAGTGAAGAAGTAAAGAGAGTTAGAGAACAGACGGGCGAAATTGTTGGGAAAGTAGAGAAATCCGCTGCCGAAGTGATGAAAAAGGTAGAAGCGAAAGCGAAAGAAGCTGAAGAGCAAGCGGAAAAATGAAACTCCAGTTGTAGTGGTTAGGTACGATAACTTATTCAAGTAATCCTCGGAGATTGGTTTATCCTGTACGCTAACCCAAGGGGTTTCAGAGAAGCGATTCAGATTGGCTATATGATACCCAAACAGGCTAGATGGTGGTTATAATGTTTGTGTATGTGAGCCGGATATTCTGTGCAATATCTCTTGGGACGATGGAGGTTTATCTTGGGCATAGATTGTAGTGTGCTCAGAAGATACTGGCGCTTCATATTTTTTGCGGCAACTGTAATTGTAGCTCTTTGTCTGCTCTACGCCTGGTGGAGTGCCTTATTTCCCTTTGTCCTGGGGTTAGGGCTCGCTTACCTTTTTCTGCCGCTTCTTTCATGGACGGAGAAGAAAGTGGCTCGTCCTGGCAAATGGAGGCAGGCTAAACGAATCTCCTTGATAATACTATTCCTTGTAATACTTTTTGGGTTGATTGGCTTTTTCTTCTATTATCTTGTCACCACGGTTATTGCTGCCCTTTCTGTTCTTTTATACAATGCACCATACTATATTTCTAAGAGCCTACTCGTGCTCCAGGGATGGCTTGAAAGTTTTCGCCACGCATTTCCCCCAGAGGTGCAGCAACAGGTAGATGAATTTATTATAGATGCAGGGGTAACGGTTGGTAATGCCATAAAAGATGCTTTTCTCAATCGGGTCTCATCTATACCGGACACTTTTGGTTCGGCTCTTAGTCTTGTTGTCCTGCCTGTTTTTCTGTTCTTCCTCTTGAAGGATTCAGAAAAGTTAAGTAAAGGTTTTTACTCGGTTCTCCCGCAATGGGCTGCTGGGCATACTAAACATATCATCGTGATTATTGGAGGAGTACTGGGACGATATGTTCGTGCCCAGTTAGTGCTCGCCGGCATTGTGACTTACCTCTGTTTTGTGGGGTTATTTGCTCTAAGGGTACAATTCGCCACGACGCTAGCTATTATTGCTGGAATAGCCGAGTTTATCCCGATATTAGGGCCATGGATTGCTGGTGCTAGCGCTGTGATAGTTACCTTAGCTACAGCGCCGGGAAAAGCTATTTGGGTAGCTATCCTCTTTTTGGTTGTACAGTTATTGGAAAATAATCTACTTGTCCCTAGAATTCAGGGTAGTTATCTGCGGATACATCCTGCTATTGCACTTGTGTTACTTGTCTTGGGAGCGTATGTTGCTGGTTTCTGGGGAATAATATTAGCTGTCCCTTTGGCAGCTACTATCGTTGAAATCTACAAATACATACAGCACAATATGAAACTGGGTGAAGTCCAGTAATTCCTGCCCATTCGCAAAACACTTGCTTGGTGGCAAGATTGTAGAACATCAACAGCCACGCAGTATTTGTTTGACTTTTCTACCTGCTTGTGTTAGGCTGCGAACTTGCTGTCTACCTACTGAAATATAAGGGTTACAGAGCTGGTTAGTTTGGGCCGAGCGTGGTTCTAATCTTGAAAGAAAGTAGATCGGCGTATAACTAGGCGGTTTTTTGATTGTCCAGAGATAGGGGAGGTTACAGAAATGCCAACAGTTAATCAACTTGTTCGCAAGGGGCGGCGAAAATTTTCCAAGCGAACTAAATCTCCTGCACTACATTTTGCTTATAATGCAGTGAAAGGTAAGACGAAACGGACTGAGGGATCACCGCAGATGCGGGGTGTTTGCATTCAGGTTAAGACTGTCACTCCCAAGAAACCGAACTCAGCATTGCGCAAAGTTGCTCGTGTTAGATTAACTAATGGGTTGGAGGTGAATGCTTACATTCCAGGTGAAGGACATAATTTGCAGGAGCACTCGGTGGCTTTGATTCATGGTGGTAGGGTCAAGGATGTTCCTGGGATCCGTTACCATATCATTCGTGGTACGTTGGATACTGAAGGGGTGGTTGACCGAAAGCAGGGCCGTAGTAAATATGGTTCTAAACAATCCAAAAGATAATGAAGGTGTTGAATGCCGAGAAGAGCTAAGAGAGTAGCAAGGAGGGTAACGCCTCCAGATGCTAAACATGGCAATGTCGTTGTAGCCAAATTTATTAATAAGGTTATGTTAAGAGGGCAAAAAGCTACGGCTGAGCGTATTATCTACACCGCGATGCAAATTGCTGGCCAGCGGCTTAATGATGATCCTGTGAAAACTTTAGAACAAGCAATTAGTGATGCTACACCGCTTCTAATGGTGAAGCCGCGTCGTGTCGGAGGTGCTACCTATCAAATTCCTGTAGAAGTGGAGAAAGAGCGTGGGCGTACTTTAGCAATGCGCTGGATTATTGTAGCAGCGAGGGCCCGCAGTGGGAAGTCTATGGCGGAGAAATTGGCTCTCGAACTGGTAGATATAATTCAGGGCCAAGGGGCGACGATCAAAAGGCGTGATAATGTTCACAGGATGGCTGAGGCTAATAGAGCCTTTGCTCATTATCGTTGGTGAGGGAGAATGGCAGTCAAAACAAAAGTTAGGATGAAGAGTAAGCTTATGTCACGGACTTTTCCTTTAGAAAATATACGAAATATAGGAATTATTGCTCACATAGATGCTGGTAAAACCACGACTACTGAGAGGGTTCTTTACCACACAGGTCGTACTTATAAAATTGGTGAGGTAGATATGGGGACTACAGTGATGGATTGGATGCAGCAGGAGCGAGAGCGTGGTATTACCATTACGTCGGCAGCTACTACTTGTTACTGGGAGGAGCATCGCATCAATATTATTGATACGCCTGGACATGTGGATTTCGCTGCTGAAGTAGAACGCAGCCTGCGGGTATTGGATGGTGGTGTTGTAGTACTTGATGCTGTGGCTGGAGTGGAAGCTCAATCGGAGGCTGTGTGGCGTCAAGCAGATAAGTATGATGTGGCCAGAATTTGCTTTATTAATAAGATGGATAGGACAGGGGCTGATTTTCATGGCACAGTATCCATGATTGAGGAACGGTTGCGAGCCAGGGTCTTGCCAGTGCAAATTCCATTAGGTGCCGAGGGCTCATTTAAGGGGATTGTTGATCTCGTGGAGAATAAGGTAGTTAATTTTGCAGATGATTCTCGACTAATGCCGATAGAAGGCGCTATACCGGAAAGTGATAAGGATGTTGTGACTAGCCATCGCCGAGCGCTTATTGAGAAATTGGCTGAAGATGATGACCAGATCATGCTTAACTATCTGGAGGGTGAGGAAACCTCTATTTCTCAGCTGAAAGCAGCTATAAGAAGATTGACCGCAGCTAACCGCGTAGTGCCTGTTCTTTGTGGTAGTGCGCTAAGGGGTAAGGGAATCAAACTGTTGCTTGATGCTATTGTGGATTATCTTCCTTCACCTTTAGATGTCCCCCCTGTTTGCGCTGTCAATTCTAGAGACGGCAAGGAAGTTTTTTGCCGAGCAGACGACGAAAATCTTCTTTCAGCTTTAGCTTTTAAGGTTGTTTCCGACCCGTTTATGGGTAGATTGACCTACCTGCGTATATATTCGGGCAACGTGAAAACTGGAGCGCAAGTTTTTAATGCTACAAAAGGGGTAAAAGAGCATTTGGGCAGGCTATATCTTATGCATGCTAATCATCGTGAGGAGATTGGGGAGGCTGAGTCGGGTAGTATTGTGGCTACTGTAGGGCTCAGGAAGACGTCGACAGGGGATACTCTTTGTAATGATGCAAACCCGATGCTTCTTGAGGCGATACATTTTTCTGATACCGTACTTTCTATGGCTATAGAACCTAAAAGTAAAATTGATCAGGAGAAGTTAGGTAGTGCCTTAGCTAAACTTGCTGAGGAAGACCCTAGCTTTAAAATTCGTAGCGACACGGAGACAGGACAGATGCTTATCTCGGGGATGGGTGAGCTGCACCTTGAAGTGTTGATAGAGCGTATATCTCACGAATTCGGGGTGAAGGTAAAAACTGGCAAACCTCAAGTAGCTTATAAAGAGGCAATCACTGTATCTGTAGAAGCGGAAGGGAAATTTGTTCGCCAGTCGGGTGGCAAAGGACAATATGGCCATGTCTGGATTAAACTTGAACCTGGGGAAAGAGGCAGTGGTTTTGAGTTTTGCGACCAAACTCGAAATGGCGTCGTGCCGAGGGAATTTATTCCGGCTGTGGAAACTGGAATTAAAGAAGCTTTGCAAAGCGGACGGCTGGCTGGTTATCCTGTGGTGGATATTAAGGCGGCCTTGTATGATGGCAGTTTCCACGATGTTGACTCTTCGGCCATAGCTTTTAAGATAGCAGGTTCAATGGCTGCTAAGAAGGCTGTGGCTAGGGCTAAACCTGTTATTCTGGAGCCAATTATGAAAGTGGAAACAGTGGCACCAGCTCAATTTTTGGGAGACATTATTGGCGATTTGAATTCGCGGAGAGCTCGTATTGAGGCAGTTGAATCTTACAAAGATTCCAGCGTTGTTCGTTGTTTTGTTCCTTTAGCAAGAACGTTTGGCTTCGTTGGTGATTTGAGGTCACTCAGTCAGGGTAGAGCAACTTATACTATGGCGTTTTATCGTTATGAAAAGGTACCTGCTGATTTAAGCGAGCAAATTATGGCTAGCACCAGGGTGAAATAAATGAGCACTCAGAAAGTCCGTGTTAAGATTAAAGGTTTCGATCACAGATTAGTTGATCAAGCGACGTTGCAAATAGTAGAAGCGGTGGAACGTACTGGAGCTACGATTGTTGGCCCGGTACCTTTGCCTACGCATATAGAAAAATTTTGTGTCATCCGCTCTCCGAACATTGATAAGGATTCGAGAGAGCAATTTGAAATTCGCACTCACAAGCGGCTTATTGATATTTTACAACCAACTTCTAAAACTATAGACGCTTTGACCCAAATTAACTTGGCTTCTGGAGTGGAAATAGATATCAGGTTATAACGAATCTATGTTGACAGCTATTATTGGTAAGAAGATAGGTATGACCAGGATTACCCTGGAAAATGGGGGAATGGTGGGGGTAACTGCTATTGAGGCAGGCCCTTGTTTCGTTACCCAGGTAAAAGATCTGGACAAAGATGGTTACAGTGCTGTCCAGCTGGGCTTTGGGCGAGCTAAGCGTCTCAATGCTGCACAGAAAGGACACCTTAAGAATATAGCTGAGGTTAGGCATCTACACGAATGCAGAGATGTAGATGTAAGTTCAGTTAAGCGTGGTGACAAGGTGGATGTGGGTTTTTTAAATTCAGGTGATTTTGTGAGTGTAAGTGGCTTATCCAAGGGCAGAGGTTTTGCAGGGGTGGTGAAACGCTATCATTTTGCTGGTGGGCCAAAAACTCACGGGCAAAGCGATCGTCACCGCGCTCCTGGCTCAATTGGTGCCACTACATCTCCGGGCCGGGTGTTGAAGGGGAAGCGTATGGCAGGGCGCATGGGAGGCAAGAAAACCACTGTGCGTAACATCAGGGTAGTTAAAGTTGATGCGGATCGTGGGTTGTTGCTGGTTGAAGGGTCTGCGCCAGGGGCCAAAAATGGGTTACTAATTATTAAAAAGGTGAGAGAGTAGAGAGTGCAAGTCCCTGTTTATAATTCAGCAGGTGAAGTTGTTGACCAAGTAGAGCTTAGTGAGGAAGTCTTTGGGGTTCCTTTTAATGAGGCTGTGGTCTATCAGGCAATGGTGGCGCAGATGGCTAACAGGCGTCAAGGAACTGCATCTACTAAATCAAGAGGTGAGATTAGAGGTAGTACGAAGAAGCTTTATGCTCAGAAGCATACTGGAAGGGCAAGGCGGGGCGATATTAAATCACCCCTTCTCAGGGGAGGTGGGGTAGCTTTTGGGCCCAAGCCACGTTTATATCGTCAGTCTATGCCCAAGGGGATGAGGCGTTTAGCTTTAAAATGTGCCCTTTCCTCTAAAATTAGAGAGGAAAACCTGAAGGCGATAGAAGGATTTACCTTTGAGAAACCGAGAACGAAGGACATGGTTGACATTCTAGCGGCGATTGGTGTTTATTCTACTGCCTTGATCGTTAGCGAACATTCCAATCCTAGTATGATTAAGTCAGCTCGCAATTTAGCCAATGCTAAAACTCTACCTTCGTCTCTGATTAACGTGCTGGATTTACTTTCTTACAAAGTGTTAGTCATCTCTGTCCCAGCCTTATATAATATAGAAAGAATTTGGGGGTCAAGGAGTAATTAAAAGTGCATCTTTATGAAGTGTTGAGACGTCCTTTAATTACAGAAAAAACTACTTTGCTTAAGGAAGAGGACAAGTATGTTTTTAAGGTAGCTAAGGGAGCTACAAAACATCAGATTAAAGAGGCGGTGGAGAAGGCTTTTAAGGTGAAGGTGACCAAGGTTAATGTAATAATTGTTCATGGGAAGACGAAGCGAATGGGCAGGCGAGAGGTGACAGGTCCATCTTGGAAGAAAGCCATAGTTGGATTGGAGCCGGGACATAAGATCACCCTTTTTGAAGGTGTTTAAATTATTATTATAGAGGTGGAATTTTGGGTTCAGTAGTTAAATGGAGAAAGAAGATGATGTCAAAGCATCGTCATAAGAAACTCCTCAAGAAAACACGTTGGCAAAGGAAGCATCAATAAAAATGACATTAAGGACTTATAAACCAACCTCTCCAGGCAGGAGAGGTAAAGTTGCGATGGATTTCGGAGAGCTAAGCAAAGTGGCTCCCGAGAAATCATTGCTTGTTCGCCTGAAAAGGAAAGCGGGGCGCAATAATCGTGGTGTAATAACAGTACGCCATCAAGGTGGAGGAAGCAAACGTAAACTTCGCATTATCGATTTTAGCAGAGATAAGATTGGTATACCTGGCAGAGTAGCTACTATTGAGTATGATCCTAATAGGTCAGCTCGAATTGCCTTAATTTACTACGTGGATGGTGAAAAGCGTTATATTCTTGCTCCTTTGGGTCTTGCGGTGGATGATGTTATAATAGCTGGCGACGAAGTTGAGATAAAACCTGGGAATGCCTTACCGCTAGGCTCAATTCCTCCGGGGACGCTGGTTCACAACATCGAGTTTGTTCCTGGCAAGCGGGGGCAGCTTGTTCGCAGCGCTGGTGCAGCTGCCCAGGTTATGAGTAGAGAAAGTGGATATGTAGTGCTTCGTTTGCCTTCAGGCGAGTTGCGTAAATTTCACCAGCGATGTCGTGCTACTATCGGACAGATAGGGAATGTTAATCACGAAGATATGAGGCTTGGCAAAGCTGGGTGTAAAAGATGGTTGGGTATACGCCCTACGGTTCGGGGGTCTGCTATGACCCCTCGAGATCATCCTCATGGGGGTGGTGAAGGTAGGTCACCGATAGGGTTAAAACACCCTAAAACGCCGTGGGCAAAGCCAGCATTGGGGTACAAAACGCGGCGTCGCAAGGTATCAGATAAAATGATTGTCAGGCGGAGGAAATAGAATGTCTCGATCACGCAAGAAAGGCCCTTATTGTGATGCCAAGTTGCTCAAGAAGATAGAGGCGCTCAATAGTTCGGGAGAGAAAACAGTGATAAAGACTTGGTCTCGTGCCTCTACCATTTTGCCGCAGATGATAGGGCACACCATTGCTGTGCATAATGGCAGGAAACATATGCCCGTTTTCATTACTGAGAATATGGTAGGATACAAACTGGCTGAGTTTGCGCCCACTCGAACATTTAGAGGGCATGTTACTAAGGCTAAAGTTACTATGCAGGCGGGGAGATAAATTACGGTGAGAATAAAAGCTGTAGCTAAAGATGTTGGTGTTTCACCTAGGAAAGTCCGTCTGGTGATAGATAGGGTTAGAGGTAAAAAAGTTGATGAGGCTTTAATCATGCTGAACTTTTTGACTACCCCATCAGCTAAAGCTGTAGCCAAAGTGATTAAGTCGGCATCTGCTAATGCAGAGAACAACCTCCAAATGTCACCTGCTGCCCTCAGGATTGCTGCCATTTTTGCTGGTGAGGCGCGGACCTTAAAGAGATTTCGTCCTAAATCCAGAGGAAGAATAAGCCCTATCTTGAAGCGAGCCAGCCACATCACAGTTTTAGTGGAGGAGGAATAGTTTGGGGCAAAAAGTTCACCCTTATGGTTTCAGGCTAGGTATCACGTGTGATTGGCATGCTAGGTGGTATGCAGGGAAACATTACGCGCAGTTTTTACAGGACGACCTGAAGTTACGCAGGATTGTTAAACAGGAGTGTAAAGGTGGGGATATTGCTCGGCTGGAAATTGAACGGCCGGGTGGTGAGCTATGCTTAACTCTTTACTCTGGCCGTCCTGGCGTTTTGATTGGTAAGAGAGGACAGAATGTGGAAGCACTGAGAGCGAAATTGGAAAAAGTCAGTGGTGAGAGAGTTAGATTGACTATCAGAGAGATTGAGCGACCTGAACTTGAGGCTTACCTGGTGGCTCGAAGTGTAGCTGAGCGAATCGAAGGTAGGATACCTTTTCGTCGCGCTATGAAACAGGCTGCCTTTAGAACTATGCAATCGGGCGCTAAAGGGGTAAAGATAAGATGTGCAGGAAGACTTGGCGGACGTGAAATCGCTAGGTCTGAGACGTCCCATCAAGGGCAAATGCCATTGCACAAATTACGTGCTGATATCAGTTATGGTTTTGTCGAAGCCCGCACCCTAATGGGGTGCATTGGAGTCAAAGTCTGGATTTATAGAGGTGATTTTGCTCCTAATAAAGTGAGGGAGAAAAGCGTTGCAACCGAAGCGAGTGAAGTATCGTAAAGTCCATAGAGGGCGCATGAAGGGGGCAGCGCACAGGGGGGCCACTATTGCATTTGGTGATTTTGGCTTAAGAGCTGACGAATCGGCATGGATAACCGAAAAGCAAATTGAGGCAGTACGGCGAGTCCTGGTACGATATTTAATGCATAGAGGCCAGATGTGGATACGCATTTTCCCCGATAAAGTTGTAACTAAAAAACCAGCGGAAACGAGGATGGGTAGTGGCAAAGGTGCTCCTGATCATTGGGTGGCTGTGGTTAAACGGGGTAGAATTATGTTTGAGTTAGGCGATGTAACTAAGGATATGGCTCGGGAGGCAGTGCGCCTTGCTTGTTACAAACTTCCTATTGCCGCTAGTTTTGTAATGAAGGAGAATGAGTGGTGAAAACTGATCAAATTCGCACTTTCAGCGATGAGGAATTGTTAAAAAAACTGGAAGATTCTCGTGAGGAGTTTCTTAATCTTCGTTTTCGCCTGGCAACTCGACAGTTGGCTAACCACCGTGAGATTCCCAGAGTTAAGAAAGACATTGCTAGAATGAAGACTATTTTGAGAGAAAGAGAGCTTGGTGCAGAATGAGCTATGTAGGAAAGAGGAAAGTCAGAACGGGACAGGTAGTGAGCGATAAGATGGACAAAACTGCGGTGGTAGTGGTAGAAACTGTAAGGCGCCATCGGCTTTATAAGAAGGCTGTCAAGCGCAGCAAGAGATATAAGGTTAATGATGAAGGCAATGTCTGTAAAGTTGGAGACAAAGTAAAAATTGTGGAGACGCGCCCCTTATCCAGGGAAAAAAGATGGCAAGTGGTAGAGATAATATCCAAGGGGGAATTATTTGAGATAGAATCAGTGGGGGGCGGAAAAAAATGATTCAGTCCTATACTATGCTTAAGGTAGCTGACAATACTGGAGCCAAGGAAATTATGTGTATTAATGTGCCCGGGGGAACCAGAAGGAGGTATGCATCTGTTGGTGATATTATTGTGGCTACAGTAAAGCGAGCTGTACCACGTGGGATGGTGAAGAAAGGGGAGGTTGTGCGGGCTGTAGTCGTACGTGTAGCTAAACCTTATTGCCGCGTTGATGGTTCCTACATCAGGTTTGATGAAAATGCTGCGGTCATTCTGAGTGAAAAAAATAATCCTCAAGGCAGCCGTATTTTGGGACCTGTTGCACGGGAACTCAGGGATAAGGATTTTGCCAAGGTGATATCTTTGGCCCCAGAGGTTCTTTGATAATGAGGATTAGGAAAGAGGATACAGTTATCTGCATCACTGGCAGGAATAAAGGGAAAAAAGGGAAAGTACGCCATGTTTTCACAAAGGGTGACAGAATAGTAGTGGAAGGAGTTAACATGATTAAGCGTCATTCGCGAACTCGTGGTAAAGCTCGGCAAAGCGGCATAATTGAGCTTGAAGCTCCGCTGCATGTATCTGATGTGAAGTTAGTATGTGATAAATGTGGTAAACCTACTCGTGTAGGTTTTCGCTTTCTTGATGATGCTCGGAAAGTTCGAGTTTGCCATTCCTGTGGTGAGGTGATTGACTAGATATGGCAGCTACGTTGAAAGAGAGATATTTAACAGAAATAGTTCCTCAGCTCAAGACTACCCTTGGCTATGGTAATGTAATGCAGCTACCCAGGCTGGAGAAAATTGTGCTTAGTATTGGCTTGGGCGAAGCAACGCAAAACCCTAAAGTTATTGAAGCGGCGGAGAAAGATTTAACCATGATCTCTGGGCAACATCCTGTGATCACGCGTGCTAAAAAATCTGTTGCTTCCTTTAAGGTAAGGGCTGGCATGCCTATCGGGATGATGGTGACGTTACGAGGCAGGCGAATGTACGATTTTTTCTCTAAATTAGTTGATGTTATCCTGCCGCGTTTCCGTGATTTTCGTGGGATCACAGCGGACTCTTTTGATGGTCAGGGTAACTACAATCTAGGCATAAGAGAGCAGATAGTTTTCCCCGAGATAGATTATGCTAAGGTGGATAAAATTCGTGGCCTTCAAGTGACAGTAGTTACTACAGCTAAGAATGATGATGAATCCAGAAGTTTGCTTGAGCTCATGGGTATGCCTTTTAGGAAGGGTTAAAATGGCTAAAACGTGTAAAATTGTAAAATCAAAGAGAGCGCCGAAATACAAAGTACAGCAGCGCAACCGCTGTCAATTGTGTGGCAGGCCACGTGCTTATATGCGCAAGTTTGGTTTATGTCGTATTTGTTTCCGGGAACTTGCTGTGACTGGCGAAATTCCTGGAGTAAGGAAATCAAGTTGGTAAGGAGTTTCTATGGCAGTTACTGATTCAATCGCTGATATGTTGACTCGAATTCGCAATGCTATTATGGTGCGCCATAGTGATGTGCTGGTGCCTGCCTCCCGAACAAAACTTTCTATTGCCGAAATCCTTAAGGAAGAGAGCTTTATTAATGGCTATGAGATTATTAAAGATAAACCACAGCCAATGATAAAAATTCAGCTTAGATATGTAGATAACCAGCCGGCTGTATCGGGTTTAGAGCGGGTGAGCAAGCCTGGCTTGAGGATTTATGTGGGGAGGCGTGAGATTCCACGTGTGTACGGAGGTTTGGGCATTGCTATTTTGTCAACACCGAAAGGCATTATGACTGGCCAGGGGGCGTGGCGACGCCATCTTGGTGGTGAAGTCCTGTGCTACGTATGGTAAGTTGAACTAGGAGGAATGGATGTCTAGAGTTGGCTCACTTCCTATCCTTATACCTCAAGGTGTTGAGGTAAAGATAGAGGATAACAACGAGGTAACAGTAAAAGGGGGAAAAGGGGAATTACATCGTTGTTTTTCCACAGCTATTTCGATCGCTTGGAAGGATGGAGAATTGCTTGTGACACGGGCTAGCGATAACAGAATTGATCGTGCCCTGCACGGACTTACTCGCAGCCTTTTGGCTAATATGGTTGAAGGGGTGAGCAAGGGGTTTGAGCAGGTTTTGGAAATAAGCGGCATAGGTTACAGAGCACAGAGCACTGGTGATAAGTTAGAACTTCAGGTGGGATATAGTCATCCTGTGAAATTTTCCCCTCCACTGAATGTTAATGTAACTGTTGAAGGGACGAACCGCGTTTGTATTAATGGCATTGATAGAGAAGCTGTCGGTGAAGTAACAGCTAGAATTCGAGCTATACGCCCTGTTGACCATTATAAGGGAAAGGGAATCAAATTGGCTGGGGAGAAAGTGCATCTTAAACCTGGCAAAGCTGGTAGGGCGTCTGGAGAGTGATGTAATATGGCTAATGCAAATGCAAGATTGATTCGGGAGATACGGCATAAGAGGGTAAGGAAAAAGATAGCTGGCACCGCCTTGCGCCCTCGATTATGTGTCTTTCGAAGTTTGAACCATTTCTATGCCCAAATTATAGATGATTCTACGGGCCGAACCTTGGTTTCAGCGGGCACTCTCGATGCTGAGGTAAAAGGTGAGACTAAGCAGATGTCGAAAACTAAGAAGGCTGAACTTGTGGGCTCATTACTTGCGCGAAGGGCGTTAGACAAAAAAGTTAGCAGTGTGGTTTTTGATCGTGGTGGTTATAAATATCATGGCAGAATTAAGGTTTTCGCTGAAGCTACTAGGCAAGCTGGGCTTTTGTTTTGAGGTGGTGTAATTTATAACCTTGTTGAGTTAACAAAATATAAGAGGTCTATTTATGAAAGCAGTTACTAAGGTGGTTGGTAAAAGAGCTAGAATTGAAGTTCCAGAACTGGAGCTAGAGGAGAAGTTAATAAAACTTAGCCGCGTAACTAAAGTAGTTAAGGGCGGCAAGAGGCTTCGCTTCAGGGCTTTAATGGTGGTTGGCGATGGTAAAAAACATGTGGGGGTTGGCATAGCTAAAGCTGCTGGTGTTCCGGATGCAATTCATAAGGCAAGTGCTGTAGGGCGGAAAAAATTAATTGAAGTACCTATCGCCGATACTACTATTCCCCATGAAATTTTAGCCAAGTTTGGAGCATCTAAGGTTTTACTCAAACCGGCGGCGTCAGGTACTGGTATAGTTGCTAGCAATGCTATTCGAGCAGTGCTTGAATTGGCAGGCATAAAAGATATTATCAGTAAATCCCTGGGTAGCCGCAATCAGGTTAATGTAATTAAGGCGACCATGCTTGCCTTGTCAAACTTAAGGAAAACCGGGGAGATTGAGACTGAGGGTGAGAGTAACCTTGAAATTCAAGAAGAGGATGTGAATGCAACAGAATGAATTAAAACCTCCTTTGGGCGCTAAGCATAAGAGAAAGCGAGTGGGCAGAGGCGATGGCAGTGGCCATGGCACTTATTCAGGGCGCGGTTGTAAAGGGCAGAAATCTCGCTCTGGAGGCGGTGTACGTATTGGGTTCGAAGGTGGGCAATTACCTCTTATAAGGCGTTTACCACGGAAAAGGGGCTTCAACAACATTTTTAAGACTGAATATAATATCGTTAACGTGGGTGAGCTCGATAGTTTCCCTTCGGGGAGTGAGGTAAACACGGAAGAGCTACTGAAAACGGGATCGATTAAGTCTCTCGATCGCCCCACTAAAATTCTTGGCGATGGTGATGTTCACCACTCGTTAGTAGTAAAGGCTAACAAATTCTCTGCAGCGGCAGAGAGAAAAATTGTTGCCGCTGGGGGGAAGGTAGAGAGGGTATAAGTGCAGCGTAGAGAAACTCAACCCCGCCTTATCCAGGCAATGAAAGATGTGTTTAACCTGCCGGATTTAAGGCAAAAAATTCTTTTTACCCTGGGCATGCTAGTGGTTTTTCGTTTTATAACCCATATTCCCTTGCCTGGAATAAACGTTGATGCGTTACAGCAATTATTTGAGCAGAATCAAATTTTAGGCATGCTTGATCTCTTTAGCGGCGGTGCCATGAAAAGATTTAGCGTGGCTGCCTTAGGTGTATATCCTTATATAACTGCCTCGATAATTATGCAATTGTTGGTTCCGGTCATTCCTGCCCTTCAGAACATTGCCCGAGAAGGGGAATCTGGCCAGCGTAGAATCAATCGCATAACTCATTTACTAACCGTGCCTTTAGCAGCCGTGTCAGGATATGGGCAGATTGCTTTGTTGCGAAGCCAAATGGCTATTGGACAAGTTGAGCCGCTGACTGTAGCTGTTATAGTGACATCGTTGACTGCAGGCACGGTATTCCTTGTTTGGCTGGGCGAGTTAATTACTGAACGTGGCATTGGCAATGGAATATCGATGATCATTTTTGCTGGTATCATAGCTAGTTTGCCAGATATGATCGGGCGTGCTTTTCTGACTAAGGGAGATCCTGTAGGATTGATTGTTTTCATTATTGTTGCTATGGCTACCCTGGTGCTCATTGTCGTATTTGTCGAAGCTCACCGCCGCATTCCTGTGCAATATGCGCGTGGCACCATTCGCGGTGGCCGTATGTATCGACAATCAGGCTCAACTTACATTCCATTGCGTGTAAACACAGCAGGAATGATTCCTCTTATTTTTGCTATAGCCCTAATGACGTTTCCAGGAACAATAGCGAGCTACTTTGCCAGCCCGGTAGGCCATGATCCTAACTTGGCTAGCAATATTATGCGAATTTTCAATCCCCAGGTAGCTCTCCCTCTGGGCTTGATTTATCGAAGTTTATATTTTACCCTGGTAATCGGCTTTGCATTCTTTTACACCATGGTCATATTTGAACAAATGAATCTGCCGCAGAGTTTGAAACAGCAGGGTGGTTTCATACCTGGAATTCGTCCGGGGAAGACTACCGCTGATTATTTGAATAGAACCATCAAGCACCTCACCTTTGGAGGCGCTCTATTTCTGGCGGTGGTGGCGCTTATACCTTTTGTTGTCAGAGATATTACAGGTATTACCACGTTAACAATTCAAAGCACTGCTATGTTGATAGCTGTTGGTGTTGCTTTGGATACTATGAAGCAACTGGAATCTCAGCTAACAATGCGTCGCTATGAGGGTTTCCTGAAATAAACGGAAATAAAATGTACATCATCGTATTGGGAGCTCCAGGGGCTGGCAAGGGAACTCAAGCGGATATCCTTTGTCGGAAATTGAATTCACCTCATGTAGCCTCTGGAGATTTATTTCGGCAGGCATTGGAGAAAAAGACTGAACTGGGACTCCTGGCTAAATCTTACATGGAAAGAGGTGAATTGGGTCCCAGCGAAATAGCGATTGATATGATTCTGGAGAGAATTGACCTGGCAGATTGTGCCTCAGGATGTGTTTTTGACGGGTTTCCACGGACTTTAGAACAAGCCGAGGCTTTAGATAAAGCTCTCACGGAACAAGGGAAAAGCATAGATAAATCAGTGTATATACGTGTACCGCAGAAAGAACTTATAAAGCGCCTTAGCGGGCGCTGGATTTGCCGAAATTGCCAGGCGCCTTATCATTTGGTAGCTGCTCCACCCAGAGTAGCGGGGAAATGTGATAAGTGTGGTGGCGAATTATATCAGCGTACCGATGATAAAGAGGAAACGGTGAGAGGGCGGCTGAAAATTTTCTTTGAGCAAACTTTGCCTATTGTTGATTATTATAAGAAGCAGGGAAAGCTGATTGAAATCAACGGCAATCTTGGGATACAAAACGTAGCTGAGGAAATAATCTCTGCGCTTAAACCTTTCATGACAGCAGCTGTAAAAGTCTCTGATTAAGATGATAATTGTAAAATCTCCTGGGAAAATAGCAATTATGGAACAATGGGGCAAGGTTTTGTCATCCATATTGGGTAAATTAAGGGAGGCAGTAGGACCTGAGGCTTGGGTTCAAGGCTTGTGAGATAGATTCAATACATTTTGAATATAGTGTTGCTCTTACCGATAGCAATACTGGAATATTCACTTAAGAGAAAGTATGGCTAAGAAAGAGAAAATAGAAGTCGAGGGCAAAGTCAATGTATGTTTACCTAACACTGTGTTTCGTGTGGAATTAGCTAACGGACATACAGTATTGGCACATATTTCAGGGAAGATGAGGAAACATTACATTAAGATTTTGCCAGGGGATAGAGTTTTAGTGGAGCTTTCTCCTTATGATTTGAGCCGTGGCAGGATTACCTATCGGCTTAAATAGTGTTACCTTTGACAAGGTGACCAGGAAAGTTTATCATAATAGGGTTTTACTTCAGGTGATTAGGAATGAAAGTAAGTGCTTCGGTTAAACGTCGGTGTAATAAGTGTAAGATTGTTAGAAGGGAAGGCGTTGTCAGGGTTATCTGTGAGAACCCAAGACATAAACAGAGGCAAGGTTAACTCTTCCAATGAAAGCGCAGGATATCTTTTTGGAAATCGTGGAGATTGAGTAGTGGCACGTATAGCTAGTGTAGATCTTCCTCAGGGCAAGCCGATTAAAGTAGCATTGCAATATATCTACGGTGTTGGCGCGTCGTTGAGCCAAAGAGCACTAAGTGCTACTGGTATTGATCCTGAGATTAGGGTTAAAGATCTTACAGAGGAGCAGGTTGGCCAATTACGCAGTATTATTGACAAGGAGTATAAGGTAGAAGGTGACCTGAGACGGGAAGTCCAGTTTAATATAAAGCGGCTTATTGATATTGGTTGCACGCGAGGGACGAGACATCGTATGGGACTGCCGGTTCATGGACAGAGAACGCGCACTAATGCACGTAGTAAAAAGGGAGCAAGGAAAACAGTAGCTGGCAGAGGCCAAAGGCGTGGTGCAACTAAGAAATAGGGAGGTTGTATTTAAGGGATGCCAAAAAGGAAAGGGACTAAAAAAGGAAAGAGAACCCGCAGGAAGGTTAGCGAAGGTAGGGTTTATATACAAGCTACTTTTAATAATACTATTGTTACTATTGCCGACATGGAAGGTAATGTTATATCCTGGGGAAGTTCAGGAAATGCTGGATTTAAGGGTTCCAGGAAAGGCACTCCATACGCTGCGCAATTAGCTGCTCGAGAGACAGCGCGGCAGGCAGTAAATGATGGTTTACGCCAGGTCGAAGTTTATGTTAAAGGCCCTGGTAGTGGGCGTGAAGCGGCTATCCGTGCGTTACAGGCTAGTGGCCTTACCGTGACCGCTATCAGAGATGTAACTCCTATCCCTCATAATGGTTGCCGCGCCCGAGGGAGGAGAAGAGTATAATATGGCGAGATATACTGGTCCTGCTTGTCGCTTATGCCGCTATCTTAGCGAGAAATTGATGCTTAAAGGCGAGAAGTGTGCTACGCCCAAATGTCCTCTAGAGAGGAGAAATTCTCGCCCGGGACGCCCTGGAGGACGCCTGGGGGCGCGTGCGGCACGGCGGAGACGTAAGATTTCACTTCATGGCCTTCAATTACAGGAGAAGCAAAAAGTTCGTTTTAGTTATGGTGTGCTGGAACGGCAATTTCGCCGCTTTTTCAATGAGGCGACGAAGCTCCCTGGAGTTAGTGGAGATAACTTATTAATGCTGCTTGAGAGACGATTGGATAATGTGGTTTACTGTTTGGGTTTTGCTGACTCACGTGCTCAGGCCAGACAAATAGTAAACCATGGCCATATTTTAGTGAACGGGAAACGAGTAAATATACCTTCCTACCTGGTAAAACTGGGAGATGTTGTTGAGTGGCGGGAAGGTAGCAAGAAAACCGAATACTATCGCAGCTTAGTGGAGAAGATTAAGGGAAGATCTACCCCCGGTTGGCTAAACTTAGATGGAGAGAAGATGACAGGTAGAATTTTAGCTTTGCCTGGCAAAGATGATATAGCCCCCATATTTAAGGGGAAGAGCATAGTTGAGTATTATTCGAGGTAAAGCACAGGAGATTTTCATTGGCGGATTTATCTATACCAAATGTAAAGTGTGTTGAAAGTGCTGGTAATTACGGGCGCTTTGTCGCTGAACCTTTAGAGGGGGGATTGGGTGTTATCTTGGGCAATTCTATGCGCCGTCTGCTCCTTGGTTTTTTGCCTGGTGCTGCTGTAACATGGCTTGAAATCGAGGGAATCCAGCATGAATTTTCTACTATTCCTTATGTTAAAGAGGATGTCATTGAGTTCCTATTGAATGTTAAGGAGCTAAGGCTTCGGCCGCTTTCTCATCAGCCAGGAAAATTAGTCTTGGAGGTAGAAGGGGAAGGCGAAGTTTCTGCTGCTGACATTAAACCAACGGTAGATTTCCAAATCGCCAATCCTGAGCTTCATTTAGCCACCATGGATTCTGCAGAGGCCAAGCTTTATGTTGGGTTCAATGTGGAATTAGGAAAGGGCTATGAGCCTGCTAAGCCGGCTGATGGCTTGCCCGTGGGAGCATTGCCAGTAGATGCTATTTTTTCTCCGACACGTAAGGTAAATTTCTCCGTAGAGTTTATCAGGCCTGGTGAAGAAAGAAGCCCTGAGAGATTAATAATAGAACTGTGGACTGATGGGACCATTGAGCCATGGGAAGCGGTCAGACAAAGTGCTAGTATTGCAATTAACCAACTCGCTTCTTTTAAGGAGCTTGAGATTCTGGTGTCAGGACAAGCAGGTCCATCTGAAGACGTGTTAGTGTCTCCTGAACAATACAATGCTTCTATGGAAGAGTTGGGTTTATCCACTCGGGCTCGCAATAGTTTGAGAAGAGGTGGCATTTTGAATTTAGGGCAACTTATAGAGAAAGGCCGAGAAGGGTTGCCGCCATTAGTTGGTTTTGGGAAGAAATCTCAAGAAGAGCTAGAGGAATTAATGACGAAGTTAGGTTTCCCTATTATTTTTGATGAGGGGAAGGCAAAAAAGAAATGAGACATCGGATAGCTGGACGGAAATTGGGCAGGCCGAGTTATCACCGCTGGTCCTTATATCGGAACCAGGTGACTGCTCTTTTGGCTAATGCGAGGATTGTTACTACTGAGGCGAAGGCAAAAGAAATTAAAAGCTTAATTGATAAGATGATTACACTGGGGAAGGATGGCAGCCTTGCCTCGAGGCGGCGAGCTCTGGCTTTTATTACTGATGAGGAAGTTGTTAGAAAGCTCTTTGACGAAATTGCTCCGGGGTATTCTGATAGGGCAGGGGGCTATACACGGTTGGTGAAATTAGGGCATCGTCGTGGTGATAATGCTCCTATAGCTCAAATTGAGTTAATTAAGTAGTGAAACCTGCTCAAGTTGTTTTAGTTGTAGAATATGATGGCACCCGATATCATGGTTTTCAGTGGCAGGTTGATTTACCTACTGTCCAGGGTGAACTGGAACAGGCTATAGAGAGGCTTTGTGAACAAAAAGGTAGAGTCGGGGCAGCTAGCAGGACTGACACTGGCGTGCATGCTAAGTGTCAGGTGGTAAGCTTTTGGACAAAGTCTAAATTTAGTACGATGACGTTTATTAGAGCATTGAATTACTATTTGCCCCGCGATATTGTGGTCAAAGAGGCCTACAGGGTAAATGATAATTTTAATGTCAGGCGTGATGCCGTAAGTCGGGAATACTGCTATTATATTTTGAATAGTAAAGTGAGGTCGCCGTTCAGTAAAATGTTTGCTCAATTTATGCCCCAGATGCTGAATATTGAAGCGATGAATAAGGCATGCCAATTGATGCAGGGAGAACATGATTTTATCTCTTTTGCCACTTCTTTGGAAAATGTAAGAAGTACTGTGCGCAATGTTTATCAGGCAGGAATTGACAAAAGAGGGGATTTTGCTACTTTTCGTGTGGCAGCTAGCTCTTTTTTGCCTCACCAAGTACGCAATACGGTGGGGCTCCTGACTCGCTTAGGTATGGGTAAAATAGAGATTGGCGATTTTTATGATATTATGGAGGCAAAGAGGTTGGGTTTAGCTACTCCCATGGCTTCTGCTCGTGGTTTGTGGCTTACTAAGGTCAATTACCCTAGGCCTCTTAGAGAATACAGTGAAAACTTATAGCCCTAAAGCCAAAGAAATTAAACGGGAGTGGCATGTAATTGATGCTTCGGAGAAAACTCTGGGGCGCCTGGCATCTCAGGTAGCCAGATTGCTTATGGGTAAACATAAGCCAATTTATTCCACTAACCTTGATACTGGTGACTATGTTGTGATAATTAACGCAGCTAAGATAAAGGTGTCGGGAAAGAAAGCTGAACAGAAAATGTACTATAGGCATAGCGGATATCCCGGGGGATTGAAAAGCTTAACCCTGGGGGAATTACGCAGTAAGCATCCTACCCGTGTCGTTGAATATGCCGTTAAGGGCATGGTGCCCCATAATCGCTTAGGCAGAGCTATGCTCAAGAAGCTTAAGATTTATGCTGGCGGTGAACATCCTCATCATGCCCAAATTAGAGAAAGGGAGAATGATAATCCATGAGCGAGGAAAAGTATATTTGGGCGACAGGTAAACGGAAGTGTGCTATAGCACAGGTTAGACTTTTCACCGGGGATGGGGGAATAACGATTAATGGCAGGCCATATGATGAAGCTTTTACTCGTTTTGGATATCGCCGTATGATCGAAATGCCTTTTGAGGCCACTGACACTGTGGGCAAGTTTAGAGTTACGGTAAAAGTGACGGGTGGAGGGCTGAGTGGCCAGGCTGAAGCGGTCCGGCATGGCATTGCTAGAGCCCTGGTTAAGGAAAATGAGTTGTTCAGATCTGTGTTACGCAAAGAGGGTTGGCTTACCCGAGATGCGAGGATTAAAGAGCGAAAGAAGTATGGCCTTAAGCGAGCTCGTAAGGCACAGCAGTTTACTAAACGCTAAATTCAGATTCTTATCTGCATAAGAGAATAAGACACTGAAGAGCCAATTTCATTTCCGTAAAGAGCATGTAGCTTTCCTGGTAATAGATTTTCAGGAAAAGTTGGTGGGGGCGATGGAGGAGGATGTTCGCAGGAAAGTTGCTGAGAACATTGGGCTTTTGATTGATGTAGCTCAGCTCATGCATATCCCGATTGTAGTAACGGAGCAGTATCCTCGTGGGCTTGGCCAAACAAGTAGTGAATTAATACAGAGATTAGGTGATTTGTATCAACCTGTTGAAAAACTCAGTTTTAGTTGCTATGCTCACCCTTCATTCCAGGAAAAAATCAGGAACCTTGGGGTTAGGCATCTCATTTTGAGCGGTGTGGAAGCACATGTGTGTGTCTTACAAACAGCTTTGGATTTACTAGCCGATGGTTACGAAGTTAGCCTGGTAAGGGATGCTGTTTGTTCGCGTCAGAAATCCGATTGGGAGGTTGGAGTGAGGATGGTTGAACAAGCGGGAGGTATGATAACCAGCGCTGAAACCATAATTTTCCAACTGCTTGAACGGGCAGGGACTGCTGAATTTAGACTTATCTCTCCTTTGTTGAGGAGGGGATGAGAGTTCATTTTACCCTGATTCGAATCAAAATATCTCCGGGTTGTCTATCGGTCGCTTGACGGGCGTTAGTTAACCTGACCACACTGCCTGTTTTTACTCCTGAAGGAATTTTTATATGTAATTGTTTCCCTTTTCGCTTCAATAGTTTTACTGTTCCGTGCAGAGCCTCTTGTGGAGTAACTGAAAGTTCGTAGTGAGCATGTCGTTGTCTGTTGCCTCTTTGAGTTTGCCCGAGTATTTCGTCCAGGTTAAATTTTTTCCCTGGCCAGGATTCAAATTTTATTCCTCCTGGTGCAGTGGAATTCCCAAAGGAGAACGAAGGTCTTTTGCCTCTTGAGAAGCTGCCAAATATACTGTCTAAGAAATCAAATCCAAGGCCAGCTCCACCAAAATCCCTTATCGTATCCTCGAAAGTCGCTCTGGTGAAGGGGCTTCCAAAAATATCGCCAACATTGCCCGCTGTGCCGTACTGGTCATATCGTTTTCTTTTTTGGGGGTCACCGAGTGTCGCATAGGCTTCGTTTATTTCCTTAAATTTGTCATTAGCCCATTTTTCTTTACCAGGGTTACGGTCGGGGTGATATTGCATAGCCAGTTTTCTGTAGGCTTTTTTGATTTCATCATCCGAGGCGTTCCTTGGCGTGCCCAGAATCCGGTAGTAGTCTTTAGCCATTTCTATATTTTAACTGATTGCTCTTGATTCTGCCTGATTTACTCATTCAGTTAAGCTCAAATTATCAGGCGTGTAATAGAGGGAGTAACTTATGCTGCCTTTGTTGTATTTGTTCGTTTGCGTTTGGTGCGGCGCCTGCCTGACCACAAGCCGTTGAAAAAATTTCGGTTTAGCAGGTGTTGATAGTCCGCTATATCCAGGAGGTCTTTAGAAGTGTTTCTTTCAAAATAGGCTATCTCCACGTATTTGCCAAAATCTTTTACGGTTTGGATAGCATAAGCAAAGTCAGAATCTCCGCTTACCAGCACTGCTACATCGTAGAGATTATCCCATGCAAAACGCAGCATATCTGTGGCTAACATTATGTCTATGCCCCTTTCAACAGGCCCACCTTGTGCCATTTTGGTGGTGCCCAGTCGAACCTCCAGGTATGGCGTCCTGCGAAGGACATCAAGGAAGTCCTGTTGTTCATGGGAAGTGTCGGGCCATTGGGTTGAGTCTTGTAGGATGTTGTAATAATATGTTCGGAATAGTTGTCTTGACCCGACAATCTTGGCGGTAAACTCTGCATAGTTAAGGTTATGGCGCTTAAAATTGGCTTGTAGAGAATGATATAAATTGCTCCCGTCTATGAAAATGGCAACCCTATCCCCTCCGATTTTCCCCCCAGAATGAGCTAGTGAATTTGATATCATATGTGCACCTCTAAAACCCATTATACACCAATGTGTCTCTGACTTTCATTTCAATAATAGCCTGGAGGGATTTCTGAGCGTTGTGAAGAGTTGACATAGTTAGCAGCTCAGAGAATCGCTCTCAGGGAGGGCTTTGCCTGCCGAGCCTGTTGCATTGAGTTTAGTGCGCAGTATATCGTATCATTAGGGTGAACTGGGGGGTTGTATATGCACGCTACGCAAGTAGGCGCTTAGGAGGGTGATGTAGAGGGAAATGTGCTACTATCTATGAAAATGAAAAATACCATCATCATTCCAGCATATAAAGAGCAAGAAGGTTTACCTGTAGTATTGGAGAAGGTTTATAAAGTCATAGATGATAGTTATGAAGTGATTGTTGTTGATGATGGCTCCACGGATAAAACAGGTGAAAGAGCCTCTTCCTTCCCCTGTAAATTAATAAAGCGCGGGCAAAATCATGGCAAGGGTGGGGCAATGAAGGCAGGTGTGAAGGAAGCCCAGGGCGAGAACGTTATTTTCACAGACGCCGATAATACCTATCCTGTAGAAGCCATCCCAGACATAGCAAAATTCCTGGAACACTTTGATATGGTGGTTGCTTCCCGGGCAAAAGGGCGAGAAAATATCCCCCGCTTCAATCGCATCGGCAATTTTATTTTCAGGTGCCTGTTGAGGTGTCTCCACGGCTGCAAGATCAAAGACCCTCTGAGCGGCCTCTATGGGCTTAAGAAAGCTCAGTTCGAACAGATGCAGCTTAATTCAAAAGGCTTTACCGTCGAAACAGAGATAGCTATAAAAGCCGCCAGAATGAAATTAAAAATAGCCGAGTTCCCTATAGAATACAGCCCCCGCCTGGGGAAACAAAAGCTTGGCAGAATAAAACATGGCTGGCAGATACTGAAGATGATTCTCAGGGAGAAACTCAGGAGTTAGCTTTATTTGAGTTGCCACAATGCCAATAAAAAGGGGCTTGAAGGATGATTATTAGAAGTAAGGCTCCACTGAGAATTAGCTTTGGTGGTGGAGGTACAGATGTTTCCCCCTATCCTGAAGAGAAAGGTGGAATTACCCTAAGCACTACCATTGATAAATATGCTTACTGTACTTTAGCTACGCGAAGAGATGATTTGATTAATGTCCAGTCCCTTGATTATGACATCATCGCTAGTTACCGTACCAATGGCAAGCTTCAATATGGTGGCAAACTGGATTTGGTAAAGGCAGCTATCAAGAAAATGGAGGTAAAAGGTGGGCTTGACCTTTTCCTGCACAGTGATGTACCCCCGGGATGTGGTTTAGGAACCTCATCCACAGTGGCTGTAGCCTTGGTGGGAGTATTGAGACATTGGCTAAAACTTCCCTTTACCAATTATGACATTGCAGAACTGGCTTACCATATTGAGCGAGAGGAACTGAGTATGAAAGGGGGAAGGCAAGACCAGTACGCTGCTTCCTTCGGCGGATTCAATTTCATTGAGTTCCTTGGTGATAAAACCATTGTTAATCCCCTTCGCATAGGCAGAGAAATTCTCAACGAGATGGAATACAGACTTATGCTGTGTTACACAGGAAAGACAAGACTCTCTGCTGGCATCATTGATGACCAGGTAAGCAGCTACCAGCGAAAAGAAGAAGATGTAGTTCGCGCTCTGGATGAAACCAAGGAGCTGGCTATCGCTATGAAGAATGCCCTCCTTCTGGGGCAAATAGATGAATTTGGCTCTCTTCTTGATCAGGCATGGTGCAGTAAGAAGAGATTTTCCACCAAGGTAACTGACCCACATATTGATGAACTCTATGAGGTAGCCAGGCAGAATGGCACTATAGGAGGCAAATTGTTGGGAGCGGGAGGTGGGGGCTATCTATTGCTGCTCTGTGAGTTTGATAAGTCGCACATTGTAGCTAAAAAACTGGAACAACTTGGCGGCAAAATCGCCAGTTTTGCCTTTGACTCCAATGGCTTGCAGACCTGGGAGGTAAATGCTTAGGTGTGTAATATGAGTAAACAAGCTGAAATCGTAAGACAGATAGAAGATAGCGTGGCTTTACATGGATATCTTCAGAAACAAGTGGGGGTCTTAATGACTATAGCTGGGCTGCTTGTTGAGGCATTCCGAAATGGGAACAAAGTTCTTCTCTTTGGCAACGGTGGCAGTGCTGCCGATGCCCAGCATATCACATGTGAACTGGCAGGGAAATTCTATCGTGATAGAGCTCCCTTGCCAGCCATAGCGCTAACTACCAATACCTCCTCCTTAACCGCCATTGGGAATGATTATGGCTATGAAGATGTATTTGCTCGCCAACTCAAGGGATTAGCCAGAGAAGGCGATATAGTTATTGGCATCAGCACCAGCGGTAATTCCCCCAATGTTCTTCGTGCTATTCAACAAGCAAAACTGCTTGGTGCTACAACTATAGTTTTAACTGGCCAGAGTGGCAGGTTAAAAGAGCTGGCTGATTATGTGCTTTCTATCCCCTCAAGTGATAGCCCCCGCATTCAGGAAGCACACATCACCGCTGGTCACATTATCTGCTATCTGGTGGAGGAGGCCTTATTTGGAGACAAAGATAAATAGAGCTATATTTATTGACCGGGATGGCACAATAGCTAAGGATGTTCCCTATTGCAGTCGTCCTGAAGATTTTGAACTACTTCCTAGGGTGGCTGAGGGAATAAAATCTGTTAACGAGCATGGCTTCAAGGTGGTAGTAATTACCAATCAATCTGGAATTGCCCGTGGATATTTTACCGAGGAAACGCTGGCCAAAATTCATGACAAGATGCGCCGTGAATTAGCCAAACAAGGTGCCCACATAGATGCCATTTATTATTGTCCCCATCATCCGGACGGTAACTGTGAATGTCGCAAACCCAAGCCTAAGATGCTTCTCCAGGCAACCTCCGATTTGAACGTAGATTTAGGGCAATCCTATGTTATAGGTGATAATGATATGGACATAGAAATGGGAAAAAATGTGGGCTGCAAAACTGTTCTTATAGGCGATAAGACTAAACAAAGGGAAATGAATAAACAAACGCCGTGTCCTGATTATACTGCGTCGAGTGTCAGCGCTGCGGTACAATGGGTAATTGCTAAGCAAAACTAGGAAACCGAATTATGCCGAAATGTAACAGTGGCAGGAAAATATGTGTAGTTGGTTCATCCAAGCGTTTCTTCAGCGGACTAACTACGCACACCATTTTTCTGGCGAATGCTTTGACGAAGCATAATCAAGTTTCAGTCATACTGCTCAGAAACCTGTTACCTCGCTTCTTATATCCTGGACGAGGGCACGTTGGGCAGGATAACTACATTGTGGATTTCAATCCCGAAGTAGATGTCTATGAGGGAATGGATTGGAACTCGCCGCGAACCTGGCATGGTGCTTACCGATTTCTAAAACGGCATCAGCCCGATGCTATAATAATGCTGTGGTGGACTTCCTCCGTGGCTCATATGGAGTTGTTTTTGGCTATTGCTAATAGAATGAAAATAGGAACTAAAATGATACTGGAAATGCACGAGGTTGTCGACCCATTGGAGGAAAGCATCTTTCCCATAAGGCTCTATTCCAGATTGGCAGGTAAGCTGATAATGGGAAGAACTGACACCTTTACCACGCAATCCACTTCTGCCAGGAACCAAGTAGCTCAAATTTATAGGCTCGATGAACGAAGGATTTTCGTTGTTCCTATAGGACTATACCAGGACTATAAGTGTGTATTTGATAAGAACTTATCCAGGAAAGAGCTTGGAATTGAGGAGAAATTTCTCATCCTCTATTTTGGGCTGATAAGAAAATATAAGGGGGTCACCTATTTAGTAGAAGCATTTAATAAACTCCCGCAAGATATAGCCCATAATTCCAGGTTGGTCATTGCCGGCGAGGATTGGGGAGATGAAACGTCTCTGGGAGATGCAATAAATTCCTCGCTTTATAAAAGACAAATAACCTATAAGCCCGAATTTGTCCCTGATGAAATGATACCCAAATATTTCTCTGCCGCCGATGTAGTGGTGCTGCCATACCTGAGAACTGCTGGCAGTGGTGTAGCCAATATCGCTATGGTTTATGGCAAGCCCATTATCACCTCAGACCTTGAAACTATGAGAGAATGTCTGGCGGATTACGAAGGGGCGTCTTTTATCCCCGTGGGTGATTCCAGTGCAATAGCCGAAAGGATTATGGATATTTATGCTCAGCAAGGGTCAGGAAAATCTCCACTTTATAATTCACCGCAAAATACCTGGGATGAAATTGCTAGACAATATGAGAGAATAATAGAACAGCTTGCAATACAGCAATGAAAGTTCTACAGGTATGTCCGAAATATTACCCTAGTATTGGTGGTGTTCAAGAGCATGTCAGAAATATAAGCGAGCGCTTGTCTAAAGAACATCAAGTCACTGTCTTCACCTGTGACCCTTCGGGTAAGCTACCAAAAGAAGAAAGGATAAATGGCGTCTTAGTTAAAAGGTTTAAAAGCTTCTCTCCAAGCAATGCTTACCATATATCATTTGAGATGGCAAAGGAACTCAAGAAATCTGAATTTGATATAGTTCATGGTCATAGCTACCATGCCTTGCCTTTATACTTCGCTAGGAATGCCAATGCAAAGAAATTCGTTGTAACTCCTCATTATCATGGACACGGTCATACCCCAGCCCGAAACTTTCTCATCAGGCTGTATAAAGCCTTTGGCAGGAAGATTTTTAACCGGGCAGATAGAATTATTGCCAATTCCAAGTATGAGAAGAAATTATTGCTTAGAGACTTTGGCTTGGAATGGGAGAGGATTAGCGTAATCTACCCTGGTACCAACTTAGCAGGATTCACCCACTTAGATGATATACAAAGAGATGTTAAAACCATTCTTTATGTTGGCAGATTGGAAGAATATAAAGGGGTACAATATATAATCCAGACATTGCCTCTGTTGGATAAAGATTTCCGTTTCGAAATAGTCGGCAAGGGACCTTATAAAACAAAGTTAGTGGAACTGATAAATAAATTCAAATTAAACAACAGAGTCAAATGCCATCAAGACTTGCCTCGGCAAGAGCTTGCCAAGATGCATGCCAGAGCTGGAGTATTCGTCTTGTTGTCCTTGCATGAAGCTTTCGCCCTCACAGTCGCCGAGGCTCTGGCAGCTAAGACGCCTTGTATTGTAGCAAGCGCCTCAGCATTATCAGAATGGATTGATAACAAAAATTGTTTTGGAATTGACTATCCAATAGACAATGAGGAGCTAGCACGGCTAATCAATAATGTGGTCGGCAAAAAAGTATCTGCTGTAAGACTATGGGACTGGGATGAAGTGGTACAGCGGATTGGGAACTTATATGAGCAGTGGTGACGTGTGTAACTTAAACACTATGGGGACGTATATGCCAGCTAAAGGCCGTTTATCGAAATTATCCGATCAACAAACCTCGATATTATTGACTATCATAGCCCTTCTGTTATGGTCACATAGTATTGTCTATGCCAGGTTTGAAATTGGATATCTTGGCTTGATTCATAGCTTGCCTGCAACTTTTTTCATCGCCCTGGCTTTTCTTGCCGGTGCATCAGCCGTTTTGTGGTTCTCTCAGGAAGAAAATGGGAGATTGCTTTGTCTTCAGTTAGTGATATTAATCAGTGCTCTCTGGCTTATTCCGCTAATAACAGGTGGTTCTCCTCCATTTGTTGATCACACCTACAGGAACCTTGGACATGTCTATTATGTGATAGCGCATGGCGAATTCAGTACCGCTGTTGCAGGCTATTTTAGCTGGCCGGGTGTATTTATCACTTCTGCTATCATATCGGACATATGCCTGATAAACTTTAAACCATTAGTTGATCTTGGACTTTTTCCACTCTTGCTTCAGCTACTATGCCTTATCCCCCTGTATATTTTCCTGAGAAATATTCTTGGCGAGTCAAAGAGTAATTACTGCTGGGTTGGCTGCTGGCTCTTCTTTTTAGCTAATTGGGTTGGTCATCTCCATTTGAATCCACAAGGATTTGGTTTTTTATTGCTGCTGATACTATTAGCCCTGGTAACCAGCCCCAGGCTCTGGCGGGAAGATGCTAAATCGTTTGTCCTTGTGTCTCTAATATCAATTGTTTTCGCTGCCCTGACAGTAACCCACTTAATAACCTCTCTGGCCTTTTTATGCGTTACAGCAGGGCTTTGCTTGATAAAAAGGAATAAGCGGATAGCATTCGTCATTGTAACCTGCCTTATGTTATTTATATCGTGGAATCTAACGGGAGCTAAAGATTTTATGGAAGACAGCGTTGATAGTACTGAGGGATTTGTAGTAGTACAACAACCATCAACTTCTGGCGAGATAACAAAAACAGTGCTTGTTTTAGACCCTGAGCTTATTATGGAGAGGGAGATTACTGGTCACATGTTGGGTAGCCAATCACATATTGTCTTGGCTAACATGAAAATACTATTTGCAACCATATTTGCACTAATAGGGCTAGCTGGGGTTATTATCATTTGTCTGGTAAAACGAAAACTGAAGACGTGTATTACTATTTTGGTTATTACACTGGCTCCACTGGCATTGGTTAGTTTATCTTTCCATTATGGAAATATGATGCGAGGTGAGATTCTTACCAAACTATATCTTTATGCGCTACCAGGGATGGCATATTTTGGAGCTATGGCCCTGGGAACTAGAGGCAGAAAGTCGGTTGTTATCTTGTTTCTTTTACTAATTATTAGCTGCCCACTACATGTTATATGTGAATACGGAAACCAGGAAGCGGATCATATCCCTGCTGGGGAAGTCTCCGGCATGGAATTTTTTAACGATAAGACCACTGAAGGTTATGTACTCGGTGCATGGCCTATGGGATGGATGGAGACCCCTGATAGTTATAATCAACAGCAGCTTAAGCGTGTTAATTGGGAAGCTGAAGAACTTTTTATCAACACGGTTAATTACACGCAGTTAAACTGGTATATCGGCATCAGTAAACATGATGAACAACAATTTAGGTGGTTGTATGGACAAACCAGCTATATCGACCGGGTAAAATACAGATTGGAAAGTGATACTCATATTACTGCATTCTACAGAAGCCCATATCTAGAACTGTACTTTCGTGATAGGATGAGTTAACCAGCTTGAAAAAACCTTACGTATATATCAGGCTAATTTATAGATAGTTAAATTGCAAGTTATCACTCGCTGAGTATCCTTATTTTAGCAATTACGTTTTCATAAACTCTCATGACTTCTCTTCCCTCATCAGCAGTCACCGGGAGCCTGGTATCATCCAGTATCGCTTTGAAAAATCGCTCAATCAAGTTGTAATGCCCTGTGTGACATTTACCGACCAGCATCTTTATTGTTGAGCTGGCAGTACCAGCCAGCAGGGAGTAACTCTGTTGCAGGTTCTCCATAGCTCGTGAACTGAGGGAATTACCATAGGTGCCAGACAATGTAATAGCCGAATTTCTGATATCTATATGCATATTGCCTTTTGTGCCGGAGATGTCCATAGTAGATTTGTATTTAGGCCAGTTCAATGAAGAGGTTATCGTTGCTAAACAATGCTGCCCTTTAAGTATTACCCGCAGTTCATCGGCAGTTATCCAGTCGCTATCGCCTACCTTACTGGCATATACCGCTATTGGTTCGATGTTACCCACGAATCCCATGATGGAATATATTGGATGAGCTAGTTCCTCGCCGAATGGGCCACCTGGCAGGCTGTGACACCAGTGATACTTATCCCGTATGCCCGGGTTTTTTCTGGTTGTTAGGATTTTTGAATCTATACCTGTTATGTCACCGATAACACCTTTAACAGTGACCATAGATATTGCTTTTAACATCGATGGGCTAAATAGCTGGTTGTGAATTATGCACAGCTTAACATCATTCCTGTTAGCCACTTCTATCATCTGGTCGGCCTCTGCTAAACTGGTAGACATCGGCTTTTCTATTAGAACATGGCATCCACTATTCATTGCCTGTATAGATAGAGTTGCGTGTGATCTTGGAGAAGTACAAATATCAATTACTTCAGGTGATTCCTTATCTATCATCTGTGCATAGTCGCCATAGTATTTGGCGATATGAAACTTGGAGGCAGCCTTTCTTGCCAACTCTATGTTGCTGTCACAGACTGCTACAGGTAAGGCATTTTTTATTTTGACCAGCCAGGGAAGATGAAAATGTTGAGCCGCATCTCCACAGCCTATTACACATGTTCTTGCCGATTTTCTTTTCCCCATCCTTATCTTACCTTTCCATTTATTGTTGGTTGCTATCCTGTAAGGTATAATAACACAAGAGGGTACGTAAACTGTAGATAATAGCTACGAATATCTATAATGAATGTCTCTTCTGGATAGAATTGATGTGTAGATGGGTGGTCGGCAAGTCATCACTGCCAGGGGATATTTCTTCAACAGTATGTAAATAAACTGTTATATTATGCAGAAAGGTCAGTTGAACTCGCTGACAGAGGCTCAACATGGTCAGAAGTTAAACTATGAATAAGGTTGCTATCCTTGGAATAGATGGTGCCTCTCCAGTGTTAATAAAGAGATGGCGTAACGAGTTACCCAATTTGAATCAGCTTATGGGGGGAGGGGTGTATGGGGACCTCGAATCTACCATACCTCCGGTAACCTGTCCCGCATGGCCATGCATGTTTACCGGCAGGAATCCCGGTAAAATAGGGATGTATGGTTTCATTAGCGTAGATGTTAATGATGATTACAGTATCAAGATTAGCTCTTCTCAGAACTACCAACAGTGGTCTCTATGGAAGATGCTGAATGATGCAGGAATCCCGGTAGGTATTCTTAATCTGGCTATGACATTTCCCCCTCACAAGATGGATGGTTTTCTCGTTTGTGGTATAGGAGCTCCGGCAAGTGGCAGGTCAGAATATACATATCCTTCGTGGTTAAAACATGAACTGGAGAAAGCTGTCCCGGGGTACGAGCCACTTCCTCCGGTCGATATGACTATCCATGGTAAGGAAGCAGAGTATAATAAAATCCTGGAGCGGGAGATAGATAACAGGTGTAAAGCGGCCAAATATCTGATGGATCCCTTCTCCTGGGAGCTTTTTGTAAGTGTGTTTTTTGCAATTGATAGCGCTCAGCATTATTTCTGGAAGCACATGGATGATAGTCATCCGGAGCATAAAGGAGAGGAATATCAAGATGTAATAAAGCATTTTTACATAAAAGTTGATTATGCCATCGGTGAACTGATAAATAAATTGCCGGAAGAAACTAATATTATCGTTGTGTCTGATCATGGATTTCAAACATGTCATCGTGATTTTGTGGTAAACAGGTGGCTGGAGAAGCAGGGGCTTCTCACCTTACTGCAACAGGCAAAACATAGCTCAGGTGGTTTGCTATTTTGGCGGATCAGAGACTCTCTTTTATCTACGATGAATCCACGGATAGTGAAATTTATAGCCAGTATACTTCCTGAATGGTTAATGATGAAACTGTCGATACGTAAAAAGGAGGGTTATCTTATAGCGCAGTTTTATCGCAGTATTGACTGGTCAAAAACGCTGGCTTATTGCCAGGGTGGTACGGGAGCGATACGTATCAATCTTAAAGGGCGAGAGCCGGCAGGAATTGTTGAACCAGGTAATGATTATGAGAAATTGCTGGACAAAATAATCTGCAAGCTTCGGGAAATTAATGACCCTGAATCAGGGAAGAAGATAAATATTAGTGTTTTTAAGGGCAGAGAAGTATACAGCGGCGAACATGCTGATGAGGGCCCGGATATTGTTTTCTACTTTGATAAATATATGCCCGTAGGGGGGGGGTGGAACGAATCTTCTGAATGGCGTATGCCTTCCAGGCCAGGATGGCATGCCAGGAACGGCACATTTATAGCCTGCGGGCCTGATATAAAGAGTAGTGGCAAAAAAGTGGATAATTTGAAGATATATGATATTACTCCAACTGTATTGCACATGTTTGGACTTCCAGTTTCTGATGATATAGATGGCAGGGTACTTACCGAAATATTTAAAGCCGATTCCAAGCCAGGTAAAGTAGCGGTAAAAAAGTCAGATACGAGACAGAAAGATAAAATTCAGAATCGGATTATGAAGCTCAAGAAAAAGAGATTAGTATGAAATATACCGCAAAGGCAGACGCTCCAAATATACTTCTTATCACCATAGATGCCCTCCGCCGTGACCACCTGGGATGCTACGGCTATAATAGAAATACCAGTCCCAATATTGATGCACTTGCCAACAGAGGGATGCAGTTCACGGAAGCGATATCTAATGGAGGTTTTACTGCCTCGTCGTTCCCTGCCATTATGGCGTCAGCTCTGCCTCCACTTGAAAAATTTGGAGGTAAAACTATCCTGGAGAACAATATCACTATAGCTGAGATATTTAAAGAGACTGGTTACCACACAGCCGCTTTTCATTGCAACCCACTCCTTTCACATTTCTATGGATATCAGAAAGGATTTGATACATTTGATGATAGTTTTCAGAGGCTCAATCGCTGGCGGGTAAGGATGTGGATAAGACGCAAGGCACATTTGCTTGGCAGGTCGATGGCTAGGGTAGTACATATTGTAAGCTTGATAATGCAGCCATTGCTTTCTCGTGCATTGCCCCGGCCGATTATCAGCGCTGAAGAGATAACCGGTAAATCACTGCAGTGGCTTGGCTCTACCCCCGATAATTTTTTCCTATGGCTTCATTACATGGATGTACATGAACCTTATTTGCCAACTAAAAAATATCTGCGCAGGTTTTCTGGGAAACCAGTCAAATCGAAACGGATGATGTCTCTTAGTGAGAAGATGTATAAACAACCTGGCAAGATGTCGGCGGAGGATACAAAAACACTTATTGACTTGTACGATGCGGATATCAACTATACCGACGAGAAGATAGGCATCCTGCTTGAGAAGATGGGGGATCGTTTAAAGAATACGATAGTAGTTATTACTGCTGACCATGGGGATGAGTTTGGTGAACATGGCGGGTTTGGACATAGAACCCTTTATGATAACCTGCTAAGAGTACCATTGATTGTAGCGGGACCTGGTATTAATATGGGGATAATGGTAAAAGGGCAGGCAGGTCTTATTGATTTATCACCAACCATACTGGAGATGGTTGGAATAAAAAAACCAGGGACATTTTTGGGGAAAAGCTTGTGGCCTTCCATATGCTCTGGTCAAGTAGTAGGTGAAGAAGGAGTTATTAGTACAGTTGTCAATGATAGGTTGAGACAAAGAAGGATTTCCTATCGAATGCCGGAATGGAAATATATTCGTAATGAGTTGCTTAGTGGGGGCTTCTTAAGTGAGGAAATATATTTCCTTGCAAATGACCGTGGAGAAACAAATAATTTGCATGGTGTGGGGAATGAGGAAGCAGATAAATTTGAGTGGGAAGCAAGAAAGAAGATATCCCAATTTAAACAACTTGCAACAGAAGGAAGAACTGCTTACGAAAAAGCGGCAGTAAAGGCAAAAATGAAGCGGTTAAAAAAGTCCGGCAGAATATAGAATATGAAAATGGGAGCGCCAAATATCACCTGTTTTTGCTTAGGCGGGTATCAAGCCAGCATGACCGGTGCGCTGATTACTATGATGATTCTGAAGGTTTGTACTACTTATATTTCTCAATTGGGCCATAGCTATTTGGGTGGCAGAAGTTTCCTTGAGGTGAGAATGTATATGGCTGCTACGGCATGGGCTCCGAACCAGGCATAGCAAATTCCCATAATACCGAACGCTGGCATAAGCAGGTAACTGGATAGAAATACGGAAACGGCAATAAATGTCCAGATTGCTATAAGCTCCTTCAATCTGCCTTTAACCCGCAGTATACTGCTATAGATACGGTTGACTGTCAGTGGGAAGCTGGATAGACTGAGAATCCAGAGCAGGCTTACGGCATTCAGGGAATAGCCTTGCCCGAAGGCAAGGAGCAGCCATTCGCCTGCCAGAATAATTACCACGACTGCCGGAACTAACAGCAGGAAGGTTAATTTAAGAGATTTCATTGCATTTTTCCGTAATTTATCTTCAAAGTGTGAGCCCTCTGCGAACAGGGATTGGGAGATTGCGGTGGGGATAGCGAAAAGCAAGCCGGCAATCATCCATGCAACATAGAAATAGGCGTTCTGCCTGGCTCCCAGCAGGTTAACAACCATAAGTGGCAGTATGAACTTCAGTGAGCCTGATAGAAGATTGCTGAAGTAGTTGCCCGTTGAATATCGCCACATATCTTTAATTAAATTCAGGTTAAAAGCAGGCACCGGCTTATAATTATTCTGGACTCTGGGCAGAAACAGAAAAATGGAAATAGTTAGGGCTATGGCATTGGCGATACCCCATGAAGCAACTACACCAAATGTGTGAAAAAGCGAGACAAGGAGGATGGCGAAGGGTATTTTAAGTGTCGATTGTATGGTGTTCTTGGATAAGACAAAGCCCGCATGCCTCCTGGCAATGAATGCAGCTGCCAGCATTCTTGATAGTGTCCACAATAGGGTGAAGATGATAAAAGCCAGAGTGAATATAGGATTCTGTTTGATGAAGTCCAGAGATGGAGACCATAGGCTCAGGCCAGCGATAAAAATACCGGCTATCACCAGGCTGATAAGACTGCTCAGTGTGTAAGAAGTATTTATCAGTTCCTGGGGTTTATCACTCCTGGGCAGGAAGCGGATCAGGGATGTATTTAAACCAGCCAGGCTTATGATCGCGAGGAGGTTGAGGGCTGATATTATGGCTGAGCCATAACCTACCTCAGCTTCGGAGTAAAACCGGGCAACTATCATCCAGAAGAAGAAACCCATAAGAGCCGTAATCGCCGTATTGAGCATCAGATAAAAGGCATTGCTGTAGAGAGGCGTGGCGGCAAACTGCACCAGTTTCTGCCTGGAAGTCATTATATCGATGACTTCGCGGATCATACCAAAGAAAGGAAGGTTAGATTTCATCAATGTTCTTAAACCGAATCCGTATTAGGATAGCGTATATTTCCAGTAGGCTCAAGGAGCCAGGTTCGCTTTTTATATTTTTTGGAAAAGTGCCGCCGTGCACAGCAAGTCAAAATATTGTACAGGGTCATCTATGTTTTCTATGTCAGGTTAGGGTTTTGGGAAAGTATAGGCGTGCCCCGCGCTACTTTTCATGATTATCCTGAAATTCCAGTAATCTTTGTGCAAGCATATCTGTGAAAATGATGCTTTCTTCTGCACTGAGATGATTGCCATTATCCCTTATCTGGTCAGCAGTAACAAAATGGAAATCATGTGTCAGCAGAACCACATTATCATGAGAGCGGCATAGGTTTTCTATAAATGCCTTTGGTACTCTGTTTATAATATTCTTCTTAAAATTGGAAATAAATGAATTTCTGTCCACCACCTGCTCCAAACATTATTAACAGGTAGAAACAGATACAATAAAAGATTGCCCTGGCCAGAATGTTACCTTTCAGAATAATCATCTGGTCATTCTTGCAGTATTGAACTATTTAAACTACAACCAGGACGCCGATGTAAAACGCTATTTGTGAAGTCCTGTGTTACAGGGCAACACCATGTAACTGGAAATTGGAGAATATGCTTATTAACATATTGTATGCCTGCATTATAGATTGTTCTCTGAAAATGAGATAGCCCAGGCATACAAACTGAAAGGGAAAGCCTATCCTTGCCATGAGCCATGTCTTCTCTGCGAAGATATTCTCAGGCTTGATTTTCTTGAGTACAGGCTTAAACAGTTTGGAACGAGCATTCACCATCCTTTCTGCAAACTTCTATCGCTCCCATTACCTTGTTGGGCGGCCCCCACATAAACTAGGCAAAGCGACCAATACATGCTATGATGACTGTTGCCCTGAGTATCGAATATGAATACTTTTGAAGATTTCGTTGCAGAAATTAGGAAGACACAAACTATGCAGGCTCTTCTCGCAAGTTTAGAAGAGGAACCCGCAAAGCTGTTAAACACTATTTGCAGGGAATACAAAACAACCAATAAATTAGTCCCTGACCACCATCTGCATCTGTCTGGGTATTTTGGTGAAGCAATGCTACGAACTCTCCTGTCAGCGAGACTAGTTACCAAAGAAGCAGGAAATAGATTCTGCCTTTACGGCTATAAACCCACAAAAATAGGACTTAAATACCACGAAAGCATGCTCAATGAGAAAAGCACTTAGATAGATGGTAGCAGGTTACAACAGATTGCATAAACTCATTGACACTCATGCCCATTTGGATGAAGTAGAAAACCTTGACCTGGCGCTTAAACAAGCTACGGCAAGCGGTATTGTTGCCATAGTAGCTGTAGGCTCGGACTGTGAATCAAATGCAAAAACAATGGAAATTTTCCAGAGGTATCATACCTGTGTCTATCCCGCTTTAGGTTTGCACCCCTGTAATCTAGCCAACCTTGGACCTGCCCAGATCAACGAAAATTTGCAGTTCATTGAACAGAATATCGCTACAGCAATTGCCATTGGTGAGATAGGCTTGGACTATGATAAGAGAATAATAAAGACCGCATCCAAGGAACTGCAGAAGGATACTTTGAGGCAACTCCTAAATCTGGCTAAGAAATATGATAAACCAGTTGTGATCCATAGTAGATATGCCTGGAGAGATTCGCTACAATTAGTTCAGGATATCGGTGTTACTAAAGCTGTTTTTCACTGGTTCACTGGTTTTTCTAATGTTCTTAAGGATGTAATTGCTTCTGGGTATTTTATCTCTGCTACACCAGCAACTGAATACCATGAGGAACATAGAAGAGCTGTTAGAGAAACACCTCTCAACAAATTGCTTTTGGAAACGGATAGCCCTGTTACCTATGGGAGGGAAGAAAGATATAGAGCTACACCTGCTGATGTATTAAAGAGTCTAAAAGCCACTGCACAACTTAAGCAAGTCGACGAAGCCACGCTCGCCATACAGACAACAAGAAATGCCATCAGGTTTTTTGCTCTAGATATAGCGCTCTAGACTGCAGGAGGTAAAAGGATGATACAATCGATAACAGATGAGAACGATTTTCAAAACACTGTATTACAATCAAAATTGCCAGTCCTGGTGGACTTCTGGGCCCAGTGGTGTGCCCCTTGCCTGGCTGCTGATCCTATTTTAGAAGAGCTAGATAAAGAGTATGATGGAAAAATAAACTTCGCCAAAGTTAATGTGGATGGCAATAGTCCCTTAGCTACTAAGTACAACGTTGCTTCTATCCCTACCATGCTTATCTTTAAGGATAGTCAGCCCATCCAGCAAATTGTTGGGTTCAAAGCGAAAAACGACCTCAAGGAAATGCTCGACGGGCTTCAAGATAGTAAATGATGCGACCACCCTCTCTTTTAGCAAAACAGGGTTAAGATTAGTATGAGAAGAAATCGCTGAAATAATCGAATTCCTCTGGGAGGAGCACTAATGCCAGGGAATCTGCTCTATCAAAAGCCTTGCCATTGCAGAGTGGGAGATAATTTCATTCATTCCTGGTAGATATTTACTTACGATGGCAAGGACAGCAGCGCATAGCATTCCTCCCACACCAACCCCGAAGACGAAACCAATGACCCTGTCCACCCAACCAAGCATCGTGACATGAATCAGCCGCGCTATGAGCCAGCCCACTACATTGGCTATAAGCAGAGTGGCTACCAGAATAATAACGTAAGCAGCTATCCCCGGCCAGATAGCTCCACTGGGAAAAAGTATGCTGGCAAGCGCTTGATAATGGCGCCCAGCTAAAGCTATACCCCCTATTAACCCGGCAACACCAAATGCGGCTCTGATAGCTCCTTTCCACAAGCCTGCCAAGCCAAACAGGAGAATAATCACTATGATAACAATGTCCAGCCCGTTCATGTGCTGCTTATACTAGCTTAGTTCATAATTACAGGTCAATTTCATTGTCATATTTTTAGGGGTAGTGGCACTCTTCATTTGTGGCTCTCTGAAACCACTAACTTAAGCGCCGAGAACAAATAGCTTTCTCAGTTGCATAAGCAAAATCAGTGGGCTTTTTTTGAATCAACCTAAACAATATGAAACGTTGTTTCTAGCACTGTCATCACTAACATCTCACAGCGAAGGCTGTCACTCCATATCAGGGGTCCCTAATTATAATCTAGGCCAAAGCTCCCGCACCTTTTTACATTACTCTCTTCAATCTAGGATTAGGAGTTATGCCAGGCATTCTTCCCCTTTTGGCAATGGGTTTGCCTTTTACCTCGTGGATGTCAGCAGTGAAATCAACAGGCCTAGCATCGCTTATATAGCTGCCCACAGCGAAGGTATCAATAGGCGCTCCTTCATTAAGGAAATACCTTATCCGCTCCGGGTTAAGCCCACCGCTGACAACAATCTTCACCTCCCTGAATTCATCAAGATCTAGCCAGGCTCTCACTTCTTTAACTAAATCAGCAGTGACTCTGCCTCTTTCTGAAGGAGTATCTAATCTGACACCCTGTAACTTTCCCTGCATTGCCTTAGCCACAGTTACGCTTTCTCTAACTTCATCCTCGAAAGTATCCACCAATGCAATACGTGGCACCTCAGGAGGCATATGCTTATCAAAAGTAAGAGTGGCTTTAGTAGTACTGTCCATGATAATGATGAGAGCATGAGGTATGGTGCCGATAGGCTTAAGTCCGGCGAGCTTAGCACCAACGGTGCTAGCACAGCCAGCACAACCACCAACTATAGCAGAATATTCCATAACACCAACTACCGAAGGGTGTACATGGCGAGCGCCAAAACTAATAACGGGAATGCCCAGGGCAGCATTAACACATTCCCGCGCAGCGGTAGTCCAACCACTACAATGGGCGAGAATGCCCAGGTAAGTAGTTTCATAAGTTCCATAGCTCTGGTAAGGTGCCTTTATACGCAGAACTACCTCTTTTTTGGCAAAAGAGTCACCTTCCGCTAGTGCCCAAACCTCGCTATCACGCACAGGAAGCACCTTCTTTAGTAGAGTCTTAACCTCTTCTATACCACAGAGAACACCAGCTCGCCTAGGGAATACCTCCACAGTGGCTACAGGGTCAATACCCTCCTTACTAAGTATTTCCACAGTGCGTGGGAAATAAATATCTGCAGTTTCTCCATTTAGCCAGGAATCGGGGATCTCAAATCTCGATTGGGGCACTTTAGCTTCAGGTCTAATTAGCTTGACTCCAAGCACCTTTTCCATATGTTCCAGCGCAAAGAAGTGCGCTTTTTCATCAAAAGAAGCAACACAATCTACAGGCACCTCAACCTGGTACCCTCGATTCGTGGCATCAACTACGGTATGCAAGATGCATATGTCAGTGCACACGCCACAGATAATTAAGCCTTCGAGCTCAAGCCCACTCAACTTTTCCTCTAAGGGAGTGCCACGGAAACCACTGAAGTGTCTTTTAGGAATTATCTCACCCGGATATTGAGCAAGCCCAGGAATAATTTCAACTTCGGAGGTACCCTCGATGCAATGAGGAGGGAATAAGTTAAACTCAGGGTCATCTGGGGCATGATTATCACATAAATAGAAGAGCTCTGCCCCTTGTCCCATTTCTCGTTCCAAAAGTTTTTGGATATTAGGGATAATAGAACGCGTTTTGTCGCCACAATAAAGAGGGTGGCCTTCCTCCAGAAAGCCACGAACCATGTCTATCACTAATACTGCTTTAGCCATAGCTTTATGCTAGTTTAACCAACTATAAGCGTGCTTGATTCGCCTCAGCATATTTTGCTCCCAGCCTCGGGGCCAGGTGTAGTTATATAAACCGAATTTACCTTTACAATAACTGCGGCCCTGGGATTAAGCCACGGTTCCTCACCTTTAACCCACTTAACACCATCATCAAAAACTTTACCTGAGGTTTCAATTCTGGCATTACCTTTAAGCTGGTATCCTTCATCGGCACCTCTGGTTCTCCACACTGATATTGCCACCTTGGGATTCACTTCAATGTTTTTTATAGTTTTCTTCATGAAGTTAGCCATTAACAGAAATTCATCACCAGAGAGCACTTTGCCAAACCATATAGGAACCACATTTGGCTCACCATTCTTGCTACTTGTGGCTAGAGCAAGCACCCTCGACCTTTTGGTGAGCCTCTTCACTCTATCGGGGATTTTTGCCATTTTACCTTCTAAATTCAGTGCCTGAAGTGACGAGTGGCAGTAAATACCATAACTATATTATGCTCATTAGCGACATCAATGACTTCTTTGTCTTTTACCGAGCCACCTGGCTGGATAATGGCAGTGACGCCATGGTTAATTGCCAATTCAGGGCCATCAGTAAAGGGGAAGAAGGCGTCTGAGGCCAATACGCTACCCTTTACTTGCTCACCAGCTTTTTTCAGAGCCAGTTCAACGCTTATTACACGGGATGGTTGCCCAGCGCCCATGCCTAGCAATGTTCTATCCTTAGCAACAACTATAGCATTTGATTTCACGTTCTTGACTGCTTTCCAGGCAAAGAGCAAATCTGACAACTCTTGCTCTGTAGGTTGACGATTGGTCACTACGCGAGGTTGAAGCTCCGAGGTAGTGAGGAAATCTAGAGTTTGAGTTAGAAAACCGCCTTGGACATAGCGAAAGTCAAGACGAGGTTCTTCACCATGTTCGGAATGACGATGGAGAGGCACTTCAACAATGCGCAAGTTCTTTTTACGCTTCAGTAACTCCAGCGCGTCCTTTTCATACCCAGAAGCAATGATAGCATCATAGTGGTGCTTATCTATTTCCTTGGCTGTAGCTAAGTCAATGGACTGATTGCTGGCAACTATACCACCAAAAGCAGCTACAGGGTCTCCAGATAAAGCTCTTCGGTAAGCCTCAACTAAGCTAGCGTGGGTAGCAAGTCCGCAAGAATTAGTGTGCTTGAATATAGCGATTGTAGGAGTGGGGGAATCGGTGAAACTGCTGAGTACACTTAAAGCGGCATCAAAATCAAGCAAGTTGTTGAAAGATATCTCAGGGCCACTGAGTTGCCTGAGCGAAGCTAAATCACCTTGTGGTTGCTTCACATTTTGCTCAATATAAAAGGCAGCTTTCTGATGAGGATTCTCACCATAGCGAAGATCACGAGCTTTCTTAAGAGCTATAGTCATTTCTTCAGGAAAATTACCTTCTCTTAAGTATTGAGAAATAGCTGTATCATATATAGCTACGTGCTGGAAAGCTTTCTGAGCCAATCTTTTTCTTTCTTCCAAATCTACATTGCCCTGGCCCAGTTTCTGTAAAATCACATCGTAATCTTGTGGGTCAACTATCACCAGGACAGAGGAGAAATTTTTGGCTGCCGAGCGAATCATGGTTGGTCCACCAATATCGATGTTCTCTATAGCTTCATCCAGAGAAACTCCATTTTTAGCTACTGTCTCAATAAAAGGATACAGGTTCACTACTACCATATCGATGGTTTTGATGCGGTTTTGATCTAACTCAGCCTGATGTTGAGGCAAATCCCGTCTGGCTAAAATGCCACCGTGAACCGCAGGATGCAGAGTCTTCACCCTGCCATCAAGAATTTCAGGAAAACCAGTAAGCTCTGAAACACTATGAACTTTTATGCCAGATTTTTCCAGCGATTTCTTAGTTCCACCTGTACTGAATATTTCGACGCCTAATTCTTGTAGACCTTGGGCAAAATCAGCCACGCCCGATTTATTTGAAACACTTATAATAACACGCATAATTCCTCCTTAATTTATAATAACCCTTGCTCCCCTTGTTTTTGCCTTGGCTATTTCACCAATAACCTTAGCTTGTGGTAAAGCAGCGATCAATTTAGTCGCTTGCTGTGATGAGCAAATAATTGTCATTCCTACTCCCATATTGAACACCCGGTACATTTCTGCCTCTTCTACATTGCCTTTCTCCTGAGTGAGTTTGAAAACAGGAGGGATATCCCAGGAATTCTTATGAAGGTGGGCAGCAAGACCTTCAGGTAAAATACGAGGTATATTCCCAATAAGTCCGCCGCCTGTGATATGTGCCAACCCTTTAACCAGTGGTAAGACTGGCTCGAGCCAGTGATAATAGCAACGATGAACTTGAAGTAATTCCTCACCCAAAGTACTCCCAAACTCGGGGTAAACTTTACTTAAACAAGAGGGGTTATCCTCCACCTCAAAGACCCTCCGCACCAGGGAATAACCATTGGTATGTAAGCCATTTGACGGCAAACCCAAAACTATATCACCCTCGGTTATAGTGCTTCCGTCAATGATATTACCTTTCTCTAATACCCCAACAATAAAGCCAACCAGGTCATAGCTCTCGGGGAAATAGATGCCTGGCATTTCAGCAGTTTCTCCTCCAACGAGCGAGCAGCCAACTTCTTTACAAGCCTTAGCTAAGCCTGCAATGATAGCTTCTATTTGCTCAGGTACAAACGCACCCATGGCAATATAGTCGAGAAAGAAAAGTGGCTTAGCGCCACAACACAGAATATCGTTAACGCAATGGTTGACAATGTCGCCACCGACGGTATCATTTTTATTTAGCTGTGCGGCAATCTTAAGCTTAGTGCCTACTCCGTCGACGCTAGAAACCAAAACAGGTTCATTATATCCTCTAAGTTGGAACATACTGCCAAAAGAGCCAAGATTCAACACCCCAGTACTAAAAGTAGATTTAGCTTGCCCTGCAATAAGTTTCTTCATCCTATCCGCCATCTTAATGTCGACGCCAGCCAAGGCATAACTCTGCTTATCCATGACTTCCAATAAGTTCCTCTCCAGATAATTTTCCCAGTGCCAGCTTGTCCATCCCCATCTGCACTGGGATAGGATAATCTCCAGTAAAGCAAGCCAGACAGAAAATTTCTCTGGGCAGGCCAATTGCTTGAAGCAATCCTTCAACGCTCAGGTAACCCAGCGAATCAGCCCCCAGGTAATCCCTGATTTCTGAGATAGTCTTCCTGGCAGCAATGAGCTCCCGCTCTGTAGCCATATCCACACCCAAAAAGCAAGGATAACGAATAGGAGGAGCACAAATACGAAGATGAACCTCTTTTACCCCGGCGTTCTTAAGCAATTTTACTACATGAGGAGTAGTTGTGCCACGGACAATGCTATCATCAACAACCACTAGCCGTTTCCCTGCAATTACCTGAGAAAGAGGATTAAATTTCAGCTGAACACCGAGCTCCCTTAGCCTCTGGTCAGGCTCGATGAAAGTGCGCCCTACATAGCGATTTTTAAGTAAACCTTCGCAATACGGAATGCCGGAAGCATGAGAATAACCAATACCAGCAGCAGTAGCTGAGTCAGGAACTCCCATTACCAAATCAGCGTCAACAGGATATTCTCGAGCTAACATCTCACCCATGGCTTGCCTCGCCTTATAAAGCAATTTGCCTTGAATAAGGCTGTCTGGACGAGCAAAATAAATATATTCAAAGATGCAAAATGCTTTTTTATTACTTTTTTTCTTGAAGTTCCTGACGCCATCATTGTCGATAACTACAATTTCGCCAGCTTCAATTTCCCTGGAAAGCTGCGCCCCTATATGGCCCAATGCACAAGTCTCTGAAGCAATCACGCACCCTCCATTGATAGTCCCTAAACAGAGAGGGCGCACACCCATAGGGTCACGAACTCCAATAAGTTTGTCCCCAGTCATGATCACCAGTGAATAAGCTCCTTGGAGGCGACGCATGGCATATTCTATTTTCTCCTCCCAACTCTTGCCAGGAGAGGCTAAAATTAGCTCAGCGACGACTTCGGAATCAGAAGAGGAACGGAAGCGGTGCCCTTTCCTATGAAGCTCATCGCGGAGTGCACTGGCATTAACGATATTCCCATTATGTGCTAGAGCGAGAGACAATCCTCCTGACTTCACTATAACAGGTTGAGCATTGCTTGGCCGCGTCGAACCTGTAGTGGAGTAACGATTATGGCCAATGCCAATATATCCTTTAAGCTGATCAAGATCACTTTCGGTGAATACCTGGGAAACCAGTCCCATACCAGCGTGTATTTTTGTTCCATTACCATCGCTGACAGCAATGCCGGCACTTTCTTGGCCGCGGTGCTGGAGGGCAAAGAGAGCAAAGAAGATGAGCCTAGCTATATCTACCCCTGGGGCATAAATCCCAAAGACGCCACAACTCTCATGCATTGAAGCCATCTTCATGATGAATTATAGGCTGCCTGAACTTCTTGGTCAACCAAATTGCTTACCCTAATATTTTTGTCGCCTGTTTTTACAGCGTTTTTCTCAATGTGCTATAATCTCGCCTATTGTATCAGATTGAGGAATTATATGTTACAAAAAGAAAGAAAAAACGATATCAGTACACAATTTGGGCTCAAAGAAGGTGATACCGGGTCTACGGAAGTTCAAGTGGCACTGCTCACTGAAAAAATAAAGCAACTAACAGAACATCTTAAGATCCATTATCATGACCAACATTCTCGCCGTGCTCTCTTTAAGATGATAGGACAGCGAAGGCGGCTTTTAGCCTACCTCAAAAGAAACCCCAAGCGATATCGCTCGCTCATTGACAGATTAGGGTTAAAGAAATGAGCGCGGTTGAATCTTCTAAGAAGTCAATAGCAGGCCGAATACTTGCCGTCGAGACAGGGAAACTTGCCCAGCAAGCAAACGGTGCTGCCGTTGTGCGCTACGGCGATACATTGGTTCTAGTCACTGCCTGTGCCAGCCATCAACCTACAGAGAAACTAAATTTCATACCACTAACGGTAGACTATGAAGAAAAACTATATGCTGCTGGTAAAATACCAGGTAGTTTCATCAGGAGAGAAGGGCGACCTAGTGAAGAAACAATCATAACAAGCAGATTCATCGATCGATGTCTGCGCCCGCTTCTATCCAAGGAATTCAATTATGAAACACAAATTATAGCTACAATACTCTCCGCTGACAAGGAAAATGCCCCAGACATTTGCGCTCTTATTGGTGCTTCTTCGGCTCTAGCCATCTCTGATATTCCATTCTCTGGACCAATAGCAGCAGTGCGAGTTGGCTATATAGATAACGACTTAATTCTAAACCCAACTTTGCCCCAGATGGAAAACAGCTTGCTTGGTGTAGTTGTTGCTAGCACCAAGGAAGATATAGTAATGGTTGAGGCAGACGCCAAAGAGATTTCTGAAGACATAGTAATGGAGGCAATCGAATTTGGCCATAAAGCCAACCAGGAAATTATTGAGCTTCAGGAACAATTGCAACAGGCTTGTGGCAAATCTAAAATAGAAATCAATCATGCGGAAATTCCCCACGAACTTTCAAATCACATCGCCGATTTATTCAATGGCAAATTAAGCGAAGCCCTAGGGCAAACACAGAAATTGCAACGAGAGCAAATTCTAGCTGCGCTCAAGGAAGAAACGAAACAAAAATTGGCCGACTCTTTCTCTGAAGGGGAAATCGTGCGCGCCTTTGATATCCAATTAAAGAGAGGTATAAGGGAAAAGATTTTGCAAACAAAACAGCATGTGGATGGGCGGCAAGCCAGTGAAATTCGCCCTATTAGTTGTGAAGTCGGGCTCCTGCCTCGTGCCCACGGTTCAGGACTGTTTAGCCGAGGGGAAACGCAAGTATTAAATATTACCACCCTGGGTTCGGCAAGGCAGGAACAGTTGCTGGATGGTTTAGGCCTGGCAGAAACAAAACGTTTCATGCATCATTATAACTTCCCTCCATTTTCTGCAGGAGAAGTGCGGCGGAGAGGATCTCCAGGAAGACGGGAAATCGGACATGGCGCCCTAGTAGAGCGAGCTATTACCCCGTTATTACCATCAGAGGAAGATTTCCCTTACACCATTCGACTGGTTTCCGAAGTACTCAGCTCCAACGGTAGCACATCTATGGCCAGTGCTTGCAGCTCAAGCCTCTCATTGATGGATACTGGTGTACCTATCAAGGCACCAGTAGCAGGAATAGCTATGGGATTGATTACGGGAGATAATGGCGAATATGTCATGCTCACTGACATCGAGGGTATAGAAGATGCTTATGGCGACATGGATTTCAAAGTTGTTGGCACCACCAAAGGGATAACAGCTTTGCAGCTCGATATTAAGCTCAGAGGCATCAACTTTGAAATTTTAGCTGAAGCCTTAAGACATGCACGTCTGGCACGCCTTGAGATATTAGATAGGATGGCACAAACCATCAACGCTAGCCGTACTGAACTTAGCCTCTATGCCCCCAGAATGCATAAAATAACTATTGATTCAAGTAAGATCGGCAGTGTTATTGGTCCTGGAGGCAAAACCATAAAATCTATTATAGAGGAAACTAAGGCAAGCATAGACGTGAGAAACGATGGTAAAGTTATTATTGGCTCTCCAAATGAAGAAGCAGCTCAAAAAGCAATCAGAATGATAGAAGCTCTAACCCGAGATATATGTTTGGGCGATACATATACTGGAAAAGTAACACGACTGCTAAACTTTGGCGCTATGGTGGAAATTCTTCCAGGGAAGGAAGGATTAATCCACATTAGTAAACTTGCCGACCATTACGTATCTAAAGTTGAAGATGTAGTTCAGGTTGATGACGAGATAATAGTCAAAGTTATTGAGATCGATGATTTAGGCAGAATAAACCTATCACACAAAACGGCGTCTGATGAATCTTCTGATCTGCCTGATAACAGAAAAATTCCCTCTGCCCCTAAACGCCATCAGCAGAAACGGCCAGATCGCCGTTACGGTCAACACACATAATAAAATGTAATCGCCACAGTTATTATATTAAATAGACTGTGTTCATGTAGAGGAGTAGCACGTGAAGCGCATAAGGGTAGTTATTAATGGAGCTTTAGGCAGGATGGGGCGAGAAGTAATCAAAGCTGTGCTTGATAAATCTGATTTGGGATTAGATATAGTTGGCGCCGTAGAAGAAAAAGTGGCTCAACAATACCTTCCTTTGTTAAAAACTTCTGAGTTGATTCCTTTCTCTTCTGACTTACATTCCCTTCTTACGAGCTGTCACCCCGATGTAGTAGTAGATTTCACCAATGCGACTGCCTCCATGGCAGCTATACGTGTTGCTGCTAAACTGAAAATTAATATGGTTGTGGGCACCTCAGGCCTTTCTGAAGAAAACCTGGGAGAAATTGAGCAGCTATGCCAAGCTAATGGCCTTGGTGTCATAGTAGCACCCAATTTTTCTCTAGGAACTGTGCTCTTGATGCATCTAGCAAAGATAGCTGCCAGGTTTTTCGATCGCGCTGAAATTATTGAAATGCACCACGCAAAAAAAATTGATGCTCCTTCAGGAACTGCTATAGCTACAGCAAAAGCTATGTTTCAAGGACATGGGAAACCTTTCACCTATCCCGAGACTGAAAAAGAGATAATTAGCAACACCAGAGGCGGAGAAATAGAAGGCATTGCAATACATAGCCTGCGGCTGCCAGGATTCATGGCAGCGCAGAAAGTTATATTTAGCGGCCCGGGCGAGACTTTAAGCTTGCAGTCCGATGCTATAAGCCGAGAATCTTACATGCCAGGTGTTATCTTAGCAATCAAAGAGATTACAAAACGTAAAGGTTTAATTTATGGGCTGGACTCATTGCTAAAACTGTAGAAGAAAAGAGCGTGGAAGGATTCAATACAGCTATTATAGGTGCCACTAGCCTAGTGGGGCAAGAGCTTGTTAAAGTGCTTAATGAGCGGAATTTCCCCATAGCTTCTCTACATCTGTTTACCTCCAAACACTCCCACGACGCGAAGCTCTTTCCTAACCATCAAATGATAGACATTGAGGAAATGACAACTGAGACATTTTATGATATTGACATCGCTTTTTTTTCCGCTGGCACTGACATTAGTCATCATCTATCACCTCTAGCTATTGAAGCTGAAACGCTAGTCATTGATACGAGCACTGCCTTTAGAATGGATTCTAAAATCCCTTTAGTTGTCCCTGAAGTGAATCCTGAGGATATAAAACAGCACAGGGGGATAATCGCCAACCCAAATTGCTCTACAATCCAATTGGTGGTAGCTCTTTATCCCCTGCATAGAATTAACCCTATAAAACGGATCATCATAAATACTTATCAATCAGTGTCAGGTAGCGGAGCGGGTGCTTTAAAAGAGCTAATAGGCCAAACAAAGCAGATACTAGAGGGACGTCGCGTCTGCCCTCATATTTATTCTCACCAAATAGCCTTTAATGTACTACCGGAAACCGATGTTTTTCTGGATAACGGTTATACTAAAGAAGAGCAAAAAATGGCAGACGAAACGCGAAAAATTATGCATGCCGAAAATATACTTATCTCAGCAACTTGTGCCCGAGTCCCCGTTTATTTTGGACATAGTGAATCAATAAATGTAGAATTTAGCTTGCCTATTACCCCTGAGGAGACAAGACGAATTTTGGTTCATTCCCCGAGTGTAAAAGTGCTTGACGACCCCAGTGTGAGCCTCTATCCTCTACCGTGGGCAGCTAGCGGCTCAAATCACGTATTTGTAGGCAGAATCCGAAAGGACATATCTCATCCCAACGGTCTAGCTATGTGGATAGTAGCTGATAATCTACGTAAAGGAACAGCATTAAATGCTGTACAAATTGTTGAGGAGGGAATAAGAATGGGCTGTATAAAACCCAGAGACCGGAAGCTTCCCCACCAACATTCATTATCCAGCAAAAGAACAGGAGGATTAAAATGAGAAAACTAGGTCGCTTATTAACAGCCATGGTTACACCTTTTGACGCTGATGGCAGAGTAGACTACCAGCAAGCTAAGAATTTAGCTGGAGCTTTGCTCGATTCTGGTAGTGATGGTCTGATAGTCTCCGGCACAACCGGGGAATCTCCCACCCTAAGTCATGAGGAGAAACTGCGCCTTTTCAGCGAGGTAAAATCAGCGATAGCTAACCGCGGAGTACTAGTAGCTGGAACCAGTAATTATAACACTAAGGAAACACAGGAGTTGACCAAAGAGGCTGAGAAGATTGGCGTTGACGCTTGTCTCCTGGTAGTTCCTTATTATAATCGACCAACACAACAAGGGTTATTTGAGCATTTTAATGCTATCGCTCAGGCCACAACTTTACCCTGCATCCTCTATAATGTTCCATCACGCACAGTGGCTAACCTTGACTCCGCTACTGTAATCAAACTGAGCCAGATTGATAATATCGTAGGTGTAAAAGAAGCTAGCGGTAATTTTCGCCAGGTAGCTGAGATTATACAGGGAAGCAGCAATGATTTCCTAGTTTATAGCGGCAATGACGGAGATACCTTGTTTATTCTCGCTTTGGGTGGCTACGGCGTAATCAGTGTTGCTTCACATTTAGTAGGAACCCAGATAAAAAATATGATAGAAAGATTTCTTGCCGGTGAAACTCAAGAGGCAGCTAGCATTCATCGCCATTTATTACCTTTAATAAATGATCTGTTTATTATTCCTAACCCTATGCCCGTTAAGTATGCCCTAAACTACATCGGTTTTCCGGCAGGCAAATTTCGCTTGCCCTTGATCGAGCCAGACAAGAAATCGGCTGAACTTATCCGGACAACACTGAAAGATTACGAAATCGACTTACCTCTTGCCTCAAGCAGATAACAGGATCAGGGAAAGCTATTCAGAAAGAATAGGCTTCATTTCTCTATTAGTTGCTTTCTCGTTGGCCCCACAGCAATCCAACTAACTGGACAAGAAAGAAGTTCCTCAAGCCTGGCTATGTAACGGCGGGCTTCTAGAGGCAGTTGAGTAAAATCACGAATTTCGCTTGTTGGCATTTGCCAGCCAGGTAATTCTTCGTAGATTGGCTGACATTCTTTCAGCACAACTGCACTGCTAGGAAAAGAATCTATGATCTTGTCACCAAGTTTATATGCCGTGCATATTTTGATTGAAGGAAAGCCATCGTAAATATCAAGGTGAGTTAATGCTATATCGCTAAAGCCATTCACTTGAACACTGAAACGACCAGCCACGGCATCAAACCAACCACAGCGTCGTGGTCTCCCTGTAGTAACACCGTATTCATGAGCTTTTTCCCGTATAAGCTCGCCAACCTCTTCCCGCAGCTCCGTGGGCATAGGGCCACTGCCAACTCTGCTGATATAAACCTTAAATACACCTACAATACGATCAAGTGCCCCGGGGCCTATACCAGATCCGACAGAACCTCCACCGGCTAACGGAGAAGAAGAGGTTACATAAGGGTAGGTACCAAAATCAAGATCGAGTAAAGTTCCCTGTGCACCTTCTAATAGAATCGGTTCTCCCTCTGCCATCGCTTGGTTAATTATAGAGGTAGTTTCCTTAATAAATGGAGCTAACTGCTCTCCATAATAGCAATATTGTTTAAAGATTTCTTCCAGAAGCAAAGGAGAATGTTGATATACTTTAGTAAAAATAGCGTTCTTAAGTTCGAGGGTTGAGCTTAGCTGCTCTAAAAATAGATCCTTGTCTAATAAGCTCCCCGCGCGGATTCCCAAACGAGCTACTTTATCAGTAAAAGCAGGGCCAATGCCCCGTCGCGTTGTGCCCAAAGCTCCCTTACCGCGTCTCTCTTCCTCCAATTCATCGAGGAGAATATGATAAGGCATGATAAGATGTGCGCGATCGCTAATAATAAGGTGGTTTACATCTATGTCGTGACTTCGAAGTTCATTTAACTCTTTGAGAAGCACCGCTGGATTAACAACCACTCCATTGCTAATAACGCAAGTCACCTGCGAATAGAAAATACCGGAGGGCACGAGGTGCATCTTGAATTCACCATAAGGGTTAATTACTGTGTGTCCAGCATTATCACCCCCTGAGAAACGAACCACCATCTTGGTTTTCTCGGCGAGAAAATCAATTATCTTCCCTTTCCCCTCATCACCCCATTGACCCCCTACAACAACCATAACAGACATTTAATTACCCCCTATCCTAACTTTCATTTGTTTCCGTAAGTAAAACAGCCTTTGAATTACAGTGATGTAAACAAAGACTACTAAAATCCATAAAGCAATAAAAACCTGGTTTATCAACAAACCTGCCGCTAATACTATAACCCTTTCAGCTCTTGTAAACAAACCAACTCGGCATTCCAAATCCAGCCCTTCCGCCCTAGCCCTTATATAGCTAACCAGGAAAGAGCCAACCAAAGCAGCAAGAATGACTATAGCCTCTATAACTACAACCTCTAAAGTAGCCCCAGTCCCTCCCAATAAACACCAAGCTAAAATACCACAAAATATTGCCGCTTCGGAAATGCGGTCAACTGTGGAGTCTAGAATAGCGCCAAGTTTTGTAGCCTGACCAGTGAAACGGGCCAGTGCTCCATCAAGGAGGTCAAATAAGCCAGCGACTAAAAGCAAAAGCCCTCCAAGAAAAAGATGGTTCGCAACAATGGCATAAGCAGCGCCAATACCTATCACTAAACCTATAAAGGTAAGGGTAGTAGGCTTTACCCCACTCTTGCTCAAACCCCTGACCATCGGCCTAGTAATACATGCGCCCAGTTTTTCTCGAAACTCTATCAAATTCAGCATTTTCGTTCGGCCCAGCTAATCTATTACTCCCCCTTTTTATATAAAATTGACCATATCCCGAATCTACTCTTCTTCATCCAGCTCGGCAATTCCTACGGTTAACGAAAGTACTGCCGAAGTATAGCTTATCTAGGGCAGAGAACCAACCGCATATGCTACTCGAAGTCAGTAGAAATTTTCCTCCACTTCCTTATAAATCAGTAGAGTTTTTTCTGCTGTTTGTTCCCTTGAGAACTTGGCTGTTTGCTTCATCCCTCTGGTAATAAGTTTTTCCTTAAGTTGTCGTTCGGTAAGGATTTTCCTTAGAGCCGCTGCCCATCCTCCAACATCACCAGGAGAAACCTTAATTGCTGCTTCCCCCACCACCTCCGGCAACGAAGAGCTATCAGAAGTTATCACTGGGCAACCACAAGCCATCGCTTCCAGCGGTGGGAGCATAAATCCTTCGTATCGAGAGGGGAAAACAAGGCATTCAGCATTAGAATAACATACTCTCAAATCTGCCTCAGAAACAACCCCGGTAAATATTACTTCCCTATCTAAATTTAGACAGTTTATAACTTCCATAGATTGTTTCCTGAAGTCTGCTTCTCTTCCCCCAGCCTTACCCACTTTGACTAGTTTTAGATTATTAAAACCTGACTGCTCCTTGAGTCTGCTAAATGCTCTGAGCAAGGTCGGCAAATTCTTTCTGGGATGCTCTGAACCAACAAAGAGGATGTACGGATACTCAAAATTACTCGCCATAAACGAGGGCCTGAAAGTCACATGATCAATACCAAGATAGACAACGCTTATCCGATCATCAGGTATTCCAAGGTACTGGCTCAAATCTCTTTTGGTAGCCTCAGATATTGCTATTATCCTCGCCGCCTTTTTGATGCCCTTGTAATCGCAGTTCAAATAAAACCTATCCCTGTTGTTAAGGTGATGAATATATGTCCCATATTTTTTAAGATCAAAATACCTGATGAGGTCATGCACAGTTATGATATAAGGCATCCTAAGGGAATTCCCATATCGCCCTAGATGTTGATTGGGCAAATGAACTACACCACTCAGCTTGCTTAGTATTTTCCTAAAGTTTCTGTCATCCATGCCTGCTCTTAGTGCATCTCGTTAGAGCCATGGAATATTGAACCTCTCGGCAATCCTCTGATAAATATCAGTATAGATTTTGGGAACACCCAATTCCACTAGCCGCTACTAAACATTATCAGGCAGGATAACACGATATCACCTTAACCACCCTCAGTTCGAATGGCATTGCCAAGGGATACCAGCCCCACCACAAAGAAAGCAGAATTTGTTTATTGAGCCCAGTTAGCTACGAGCAGATAGCGAGACAGGCTCTTCCTGCTCCTCCCCCATAATAAATGCTTCGGTCTTCAAGCGAGCTTCATCATCAGAATATTGAATTGGCGGAGATTTCATAAAATATGACGATGGTGCCACAATAGCCCCACCTAAACCACGATCCAGAGCCAACTTGCAACACCTTATAGCATCAATAACCACCCCTGCTGAATTTGGGCTATCCCACACCTCCATCTTCATCTCTAAATTTAAGGGCACATCACCAAAGGTACGCCCCTCCATCTTTATATGGCAAAACTTACGGTCTTCCAACCAGGGAACATAATCACTAGGGCCAACGTAGATATTGTCAGAGCCCATATCATAATCTAACTGCGAAGTAACAGCATTTGTCTTGGAAACCCTTTTGGATTCCAGACGTTCTCTCTCCAACATATTATAGAAATCAGTATTCCCTCCAAAGTTCAGTTGGTAGGTCCGCTCTAATTTGACACCGCGATCTCGGAAAAGCCTGGTTAATACCCGATGAGTAATAGTAGCACCGACTTGAGATTTAATGTCGTCACCAATAACAGGCAATCCACGCTCAGCAAATCGGTTTTGCCAATAAGATTCACGCGCAGTAAAAACTGGTATGCAATTGACAAGAGCACAACCAGCAGCCAGCACCTGCTCTATATACCACTTAGTTGCCTCTTCACTCCCTACAGGCAAATAATTGAGCACCACATCAGTTTTAGTCTCCTTAAGAATGTTTACTATATCGGCTGTTGTGCCTGGCGCCTTAGTAATGATTTTAGAGAGGTATTTGCCCAGGCCATCATGAGTCATACCACGCTCGACTTTGATACCGCTTTTAGGTACATCACAAAACTTGAAAGTATTGTTAGGCCGGACATAAATAGCTTTGGACAGGTCTTTGCCTACTTTATTTTTATCAATATCGAACGCAGCTACGAAGTTGATATCACTTACATGATAACCCCCCAACGTTACATGCATTAAACCAGGGACAGATTCATCTTCCTTAGCATCTTTGTAATAATATACTCCTTGAACAAGCGAAGAGGCACAATTGCCAACACCTATGATAGCTACATTTATCATCCCCATAATTTATTCTCCTCCTTTTCTGAATAGAAACTACTTGGCCATAACTATATAGTTTTGCCAACATAGCTCAGCCTCACATACAGAACACATCCCGTTAATTGCCAATTCCACATTATTAAAAGTGATAGGAGACAGGCTCCTAAGGCCACCATCTTCGGTAACGCTCATTTACCTTACTTCATAATATAACCTAATGTCAAAAACCAAGTTTTACCCCAGGAAAAGCCTAATTTATTTAATGCTGTTAACTTGCTCGAATAAATTAGATACTCTTGCCCCACGCTCAATAGAATCATCGCAATGGAAGCTGATATACGGAGCACACTTCAACCTCAGGCGCGAAGACAATTTCCTCCGCAAGAAACCTGAAGCGGCATTGAAACCTGTTAACATATCAGTTTTATCCTTTTCGTTTCCCAGAACGCTAACAAATACCTTAGCATTCTTAAAATCAGGTGAAATTGAAACTTCCGTTACTGAAATAAGGTTATTCAACCGTGGATCGTCAATTTCGCGCTCAAGTAAATCACTGATCTCTTGTTTGATAACTTTGTTTAGCCGTTCAGTGCGTCTGGACACCCAAACCTCCTAGAGAATAAACATCGATGAGAGAAATACTCTTAGCTTGCCATTTCTTTAGTATAGAATTCAATAACATCGTCCACATGTAAATCGGCACTTCCTTCTATCCCCACGCCACACTCAAGACCCGCAGCGACTTCAGTAGCATCTTGTTTAAAACGCTTCAGGCTAGAAATTCGGGCTTCGCAGACCACCTCACCCTGCCGTAATATTTTGACTCTGGCATCTCGCCATACCTTGCCTTCTCTAACATAAACTCCCACTACCTTGTTATGCTTGCTATCAGGAAATATAGCTCTCACTTCAGCACGGCCTCCAAGCACTTCGACATAAGTAGGTTCAAGCATTCCCTCTAAAGCTTTGCCTAGATCATCCTCTAACTTGTAGATTACATCATACCTCCGAATACTTATCCCTTCCATTTCAGCTAATTGTTGCGCACCTGGCGCTGGATCACTATTAAAACCTATAATAATACCTTCGGAAGCCGAAGCCAAAAACACATCGTTCTCCGTAATGCTGCCACTAGCAGCATGTATCACATTAACTCTTGTTTGTTCCGTACTCAACTGCTCTATAGAAGTCTTTATCGGTTCGATGCTACCACTAACATCTACTTTCAAAACTATATTGAGTTCTTTTATCTCCCCGGCATTTACTTGGGTAGAAAAGGCCCCCAAGCTTAAAGGCACACGCTGTTTCTCAGCTTCACGCTTGCCTACAATGGCTCGCGCTTGATGTTCATCAGCGACTATGCTAAAGATTTCTCCAACCTCCGACACACTATTCAGACCAAGAACTTCGACGGGAGTTGATGGTCCAGCTTTCCTGATTCTCTCTCCTTTACCATCGAGCATGGCTTTAATTTTACCCCAAGTATCACCAGTTACTATAACATCCCCCAGTTTGAGAGTACCTTTCTGAACTAAGAGCGTGGCTGCAGGGCCTCTAGTTTTATCCAGCTTCGCCTCAATAACCACACCTTCCGCTTTGCAATCTGGGTCAGTTTTTAGCTCCAATATGTCGGCAACGAGAAACAGGTTTTCCAGCAAATCTGAGATTCCTTGCCCATTCTTGGCTGAGATAGGAACACATACAATATCGCCACCCCATTCCTCAATAACTAAACCTAAATCGACAAGTTGTTGTTTTACGCGCTCAGGGTCAGCGTTAGATTTATCAATTTTATTAATCGCCACTACTATAGCTACTTCAGCAGCCTTGGCATGGTCTATAGCTTCTGTGGTTTGAGGCATGACACCATCATCAGCAGCGACCACCAATACAACAATGTCCGTCGCATGTGCGCCACGAGCTCTCATCGCGGTGAAAGCTCCATGCCCCGGTGTATCCAGGAAAGTAATCTTACGCTCGCCCACCATAGTTTGGTAAGCACCAATATGTTGGGTAATAGCCCCTGCCTCATGAGCAATCACATTGGTCTTCCTGATAGAATCAAGTAATGTTGTCTTCCCATGGTCAACATGCCCCATCACAGTAACTACAGGAGGACGAGTTTGTAGACTGCCTCCCGCCTTCTCAATAGAATGCATAACTTGATGCTCTACTTCCTTTTGAGCTATGCAGCCAAAATCCACTAGCACTTTAGCAGCAGTGTCAAAATCAATACTCTGGTTAATATTAGCCATTATGCCCTTCCGCATAAGCTGTTTAATAATTTTCACAGGCTCCACTTTTAGCGCATCAGCCAATTGTTTTACAGTCATGGATGAAGGAAGCTCAATTTGGGGTAAAGCTGGCTGGTTCGTTTCCTTCTGGTTGTTCACTGGTTTCATTCTACTATCACTCAAATCTAGTCTCCCTCTGGTAAACTATCACTGTAACTTACTAAAAACTGACGGTTGCCGGCGCTAAGCTTTATCCGTAAGAGTCGTTCTAAATGATTCCGCTCCAACCCCATTTCCCAACAACTTTTCCTGGGGCATAAATAAGCTCCTCTGCCTGGTTTTCTAGCAGACGTATCCACCTCAACAACTCCATCGTTAGTGCGCACCAAACGAATCAGGTCCTTTTTATCTCTTTTCTGGCGACACGCGACACAGGTGCGTTGAGGTATGTGTTTATTCTTCCTGTCCATCATCCTCCAATGATATTCTTGCCTTTCTAGGTCCTCTGGCTTTTGTCCTGCCCTTCGCTGACTTCGTACTTTTTTTCTTGGGCGGCGCCTTCTCTTTCGCCTTATTAGGTAGAATATCTTCGGCAAACCGAATCAGCGATTCTCCCTCAACTTTCACGGACGGAGTTTCTGCACCTAACTTGAATTCGTCACGAGCCAGGAGCGCAGCTATATCTTCTACTTTTTCACTGACAGCCTGTGTTGGTTCAGGTTGGCTTGGTATAGGTACATCAGCAGGCAATTCATCTTTTTCTGATTCATCAGCGGCAATCTTAGTTAACCTCGCGGCTTCCGCTTCAGCAGCAGAGACGCTCTTAATATCAATCCGCCAACCCGTAAGCCTCGCTGCTAATCTGGCATTTTGTCCCTGCTTGCCTATAGCCAATGACAGTTGTTTGCTAGGAACAACCACAGTAGCCGTGTTTTCCGCCTCAGTCAGCTCAATACTTACTACTTGAGAAGGGCTAAGGGCATTAGAGATAAATATCTTGGGATCAGCATCCCACTGAATTAAGTCTATTTTTTCACCACCTAGCTCATTAATAATATTTTGCAATCTGATGCCCCGAGGTCCAAGACAACATCCTATAGGATCAACACCTTCCTGATTAGTTGACACCGCTACTTTGCTCCGCTGTCTAGCCTCTCGGGTTATAGCTTTTAGCTCCACAACACCACTATGAATTTCAGGGATTTCCAATTCAAAAAGGCGACGTACCAAATTTGGATGGGAGCGAGAAATTACTATCTGGGGGCCTCTAAGCCCTTGTCCTATCTGCAGAAGATAGAATTTAAACTGCTTTCCTATGCGATAATATTCGCTAGACACTTGTTCCGCGAGAGGCAATACTGCCTCTGTTCTACCTAAATCAACATAGATTCGTTTAGGTTGAATGGATTGAATCGTCCCAGTGACAATCTCCCCTTCTTTCCCAGCGAATTGATCGTAAACTGCGTGGTGCTCCGCCTCGCGTAATCGTTGCAAAATAACCTGCTTCGCTGCTTGAGCTGCAATTCGTCCAGCATTTTTTGGTATAGTCTCTATTTCCAACAGTTCGCCAATTTGAGCGCCATCCCGCTGTAATTTCTGAGCATCACCCAATGAGATTTCCCGATACGGGTTGGTCACTGTATCAACAACAAGTTTCCTGACATAAACCTTGATATCAGCAGTATTAGGATCAATTTTAACTGCGATATCCTCATCATGTGTCAGGGCATCTTTTTTATAAACTGAGACAAGCGCTGATTCCAAAGCTTCTAAAATTACCCCTTGGGGTAAGTTCCTCTCCGCCGAGAGTTGGGTGATAGCAGTCATAAACTCTGTCTTCATCTCTTCTCGAATCTACAATTATAAACCTAGTAAAAGAGTGGGCAAAAACCCACTCTTTCAGCTATAATGCCCTTTGGTTTCCATTCTAGCACTATTAAATAGGGAATGCAAAAATGAAAGCTCTAATTCAACGGGTTGCCAACGCCTCAGTAAGTGTTGGAAAGCACACAACAGGTAGCATTGGGCCAGGATTAGTAGTTTTCATTGGTATTGCCAAGGGAGATTCGGAAAGCGATGCTCATTACTTGGCAAACAAAATTGTCAATTTGCGTATTTTCGCCAACGAGACAACTGAATTTGCCCTTTCTGTATTAGAAATAAAAGGGGAAATTTTGATAATAAGCCAGTTTACCCTTTTAGCTAATTCGCGAAAAGGAAGACGCCCAAGCTTTGCTGAAGCATCTCCTCCAGATAGAGCTAAGGCATTATATAATTTTTTTGTGGACCAGGTCCGCTCCACCAGTATTGGGGTAGAGACAGGCATTTTCCAGGAACACATGATGGTAGAAATCCATAATAACGGGCCAGTAACTTTGTTATTAGAGAGTAAAATCAAATAATTGCAGTAGCAACTTATTGCAATTATTCTGAAGGCCTGCTATAATTCTGGCTTGTAATGAGCTGCCATAAAATCTTAAAGGCAAAAGGTTATCGCTTAACTCCGCAGCGTATGTTGGTTATTGAAGCTCTTCACAATGCTGAAGGTCATATCAGTGCTCAAGAAATCTATAACCAATTACACAGCCGCTATCCCTATAGCAACATCTCTACTGTTTACCGCACGTTAGAACTGATGAAGAAATTCAACCTAGTTACTGAAACGGATTTTGGTGAGGGACGTGCCCGCTATCATGTCGCTGAAAAAGGGCATCACCACCATCTTGTTTGCCGCAGGTGTGGCAAGGTAATAGATCTGGAAGAGTCTGCACTCTATCTACTAAAAGGCACTTTGTTGCGCGAATATGGTTTTGAAGCTGACCTTAGACATCTGGCTATTTCGGGAAAGTGCGATGAGTGTCGCAAAGAAGAAAGAGGAGCTACCCTGGCTAACTATCATAAATAGGAGTGGCGATAATGAGTGACATTCAAGAAAGATTGCCTATTTTGTTTGACTATTGGATTGAGCATAATCTCGAGCATGAGCAGGAGTTCCGGGATTGGGCTGATAAATCTGCCTCTTCACTTGGCGAGGTGGCACAACAGCTACAGGAAGCAGCCGCCAGGATGGCTGATGCTAGCAGCTGCTTGGAGAAAGCGCGACATGCCTTCACAAAGAGCATGGGGAGAGAATGAAATGTGTCTGGCTAAGGTCTATGAGGCTACAGAAGGAGATGAACCAATTTTAGAGGACATTGCTTATATGATAATTGATGGCGAGCGGGTGGAGATGGTGACCCTCTTCGGGCAAAGGAGAATTTTTGAGGGCAAGGTGCGTCAGGTGGATTTTGTGAAATCTAAGGTGCAACTGGAGAAAGAATAATTTTTTTGCTCCATCTTAATGGTATCCTTCGTTGTAACAATACGATAAAGATTTTTGGCCTGACTGTGGACGAGAAAAATCTGAAGGAGACAAGAAGAAAAGTTGGCCTAGTATTTCAGGACCCTTAGGATCAACTCTTTTCACTAACTGTTTTTGATGATGTTGCCTTTGGCCCTATAAACATGGGCTATTCTGAATTACAAGTCAAACAGCCCGTGACTCAAGCTCTGAAATGGGTAGGGATGGATGGCTATGAACAACGTTACCCTCATCACCTCAGCGTTGGCGAAAAGAAAAGGACTGCCGTTGCTACTGTTCTCTCTCTAAATCCAGAGCTTTTGGTCCTGGACGAGCCCAGCAGTAATCTCGACCCAAGGAGCAAGTGGTCCTTAATTGAGATCGTGAAGCGACTACCTATGACCAAAATCATTGCCTCACACGACCTAGAATTGATAGAGGCTTTGTGTCAGCGGGCTATAATACTAGATGGCGGGATAATAGTAGCCGACGGAAGCACCACAAACATTTTCAATGACGTCACTTTGCTCAGAGCTCATGGCCTTGCACCGGAGGAAAAGCTACTCAAGCTTCAAGCTGATATCCAGGGCTCTGGCTGAATGGGTAAGAGCACCAACTGAAATGAAATCAACCCCTGTTTCAGCTACACTGCGAACCTTATTCAGGCTAATTCTCCCCGAAGCTTCGATTAAAGCAGCGCCATGAATAAGTTTTACCGCTCGACGCATATCTTCAAGGCTCATGTTATCAAGCATAACAATATCTGCCTCAGCTTCAGTAGCTTCTAGAGCTTCTTGCACAGTCCTGGTTTCTACTTCAACTTTTAGTCGTAGCGAAGTATTTTGCCGAACCCTGGTTATAATCTCCTTGAGTTTTAATCCGTGGCTGCGAAGTGCCGCCAGATGATTATCCTTAATAAGTATGCCATCCCCCAAATTCATGCGATGATTTTCGCCACCACCAACTCTAACAGCATGCTTCTCTAATAATCTTAAACCTGGAGTGGTCTTTCTGGTATCAATAATCCGCACAGGCAATCCTTTCACCGCTTCAACATAGCGATTTGTCTCCGAGGCAATGCCACTGAGCCTCTGCAGGAAATTCAGAGCCACTCTCTCTGCCTT
>Ga0272442_10000192_pt1 | contig 101684 bp, 70 predicted proteins | sample SSMForm2O_FD_200262 | JGI IMG/M metagenome (GOLD analysis project Ga0272442, IMG submission 200262) | Marine sediment archaeal communities from Little Sippewissett salt marsh, Falmouth, MA, United States - SSM-Form-2O | ecosystem: Environmental > Aquatic > Marine > Wetlands > Sediment ...
TTGCCTGCGGCTTCCTTCAGGCCCCACCTCGCGATGGCTGCCCTTGCCGTCCGGCTAACTGTTCCCTCCTGTCGGGCCAGTAGAGGACTCTCACCTCCAAGTCGGCGCGCCCTGCCGGGCGCACGAACGGAAGGGGCCCGCCTTGCGGCGGGCCCCTGTACATCAATGAATCCACCCCTTCGGCGTTCTACCTACAGCCTCCAGCCTACAGTCTCCAGTCTGAAGCTACTTCTCCTCCAGCTGCCAGTACATCAACTCGCCGTCCGGCGGGTGGGCGTCGGTCTTCTCGGGCGCGTCGCGCCAGGGCACCAGCTTGGCCATGTCCTCGATCTTGCGCGCCTCCTTGGCGTCCTTGACCGCGCCCTTGGCGAGTTCCACGGCGACGTCGGGGACCTTGACCGGGCTGATCGAGGGCTTGTAGCTGCTGAGCTTGGCCACGCCGTTGTACCAGTAGCCCCAGAAGCGCACGCCGTTGAGGCTGCCGCTGTATACCTGGCCCAGCACGTAGAGCTTCTTGCCGCGCACGGCGATGGCCTTGACGCGGTGCTCGCAGAGCTCGTCGGGGCCCTTGCCGTTGAAGTAGAAGGCGCTCCAGATTTCCTTGCCCTCCTTGCAGTCGACCTTGAGCAGCTTGCCGTCACCCATCTGGCCGTCGTACCAGCCGGCACCGTAGCGCCCGCCGACGTAGAGGTGCTCGCCGACGACCTTCACGAAGCTGGTGTTGTTGTTCTTGCCCTTGCCGCCGCCGTAGGTCTTGCCCCAGACCAGCTTGCCGTCGGGGTCCATCTTGATGAAGCTGAAGTAGGTTGAGCCGCCCCGGCGGTCCAGCGAGCAGTAGACGTTGCCGTCCCTGTCCACGTCGAGGTAGTTGAGGTTGCTGCCCCAGCCGCAGTTGACCTTCTTGACCCAGGCGACCTTGGGCGCGGCGCCGTGCACGTCCTTGAACCTGGCCAGCATGCCGTACTTGCCGGCCAGCAGCCCGCCGACGTAGACGTTGCCCTTGCCGTCGGCGCGCACGCAGTAGGCGCGGTCGTTGGTCCTGGGCGTGGGGTCGATGCAGCGCTGGAACTCTACGGAGCCGTCCTTGGCCGAGAGCGACATCAACAGAACCAGCGCGTTGCTGCCGACGTCCTTGGCGTCCCCGGTGGTGCCCACCACGTAGACGTGCCCCTTGTTGTAGTCCAGGGCGTAGGCCTCGCAGCCGTGCTTGTCGAGGATCCTCTCGGGCCACTCGGGGCGCCAGAGCTTCTCCCAGACCGGTTCGCCGGTCTTGGGGTCGATCTTCATGACCAGCGAGGCGTAGTTGTTGTTGGTCTTGGCGGGGCTCACCGCGCCGGTGAGATAGACGAAACCCTCCTCGTCGATGTCGATGGCGTTGCTGCTGCCCCCGGTCTCGGCGTTCTGGCCGGGGTCGCGGCTGTAGTCGCGGTAGGGCCCGTGCCACAGCTTGGCCCAGGCCAGGGACCCGTCCGCGTTGATGCGCGCGTAGAAGATGTCGTAGGCGAACCGGTCGGCGAGGCCGGTGACCTGGCCGGCCACGAAGCAGTTGCCGTCCTTGTCCGCGACCATGCCAGTGATCATCTCGTCGGTCTTGGCGCCGCCGAGAACCTTGTGCATCCCGGTCTTGAACTTGTCGGTAAAGATCGCCTTGCTGCGACCCGCGCCGCTGACGGTCCAGGAAGCGGTCTTGCCGCCGCCGTAGGTCACGGTAATCCTGGCGGTCAGGCGCTTGCTCTGGACCGGGTAGTAGCGGGCGATGAAGTCGTAGGACTTCTTGGGCTGGACCGTGGTCTTCTTGAAGACCAGGGTCTTGGGCTTGAGGTCGGTGGTCTGCAGCGTGAATTCCTCCGCGGCCGCCTCCTCGCAGGGCTCGAGCTTGACGCCCTCTATTTCCAGGGCCGCACCGGTCTTGTTGTAGACGCTGAAGCGCGGGCGGCTCTCGCTGAAGAGCGCCACCTTGCTGGAGCGGCTGTTCATCGGGATGTAGAACGTGGCTCCGGGCTTGATGACCTTGCCGCTGGACATCACCTCGACCTCGCCGCCGCGCGCCGCAACGCCGAGAACCAGCGTGCCCACCAGCACCAGGGTGATCCTCTCGATTCGGTTCTTCACTTGGTCCCCCTCCTCCACTCGGCCGCAGATAAATCGCTTCGACCCCGGCATCCCGGGGCGAAACAGCCTATCCGCCGGGGTGGGGCGCCGCAAGAGTTTTGTGGGAAACCGGCAGGGCTATCGCACTCAGCCCGCGCCGTTCGCTGGACTTCGCAACCGCAGTTCCGGGGGGCCGACGATTCGCAGTCAACCCCATCCAATTGGGGCAGATGCTTCCGGACCGCGCGACGGGGCGCGGCCGCCGCACGACGGCAATCAAAGGTCTGCGCAGACCGGAGCGCTGGCGCGCTTCACGCCTCACTGCCGCCGGCGCCACCGCCCCGGTCGGCCAGAGGACGCCAACGTTCTGCGATAGCAGATAGGCGCCCGGATCGGCCCCCACGCAGCCGGCGTGACAGCGCGGGCCCTGGCGCGCTGGCGCGTCGGTTGCGGGCGGCCGTGCATTGGCGCGGGAGCGCCACAAGACCTGGAAGAGGATTCCCCTCATATCAGAAGATGGGAGGGGAACCCTCTGACACTGTCAACTCGCCGCCAGCCCCAGCCCTAGCACCAGCACCAGCAGCAGGTAATCCCGGTCCCAGCCGGCCTTCAGGCGCTTGCTCCTGATCCCGAACTTCACGGTCTTCTCCTGCGTCACCGTGGCATTGCGCAGTCAAAATGCTGTTGAGTTGAATGCGATAGCCCTCGGGCGCCCTGCCGAAGGCGTTGCGACGCCTGCTGCTTCGGGTAGAATCACCCCGCGGATCGCGCACCGGGTATTCTTGCCGGGAGGTCACTCATGGCACTCAACAACGCGCTGCTGGAAGGCATGGTCCAGAAGATCGGCGACGCCGAGTCCCTGCCCGCCACCGTGCACAGGGTCATGGAGGTCTGCGAGGACCCCGACTCGGACGCCCGGTCCATGGCCGAGGCGGTTTCATCCGACCCGGCGCTGAGCGCCAGGCTGGTGCGCCTGGCCAACTCCGCGTTCTTCGGCCTGGTCAGCAAGGTGGGCGACGTGCATGGCGCGGTCGTGCGCCTGGGCATGAAGGGCGTGCGCAACGCGGTGATGGGCCTGGGGGTCTCCAGGCTCTTCGAGGCCGAAGAACCGACCGGTCCATACAGTCGCCCCAAGGTCTGGAAACACTCGGTGGCGGTGGCGATATACTGCGAACTGCTGGCCAAAGCAAGCGCGCGCGGCGACGTGCGCGCGCTGGCCGGCGAAGCTTTCCTCGTGGGGCTGGTCCACGACATCGGCATCATCCTCGAGGACCAGTACGCCCACAGCCGCTTCGAAGACCTGGCTTCTGCCGCCTGGCAGGGGCGCAAGCCGCTCTACGACGTCGAGTATGACGACCTGGGATTCGCGCACCAGGACCTGGGCGCGGCGGTGCTCCGCAAGTGGAAGTTCCCCGCCCGGCTGGCCGATGCGGTCGGCGCGCACCACGACCCGGGGGCGGGCAAGAGCGCCGCACTTGAGGGGCTTGCGGCACTGAGCGAGATGCACGCGGCCGCCAGGAAGGTCGGCTACTGGGACGTTCCCCAGCCGGACGACGGCCTGGTCGCGGTACTGGTGCAGGCGCTGCAGCTCGACCGGCGCAAGGTCGAAACGGCCGAGGCCGAGTTCGACGGGCGCCTCGCTCAGGCGCTGGACGTCTTCTCGTCCTGACCGCTGGCGGTTCCCCTGCCCGGGACCGGGCTCATATCCGAATCACAAGCCGTTGCGGTTGGGGCGCGGGCTGTGTAGGATAACGCCCCTCGGAGGGATGGCCCTCCCGCGGATGCACGCACCGGGTCCGGTTTGGGATTCTCGATGGCCGAACAGAACGGCACTGCAGAGACCAGGCGCAACCGCTTCGGCACGTTCGGCGGCGTGTTCACGCCCAGCATCCTGACGATTCTCGGCGTGATCATGTTCATGCGCGCCAACTTCGTGGTCGGCCACGCCGGCGTCTTCCACGCGGTCCTGATCCTGATCATCGCCAAGAGCATCACGCTGCTGACCGGCCTGTCGGCCAGCGCGATCGGCACCAACATGCGCGTCAAGGGCGGCGGGGCCTACTACCTGATCTCGCGCGTGCTGGGCCCGGAGTTCGGCGGCGCGATCGGCATCGCCCTCTTCGGGGCCCTGGCGCTTTCGGTGCCCTTCTACATCATCGGTTTCCAGGAGGCCCTGCTGCTGTCCTTCCCGGGAGTCAATGACTACCTGGTGGACATTCACGCCAGGCTCCCGGCGCTGATCACCTTCGTGACCGCCGCGCTGCTCTTCGTCGTGGCCTACGTCGGCGCGGGCTGGGCGATCCGCACGCAGTACCTGATCATGGCCTTCCTCTTCCTGGCCATCTTCGCGTTCATGGGCGGGCAGATCGCCAACTTCTCGTCGGAGCGCTTCGCAGCGAACTGGGCCGCCGCCGGCGCCGACAGCCTGCCGGGCGTGCCGGTCCTGCCCTTCTGGGCGCTGTTCGCGATCTACTTCCCGGCGGTAACCGGCATCGACGCGGGAATCAACATGTCCGGGGACCTCGAGGACCCGGCGCGGAGCATCCCCAAGGGAACGCTCGCGGCGGTGGGCGTGGGCTTCCTGGTCTACCTGGGCCAGATGCTGCTCGGCGGGGGCGCCTACCAGCGCGCCGCGATGGCCAGCGATCCCTTCGACCTGCTGCGCGAGAACGCCCTCTTCGGACTGGGAATCCTGGTGGTGCTGGGCGTCTTCGCGGCCACGCTCTCCAGCGCGCTGGGCAGCTATCTCGGAGCCCCGCGCGTGTTGCAGGCGGTCTCGCGCGATCGAATAGTCAAGTCGCTGTTCTTCTTCGCCAAGGGCACGCCGGACAAGGACGAGCCGCGCCGCGCCCTGGTGCTGACCGGGGTAATCACCGCCGGCGTGCTGGTATTCGCGATGTTCACGGAGGGCAACGCGCTCAACGCCGTGGCCGCGGTGATCAGCATGTTCTTCCTTTGCAGCTACGGGATGATCAACGCCGCGGCCTTCGTCGAGGCGGTGGGCTACAACCCATCCTTCCGCCCGCGCTTCCGCCTGTTTCACTGGGCGCTGGCGGGGCTGGGCGCGCTGGGCTGCGCGGTGGCCATGGTGCTGATCAACCCCTTCGCCGCGGCGGTGGCGATTCTGACCATCGCAGGGTTCTACTGGTACGTGCGCAAGCAGCACCTCACGTCGCACTTCGGCGACGCGCGAAGAGGGTGGGTCTTCGCCGCGGCCATGAGGAACCTCCAGGCCCTGGCGGGCATGAACGAGGACCAGAAGAACTGGCGGCCCACTCCGCTGGTTCTGGCCGGCAACCCCAAGAGCCGCGAGACGGTGGTGCGCTACGCGATCTGGCTGGAGGCCGGCCACGGAATCGTGCTGCTGGCCAACGTGCTCGCCGGAAAGGTCGAGGAACTCGCCGGGCACCGCCGTGCAGCACTCAAGCAGCTGAGGGAACTCTGCGCCGGCGAGGAAGTGCACGCCTTCCCGCTGGTGCTGGCCTCCGAAGACCGCGATCTCGGCGTGCGTGCGGTGATGCAGGCCGCCTCGGTGGGGCCGGTACAGCCCAACATGCTGGTGGCCGGCTGGTCCGACGAGCCCGAACGGGTCAACTCCTACTGGCAGAACCTGGCAGTGGCTTCCTCGCTGGGCATGAGCCTGGTGCTGGTGGTGGACCGCGGCCTGCCCGACCCCGACAAGAGCGAGCGCCGGATCGACATTTGGTGGCGCGGGCGCAAGAACGGCGGCCTGATGATGCTGCTGGCGCATCTGATCAGCACCAATGCCGCCTGGGAAGACGTGCAGGTCCGGCTGCTCCGGGTGGTCGAGAGCGACGAGGGGCGCACCCCGGCGGAGGAGGCTCTCAAGACCCTGGCGCACGAGGCGCGCCTGGAGGTCACGCCCAAGGTAATCGTCAGCGATGAGAGTTTCCCGCGCGTGCTGCGCGCACACTCCTGCGACGCCACCTGCCTCTTCCTGGGTTTCGACCTGCCGCCGGAGGGCGAGGGCGAGTCGCGTCACCGCGCGACCTGCGAGCTGATGGAAGGCCTGCCCACCACGGTGCTGATAAACTCGCAGGGCGCCGAGGACGTCACCGCCTGAGGCGGGAAGCCTCGCAGCCCGGGCAGCTGGAGCAGCTCCCCGGACTGCGGCCGGACAGCAGACCCCAGGAGCGACCCGGGCCCTGCCCGGGAGCTTCCCGCCCCCGCTGCCCGCTTGCTCGACTGCCCTCCTGCTCAGACCGGACGCCCCGGTGCCGCCTGCAGAAGCGCCAGCAGGCCGTTGAAGAACGGCCTGCTAGCTCGTTTCGCACGAAACCCAGTCCTCGGTGATCTTGTCGCACTCCGTGCAGCGCAGCGAGATCCGGATACGTCCGAAAGCGTCGGGCCAGCGCTCCTCGGGCAGACGGCCCTCGACGGCCTCGACGAAGGAGTCCCTGCCTGCGGTCCGGATCTCGATCGTGACCACCTGCTTCGTTGCCCCGCAACGGGTGCAGCGCCAGACGACCAGTTCGGGCCGCGGCAGGGCCGCGCCTTCGGCATCGCGCCGCACGATGCCGTTCCAGCCGTGCAGGTCCCTGTCGAAGAGCAGGCGCTCGACGCCGCAGGCAGGGCAGCGCGCGCGGACCAGGAAGAACCGGTGCCCCTCGATCTCGAGAGCGCAGGGGTAGCGGTCGCCGGCGCGGAACCGCGTCTCTCCCGGGTAGAAGAGCTCGACTTCCTCCGAGCCGCAGGGGCAACGCAGCCGGCCGGTCAGGTCGGACCCGTCGACCCCCGCGGCGCCCGGCACCAGCCAGTCGCAGAGGTGCGTGGGCGCCGGCATCATCGCTTCAGCCCTTCCCGCGCTTCCCGGCGACCGGCTTCCTGCCGCCCGCTCGCTTCCACTTCCTGTAGTCGTGCAGGTCCTGGCGGATCATCGCCAGGCAGGCGGCCACCACCAGGGCGTCGTCGAGCTGGCCGATCAGCGGGATCACGTCCGGAATCAGGTCGAAGGGGTTGAGCACGTAGAGCAGCGCCGCGACGATCGCGGCGACCGACCAGTAAGGGATCTTCCGGTAGCGTCCCTTCCAGTAGTCCCTGACGATGGCGATCAGCAGCTTGAAGTCGCCGAGGAACTTCGCCAGCGGGCCTTCGGACTCGAAGCGGTCCTCGAGTTCCCCGGACTTGTCGATCACGGTCTGGACGTCTTCGGGCGTGATCCTCTCGGCGTCCTCACGCAACTGCCGTTCGGCCTGCTTCCTGGTGATCGACTTGCGACTATTGGGGGCAGCCGGTGCCCTGTTCTTCGCCGGCCGCTTCACCTTCTTCTTCGGCGTCTTACCCGCCGGGGTCCCGGTCGGCTTCTTCCTGCCTGCAGGTTTCTTCTTTTCGGCCATGGGGTTCTCCGGTCAGCGGGCTTCGGGCTTCGCGGGCCCGTTCTCTTTCGAGAACGGGTTGGGGTCATAGAGCCGCAGCGATCTCAGCGCCCTGTCGATAGCTGCGACCTGCTTCGCGTCGCGCTTCGGGGCGGCGGCGTTGACGCCCACGATACGCTTGCCGTCGGCGGCTATCAGCAGGCGCGAAGCCACCAGGCCGCTCTTGCTCTCGGTTTCGATCAGCATCGCCGGCTGGCCCAGCGGCAGCCGCAGCTTCCTGCGCGCGGTGACCCGGGTGCCGGCCCCGCCTGTCAGGCTGCGCTCCAGGAGGTCCACGGAGGTCTTCAGCTTCAGCGGATAAGGGAAACGCTGCATGTGGATACCGATGACGGACTTGTTGGCGGCCATGAAGCGGATCGAGATCGTGCGCCCCCGGCGAGTAGTCCCGGTGTGCTTGTGGCCCGGTGGCGCGTCGATGCTCACGCCCAGCATCCCGCTGGCAAAGCGATTCGCGTCGACTCCCGGGTCGGGCCAGCCCAGTTCGCGGGTCTTCCCCCGGGGTGCCGGTCGCGCCGCTCGGGAGCGAAGCACCGTCGCGGTTTCGCTCCGGCTGGCGACGAACCTGAGCTTGACCCCGCGCACCGTGTCCTCGCCGACCATGTGCACCTCACGCTCCCGCCAGAGGCCGGCGGCGAGGTCCAGGGTCATCGAAATCCTGAGCACGGGGTTGAATCGATGTCCCCCGGCGGAGCCCTCGACCTTGATGGTCCCGTCAATCCTGGCCAGGTTCTTCTTCACTGAACTCAAGCGCATCAGGCCCGACCTGGGCGTGATCGCCGGACCGGCGAACCGACCCATGGCCCGCAGCCATGCGCGCAGCTGCTTCTCTTCCAGCTTCCACTTCCGTCCGACCTCGACGGGCCCGGCGGGCATCAGCAGGCTGTCGGCCGGACGCTGTGCGGCGAATGACATCCGCTTGCAGAACTCCTCGCGCACCAGGGCAACCTGTGGCGCGTCCAGTCTCTCGACCTTCGCGCTTCGGAGCGTAGCCGGGTCGCAGGTGTAGTCCTTGCCGCGGGGCTTGCCCCGCGCGAAGACCTCCCCCAGCTTGACCTCGACGGGCTTCCTGAAGCGCGAGTCCTCGAACCTCTGCTCGCCGCCCAGCAGCGTCTTGCGGAAGCTCAGTACGCGGCCGTCCCTGTCGACGGTGAGCACCTCGTAGAGCGCTGCCGTGCTGGTCTTCTCGCTGCTTTTCTGAGCGCCGCCGCCGTCAGTCTTCTCGGCGCTGGAAAGCTCGTTCTCGACCACCTGGACCTTGATTCGATCGCCAACCTTGAACTTCGGCGTCCTGCGCAGGCTGTAGGTCTGCGCCCCTCCCCCGGCGAGGATCGGTGCCGCCAGCAGCAGGGCCAGAAGAGGTAGTGCCGCCAGAGCGCGCTTCATGCAGGAACTCCTTCCGGCGCGAATTCTCGCCGCAGAAGATGGCCGGTCAAGAGCCCTGATTCATGATGGAACCGCTGCGCTCACGTACGGAACTGCGTTCTCAGCTTCTGCGCTTCGCGCTCGGCGAAGCTGGTCAGTTCGCGCACCGGGATGTTGTTGGGCACCTTGCCGGGGTAGGTCACGGCGAAGTCGACCATGCAGGGCCCCAGGCACTCGTCCAGATGTCGTGGCGAGGCCGCCTGGCGCGCGCCACCGGCCAGCGCCTTGAGGATCTCCAGCACCAGCCGGCTCCAGCCCAGTTCGTCGGGCGGCATTACTTGCTGTTCGAGGACCATGCGCACCTGCTGGCGCTTCAGCGGATCGCGCGTGCGGCACATCCGCCGGAAGAGCCGCCACCCATGCGCCCGTTTCCACTTGCGCCTGAACTCGCGCAGCCACTCGACCATGGCTTGCTCCCGTCACCGGCTGGTTCAGCGAGACCGGCCTATGGACGTCGCTGGCGCGCGTTCTATTCAGCTCCCCGCAGGCGCCTCTGTGGTCAGAATGTCGATCTCCGAGACCACGCCTTCGACTCCGCCGCCGGCGACCAGATCTCCCACCCGAAACGCGCGGGGCAGCGTTCTTCGCGTGGCGCCCGGGACAGAGCGATCGGTCGCCGTACTCGCAACCCTGAGTCCTGAGCCCGGAACTACCGCCTGTCGTCCCGCCCCTCTTCGCCCCTGTACCGGACGCTGTAGAATTCGATCTTATCCCATTCGACGACCACGTCGCCGCAATGCTCGCAGCGCGCGGCAACGCCGTCGAGGAACTCGGCGGCGTTGCCGTCCCAGACGGTCATGGACAGCTTCAGCTTCTCGCCGCACTTCGGACACGAACCGGTAATCTGCACGGTCGTATTCTAAGGCGTACTTGACGTCCTTCGCAAGAGGTTGTCGCGGCGGCGCCAGGGCTATCGCACTTAGCCCGCGCCGTTCGCTGTACTTCGCAACCGCAGTTCCGGGGGCCGACGATTCGCAGTCAACCCCATCCAGTTAGGGCAGATGCTTCCGGACCGCGCGGCGGGGCGCGGCCGCGGCACGACGGTAATCAAAGGTCTGCGGAGACCGGAGCGCTGGCGCGCTTCGCGCCTCACTGCCGCCGGCGCCACCACCCCGGTCGGCCAGAGGACGCCAGCGTTCTGCGACAGCAGAGATTCGCCCGGATCGGCCCCCACGCAGCCGGCGTGACAGCGCGGGGGGCTGGCGCGCTGGCGCGTCGGTTGCGGGCGGCCGTGCCCTGGCGCGGGAGCGCCACAGGACCTGGAAGAGGGTTCCCCTCATATCAGAAGATGGGAGGGGAACCCTCTGACACTGTCAACTCCCCGCCACCCCCAGCACCTGGAACAGGTAGTGCCGGTCCCAGCCGGCCTTCAGGCGCTTGCTCCTGATCCCGAACTTCACGGTCTTCTCCTGCGTCACCGTGGCATTGCGCAGTCAAAATGCTGTTGAGTTAAATGCGATAGCCCTGGCGGCGGCGCGGAGCCGGCGCGGGCTGCTGATGGCCGGCCCCCCAGTCAGGCCGCGCCGAGCAGAAGCGCCAGGATGGCCATGCGTACGGGGATGCCGTTGGCCGCCTGGGTGAAATACCTGGCCGCCGGCAGTTCGTCGACCTCCGTGGCGATCTCGTCGACGCGCGGCAGCGGGTGCATGACGATCATGCCCGGCCTGGCGCTCTCGACCAGCGCGCGGTCGACGACGTAGGAGCCGGCCACCGCTTCGTAGTCCTGCTGCGATTCGAAGCGCTCGCGCTGCACGCGCGTGACGTAGAGCACGTCGGCCTCGGCGGCGGTTTCCTCCAGGCTGCCGGTCTCGCGGATGCTGGCGTCGCAGGCTTCGCGCACGCGGGCGACGAGGTCCGCCGGCATCTTCAGCGGTTGCGGCGAGCAGAGGATCGTATCGATCCCGAACATCGCCAGCAGCCGCACCAGCGAGTGGGCGGTCCGGCCGTATTTGAGGTCGCCGCAGAGCGCCACGGTGATGCCCTCGAGCCCCTTCTCCTGCCTGATGGTGAAGAGGTCCAACAGCGCCTGTGTCGGGTGCTCGTTGCTGCCGTCGCCGCCGCTGACGACCGGCTTCCGTGCCACCGCCGCGCAGCGCGCGGCCGAGCCCGGTTCGGGGTGGCGCTCGACGATGATGTCCGCGTAGCAGTCGGCCATGCGGATCGTGTCCTCGAGGGTTTCGCCCTTCTTCACCGAGGTGCCGCCGGTCCCGCTGAAGCCCATGACCTGGCCGCCGAGGCGCTGCATGGCGGTGGTGAACGAGAGCTGCGTGCGGGTCGAGGGCTCGAAGAACAGCGAGGCCATGATCCTGCCCGCCAGCAACCCCGGCACCTCGCCCGAGTCGAGATAGTCCTGCATGGTCGCGGAGACCTCCAGGATCCTCTCGACGTTCTCCCTGGGCATCCCCTCGATGGCGATAATGTCGGTGCCCTTCATGTGCGCTCTCCCTCGGTTGCCGTGCCTGCTCGGTGCTCGGATCCGGTGATCCCCGGGCCGGAACCCGGAACTAGAGCTCGACCGGATAGGTCGGCGCCCCCTTGGTCAACGCGTCCGCGACGTTGGCCGCCGCCTTGGTCTTGAGCTCGACCATGCCCTCTTCCGAGTACCAGCCGGCGTGATCGACCAGCGTCACGTTGTCCAGTTCGCGCAGCGGGCTGCACTCCTCCAGCGGTTCGCTGCAGAAGACGTCGAGCGCCGCGCAGGCGATCTCGCCGCTTTCCAGCGCCGCGGCCAGCGCGGCCTCGTCGATCAGCGGCCCGCGAGCGGTGTTGATGATCGCCGCGGTTGGCTTCATGGCCTCAAGTTGCGCCGCACCGATCATCCCCCTGGTGCTGGGCAGCACCGGGGCGTGCAGCGAGACGTAGTCCGATTCGGCCAGCAGCACGTCGAGTTCCACATGCTCGGCGCCAGCGCTCTCGATGACGTCGCGGGACACTACCGGGTCGGCGACCAGCACGCGCCCCAGGTTGAAGCCGCTCAGCTTGCGGTGCACGCTGCGGGCGATCATACCGTAGCCCACCAGGCCGAAGGTGCTGCCGGCGATGCGGTGCACGGGCTGCAGCCCGGTGAGGTTCCACTCGCCCCTGCGCACGTGGCGGTCCTTGCGCGAGATCTTGCGGGCGCAGTCGAGAAACAGCGCCATGGCGTGGTCCGAGACGTCTTCTCCGCAGTAGTCGGGCACGTTTGCCAGCACTATGTCGGTACCCTTGAGCGCCTCTACGTCGACGTTGTCGTAGCCGACCCCGTAGCGTGAGATGCACTTGCACCTGGTCATCGCTCCGATGACCTTGGCGGTGACCGGGGCGAGGTTGACAACCAGGCCGTCGATGTCGGGCGCGAGCTCGGCGAGCCGGCCCTCGTCGTCGCTGCGCTCGATGATCACCTCGGCGCCGATCTCCTCCAGAACGCCCTTCTCTTCGTCGTAGCCGGGGTAGCGGCTGTCTGCAATCAGGACCTTGTACGCCATGCGTATCCTCCTTCCCTTCGGGGGCACAAAGGTTTATCCGAGACGGGGTTCGCTGGCAAGTCCACGCGGCCCGAGGCAGGGCTATCGCATTTGACTCAACAGCACTTTGACTGCGGGCCGATGAGTAATCTGGCGGGGGGTGGCGGCGGGAGGGTTTGGAGTTGTCAGAGGGTTCCCCTCCCATCTTCTGATGTGAGGGAAATCCTCTTCCCGGTCTTGTGGCGCTCCCGCGCCAAAGCACGGCCCCCTCGCAACCGACGTGCCAGCGCGCCAGCCCCCGCGCTGTCACGCCGGCTGCGTGGGGGCCGATTCGGGCGCCTCTCTGCTGTCGCAGAACGCTGGCGTCCTCTGGCCGACCGGGGTGGTGGCGCCGGCGGCAGTGAGGCGCGAAGCGCGCCAGCGCTCCGGCCTCCGCAGACCTTTGATTGCCGTCGTGCCGCGGACCCGCCCCGCCGCGCGGTCCGGAAGCATCTGCCCTAATTGGATGGGGTTGACTGCGAATCGTCGGCCCCCGGAACTGTTGTTGAGAAGTCCAGCGAACGGCGCGGGCTAAGTGCGATAGCCCTGGGCCCGAGCCGGCGGCTTGCCGGGTGCGATTCCGGGTTTCCGGCGTAGCAGGAATCCACACAGTGGGACTTTCCCACAGAAACCGGAGCCTCAGGAGACCGAACGAAGGACTTGAATTTCGTGCTATCCTTTGCGCGAGCAGGCGGTTAGAGTTTCAGGCTGCTTTCGGACCCGGGTGGCACGCGGTTTGTTAACTGCCTCCCGGAGAAGTCTGCGCCTGGTTTGGCAGGTTGCAGGAAGATGGGCGCGCGAACCGCCCGAAGGCGACTTCCTCGGTTCGCGCTGTGTCAGGGGACATGAGCGCATGAATCTGACGAAGAGACTGCTGGTGCTGCCGGCCCTGGTGCTGCTGGTGGCGGGGGCTCAGGCCCAGGCCCGGCCTTCCCGCCGCAAGAGCATCAGGAAGCTGAAGGACAAGATCCGCAAGGCTCGGGAAGCCTACGACAGAAACAAGGAAAGCAACGGCTCAGACGGCAGCTACCTCGGCCGTGCCGGCGACGCCGAGAAGCCGGTCGAGTGGATGACCGACTTCGCCGCGGCCGCCAGGCTGGCCTCCGAAGAGAAGCGCCCGATGATGATCCTCTTCAGCACGCGGGAGCTCATGGAGAAGAGCCGCTCCTGCACCTTCGACGCCAACAGCACCCGGCGGGCGGTGCGCAAGTCCAAGGTCGTGCCGGTGCGGATCCTGCCCCCCGTGCGGCGGCCCGTGGACAAGACCGCCGGCAAGGAAGAGATAGCCGGGCGCAAGGAGCTCTACCGCAAAGAGCTGAAGAAGTACCGTGAGCTCGTAAAGCGCTACCTGATCTCCAGCGGCCCCAGCCTAATCTTCGCCGCTCCCGACGCCAAACGTCTGGACGGTCTGGTGGCCCCCGACAAGGCCGCCATCGAAAGACGCCTCTGGCACCTGGGCGACCTCCTTGCCGCCTACGAGAAGGCCCGGTCGAAGAAGAAGCCCGGCGACGCCGGGAAGCCGGACGCCGCCGGGCCCGCCAGGGCGCCCGGGGAGGACGAGAAGGACGGGGGCAAGGCAGAGGAGAAGAAGGACGACGAGGTCGTCAAGAAGCAAGAGAAAGAGGAAGCGCGGAAGAAGGCGGCCGGCGATCCGGACGACGACTTCTAGGCGAAGAAAGGGAGGCTGATCATGAAACGCCACCTCATACTGCTGGTCGCCGGGATCCCGGCGCTGACCATGGCCTTGGCGCTGGGCGCCGAGGAGGCACCCGGTAAAGGAGGCGAGAAGGCCGGCGGCGAAGGTCGCGCGGCGCGCAAAGATCGGGGCGATCGCAGGCGCGGGGTTCGGGGTGACCCCCGCCGCGGGCGCGGCGGCCGACCTCCCTGGGCCGGCCGCCGGGGCAACCCGGCTGAGGAGGAGATGCGCCTGGTGAGCGCGCGCGACGCGGCCTGCCTGGGTCTGGCCCAGTTGCACTTCGCCATGCAGGATCAGGACAAGGCCGTCGCGGTGCTGACCGACCTGATCAAGGACACCGAGGACGAAAACGCCAAGGGCTTCGCCAGGATATGGCTGGCCCGGATCTACAGGCAGCAGAAGAAGGCCGACGAGGCCACCGCCGAACTCAAGAAGGTCAAGGGACTGGGCGTGATCCGCGCGATCGACATGCTGCTGCTGGGCGTCGAGGACCGCACGGCCAAGCTCGAGGAACTGCTCAAGGAGGCCGCCGAGCCCCTCGCCAGAGCGGTCATCATCCGCCGGCTCATCCGCGAGTACGCCCGCAAGCGCGACGCCGATAAGATGGCCGACCTGGTCAAGCGTGCCAGGAAACTGCTCAGCGCCAGGGAAGCCGCCAAGGCCCTCGAGGACGAGCTCAAGCTGGCTTCGGCAGAAGCGGGCGGGGGCGCGAACCGGGGCGACCGGGGCCGCATGCCCGATCGCGAGGAGATGCGGAAGCGCGCCGACCAGATGCGAACCCAGATGAAAGAACGTATCGCCAAGCTCGAAAAGGAAGGCAAGAAGGAAGAGGCCGCCAAGCTTCGCGAGCGCATGGAGCGCATGGAACGGATGATCAAGCGCTTCCGCGAGGGTGCCGGTGGCGGCAGGTGGGGCGGTCGCGACCGGGGCGGCCAGGAAGGCGGCAGGAAACCCGAACCCAAAGTCAACAACGAGGAGTTCTAGCAGGCCGCTTCAAGACGGCCCGCCGGTTCCCGCTCCTCGACGACTCACGGCGCGAGAGACCCCGCCGTCCGGCCTGCGGGCGGCGGGGTCTCTCCTGGAACGGGATCCGGCCCCGGCCTCAGCTCTTTCCGGCGGGCGCTGCTGCCTTCTTCACGGGCGCAGCCGGCAGCAGCCTGCCGCTGGCGGTCTGGTCCAGGTTGTATTTCATGGTCTGCTGCTGTCCGGGCATCTTCAGCTCGTAGTCCATCTTGAGAACTGTAGTGCTGCTGCGCGGCACGCCGGTCCTGCTGTCCAGGACCGTCTTGCCCGAGACGCTGGTTTTGGTGGCCTTCATGTGCTTCACCATGGCGGCCATCGGGTTGGCCCCCGCGTCGGGATCGTCCGAGCCGAACCTGACGCTGTACGCGGTCGGCACCGCGACGGTCGTGCCGCCGTCCTGCTTGGTGAGTTTCATGGTCAGCTTGCCCGATGCGATCTTGCCGGCGTCGCAGGCCTGGATCCATGTTCCGCCGAGGGGCACCGCGGCGGCGGGCAATACGGCGAAGACCCTGCAGAGGTTCTTCTCCATGCCGCTGCCGAGCATCATCTTGATCTGCTGTTCGGCTTCGGGGAAGGCCTTCCTGAGCTTCTGGCGCACACCCTCGATGCCGGCGACCTTGAGGATCTGCCCGCGGCTGTCCACCGTGGCGGTAAAGGTCGTGTCGCACAGCAGCCGGTAGAACCTGCCGAGCAGCGCCCCTTCCTTCTTCCTGTCCTCGGCGTTCTCCGAGTCGTACTCGAAGTTCATTAACGGGCTCTTGTTTGCAGCCTTCATTCGCTCGGCCTTGATCTCGATCACGTAGTTGCCCTGCTCGTTCTTCCTGAGGACCTTGACGCGGTTGATCGCCCGGGAACTGTTGGTCATCACCATGTTGCCCCCCGTCGGCAAGGCAACCGTGATCTTCTGGTCGAGCCTGCCCTCGATCCTGAGAACCTGCCCGGGCTCGAGTTTCAGGCGCAGCAGGACACCCTTTGCCTCGGCGCCTCGGGCGCAGGTCGAGGCCAGTGCTGCCAGAACGAAGGCGGCAATAGTGCGGGCGACTCTCATCTCAGAACTCCTCTCTCGGCATCTTGCCTTTCAGCTCTGTTCCCTGTTTGTGGGCGCCGAACGTTCCCAGGAACTGATCCCGGGGGATGACCCGGCTGCCCCTGGTGGCGTAGTGCAGGTGGCCGTAAGTCTTCCCGTCGACCTCGGCGTCGGTCTCGGCCAGTTCCAGGCGGACCCTGGCCATGCCAAGGAAGTCTATTTCTATGCGCCGCACCCAGCGGTCCTCGTCGTCGATCCAGAAGGTGGTGACCATCTTCATGCCCATTTCCTCGAGCATGCTGGCCCGTATCGCGGTGCAGTCGCGCTCGCCCACCTTCTCCCTGAGAAGGATCTTGAGCTCGGCCTTCTGGTCTTCCTTGAAACGCTTCATCCAGGCGTGGAGGTCGGGGATGCGGCTTTCCACCATGCCGCCATCGGCACCGGCATCGGCGGCGACGTCGGCGCCGACCGCGAAGGTACCCGGCGCGCCCGGATAGGACCTGATACCCATCCACCTGTTCCTGCCGTCGTTTCCGAAGAAGTACTCGATGCCTGCGTAGCTGTAGCGCAGCAGGCTGCGGCCGCCCGAGCCCATCACCAGTTCCCCGCGCCTTACGGCCTTGCCGTCGGGCAGCACGAAGCTCAGGTCGTAGCGGACGTTGTCGCAGCCCTCGAACCTCTCGAGCGCCTGGCGGGTGATCTCGCGGGCGTCGGCGTGGCCTGTACCGAAGAAGTGCAGGGCGCCCATGCCGGCTACCAGGAACAGAACCGCGGCGGCGGCCAGCAGCCGGCCCCAGGCCCGGCCGCGGTGCCCGGTGACTCCGGGCGCACCGGCGGTTTCGGCCGGCGAGTCCAGGTAGTCGCTCACCGCGCTCATTGCGTCGCGCAGCTCCTGCAGTTCGCGCCTGCACGCTTCGCAGCCGGTGAGGTGCTGCTCCACGGCGGCGGTGCGCGCGGCGTCGAGCTGGTCGTCGTCGAAGGCCACCAGGACTTCGGTTACTCTTTCGCAGGCAATCATCGCATCTCTCCCCTGGTCACGTACGGGGTCAGCAGCTTCCTGAGCCGCAGCTTGCCCCGGTGAATCCAGTTGGTGATCTGTTCGACGCTGGCCTCCAGCGCCCCGGCGATCTGGCGATAGCTCAGACCCTGGGCCTCGCGCAACAGCACCGCGGCGCGCTCGCGGGGAGCGAGTTCGGCCAGCGCCCGCCGGACGGCCTCGCGACGCTCGCGGACCTCCAGCGGTTCACGGGCAAGGCGGAACTCGCGCGGCGGGATCTCCCGCCCGCGGCGGCGCAGGTGGTCGAGGCACAGATTGGCGTTGGTCTTGTAGAGGTAGGCCTTGGGGTCGCGCTGGCGGCCCCAGGCGCGATAGAGGCGCATCAGCGCCTCCTGGGCTACGTCCTCGGCCTCGTGGGCGTCCGCGAGCATGCCCCTTGCGAAGCGTATCAGCCCCTCGCGTTCGGTCGCGGCCAGCGCTTCGAAATCCAGGCAGGCCTCCTCCGACTCCCTGAGTGCAGCCATGGAACGTGTTTCGGTAATTGCGAGCATGAGCGGTCTCCAGAATCCGCCCATACGACGTCGAGCCTACCAGTTCCTTTCGTCAAATCCCGAGTTCCGATTGGAGGTAAGGAAAGCAGTCCCCGGTCACCGGTCACCGGTCACGGATCACCGGCCAAGCGCCGCCGACGGTCAACCTGCAGTGTTCAGCCCGGTCTCTCTTCCTGCTTCTTCGCCACCAGGCTCTTGATGGCCTCCAGGACGCTGGCGTGGCCCTGGGGGTGCTTCCAGAGCTTGACCAGCTTGATGGCGATGTCCGAGTACTTCTCCTCGCGGCGGAAGTAGTAGGTCTTGCTGAACACGCCGGAGGTACGAACCAGTTCGAGCTTGTCAAAGCGTGCGACGGCCTCAAGCACTTCGCTCTTGGGCGTTTCCATGCCGGCGCGCAGGTCGTTCATGGCCGCGCCTTCCTTGCCGGCGCCGACAAGCTTGGCCAGCACCCAGATGTGGATGATGTCCGGGAGCGCCATGGAGATGAACTCTTCGGCGCGCTTGCCGAGGTCCAGGATCTTGGCGCGGTGAATCGCGCGATACTCCTGCGTCATCCCGGAGTGCAGTTCAGCCATGCCTGTCCTCCCGTCGGTCGGAAGCCATTGAACCCACGATGCTGACGCCAGTATACCCACATTGTGCACTGGGAGCAAGACGAAGGTTCGAGGTCAACCGGCGCCTGACCCGGAAGGACGTTGAGCAGCCCCGGACCGTCTCGCTCATTCGGCTGCGCCGCGGTCGGGCCGCTCGATGGCTTCACGAACGTCGCCGGCAAACTCCAGGAGGTGGTCGACGCTGATGATCTGGAGGAGCTTGCGGGTCCGCTGGGGAACGTTGACGATAATCATGCGCACGCCGCGCTCGGCCAGTTCGCCGTTGGCCCAGATGAGAACGCTCAGGCCCGAACTGGAAATGTAGGTGGCCATCCCGAGGTCGACGATCAGCCGCAGTGCTCCGGATTCGACCCCCCGGCGCACGGCGGTCTTGAACTCGTCGTACTCCCGCTCGCCGACCCTGCCGTGGAACGTGAGCACCTGGCACTCGCCCTCGGAGTGCACCGCGGGGTGCGTCCTGGTGTCGAGGCCGGCGGCCCCCTCGTCCTCCCCTTCTTCTGCGTTCGCGGACTCCTTCGCGGCAGCCTCCGGAACTGGAGGCGCAGGACGCGCGCGAACGGCAGGGGCTTCCTCCGGAGCAGGCGGAGAGGCAGCAGTCGCTTTTTCGACGGGGGGCCCCACATCGGCGCGCGGGCTCCTGCGAGCCGGTGGCGGGACCCTGGGGCGTAGCGCCTCGTCGCACGCCGGGCAGAAGCGAACGCCGAGGGCCGCGTCGTATTCGAGCTCGCGAGAACAGCTGGGGCACGCTCCGAATCCGTTCTCCGATCCCGAGACCGGGTGCAAGGCATCGCCGCAAGAGGGACACGCCAGAGCCCCGTTCTCCGGGGAGCGTTCCAGCGGGACCTTGCACTTGGCGCACAACGGCTTCAAGAGACCTCACCTCCGCATACCTGCCGCTTACAGGATACGTATCGGAGGGGCTGGAGGCAAACATTGCCGCCTGAAAGCCCAGCTGGCCGTTGAAGAAGTGATCCGGGAAACAGGTTGAGCACTTGAGCAGCGGAAGGGTGGAACGCAGGAGAGGATTAACCTTCCCAATGTGGTCCGTTCCGCATCCACCCTTCGACAAGCTCAGGGTCGCTCATGTTGAGGTCGTGAGCCACGTCGAACGACTGCTCGACTGTACAACTGCTCTCCTGCTCGAGCAGGCCGTTTTCAACGGCCTGCTAGGTGTTGGAGTGCCAGCGCAACAGCTCCACCGCGTAGACGAAGGCCGCCAGCAGCGGCCGGATGTTGAGTACCAGGGCGAAGACCACGGCGGCCGCCCCCAGGTAAGGGACTAGGCGCCCCCTGGGCTCTGTCGCCGCTCCCGGCCCCCCGGGAAAGCAGCCCGCGGTCCGAACGACCTGTCTCCGCCCTCCGCGGGCCGCGATCCCAACGCCGAAGTCGGAAGACTGTCGCGCCTCGCGCGCCCAGGAAGCGGTGGTCCGCGCCCGCAGCGGGGCGGGCGCCCCCCGCTTCCTGCTGCCGGAGCTTCGGCCCCACCAGGATACCGGTGCGGGCAATACAGTCGTCTTCATGGATATCAATTCCTTCCCAAACGGCCGGCGAGACGGCCCTCGATCTGCCGGCGGCCCTCGAGGATGCGGCGCTTGGGTTCGTCCAGGTCCATGCCCGGCACGATCGCCTGGATCCTGCGGATCCAGGCGACGCTCCTGTGGAGCATGGTGGCCAGAGCGCGCCAGTTGCCGTCGTTGCCCCCGGCGGGGCGCACGTCGCTCTCGAGAAGTCCCAGCCAGTCGTCGATGCCATCGAGATACTGGAGGATTCTCCGGCGGGCGAGGGCGAACTCGCCGAGTTCGGCGTACATCTCGACCAGCGGCGGCAGGTCGTAGAGCAGTTGACCGAGCGACAGGCTGTCGCTGTGCAGCGGGTCGAGGTTGCGCTCAAGCTCCTTGGCCGCCTCGCGCAGGTGCCAGTTGTAGCGCAGCACGCCCGCCCGGCAGCGCCGGATCTCGACGTATGACGGGGCGTCGCGCATGCCCTCGAGGTTCTTGAGGCCCTCGAGCGCCTCAACGACGTGTCCGCAGCGCGCCCGCGCCAGGGCCCACTCCGGAACGTGCGCGGCCCTCTGCGGCGGAGGGAAGAGCTCCGCCTCCATCAGCGTAAAGCGCTCGGGGTCCGTCGGCGTCGCCCAGCGCTCGGCGTCGGCCTGTTCCTCCGCAGACAGCAGAATCTCCTCGGCCCACGGCGCGTCCCACGCCCGCGGGCCGCAGCCCCGCGACACCACGCCCGCCCCGTGTCCGTTCGACCTGAATCCAGCCCCACCAGCCATCCGTGATCCTCCACCGAAATCCATGCACCCTCTCACCCTCATAGGTTCCAGCGTGACAACCAAGGTCAAAGGGCCAGCCTCCAGCCACGAAATATCCATCGAAAACGCCCCCTCGAATTCAGGGACATAATACTCAATGCTACGATGGCGTAACGCAGTTGAGCTCAGGATGAACAATGGCGTCCGATAATGTTGCAGTTACGGATGAGTACCAGGGCTGGCGATTCAGATTCAGATTTCGATTGAGACTTCCACTTCAACCTCGCCCCCGAAATCGATATCGAAATCCAAACCGATTTCGCACTCAGCAGTCAGCCTGGGACCCGCAGCTCAGCGGCCATAGCAGGCCGTTGAAAAACGGCCTGCAGAGCAGGGGAAAGGTGAAAGCAGAAAGGAGAGCCGTGGAATCTTTCACATTGCAGGACACAGACCGCGAGATCGCGGCACTTGCCTCTCCTGCCTTTCGACTGCGCTCAAGGCTTTTCCATAGAGAGGCCCTGAGCCTGCCTGCCCTGAGCCTGCCGAAGGGTCGAAGGGCGGTCTACTCTCTCCTTTCTCCTTTATCAGGCTCGGTGCCGATGGCACCTTCTTCAACGGCCTGATAGGCTCCCGCCGCCTCGATCAGCTTCGCCGCGATCTCTGACCTATAGCCTGCCGGTTCCAGCACTTCCGCGTCGGGGCCCAACGCCAGGATGCGCGGCGTGAGCTCGATGGCGTTGTCGACCTCAAGAGTGAGGACGTAACGATCCTCCCCGGTCTTGCGCAGTTTCTGCGTCGAGTGCCAGGGATCCTCCCCCACCAGCCGCGCGGCGAAGGCGCTCAGGCGCACGCGGTACTTCTTCTTTCTGCCGCCCACGAAGATCCCCACGCTGCCGGCGAGCTTCCTGCGGATAGCCAGCTCCGTGGGGCGCGTGAAGGTCTTGCCCGTGAACGTGAGGCCCCTGATGCGGCAGACCTTGAGCGAGATGACCGACACAGCCCCCTCCTCCCGCCGGCGGTGCGACTCGGCCACGAGGTAGGGGCGTCCGTTGTGGTAGACGATCGCGTAGGGGTCGTAGTAGGCCTCGTACGCCTCGCGCGCGTGGATCGTCCGGTAGAGCAGCTTCACCGTGCAGCTGCGCTCGATCGCCAGGTAGAGGTTGTTGACAATGTCAGCGTCGGGCCGGGCGCTGTCGGCGTCGGCCTTGATGATAAAGGCGTCCTGCATCGCACGGAAGAGCTTGCGCGATCCGGGGTTGAGCATCGGGCTGAACTTCTCCCACAGCGAGTCGAGCCCGTTGCGCACCGGCGTGCCCTGGTGCCCTTGGAGCAGGTGCGCGGCCAGAAACACCGAGAGCATCTCCTCGTAAGTGGTTCCCACCTTGATCCCGTCGCGGACCGCCTCGCCCGGGAAGTACTTGCCGCCACGCTTCTCGATGCAGCGCATCTGACGTTCGAGGACGTCGAGATCCCGCCGCACGGTGCGCGAGCTGATCTTCTCCTCGGGCGACATGCCCATCGCTTCCCAGAGCTCGCGGGTCAGGCGTTCGACCGTGATGCCGTTGCGCTCGTGGCTCTTGAGGATCCCGATGATGCAGAACAGCCGGAAGACCTGCCGGCCGCGCTTGGTCTCGGACATGCTGCCGACCTCCTTCGCACGGGATTACAGATCGGGGCGCGGGCCGAGGGCAACCGCGCCCGGGGACGAAGACCTGACCGCTCCCTGCGGACTCGCCGGCCTCCCGCGCCCCGGGCGAGGCACTACTGCACCGCGGCCCCCTCGCGGCCTTCGGTGCCGAGTGCCTCCCGACCGCGCGCGACGATCTGGCGACAGGCATCGACTTCGGCGCCGTTGGGCTCCTTGGACAGGTAGTCCTCGCACTGGTAGACGGCCTGTTCCCAAAGGTCGGCGGCCTTGTCGGGTGCCTTTCCGGCGAGTGCCTCGGCGATGCCCCGCAGGGTCTCGGCGAATTCGTAGTGAACCACCGCCGAGTTCTTCTCCGCGCTGTAGCGATTGACGGACTCGACCGCGCGCTTGTGGGCGGCGAGCGAGTCGTTGAACCTGCCGAGCAGGTAGTTGGCCCGGCCCGCGGTGCTGTGCGCGCGCGGGTGCGAGCCGTCGAGTCCCAGAGCCTTCTCGCAGACGGTCAGCGCCCTGACCGCGGCCTTCCTGCAACCGTCGGCGTCCGAAGCTCTGGCCACCTTCAGCCACGCACCCGCTTCCGCGGCCAGGACGGCGGGCTTGGCGTAGCGCTCCTCCCTGGCGGCCTCGTTGGCGATGCGCACGGCCGTGGCCGCCAGTTCCGGCCCCGCCGCGGCATAACGGTCGAGTTCCGCCGCCAGATCCGCGGAGTTGATGCCGCCTTCCTTCACGCGGACGCAAAGCCCGTCGGGGTCTTCGACGGTCTCCCCGCTACCGCCGGCGCCGACGTAGGTGTTCTCCTCGCCGACCGAGGCCATGCGCGCCGGGTCGTACGGTTCGCTGCCCACGCCGGGCGGGTCCTTCTTCTCGAAGAACACCACGCGCTCCCGGGGCTTGCCGGGCCGGATCACCAGGCTCTCGTCGCGGACGTAGACGGTGCAGGAGGGATGCACCGTGCCGGTTACCACCACCGTCGCGCCGGGCTTCTCCAGCAACTCCTTCCTGAGCTCCTCGAGTTCGGCCCTGAGCCTGCCGACCTCGTCGGTCATGGTCTCCTGGCGCTGCGAGGCGGTCTTCTTCTCCTCCTCGAACTCGGCACGCTCGGCGGGAGACATCTTCTCGCGCAGCGACCGGTCGCGGAGCACGTCGGAGTACTTCTTCCTGAAGGCGTAGAAGACCACTTCGGCGGCCTTCTGGAGTTCCTTGATCTTTTCGTCCAGCGCCCGGACCCGCGCGGCAACCCTGCGGGTCAGTCCCACGGTCAGCGTGTTGGCCACGCCGTCCTCGGTGCCCACGTTGTTGACCATCATCCCGGCCACGGCCTGGATGTTCGAACCGCGCACCTCGCCGCGCTCGCAGAAAAACCTTCCGAAGCACTCGACGATGGAGTCCAGCGCCAGCGTGCGGGCCACCACCTTGTGGCCGGCCTTCACGCAAGCGCCTTCCAGCGAGCCGGCGACCACGTCGTGTCCCGCCGTCACCCGGGGTTCGTCGGTGCCGGTGCGGATCGCGCCACGCACCACCACGCTGCGCCCGGCGCACAGCCTGGCCTTGTTCTCGACGTCTCCGCGCACCGAGATGTCCCCGCCGGCGCGGACCGCGAAGCCGGACTTGACGTTGCCGTTGATTGTGACATTTCCGCCGAAGTCGATGTTGCCGGCCGCGAAGTCAAGGTCACCGCCGATTACCAGCTCGGGACTGACCTGCAGGGTTCCGCCGCGCGTGAGCGAGGCGTTGCCCTCGATGGTCGCGACGTAACTCAGCCCGTCGGCGGCCATTTCGACGTTGTGCCCGGCACGCGGCAGGAGCGCCGGCCGGCCTGGACCGGGTCTTATCTCCCTGCCGCGCACCGACAGGCCGGGGACGCCCTCCCCGGCGGGGCGGACGGTGGCGAGCACCGCACCGGCATCGACGTTGTTGACCAGGCCGCGCTCGCGGTAGTCCATCCTGCCGGCCTCGTCCTCCTTCCCGGCGGCCAGCCCGGTGCTGAAGCAGTAGGTGACCTCGCCGTCCGCTCCGTTCTGCGGGGGGCGGCCGCGGGCCACGACGATCTCGCGGGTCGCTTCGCCGGAGGTCGAAATGCTCTTGGCCAGTTGGGCCACCGCCGCGGGCAGAACTCCCTCGATGATTCCGCCCGCGGCCAGGACGGCCCCCACGGCGCTCGCGTCGGCCGCCTGCTGCTCGCCGGCCATGACCAGTGCGTAAGCCTCTAGGCCATCGTCGGATATGCGGAGGCTCAGGCGCCGGGCCAGGCCACCGGAAGCGGGCTTCTCTTCGGGGCTCATCTCTGCACCAGATGATAGGTCCCCGGCAGCCACCGCGCAAGGGTTCTTGGGCCCCTGTGCACCCGGCCGGCCGGCCGGCGCGAACAGGGCCGTTGAAGAAGCGTTCCGGGGTACGGGTTGAACACGTGAGCATCGGCCTTTTCACACCTTGAAGCCGGTGCCCGGAGCGCTAGGATTAGCGGCCCTTCAAGAGCTGGCCCCGACATTTGGTGGGCGATGGGAGACGCCGGTAATGCCTGAGTACGCCGGATTCGACAACGAGAAGTACCTGCGCGAGCAGACCGCCGCAATCCTCGAAAGGGTAGACCGCTTCGACAACAAGCTCTACCTCGAGTTCGGCGGCAAGCTGATGTACGACATGCACGCCTCGCGCGTGCTCCCGGGATTCGACCCCAACGTAAAGATCCGCCTGCTCCAGGGCCTCAAGGACAAGGCCGACATAATCCTCTGCATCTACGCCGGCGACATCGAGCGCAAGAAGATCCGCGCGGACTTCGGCATCACCTACGACGTCGACGCCATGAAGCTGATCGACGACCTGCGCGAGCGTGAGATCAACGTTGCCGCGGTGGTGGTAACCCGCTTCGAAGGCCAGTCCTCGGCGGTGCTCTTCAAGAACAAGCTGGAGCGTCGTGGGGTGAAGGTATACACCCACTCCAAGACGCGGGGCTACCCCACCGACGTGGACCTGATCGTGAGCGAAGAAGGCTACGGGGCCAATCCATATATCGAAACCGACAAGCCGCTCGTCGTAGTCACCGGGCCCGGCCCGGGCAGCGGCAAGCTGGCTACGTGCCTGAGCCAGGTCTACCACGAGCACGTCCGCGGGGTGCACGCGGGCTATTCCAAGTTCGAGACCTTCCCGATCTGGAACATCCCGCTGAAGCACCCGGTGAACGTGGCCTACGAGGCCGCCACGGTGGACCTGCGCGACTTCAACATGGTGGACTCCTTCCACCTGGAAGCCTACGGCGAGACAGCCATCAACTACAACCGTGATGTCGAGGCCTTCCCGCTGCTGGCCAGGATCATCGAGCGCATCACCGGCGAGGCGTCCTTCTACAAGTCCCCCACCGACATGGGCGTCAACCGTGCCGGCTTCGGCATCGTCGACGACGACGCGGTGCGCGAGGCTGCCCGGCAGGAGATCATCCGCCGCTGCTTCCGCTGCAAGTGCGAGTACGCCATGGGCCTGGCCGACCGCGACAGCGAGGAACGCGCCGAACTCCTCGTCAGCGAAGTCGGCGTGAAGCTCACCGATCGCGCGGCGGTAATCCCCGCCCGCGACGCCGCCAGGGAAGGCGAGGAGACCGGCAAGGGCAACGAAGGCATCTTCTGCGGTGCAGCCATGGAGCTGCCCGGCGGCGAGATAGTCACCGGCAAGAACTCGGCGCTGATGCACGCGGCCAGCGCGGTGGTTCTCAACGCCATCAAGCAGCTGGCCGGGATTCCCGACAACATCCACCTGCTCTCGCCCGCGACTATGGAGTCCATCGCCAGTCTCAAGAAGGACATCCTCAGCGCCAGGTCGGTCAGCCTGGACCTGGAGGAAACGCTGATCGCCTTGTCCATCAGCGCCACCGCCAACCCCGGCGCGCAAACCGCCATGGAGAAGCTCAAGGAGCTCTCCGGCTGCGAGGTTCACGTGACCCACATCCCCACCCCGGGCGACGAGGCCGGCCTGCGGCGGCTGGGCGTGAACCTGACCAGCGACCCCAGTTACTCGACCAAGAACCTCTTCGCCGGTTGAACGGTGAAGCGGCACGAATGACAAGGAAGACGATTCTCTCGAACAGACATCCTTTTCGCGGAAGGAGGAGACAGTGGGCACTAAGGAGATAACCCTCGAGGCGCTCAACCCCCAGGAGTTCATCGACAGGCAGGTCCGGGCCATCAAGGACGCCGCCGGCGACGAAGTGGTGATCAACGCCCTTTCCGGCGGGGTGGACTCCTCGGTGGTGACCATGCTCGGCCACAAGGCTCTGGGCGACAGGCTGAAGACCTACTTCATCGAGAACGGCCTGATGCGCGAGGGCGAGAGCGAACGCATCGTGGGCATCTTCAAGGACCTGGGCGTGCCCGTCGAGGTGGTCGACGCGAAGGAGCGCTTCTTCGCGGCGCTCAAGGGCGTGATCGACCCGGAGGAAAAGCGCGAGAGGGGCATCACCCAGGTCTTCTACAAGGACGTCTTCGCCGCGCTGATCAAGGAGAGCGAAGCCACCGTGCTGCTGCAGGGCACGATCTTCACCGACATCGAGGAGACCGCGGCGGGCATCAAGCGCCAGCACAACGTCTTCGAGCAGATCGGCATCGACCCCATGAAGGCTTTCGGCTACAAGGTGGTCGAACCCCTGATCGAACTGCGCAAGCCCGCCGTCAGGAAAGTGGCCCGCGCGGTGGGGCTGCCCGAGGAAATCTCCGAGCGCCCGCCGTTCCCCGGCCCGGCGCTCTGCGCCCGGGTGATCAACGAGGTCACCCCCGAGAAGATCGCCACGGTCCGCAAGGCCACCACCATCGTCGAAGAGGAACTGGCCGGCACCGAGTGCTTCCAGTACATGGCCATCCTCCACGACGACATGGTCACCGGGATGCGCGACGGCCAGCGCCAGTTCGGCAACCAGATCGAGGTGCGCTGCTGGGACAGCACCGATGCGGTCACCGCCACCCCCACCAACGTGCCCTTCGCCAAGCTGCGCCGGATCGCCGACCGCGTAACCGAAGAGGTCCCCGGCGTGGTCAGCGTAACCTACAACATCGCCGCCAAGCCGCCCAGCACCATCGAAGCCGTTTGACCATGGGGCAATCATCTCACGGAGCCACGAAGACACGGAGAGGTCTGTCCACTCTGCCCACTGGTGAGTGGTGGTTCTTCGTGCCTCCGTGTCTCCGTGAGAGAAAGATGTCTACCTGACTGCGAGCGCGGGTTGCTCCGCGCCGGGAGGCTACATGTCTACCAGTGCACCTGAACTGAAGGGCAAGATCGAAGGCATCGACAAGGTGATGATCATCGGGTCCGGCCCGATCGTCATCGGCCAGGCCTGCGAGTTCGACTACTCCGGGACCCAGGCCTGCAAGGCGCTGCGCGCCCTGGGCTACGAGATCGTCCTGGTCAACTCCAACCCGGCCACGATCATGACCGACCCGGGCATGGCCGACGTCACCTACATCGAGCCGCTCGACGTCGAGACCATGACCGAGATCATCGAGAAGGAGCGCCCCGACGCGATCCTGCCGAACCTCGGCGGGCAGTCGGCCCTGAACCTGACCTCCGCGCTGAACAAGGCCGGGGTCCTCGAGAAGAACAACGTCAAGGTGATCGGCGTGCAGGTCGACGCCATCGAGCGCGGCGAGGACCGCACCGCGTTCAAGAACACCATGGACAAGCTGGGCATCGAGATGCCCAGGAGCACCGCGGTCTACAGCGTGGAAGACGCCGAGAAGATCGCCAGCGAAATGGGCTATCCGCTGGTAATCCGCCCGGCCTACACGATGGGCGGCACCGGCGGCGGCTTCGTCTACAACGTCGAGGAACTGCGCACCGTGGCGGCCCGCGGGATCGCCGCCAGCCTGGTCGGCCAGATCCTGGTCGAGGAGTCGGTGCTGGGCTGGGAGGAACTCGAGCTCGAGGTGGTCCGCGACGCCAAGAACCAGATGATCACCGTGTGCTTCATCGAGAACGTCGACGCCATGGGCGTGCACACCGGCGACTCCTACTGCACCGCGCCGATGCTGACCATCGACGAGGAAACGCAGGCGAGGCTGCAGAAGCACTCCTACGACATCGTGGAAGCCATCGAGGTCATCGGCGGCACGAACGTGCAGTTCGCGCACGACCCGGAGACCGGCCGCATCGTGGTGATCGAGATCAACCCCCGGACCTCGCGGTCTTCCGCGCTGGCATCGAAGGCCACAGGTTTCCCGATCGCGCTGGTTTCGGCCAAACTGGCCGGCGGCCAGACCATGGACCAGATTCCCTACTGGCGCGACGGGACCCTCGAGAAGTACACCCCCTCCGGCGACTACGTGGTCGTCAAGTTCTCGCGCTGGGCCTTCGAGAAGTTCAAGGGCGTGGAGGACAAGCTCGGCACCCAGATGCGCGCGGTCGGCGAGGCCATGAGCCTCGGCAAGACCTACAAGGAGGCCTTCCAGAAGGCCATCCGCTCGCTGGAGATCGGCCGCGCGGGGCTGGGCTTCGCCAACGACTACAACTCGAGGTCGCTGGACGAACTCATGGCGCTGCTCAAGGACCCGTCAAGCAACCGCCAGTTCATCATGTACGAGGCGCTGCGCAAGGGCGCGACGATCGAAGACCTGCACGCCAAGACGCACATCAAGGCCTGGTTCATCGAACAGATGAAGGAGCTGGTCGAGCTCGAGGATGAGGTCCTCAAGCACAAGGGCTCCGAACTGCCCGGCGACCTCCTGATGAAGGCCAAGAAGGACGGCTTCTCCGACAAGTACCTCGCGCAGATCCTGGGCGTCGAGGAGAAGACCGTCCGCGAGCAGCGCGTCGCCCTCGGAGTGGTCGAGGGCTGGCACCCCGTGCCGGTCAGCGGCGTTGAGGAGGCGGCCTACTACTACTCGACCTACAACGCCGGCGACGTGGTCGACACCACCTCCAACCGCAAGGTGATGATCCTCGGCGGCGGGCCGAACCGCATCGGCCAGGGCATCGAGTTCGACTACTGCTGCGTGCACGCCGCCTTCTCGCTGCGCGACATGGGCCTCGAAACCGTAATGGTCAACTGCAACCCGGAGACCGTCTCCACCGACTACGACACCTCGGACAAGCTGTACTTCGAGCCTCTCACGGTCGAGGACGTGCTCCAGATCTACGAGAAGGAGAAGCCCGAAGGCGTGATTGTCCAGTTCGGAGGCCAGACCCCGCTGAACATCGCCCGGGAGCTCGAGGAGGCCGGCGTAAAGGTCCTGGGCACCGCGACCGACACCATCGACCTGGCCGAGGATCGCGAGCGCTTCGGCAGGATGATGACCGAGCTGGGCATCCCCATGGCCGACTCGGGCATGGCCAGCGACATCGACGGGGCCCTGAAGATCGCCTCGGAGATCGGCTACCCGCTGATGGTTCGGCCCTCCTACGTGCTCGGCGGGCGGGGCATGGAGGTGGTCCACGACGAGGAGGACCTCCGCAAGTACGTCGCCGCGGCTGTCGGCGTGACTCCCGAGAAGCCCATTCTCATCGACAAGTTCCTCGAGAACGCCACCGAGTGCGAGGCCGACGCCATCGCCGACGGCAGCGACGCCTTCGTGCCCGCGGTCATGGAACACATCGAACTGGCCGGCGTGCACTCCGGTGACTCGGCCTGCGTGATCCCGCCGACGACCATTCCGGACAAGCACATCAGGACCATCGAGGACTATACAGCACGCATCGCCCGCGAGCTGAAGGTCGTGGGCCTGATGAACATCCAGTACGCGATCTACCAGGACAAGGTCTACGTCCTGGAGGCCAACCCGCGCGCCTCGCGGACCGTGCCGATAGTCAGCAAGGTCTGCGGCATCTCGATGGCGCGGCTGGCCACGGAAGTCATGCTCGGCAAGAAGCTCGGCGACCTCAACCTCGAGAAGAAGAAGGTCAAGCACTTCGGGGTCAAGGAGCCGGTCTTCCCCTTCCCGATGTTCCCCGAGGTCGACCCCCAGCTCGGACCCGAGATGCGATCAACCGGCGAGGTCATGGGTATCGCCTCCTCGTTCGGGCTGGCATTCGACAAGGCCTTCAAGGGCGCCAAGCACTTCCTGCCGGACAGCGGCACGGTGCTGATGAGCGTCTGCCGCTACGACCGCGGCGAGGCCGTGGTCGAGACCGCCAGGCGCTTCAAGGAGCTGGGCTTCACGATCAAGGCCACCGATGGCACCCAGAAGTTCCTCGAGGAGAACGGCGTGGAGGCGGAGAAGATCTTCAAGCTCTACGAGGGCCGGCCCAGCATCCTCGACGGCATCAAGAACAAGGAGATCGACCTGATCATCAACACGCCCGCGGGCAAACTGGCGGTCACCAACGACGCCTACATCCGCAAGGAAGCGATCCGGCAGCGCGTGCCCTGCATCCACACCGTGGCCGCCGCCAAGGCCGCTGCCGAAGGGATCGCCGCGCGCAAGACCGGGGCGGCCGGCGTGAAGTCGCTGCAGGACTACCACGCGGAGATCGGCTGAGCGAACGACTGAAGAGCTCTGCTTCAACCGGAGAGGCCCCGCATCTGCGGGGCCTCTTCAGTTTTCAGGAGTCGTCTTCTGCGTCAGCCGCCAAGGACCCTCTTGCCCAGCAGCGAGGTGAGCAAGCTGACACACAGCCGGGCGGTGCGGCCCTCGGGATCGCGCCCGGGGTCGAGCTCGACGACGTCGGCGGAAATCAGGCCGCCGGTTTCGGCGATCATCTCCATTGCCAGGTGCGCCTCGCGGTAGCTGATGCCGCCGGGTTCCGGCTCGGCCGCGCCGGGGGCCTCGCCGTCGTCGATGAAGTCGATGTCGATACTGACGTGCAACCCTTCCACGGCCGAAAGGGCCACTTCCAGGGCCTCGCCCATGACTTCGACCATTCCCCGGCGGTCGACCTCTTCCATGGTGAAGACCCGCACCGGGGAGTCGGCCAGCAGCCGGCGCTCGTCGCCGGTGAGGTCGCGCACGCCGACGAGTACGAAATTCTCGAGGCTGGGGGTAAGAGGCAGCTCGTCCTGTCGCGAGGTGATGCTGGTGATCAGGTCGCCGTGGGCGTCGAAGCAGATCAGGCCAAACTCGCTGGTCAACCGGGTGATGCCCGCCAGTTCGCCGTGAATCACCGAGTGCGGCCCGCCCAGCAGCACCGGGGTTTCATCGGCGGAAAGCGCGGAGAAGACCGCGTCGGCGACGGGTCGGTCTTCTTCACCTGAAACGTCGAGGTCGCCGCCGTCGACGACCTCCAGGCCCATGTCCAGGAGCTCTCCACCCAGGCCCTGCTCGCGGATCTCCCGCGGCCCCGAGGCCCCCTCCGGAGCGGGAGCTCCGAGGAGTCGTATCCTGCGGGGGCGCTCCTCGCGTCCCGGCGTGTAGACAAGCTGCTTGTGCACGTACTCGCTGGTCATCGCCGCCAGGACCGCGCCGTAGTCCGGCTTGAAGACCAGCTCGTCGCCGACGGCCAGTTCGCGTTCCAGTGCGGTCACGTCGGCGATGAGGTGGTCGCTGCTGGCGCCGAGAATCTCGACGCCCGCCTCGCAGCTCTCCAGCGCGTCGGGATCGATATCCTCGCGACCGATTCCCAGTATCGCCCGCTTCATCGGGCCCTTGTCTTCGAACTCGGGAGTATGGCCGAAGGCGTCCTCGCCGCTCTTCCCGTGCGGGAGCGAGGGCTTGTCCTTGAGTTCCAGCACCTCGGCGTGAAGCCGGAACGCGTCGGAGTGCATGCGCGAGCGCGTTTCGTCGCCGACCAGCAGTGCCAGCATGATGCTCGAGCCCAGGCGCAGGTGGTTGATGCCCTCCGGCATCTGGCCGGACTCCAGCAGCGGCAGGTTGAAGCTGTTGCCGCCGCTGACCATCGGCAGGGGGATCGAAAGCTTCGCGCGGATTTCCCCGGCGATCTCGACCAGCAGCTGCATGTTCTCGCGGGTGGGCTGGATGCCCCCGAAGCAGGCCAGGTTGGTGCCCACACCGTGGAGTTCCACGCCCGGCAGCGCGGCGATCCGCTCGGCGGCCGGCAGGGCATCGCGCGGCAGGACGCCCTCGCGCAGGTCGCCGGTGTCGACCATCAGGACGACCCGGTGTCTGCGTCCGACAGGCTCGGCAGCTTCGGACAGCGCCTTGACCACCGCCAGCTCGGAGTTCAGGCTGATGTCCGCGAGCTCCACGACCGTCTGCGCGTCGCTCAGGCGTGGGATTCGCAGCATCATGATCTCGGAGCGGATCCCGTCGGCGCGGATCCGCGCGATGTTCTCGAGCCGGCTGTCGGCGAGTTGTGCTACCCCGCCGCGCAGCAGGGCCCGAGCCGCCTTGGGCAGTCCGCAGACCACCTTGGTGACGCCGGCCACCTCGATCCCCTGCGCCCGGCACAGGTCGGTCACGACCCGGCAGTTCTCCTCGATCCGGTCGAGGTCGATGTCGAGGAAGGGATGCCGCATCAGCCCTCTCTCACCGCCAAGACACCGAGAACACCAGGAAGTACGAAATCCATGATTCGGCACGAGGGGTTCTCGGGGCTCTTGGCGTGCCTGGCGTCCTGGCGGTTCATTTCCTTCCTTCCCGGTCTATCGACGCGCGCATCAACTCGCGGGCCAGCTCGGGTCGGTCTTTGGCGAAGGCCCCGCACGCCGAGAAGACGTAATCCGAGTCGCGGCGCACCTCGACGTCCCTGCCGGGCAGCAGCGCTTCCCGGCGGTGCGCGGCCATTGCCGCTTCCAGCCTGTCGAGGCCTCCCTCCAGTGCGGCCAGGCCCCCGCCGGTGCCGACCACCAGCTTCACGCTGCGCAGGTCGCGGCCCCGGACGGGTGCGCTCCCGTCGGCCAGCAGCGCGCCGGGGACAACCCTGCCCGCGTGGCGCAGCAGGGCGAGTTCAACCGCCCGGGCGGCCAGTTCACGCGAGAGCGCCTTCTCCTCGTCCGTCGCCGGAATCGCGGCCAGCGGCGCGGGGCAACCTTCGCGGTCCATCGCCGCCCACACGGACTCGGCGCTGACAAAGAGGCCGAGGTCGCCTTCCACGGTGCGGCGCGAACGAACCTGGGCGTCGACGTTACCGGGGCTGGGCGTGTCGATCACCGAGTGAACGTCGGTTGTAGCACCGCCGACGTCGACGACGAGAAGGTCCCCGACCTCTTCCGCCAGAGTCTCGGCAGCGACCAGGCAGGCTCCCGGCACCGGCAGGACCTTGCCTCCGGCCAGGCGCCGGAGTTCGTCCATGCCGGGCGCCAGCACCAGTCGCTCGGCGAAGAGCTTCTGGATCAGCGCTCTTACCGGGGCAACGTTCAACTCGTCGAAACGCGGGTAGACGTTGTCGACGACGTGCAACTCGCGACCGGCCCTCTCGAACGCTTCCCGCACTTCGTCGCGCAGGACGACGTTGCCGGCGAAGACGGTCGGCGCGTCGTAGTCCGCAACAGCGAGCAGTCGCGCATTCCCGAGAACGACTCCCTCCTCGCCGTGCTCCACGCCACCGGCAAGCATTACGAGATTCGGCGAGGCAGCTTCGAGCTTCTTGAGGTCGCGCTCGGAGAGCCTGCCCGCGGTGATCTGCTTCACGTTGGCGCCGGCTCCCAGCGAAGCCTCTTCGGCCGCGCGGGCAGTGAGATCACGAGTCAGGCCGTGCACGGTCATGCGCAGGCCGCCGGCCGCGCTGCTGGTGGCGTAGAACGCCCCGGCCTCTTCGGCCCTGACCCCGCTCGAACCCTCGAGCTCCGCGAGCGCCTCGAGCACGCAGACCGAAATGTCGTCGGGCGTGGTCAGGGCCGTTGCCCGGCCGAGTATCGTCGCGCCGTCAAAGGCAATGGCCTTGGTGACCGTGCTGCCGACCTCGACGGTGACGATTTCCGCCCCGGCGCCCATCAGCGCCTCGCGCGCAGGTGGCGCACCACGAAGCTGGCCACGTCGACGCCTCTCGTGCCGCGGCCGAAGCCCGCGTCGAGACCCGCCTCGACCGCCAGGTCGTGATCGACCTGCGGCCCCCCGCCGACCAGCACCAGCTTGTCGCGCAGGCCCTTCTCGACGCAGAGCTGCGCCAGTCGCGAGAGGTTCTCGCGGTGCACACCGCCGTGGCTGACGATGGTGCTGGCCAGCAGCACACTGGCGCCGAACTCCACGGCGGCGTCGATCAGCTTGCCGGGCGGAACCGACGTTCCCAGGTTCACGCAGTCGAAGCCGAATTTCTCGAGGCCGCCGTGCTTGATGTCCAGCATCTCGCGCAGGCCCGCACTGTGCTCGTCGCTGCCCAGCGTGCCGGCGACGATCTTGAGCCCGCTCTGGCGCACGAAGGCGGTGATCTCGGAGTCCGCCAGAGGCTCCTCGCGCTCCTCGATCACCAGCGATTCGCGATCGATGCCCTCCGTAACCCGGCCCTTGATCACCACCAGCGTGCCTTCGGCCGGGTGCATGACCCCGGTGTGGATGATCTCGGCGTCGGCCAGGTTCATCCGCGAGGCGAGCTGCAGGCCCGCGGCGCGGGCCACGTCCTCGCTCTCGGGGAAGAGGGCCGACACGCTGACGAAGCCGTCCCTGCTCCACTCGACCTCGGGGAAAATGCCGTCGCGCGATCCGGCTTTTCGCAGGCGGGACCCCGCGTTGTCGGAAGGGTCCAGTTCATCGACGTAGGCGATCAGTTCCGGGTTGCAGAGCGTGCAGCCGCCAATCAGGGAGCAGGGCCTGCTCCCGGCGCCCCCGGGCAGCTTGTTGCGGCCGAAGTGCGAGCAGACCGGCGCGCAGTACTCCTTCTCGCGGCGGACGACCGTCCCGGCGCCGACCCCGCCCCCCGGATCGCGCCTGATGCCGTCGCCGGCGCGCTGCGGGTAAGGCCCGCTGTCGACGAAGAAACCCTGTTCCACGGCGTCGAAGTAGCCGCCCCGCTCGAGCATCTCCTCCATGAACAGCACCGCGCGCTCCTTGATGTCGCGGGCCCGGCTTCCCAGTTCGCCGTCGCGGTCGAGGCTGACCATCTCGTCGAGGCCGTCCATGCCCACCAGCGCCTGCTTGGCGAGATCCACGGCCTCGACACTGTACCGGTGCCAGGGCACGTTGCGGGCCTCGTCGCTGGTGATGGTTGATTGCAGATCGGCGGAGGTGAGCCGCGAGATCAACATGTCGAGGAAGTGCAGGCCGTTGGCCTGCGCGCCGTCGCTGGTTGCGTAGCGCGTGTTCATCTGCGCGCGGAAGCGGTAGCCCCTGAACAGGTCGCGAAGCGCGACCGCGTAGGGCAGGTCGTGCTTGAGCTTGGGGGCGGGGGGCGCCGTCGGGGGCACCGTAGAGAGCGCCACCAGCCGCTTCTTCATGCCGACCTTCACCGAGAAGAGCGAGTTGATCGCGTGCTGCACCAGGAGTTCGGGCATCACGTTCCAGGCCTCGCGCGCAGTGGCGTTGGCGTTGTGTGCGCCGTCGATCTGGAGCATGCCCGCGTCGGCCATCAGCTTCTTGGCCGCGGCGGAATCCACGATCGAGCGGAGCATGTTCACGTTGCGGTAGAGGATGTTGTACTGGGGGTCCTGGTGCGCGCCGTTGACGCCCTCTTCCGAGAAGAGCACCGCGATCTCGGGACCGGCCAGGCCGCTGACGTACGAATGCAGGTTGATGGGCCGGCCGACCTCGTCCTCGATGAGGTCGAGCGCCTTGCGCGTGGCCCGCACCTGCTTGCGAGTGATGGGCACGCCGCCGACGCCCTCGGGCGTGCCTTCTATCAACCCGTCGAAGTGGCTCTGGCCCAGGGTGCGGATCACCATGATGTGGTCCGCGCCGTGCCAGGCGGCCATGCGCATGCGCCGGAGGTCGTCCTCGAAGCGACCCGAGGCGATCTCGCTGGTTATCACGCAGTCGGGCTGCGGGTCGATGTCCCCGAAAGCCCCCGCCCCGGAGAGCGGTTCTCCGGCCGGGGGCGGCTTGGACGCCCGTGAGTAGGTGAACGGCCCCAGCTTCCTGCCGCCGCGCGGGCGCCAGGTCCATCCGCGCCGCCGCGGGCGGTAGCTCTCGAGATCCGCGAGGACCTCGCGCAGGTCGAGCTTCTCGCCGGGCTCAAGCCCCACGGGCCACCTCGTCCCACCCCTCGCCGGCGGCCAGCATCCGACCGGCCTCGACGAAGCTCTTCTCGCGCGCCGCCGACAGGCGCATCACCAGGTTGCCGGCGCCCAGCCCGAGAAGCCCGCGTTCGACCGCACCCTCGACCACCTTGCCGGCCTCGATCGACGAGAGCCCGCCGCGCAGCAATACCGAGCGCTCGATGCTGGGCGTAGTGTGCGTCTTGGCGAGCTCGACCAGCGGCGAGACCAGCTGGTCGGCGAGTTCCCAGAAACGCTTCTCGAGCTCGGCGTCGCTGAGCCTGCGCAGCGTCCTGCGCCGCTTCTCGAACCCGTTCTTCTTCACGGGGCGCCCCCGGACTTGATATCGGCAAGCACCCGCTCGACGAAGTGGCGGTCGGCGCCGGAGTCGGCGGCGACGAAGTCCAGGTCCTCCTCCGCCAGCGAGGGTCCGTGCCTGGCGATCACGTTGCGGACGTACGAACGGCGCAGGTCGTCGAGGTTCAGGTCCTTGACGCGAAGCTGTTCGAACCGCTCGGGCAGGACGATACTCCTGCCGGGCTCCTCTTCCGCGGGATCGCCGAGTCGGACCTCGATTCCGTTGCGCCGGGCGAAGTCCAGTTGTGCGCCGTGGTGCTTGCCGGCGCCGGTGTACTCGGTCTCCTGGACCACGACCACCTGATCTTCTTCCATCTCGCCGGCGATGGCCATCGCCGCGGCCAGGCTGGTGTTCCCGGCCGGGCCGCGCTCCATGCCCTCCAGGCAGGCCAGCGCCTCGGTAACGTAGAAGACCTCGCCCTGGGTCACGCTGACATAGCGGTCCATGTAACGCAGCGCTCGCGCCGCGTTGAAGGGCACGTCGGACCTGTCCGGCCAGGTCGCGAACGGCACCCCGAAACCGGTATGTCCTGTCGTGCAGGCCTTGCGGTTGAAGTCGGTGTCGGAGGCCATGTGCAGGCCGGAGATGTCGATGCTCGCGCCGATCACCCGGGTGCCGGTGCAGCCGGCCTTCCTGAGCCCCCGGGCGGTGCCGGTGAGGTTGCCCCCGCCGGCATGCGTGACCACCACCGCGTCCGGAGCGCCGCCGGTGCGCTCGATGACCTCCTCGGCGATCTCCGCTCCGAGCGTCTCGATCCCCGCGACGGAGAAGGGCGTGTACAGCGAGGCGTTGAAGTGCCCGGTGTCCTCGAGCACCACCAGCAGGTAGTAGAAAAGCTCCGGGCCGACGGTGAGCCGGATGACCTCCGCGCCGAGCGCCTCGCACTTGCGGCCCTTCTCGACGATCTCCGGCTGGCCCACACCGCGGCTGTCGAACGTCTCCTGCAGGATGATGCAGTCCAGGTTGCACCTGGCGGCCTGGCTGGCCACCGCCGCGCCGTAGTTGCCGCTGGTGGCGGCGGCCACCCCGCGATACCCGGAGCGCGCGGCCTCGTGCACCGAGAGCGACGCCCGGCGATCCTTGAAGCTGCCCGAGGGGTTGGCGGCCTCGTCCTTGAGAAATATCCGCGCGCCCCTGCCCGCGGGCGCGAAGCGCCGCACCAGTTGCGTGAGGTTCTCGAGTTCGAAGAGGGGCGTGCCGCCCACGTGCGCGCGGCGCTGGATCTCGCGGACCTCCTCAAGCGAGTATCCGGTCGCCGCCATCATGCCCTCGTAGTCGAAGGCCACCTTGCCCCGCCTGAACCTGGCGTAGTCGAACCCGGTGGACCGTTCGAGGATCTCCGCCCGCCGGGCCATGACCTCCGCGTAAGAGGCGCTCATGCGGGCTCCTCCCCGCCGCGGGCCAGGCGCTTGAGGCGCTCGCGGACCTCGACGATTTCGGGGACACACCCGCCGAAGGTGTGCTCGAAACCGGGGCGGACCGCGATCAGCTCGCCCTCGAGCTCCCGGCCGGCCTGGGTGCGGACCCTGAGATTCTCGCCGACGCTCGCGTCTTCCAGCGCGATGCCCCGCACGCGCATCGTGTAGGGCGCCTTCGCGGTGTCCTCGGGCAGGTCCGGCGCGCGCTCGCACGGAGCCAGAATCTCCCGCGCCACCTCCACCCAGTCGCCACGCCTGGCGCTCACGAGTTCTCCCCCTTGACCGCGGAGTCCGCAGCGCGGCGCAGGACACGCCATGTTCTCTCACGAAGCCGCGGAGACGCAGAGGGCCCCCTCCTCTCAATGGAGATGGCCGGGGTCCCGGTGTTCTTCGTGACTCTGTGGCTCCGTGAGATGATAATGGATCCTCCTCCGTACTACGTCCTCACCGCCGCCAGGCGCGGGACGGGCAGGTCCTTCATGCTGGCCAGCCCGGCAGGAGCGGCGTGCACCAGCGGGGTCATGTTCACGGCGATCGAGGCGGTGCCGGTGCCGCCGGCCATTTCCGGCGCCACGCGCATCTCGATGTCCGGTTCTCCGCGCAGGCGGATCAGGTCCCAGGTCGGCTGCCCCTCGGCGCCGGGCTCGATCTGCTGGGGGTGCACCAGTTCGATGCGCGGCGCTCCGGCCACGTAGCCCGTCGCGGTGTGCCGGCAGCCGGCGACCTTGCCCGCGGGTACGGTGACGTGCGCGCCCCGGCGTTCCTTCACCGCGACGATCGGCTCGCGCTTCTGCGCGACGCGCTCCAGTTCCCAGCCCAGCGCGTCGGCGATCATCGCCACCGACTGGGGGAAGCCGATGTGCCCCAGCACCGATCCGTCCGCGAGTCCGGCGTCGAACTCCTCGGGCGCCAGGCCGATGCCCTGCGTGGTCATCACCGCCCCGCCGTAGGGCGAGAGATCGTTGACCCGCTCGGCGTAGACTGAGTCCACCCGCCGGCACACGCCGGTGAGGACGATGATCAGGAGGTCGAGCACGAACCCGGGGTTGATTCCCGTGCCGAGGATCGTCACGCCCGCATCGCGGGCGATCTCGTCCAGGTGCAGCGCGGCGGCCGGGTCCGAAGCCGCCGGAAAGGCCATTTCCTCGGCGATGGAGATCACGTTCAGACCGGCGGCGACGGCCGACTCGATTACCGGGATCTCGTCGCCAAGCAGGGAATTGGCGGCGGCGATGGCGACGTGGGCGCCGGCCTGCTGCTGCGCGCAGGCGAAGTCCGGAAAGATCCCGACACCCCGGGCCGCCTCTTCGCCCAGGTAGTCGGCCAGGTCCGTTCCCTGCAGGTGCGTGCGCCGGGAGACGGCCCCCACCAGCTCGACGTCGCGCTTTTCGAGGGCGATGCGCGCCATCAGCGAGCCCATCGAACCCAGCCCGCACTGGATCACCCGCGTCACCCGGCCACCTTCTTCCTGATGTGCCCGCCGACCAGATCCAGCAGAATTCGCGCGGCGGTCTTGGCGGTGATCCCCGCCGGGTCGCAGTCGCCGGTAACCTCCACGAGGTCCAGCGCGCGAACCTCTCCGGCCAGCAACTCGCAGGCCTCCAGCATCTCCCGGGATGAAAGCCCGCCGGGCTCCGGATTCTCGACGCCGGGCACGCAGCAGGCGTCGAGCACGTCCATGTCCAGGCTCAGGTAGCGGGGCCGGTCGCCGGCACGCTCCAGGGCGTGGGCGCAGACCTCGTCGATGCCCAGGCGAGAGACCTGCCGGGCGGTGAGGGCCTCGACCCCGCGCTCCTCGAGCCAGGCGACCTCCTCGGCCTCGGGGGCGCGCATGCCGATCACTATCGACGCCGCGGGATCCACCTTGCCGGCCTCGACCAGGCGCCTGAGCACGCAGGCGTGGCTGCGCCTGTTCCCGCCGTAGTGCTCGATGCAGTCGGGGTGCGCGTCGAAGTAGATCAGCGCCCAGGTCTCGTCGCTGCTCTCCAGAATCGGCATGGTTATCGAGTGATCGCCGCCGATCGCGACCGTCAGGCGGCCCCCGGGCATGGCGGGAGCCGCGGTGCGGATCGCGCCGGGTACGTCTTCCGGTTCGACGCCGTCGAGATCGACGTCGCCCAGATCGACGACCCTCCCGCGCTTCGGAAACTGGAATCCCGCCGAGGTACGCACCGTGTTCCAGGTGTTGCTGGCTTCGCGGATGACTCCGGGACCGGCGGCCGCGCCGGTCCTGCCGGTTCCGGCGCCGCAGTCGGTGGGCACGCCCCAGACGGCCACGTCGGCCTCCGCGACATCGCAGCCGCAACTGCCGCCGAAAACGGGTTCAACCGGCTTGAGTCCGGCCATGCGCCTCGCCCTCCGGGCGCAATCCTATTGCTCCCGAAGATGCAGCGCAAGACCGCAGGCGGGAGATATCAGGGCTATCGCACTTAGCCCGCGCCATTCGCTGGACTTGGCAACGGCAGTTCCGGGGGTCGACGATTGGCAGTCAACCCCATCCAATTAAGGCAGATGCTTCCGGACCGCGCGGCGGGGCGCGGCCGCGGCGCGACGGTAATCAAAGGTCTGCGGAGACCGGAGCGCTGGCGCGCTTCGCGCCTCACTGCCGCCGGCGCCACTGCCCCGGTCGGCCAGAGGACGCCAGCGTTCTGCTCGCCGCCAGCCCCAGCACCAGCAGCAGGTAATCCCGGTCCCAGCCGGGTCCCCGCCCTGCGGCACTCTCGAGGCCGCTACGCAGGCATGTAGTCCGCGTGGCACCTCGCGGCAGGAAACCCACCGGGAGGAACCGCATCATGTTGACCCGCCAACGCCAGGAGGGGCGCCTGGAAATCGAACCCGCCAGTTCCGGTGTTCAGTGTCAACTCCCAAGACCAGCATCGGGCTCGGAGCCTGGCGCGTTCGACTCCGCTATCGTGTTCCCATGCTCTTGGGACACCGCCGATGTCCTTCCTGCCGCAGTTGCATCGGGATCGGACCTGCCCGTATAATCCGCCTGCGCCTCCACAATGATCGGGCTTCTACCGGGAGCCCTGCCTGGCGGATCGAAAGCGAGCTGGAGAACCATGAGAGTGAAGAGCCTTCCTGCACTGATTGCCCTGACGGCCCTTGCTGCATGCGGATGCGGCGATGGTGACCGCAGGCCCGCCGACGGCAGGCTGCGGGTCTTCGTCAGCATCCTCCCCCAGGCGCACTTCGTGGAGAAGGTCGGCGGCGACCGGGTCAGCGTGGAGGTCCTGGTCGAGCCGGGCCAGAGCCCCGCGACCTACTCGCCCAGCCCGCAGCAGATGGCCCGGCTGGCCGACTCGCAGGTGCTGTTCTCGGCCGGCGTGCCGTTCGAAAACGCGCTCCTGCCCAGGATTCGCGCCAGCATTCCCGGCCTGAAGATCGTGGACACCCTCTCCGGCATCAGGGTCCGGACCATGGTCGCGGAACACAAGCGCAGCGGCCACGGGGATCACGGTCACGATCACGGCCACGTGCATCGTGAGGGGGAGAGGGACCCGCACGTCTGGCTGGATCCCCGGCTGGTCAGCAAGCAGGCCCGGACCATCCGTGACGCACTGAGCCGCCTGGACCCCGAGGGCCGGGAGGCCTTCGATGCCAACTGCACTGCGTTCCAGAAGGAACTCGACGCGCTCCACGCCGAACTGGCCGCGACCCTGGCGCCGCTGAAGGGGCGCGAGATCTTCGTGTTCCACCCGGCCTACGGCTACTTCTGCGAGGCCTACGGCCTGAAGCAGACCGCCGTGGAGTTGGAGGGCAAGGCGCCGAACGCCCGCGAACTGGCTGCCCTGATCGAGTCGGCGAAGAAGAGCAACGTGAAGGTCATCTTCGTGCAACCGCAGTTCTCGACGCGCAGCGCCGCGAGCGTGGCCCGGTCTATCGGCGGTGCGGTGGTGCCCATGGACCCGCTGGCCCGCGACTACGTCCGGAACATGCGGGACATGGCCGCCAGGATCAAGGCAGCCCTCAAGTGACCGGGGGCGCCGGCCCCGAGGCTCCCGCGATCGCCTTCGAGGGAGTCGACTTCGCCTACGAGTCGCGCCCGGTGCTCAGCGACGTGAACCTCGAGATCCGGCCCGAGGACCTGGTCTACATCGTGGGGCCCAACGGCGGCGGCAAGAGCACGCTGCTGAAGCTCGTGCTCGGAATTCTGCGGCCCTCGCGCGGCAGGGTGCGGGTCTTCGGACGCCCCCCCGAAGAACTCATCTCGCGCGTGGGCTACGTGCCGCAGCACGCGACCTTCGACGCGCACTTCCCGGCCACGGTCAACGACGTTGTCCTGATGGGTCGCGCGGGCCGGCATGTCTTCGGTTTCTATGGAGCCGCAGATCACGCCGCCGCCGCAAAGGCCCTCGGCGACGTGGGTCTCAAGGGCTTCGGAAAGCGCTCGTTCACCGGCCTTTCCGGGGGTGAACGCCAGCGGGTGCTGATCGCCCGGGCGCTGGCTTCCGAACCGGCTTTGCTGCTGCTCGACGAGCCCATGGCCCACGTGGACTACGAGACCAGCCGCGACATCCACCACCTGCTGCACGAGGTCAACGAGCGCATGCACGTGGTGCTGGTCAGCCACCACATGGAGATGGTCTGCGGCGCGGCCAGGACGGTGATCACCGTGAACCGCAAGGTCGAGGTCCTTCCCACCAGCGAGGTCTGCGCCAACCTCGCGCTGGTGGGCCACGAGCGCCACGAACCGCTGGGGACCGCCCGGTGAGCGAGACGCTCGCGATCCTCTGGCGCCAGGGGCTGCTGCAGAACGCGTTGCTCGGCGGGCTGCTGGCCTCCGTCGCCTGCGGCGTGGTCGGCAGTTACGTTACGGTCAAGAGAATCACCTACATCGCCGGGGCCATCGCCCACTGCACGCTGGGCGGTATGGGCGCGGCCATGTACCTCAAGAAGGTCCACGGCATGAACTGGTGCACCCCGCTGTCAGGCGCGGCGTTCGCGGCGGTGCTCGCGGCCCTGGTCATCGGCGTGGTCACCCTGCACTGGAAACAGCGCTCCGACACGGTGCTCAGCGCGCTTTGGTCTGTGGGCATGGCCACCGGCATCATCTTCATCCGCATGACGCCCGGGTACAGCCAGGACCTGATGTCCTACCTCTTCGGCGACATCCTGTACATAAGCCGCGGAGACCTGCTGATGGTCGGCGCGCTCGACGTGGTGGTCCTGGGCCTCAGCGTGGTCTTCTTCAGCAAGCTCCTGGCGGTCTGCTTCGACGAGGAGCACGCGCGGATCAGCGGCGTCAACGTCCGGCTCTACTACATGATGCTGATGGTGCTCACCGCGCTGAGCGTGGTGCTGCTGATCCGCATCGTGGGGATCATCATGCTGATCGCCCTGCTGGCGCTTCCGGCGGCGACCGCCGGGCAGTTCGCCAGGCGAATGGCGGGCATGATGGGCCTGGCGGTGCTGATTTCGGCGCTCTGCACCGCGGGGGGCACCATGCTGGCAATCGGCACGGGGCTGCCGCCCGGCGCGGTAATCGTGCTGCTGGCCGCAGCCGTCTACGTGGTCTCCCTGGCCGGCAGGCAGGTCGCCCTCAGGTCGAGGTCCGGCACGGCCTGAAGCCCGTACTCCCCAAGAACCCGCAATGCTGAATTCACAGGATCGTACCGGAGATGCTGTGATTGCCCCAGCCGGAGCTATCCTGCGCGAACCTGACGGCCTGTTCCCCGGTTTCCGCAGCGACAGTCGGCCTGCCGCCGGTGCTGGTCTTCCTGTCAGCAGTGCCGTAGAGCTTCTCGGCGACCGGTCTTCATAACCAGCGCAAGACAGTATCGGCCTTGAAGATCGGGCCGACTTCCCTGAGCGCCTTGCGTCCAATGCGCTTGGCGATCCTGGCCAGCAGGGCAGGGGGTCATCTCCGGGGAGAGTTCTCACGGAGTGCGGCATTTCTGCTTGACAAAGTACGATATATCGCTAGTCTGACTATTAGTCATACCTGACAGGGCGTTGTTCAACGTCCTGTCAGGGCGTGTGTCGGGAGGCGCTCATGAATCGCGCACCAGCATTGACAGAAGGTCTGGGCATACTGGAACTCGTCGCGCATTCGAGCGATCCGGTACCCTTCGAGACAATCGTCAGCAACGCAAGCATGTCCCGAAGCTCCTGCGCGAGGCTGGTCAAAGTCCTGCTCAACTGCGGGCACATCGCTCAGCCTGGCTCCGGCCAGGGATACGTGCCCGGCATCCGCTTGTTCTCGATTGCACATTCCTGCCAGGGAAGGTCCAGCGCATTGCAGCAGATGAACATGCTCATGCGTTCTGCGGCAGAAGATACTGGCACTTCGGTGCAGTACGCAATCCTGGATCGCTCCCGCGGTCGGGTTGTTGTGGTTGCCAGGCAGGAATGCGAGGATTCTCTCCACACTGCAGGCCCGGGCACGGATATCACCAGCTATGCACACCGCCACGCGCTGTGCAAGGCGATTCTCGCCTTCTGTGACCCAGCGGTCATGTCTTCCGTCATGGACCAGTGCCGGCCTGTCAGGAAGACGGAGAATACGATAATGCCGGGCAGCGGGTTTGATGCCTGCCTGGAGAATGTGCGAAAGCGAAAGTACGCTGAAGACCGTGAGGAATCCTCAGCTCACGTATTTCGCGTTGCCGTGCCGGTGTTCGACCTCGACGATAACATCAGTGCAGCCGTCTGTTCGGCATGGTTCGCAGCTGAGTTCGACAAGAGCAGGGCTGCGGCACTACTTGAGATCCTCGAGGAGATACGCTCGGCAGCGACCCTCCTGTTCTTCCGGAAGGAAGACCATGAGTAGCATGACATCCAGGGAGCGCATCCTTGCGGCTTTTCAGGGACAGGATGTGGATTACCTGCCGTGCTCAGTCTATTTCAACCCGAATCTCCGCGTGCAGGGGTTTGACTGTTCGCACGCAGAAGACCGGGTGCGGCTCGCCCTGGACCTGGGAACGGACCCGGTTGTGGACTTCGGCATTCCGCACTCAGTGCACCCCGAAGTCAAGACGCGCTGCTGGAAGGAGGAGGGTGACAATGGGAAATATCCATTGCTCTGGCAGGCGTGGGATACACCGGAAGGGCGTCTGACCCAGGCTGTCCGGATTACACCGGAGATCCGCGACTGGCAGGAAATCCATCTGGATGACCACGCAGGCAGCAACATCCACAAACCGCTTCTGGAAACACCGGACGACGTCAGGTGTCTGAAGTATATCTTTGTGCCGCCAACGGATGCAGATCTCAAACCCGGGGCCGGCGGCCGCGGGGCGTGGGTGGATCTGGCGGACAGGTATGACCTCCCGGTTCGCAGTCTCTACGGGATGGGGCTGGCGCTGCTTCTATACATGATGGGAGCCCAGAACGCGGTGTATTTCGCCATGGATTACCCCGATGCCTTCAACGAATGCGCACAGATCATCCACAGGGCGGAAATGCGGAAGATCGAATTCTCAAGAAGGGCCGGCGCTCATATCCTCAAGCGTTTCGGCGGCTACGAGATGACCAACTTCTACAATCCGGAGATATTCAGGAGGGTGGTCATGCCCTGCCTGAAGAGGGAGGTGGAGTATGCCCACGAACTGGGGCTTCTGATCTACTACCGCATCGTAACCGGAATGGAGCCCCTGCTGGAGGACATCGCTTCAATCGGGTTCGACTGCATTGAGGGCGGCGAGCCGTGTCTTTCGAACTGCACATTTGAGGAGTGGCACACCGCTTTTGGGCGGTCCGCATGCTCCTGGACAGGCATCAGTTCGCCCGTGCTTCTGGGAGGGAGTGACGAAGAAGCCGTGCGAACAGAGGTGCGTCATGCCGTCGATGTCTTCGGAAGGAGGAACTTCATCCTGGGGGTAACAAACAGCATTCGCAGTCATTTCAACTGGCAGAATACTCTGGCCATGATTGACGAATGGAAATCGATCCGGCTGGGAGGAAGATGATGACCGGCATGCCATGGAGTTTCGTTCACATCGCGGATACGCAGGGCGGCTCCCCCAGGTCCTTTCGGTACAATCCGCAGCACCGCGAGAACTGGCTGACGGCTCGCAAGCAGATCATGGCGTTGGACCCCTCGCCTGATCTGGTGCTGTTTGGCGGAGACGTGACTCGTGACGGCTCGATACACAGGTGGGAACTGGAAGAGGCCAGGGAGGAGATGGCCTCGATGAACATTCCCTGTCACGTCATTCCCGGCAACATGGATACCGGGAACAAGCACTCTGCTGTCCAGGGGGCGCGCGAAGACCGGGACGATGTCAGCCTCAGCATAACCTCTGCACAGATCGCGCAGTTTGAATCCGTTTTCGGACCCAGCACTTGGTCCTTTGTGCACAAGGGGGTCAGGTTCTCGGGCTTCTGTGATATGATCATCAACTCGGGCTTGCCGGAAGAGGAACGCTTCTGGCAATGGGCAGAAGACCTGAAGGCAAGGGCCGCGGAATCGAATCACATCTGGATAATGCACTATGCGCTCTTTCTGGATTCGCTTGATGAGCCCAACTGGGACATCACCAGGGAAGACGAGTATCTTGAATGGTATTTCTCAATCCAGGAACCGGGACGCACCCGTTTGATGGACCTGTTCAGGGCGACCAACACAACACGTGTCATTACCGGTCACATTCACTGCCGGAAAGATCACCAGGCTTGCGGCATCAGTTTTGATCTTGCCCCCGGTGTGGCCATGAGGCAGTTTGAGAACCGATGGAGCGACGGTGATCCGTCACTGGGGTTCTTGAAGTATGACGTCTCCGGTGATGTCATACGCAAGTCATTCGTTCCGCTTGAGAGGGAATCCACGGCTGAGGGAGCCTACGGGCCGGCGGGCCATCCCAAACCGGAGATGCGGGATTACTCCCTTGCCTGGGAAAAGCAGGCCTGACGCGAGTGATTCTGATTCGGGTTGCACCGCGCATTTCCTGCCGGTAATTACGCGCATATACCGGCGGCAGTGCATGGCGTCCTGTTCAGACTCCCCGCCGACGGCAGCCGGCACCTTGGGCGGGACGGGCACTCCCCTGACGAAACGTTACGGGTGTCGGTGGTAGAAGTCGCTGAGCATGGATCCCACCGGCCTGGAGCGCATGGAACTGCCCCGGTCGGCGTGGACCGCAGGCTGATTCCGGGAGATGCCCCCGCGCTCGCAGGTCTCGCTGATCAGCTTCACCGCCAGCGTGGCCGACTCCCGGGCCGCGACCATCCAGCCGCCGTCTTGCGGCTGCTGAGGCAAAACACAATACAACAAGCATTTAAAGCTCTCTCGGAAATATGAGCTTGAGTTCGGGAATGACGTGGATTCTATTGGACAAATCAGACCTGCGCGGTGTATGGTATTTCACCAGGAGGTCACCATGGCATTCACCAAGGATTCAATGACGGGAGTGTCCAGCGGCAGGACTTCGGTCGAACTGGCCAAGGTCCTGCGCGCTCAGGTTGTCAGCAAGAAGGTCGGACCCGGCGAGTTCCTGCCACCGGTACGCGAGCTGGCGGCGACTCACGCTGCGGCCTACAAGACCGTTCGCAGGTCGCTGAAGATCCTCGAAGGCGAAGGTCTGGTTACCGCTATTCCCCGGAAGGGCTACAGGGTTCTGGACCGTCCGGAGAAGCCAAGGGAAAGCTCTCCGCTTGCCTACCTGTGGTCCGACGTCTTCTCGGCGAGGCAAGGACAAATGGGAGTCACCAATACCTCCGTCTTCCAGGAACTGGGCGTGGCCGCTGACGCGGTTGAAACTTCCGTAGTGGCCATCCGCTGCTCCGGTTCAAGCCCCGATCAGGTCATGTCCAGGCTGCGGGAAGCGAAGTCCTGCGGAGTCATTGTGGACACCTCCGACATGGATACCGCCCGGTGCGTGGCCGCCAGCGGGCTTCCGGCGGTCATGGTCAACGCATGGCCTCTGGGGTGTCCGATGAACACGGTTCTGCAGGACGGCTTCGGCGGGGGGGCGCTGGCTGCATCCTGGCTGGTCGAACGGGGGCACGAACGGATCGGCTGGATCGGACCCGATCTTGGTCGATCAACCATGTTGTCCGTGGAGCGCTACAGCGGAGCGACGGGAATGCTGGCCAGCCACGGCGTCGGTATCTCAGACAGACACTGCTGCCAGGTCCCGCTGAACGACTCGGAAGCAGCCTATGAGGCCGCTCACCGCCTGCTCTCCAGCCGGGATCGGCCCGGCGCAGTGCTGGCCCTGTGGCAGGGGATGGCCGCGAGCCTGGCCATGGCCGCCAGGGACCTCGGACTGGTGCTCGGCAGGGACCTGGACATGGTGGGGTGGTCCACCGAGGAGGAGTACTTCAGTACCTACAGGCAAATGTTCGCCGGGGGACAAGTGCCGGCAACCATCACCTGGAGCGTGCGCGAAATGGCCGACGTGGCCGTGGACCTGATCATGCGCTGGCACAGCAACAGGAACATCTCGCCGGTGCGAAGCTGCGTAGGCACTACCCTGCGCCCGCTTGTCTCTTCGCCATCAGCCGGGTCCGAAGGCGCCGAGGCGCAAGACGCCGGTCAGACCACAGAAGATACATGAGTCAAGCGCAGCGAGTCCAGCAAGACCTGCTCCAAGGTCGCGGTCAAGGAGGGACGAATACCATGAGCAAGGCCTGCGTAGTACCGACGATTTTCCTGTCCTTTGCGTTTGCAGCCGGTCTGCACGGCGCGGAGCCGAAGAACGGCAAGGGCGGCGGCCCCGGCCTCTCCAGGATGCCGCTCAACACCTGGGTGAGCCTCGTACCAGAGGCCCGTGGGGCCAAGTCCTTCTCCTCGATCTGGTATATGCCGGCGAGCGATCAGTTCATCCACTGGGGCAAGGCCTACGGCCATGTCCAGCCGGTCTACGGAGTGGAGACCTTCAGATCCGGAGACAGGAGCTGGCGCGAGTCCTTCCCGCGAGGCAAGGAGGAAGCGTGGGCCGGCCGCAAGTTCCCGAACTGGCCGGTCCATGGCATGAGAAGTCGGATTCGCTCCTGGAAGGGCCCGCACGTCAATGCCATGGACAGATGTGTGGGTGGTTACAGCAAGGTGAACTCGGTTTCGTTCGTCAAGGCCGAGGGCGTGGTTCGGCCCACGCGCTGCCCGACGTTCTACCAGGGGTGCTGGAACTCGAAGCGCCAGCGCATGTTCTACTTCGTGGGCGGGGCCACCTTCAGCTACGACCCGGTCAAGCGTGAGTGGACCAACCTCAAGCCAGCGTCATCTCCCATTGCCTGCGAGCACCTGGTGTGGGCGTCGCTGTGCTACGACGCGCACAACGATGAGGTCGTGCTCTTCGGCGGGGGGATGGCCACCAATCCGTGGGGTGGGGCGCGCACCTGGATCTACGACTGCGGAAAGAACACCTGGCGGCGTCCTGGGTTCGGCACTCCGGAGGGGAGCAGGCTGCGTGCGGCGGTTGAAGAGGTGCGCGGCAGACTGCGCGATATTCGCTGCCGCCTTCAGTACGAGGAGGGGCAGAAGGCGCAGGCGCGCCGGGCGGCGGTGGGGGTCGCCCTGAAGGCGCTCAAGCCGCTGGCCGCCTCGATCAAGGCACTTCCCGGGAGGTTGACCGAAGCCAAACAGGCCGGTGCCGCCCGGGTCGCCGGCGAGACCGCCGCGCAGCTGGCGGCACTTGCGGCCGCACCGGTCTCGGACCGTGCCGCGGGACTGGTCTGGAAGCTGAAGGAGCTCGAGAAGGCACTGGAGAAGGTCAGGCGTCCGTTGCTGGTCGAACCGCCGCTGCGCTGCAACTCGCAGCTGACCTACGATCCGAAGAACAAGGTGATCCTGCTCTTCGGGGGCAACGCCCAGAACGCGACACTGAACGACACCTGGATCTACGACGTCAGGAATCGCACGTGGAAGGAACGGCATCCGAAAGCCTGCCCGCCTCCCGCAACCGTCGTGGGCACCACCTACATCGACAAGCACGGGCTGATATTCGCCACCGGTTTCCGGGTCCCTTCGCGGCGTCCCTCCTACGGGGCGTGGGTGTACGACGCGGCAGGGAACACCTGGACGCCGGTCAAGGGCAGCTACCAGGTCGCCGGACGCCACATCGCCTGGCACAGTCCGGCCTACTCCTCGAGAGACGACGCGGTTCTGCTCTACGCGTCCAATCACAGAGAGGCGACCTTCGCCTATCGGTTCGCTCCGGCCACGGCCGCGGTCAAGCGCAAGGGGCACACATTCACGGGCCCGCGCTATCGCATCGACTGGGACCGGCAGACCCGCAATCTGCCCGCCCCGGATCCGGAAGCCTTCAAGAAGAAGATCGCCGGCCTGCCCGCCAACAAGTGGGTACCCATGCCCGGGCCTCATTATCACAGCAAGACCTGGGGTTCGGCCACGGTGGATACGGACAAGGGCGTTATTCTCTACTACGGCGGCGGTCACAGCGGATACTCCGGCACGGACGTGGCGCACTACGACATCGGCGCCGGCCGCTGGTCGCTGAGCTACCCGCCGGAATTCCCGCCGTTTCTCGAAGGCACCAGCCATTGTCCGTTCGGCTGGGGCTATAACCTGCACATCTGGGCGGAGCATACCCGCAAGTGGTACGCGTATGATCCGGTCAGCAGGATGATGGTCTTCGCCAGCCTGGGCACCAACTACAAGGGACGCACCGTCTATGTGCAGGGCGGCGATAACAAGCCGCTGAAGGCAACGGGATACGCCACACGGGTCTACAACCCGCGTCTGCGCAAGTGGTATCGACCGACCTTCAACCAGCCGTTCTGCATGCGATGGTCCGGCAGGACTGTGACCACGCCCGAAGGCGTTTTCGCGCATGCGGGTAATACGGTCTGGCGCGCTACTGTGGAGAAGTCGGGAAGCGCCGGCGATCCGCAGTACCGGGTGAAGTGGAGCCGTTACGGGAAGACCGGCGGAACGGGCGGGGAATTCGATGCAACCGTGTACGACTCCAAGCGTCACCGCCTGGTGATCCTGACCGGATCGGGGAAGAAGCCGACCATGACCTTCTTCGACATCAAGACGAAGAAGACCACCCGTCCGAAGCCCGAAGGCAAGTGGAGCCATTTCCGCGACGCGTGCTACATCCCGGACCAGGACGTGATCATCACCCCGGCCGCCTACAAGAAAGCGGGTTTCTACGTTTATCGCTGTGCGGAGAACAAGTGGATCAGGCCCGTGATGGCCATGCCCGGGATTTCCAGGCGAAGGGGAGGCAATACGACCATGGAACCGCTGAAGGGATCGTGCCCGGACACCACCATGGTCTACGACCCGGTCCACAAAGTGCTCTTCCACTTTGACAGGGGCAGTACCGTCAATCTGATGCGCTATGACGACAAGAGCGTGAAGTTCAGGGCAGAGGGAGGCTCGCGAGAGAACTGACGGCGCGGATGCGGGGGCCCCTCCGGCAATCGGCGGTTTACGCGGCGCTCGCGTCCCGATTGGCTCCGACAAAGGCCGACCAATGGTGTACGCGAGTCAGATGGGTCGCACCTGCTGCGGCAGATTGACGGCAGAGAGGACGCGAGCGACGCCTTGAGGGCATGGAGAGGAGATACGGCAATGGGAACGGGCAGATGCGGACGGTTCTGCGGTCTGGTGCTGCTGGCTGCGGCAATGCTCGGAGCGGCGGCGGCCACGGGTGCTCGCTGCGGCGAGGGCGGGAAGTTGGTTCTCAACAGCCGCACGCTGCTGCGGGTGTGGATGGTCGAGCGCACCCCGGTGGTGATCGGCAGCGACGGGAAGCTCAAGCAGCCGTTCACCCCCCGCCTGCACTCCCGCGGCAGCCGGAAGAGTCTCTTTAAGAAGCACAAGATCGGGGAGTTCCAGTCCCCGCTGCCTCCGGAATCCTGGCGCGCCCCAGAGTTCGACGACTTCCAGTGGCAGCGGCAGCGGGCGCCGGTTGAGAAGGGCGCCAGCAGCACCAACCGCAATCTCGACGAGCTGCACTCGGCCACGCGCAGCTCGATGATCTGCGCGCGGGCCAGGTTCCTGGTCGACGATCCGGCCGCGGCCGGTGACCTGCGCCTCTCGGTGAAGTATGTCGGCGGCGTGGCGGTCTTCATCAACGGCAAGGAAGTCAAGCGCGCGAACCTTCCCGAGGGCGAGCTCAAGCCCGACACGCTGGCCGAGAAGTACCCCGACGACCTCTACATCACCGCCGACGGCAAGCGCATGCAGCACCGCACCGAAGACTGGAGCGCGGCCAAGCGCGACGAAGCGCGTTTCAACCGCCGCTACCGCCGGCTCAGTGGCGTTGTCATCCCCGCTTCGATGCTGCGCAAGGGGCTGAACGTCCTGGCACTGCAGCTCTTCCGCGCGCCGGTGCACGAAAAGGCCACTACCGTAACGCGAGTGCGTTACGGCGGCATGGGCCGGACCTACGGCCTGTGGGCCTACGTGGGGCTGACCGATCTCGAGCTGGTCTCGTCGACGGGCAAGGGCGTCCGGCCCAACCTGGGCAGGCACGCGCCCGGCGTGCAGGTCTGGAACGTGGCGAGCTTCGACACGCTGCGCCTGGACTCCTTCGGCGATCCGGGCAGCAGCCCGGCGCCGGTCCGGATCGACGCGGTGCGCGGCGGCGCGCACTCGGGGCGGTTCGTGGTCAGCTCGAATCAGGCCATCAGCGGCCTGAAGGTTGAGATCTCCGAACTGGCAACCGAAGACGGCAAGGCCAAGCTTCCACCCGAGGCGATCGAGCTGCGCCACGGCAGTCTGGCGAATCCGAAGAACACGCCGCGCCCGCAGCCGTACTTCGACGGGCTTCTGCCCGGCGTACCGAAGAAGGTCCCCCTGGTGAAGCAGGTTATCGGGCGCCACAGGCAGAAGCTCAACGGCGCGATAGTCCCGGTGTGGGTCACGGCGCGGCCCGCGAAGGACGCCAAACCGGGTCTGTATTCCGGAAAGATCACCGTGACCGCAGCGGGGCTCGAAAAGACGGAGATCGCCCTGCGCGTGCAGGTTCACGGCTGGACGCTCCCGGATCTCGCCGACCGGCGCGTAAAGAATCTCAACGTGTTGTCACCCTACTCGGTGGCGGCTCACTACAAGGTGCCCTTCTGGTCGGAAGAGCACTTCAAACTCATAGAGAAGTCCTTCAGGTTGATGGCCGAGATCAACGCCCGGCGGGTGGACCTCGATTTGGTTCCCGGAGAGCGCTACAACTACGCGCTGCCGCTGGAGTGGTCCATGTTCCGGCTGGTTCGCAAGAAGCCCGGCAAGGGTTACGAACACGACTTCTCGGTTGTGGAAAAGATCTTCGACCTGACGGAAAGGACCATGGGTGCGCCGTTCGCCCTGGACGTCAACTGCTGGGGCTGGGACAACAGCAAGAGCGCCAAGAGCAAGGGATCCTGGATGGAGTCGACAAGCCGGGTCCCGGTGCGGGATCCGGATACCGGCAAACTCTCGCACGTGAAGAACCCGCCGCCGGGCAGCGAAGAGAACTTCAAGTTCTGGAAGCCGATCCTCGACGACCTGGGCAAGCGGGTGGAGAAACGCGGGTGGTCGAAGGCCATGCGCATCGGTCACCAGGCCTACTGCTGGCCGCCTAACCGCAAACAGGTGGACATCGCCCTGCGCATATGGCCGGGCGGGGCGTACAGCTTCACCAGCCACAACGGAACGCTGAACGGAAGCTTCAGCGGCACCAAAGGCCGCATGCCGGTGACCTCCTCTGAATGCGTCTGGACGCAGGGCCGCGTGCAGCACCGCGGGTACCGGAGGCTGCTGGCGCCCGGGCGCGACAAGAGCATCTGGAATTCCTGTTCGCGCAACGGCCACAAGGACAGTTCTTCGCTCATGACTCTCTTGCGCAAGCCGGAGGAGATGATCATGCGCGGGCACGACGGTCTGGGTTTCCTGCTGAGCGACTTCCTGCCCATAGAGAACCCCAAGCGTCATCGTTATTACCAGAGGGTCCCGCAGTGCGGAGGCGTGCTGGGCTACAGCACCACCAGCATTCTGGCCGCGGGGCCCGCGGGGCCCGTGGCCACCGGCCGCTACGAGATGTTCCGCGAGGGCGTGCAGCAGTGCGAGGCGATCCTCTACCTCGAGCGCGCGCTCAAGGAGAAGAAGATCTCCGGCGACCTGGGCAAACGCGTCGACGCCTACCTCGACGAGCGCAGCCGGGTGTTCATGCATGCTTCCTGGCCACTCGACCGCCAGGACCTCGACCGCCGGCTCTTCGAGTTGGCGGCGGAGGTGGCGGCCGGGTAGATCCAGGCATGGACGGTGCAAAGGCCATCTTCCGGCCCCAGGAGCACCCCTGGGGCCGGGCAGTACTCGGGGTCAGGCCTGGACTTACCCAGGTTCAGCCACTGGTTGCTCCCCAGTCGTCCTCGGGATCGAAGCAGTAGTTGGCCGGCTTCGCGGCCGTCCCGGTCATGGCTTGAGCAGCAACGGCTCCCGCCGCGGACGCCCCGGCGCCGACCCCGGGTCGAAACCATCGACCCGGCCAAAGGCCGCGCAGTCGCAGGCCGCAGCCGGCCGAAGTGCGCGACCCCAGTCCCTGATATTCGGTCGTGTTGACTCGGGCTGCGATCGAAGCCCGCCATTGGCGGTTGGGCCATCGCAGGGCGGTGGCGCTCATTTGACAGCGGGAATAGCAGATCTAGAATTGCCGCATCGCAACCCGGAATAGGAGATCACGATGGACTGGGGAATGCAGAATCGTCTCAGCCGGATCGTCCAGCCCGAGAGCGGCCGGGTGGTCATGTTCGCCGTGGACCACGGCTACTTCCTGGGGCCGACCAGCGGCCTCGAGGACTTCAAGGCCACCGTCGATCCGCTGCTGCCCTACGCCGACTGCCTGATGCTGACCAGGGGCATGCTCCGCAGCTGCGTGAGCCCGGCCGGCGCCCCGCCGATCATGCTGCGCATGAGCGGAGGCAACAGCATCCTCGGGGAGCTCTCCGAAGAGGGCCTGACCTGCTCGGTCGAGGATGCCGTGCGCCTGGGCGTCAGCGGCATCACCCTGTCGATCTTCGTGGGCGCCCAGGGCCAGCGCGAGACGCTGCTAAACCTCGGCAGGCTCATCGACGAGGGGCACCGCTGGGGCCTGCCGGTCATGGCGGTGACCGCAGTCGGCAAGGAGATGGTCCGCGACGTGCGCTACCTGGGCCTGTGCTGCCGCATAGCCGCCGAGATCGGCTGCCAGATGGTCAAGACCTACTACTGCGATGAGTTTGAAAAGCTGGTCAGGTCCACCCCCGTCCCGGTGGTGATCGCCGGCGGCAAGAAGGTCGCCGAGCCCGACGCGCTCAAGCTCGCCGCCAACGCGGTGCGCGACGGAGCGGCCGGCGTGGACATGGGCCGCAACATCTTCCAGTCAGAGAACCCGGTGGCGATGATCAAGGCGGTACGCGCCATCGTCCACGAGAACCTCGACGCCGACAAGGCCCTGGAACTGTACAAGGACCTGGCAGCCAGCCAGTAATCGAGGGACGGAACACGGAGCAGACAGACTGGAAGGTTGGAAGACTGGAAGCATGGAAGAAACCACTCGTGGGCTAGGTGCCGCATTCTTCCACTCTTCCATCCTTCCATTCTTCCCGGTGGGTTAACCCATGCGCGCAGCGGTCTACTACGCCAACGACGACGTCCGCATCGAAGAGCGGCCGGTCCCCGAGATAGGCCCGGAAGAGGTGCTGTTCCGGGTCGAGGCCTGCGGGGTCTGCGGCTCGGACGTCATGGAATGGTACCGCATCAAGAAGGCACCGCGGGTCCTGGGCCACGAGCCCGCCGGGGTGGTCGAGAAGGTCGGCGAGAAGGTGACGCGCTTCAAGCCCGGCGACCGCATCTTCGCCAACCACCACGTGCCCTGCGGCGAGTGCCGCTACTGCCGGCGCGACCAGGAAACCGTCTGCCGCACGCTGCGCAGCACCAACTTCGACCCCGGCGGCTTCTCCGAGAAGATCCGCCTGCCGGCCATCAACGTGGAAAAGGGCACCTTCAGGCTGCCCGACTCGATGAGCTTCGACGAGGCCACCTTCATCGAACCGGTGGCCTGTGCGCTGCGCGGACAGCGCGTGGCCGGGTTCAAGCCGGGAGCCAGCGTGGCGGTGCTGGGCAGCGGCCTGGCCGGGTTGCTCCACGTGGCCCTGGCGCGCGCCCGGGGCGCGGCGAAGGTCTTCGCGACCGATATCAGCGACTGGCGCCTGGATCGCGCCCGCGAGTTCGGCGCCGACGGGGTCTTCGACGGCAACGAGGACGTGCCCGAACTGGTCAGGACCGACAACGGCGACCGCGGTGCGGACCTGGTGATCGTCTGCACCGCGGCGATACCGGTCCTGAACCAGGCCCTGAGAGTGGCGGACGCCGGGGGCACGGTCCTGCTCTACGGCGTGGCCGAACCCGGCAAGCTGATGCAACTGGACGTCGGCGCATTCTGGGCCAGCGCCGTGCGACTGGTCAGCACCTACGCCAACAGCCCGGCCGACGCCGAGGAGGCCATCGGCGCGATCGGCGACGGCCAGGTTCCCATCGGCAAGATGATCACCCACAAGCTACCGCTGGCCGACACGCTGGAGGCCTTCCGCCTGACCGCCGGCGCGGGCGAGAGCATCAAGGTCATCGTCGAGCCAAACCGCTAGCAGGCCGTTCTTCAACGGCCTGCTAACCCACTATCGCCACCACCCGGGCGGGGCCGGCACTGCCGCCCTCGATCCTCAGCAGGAAGCAGCAGACCTTGAAGCCGGCGGCGGGAAGCGCGCCGAGATTCACCAGGCGTTCGATGTGCGCGTAGGAAAGGCCGCACTGGTGTGCGGCCCAGAAGACCCCGGCCTCTCCGCGCTGGCGGGCCTCCTTGGCCTGGCGGTCGAGCGGCGCATCCCAGCCCCAGGCGTCGATGCCCATCACGCGCACGCCGCGGTCGTACAGCACGCGGGTGGCCTCCGGGGTCACGCCAGGGCCGCGAAACATGTAGTCCGGGGCGTCGTAGAACCGGTCGCGACCGGTGCGCAGCAGGACGATGTTCCCCGGTTCGATCGACCGCCCGGCCCTCTCGAGCGCAGCGTCCAGGTCCCGCGGGGTGATCGCCCGGCCGTCTTCCATCGCGGTCACGTCCAGGCACAGCCCGTCGCCGAAGAACCACTCCAGCGGCAACTGGTCTACGGCGGCCGCGACCTGGCCGGCGATGCGGCTGTTGTAGTGAAGGGGCGCGTCCACGTGGGTGGTGTCGTGGGTCCCCAGGCGCGTGATGGTCTCTGTGGCCCAGCCCTCGCCGTCGCGCAGGAGTTCGGGGCCGACTCCCAGCAGCGCCCGGGCCTGGGCGGCGCCCTCGGAGTGCGAGGAACGGGTGATCTCCGTGCGGAAGTGCTCCGGCGTACCTTCGGGACTGGCGGTGATCGGCGCGGAGAGGTCGACGTATCGCATATCGGACTCCTTTCGGGGCGCTTACTATAGGGCCCTGCGGCCCGAGTCTCAAGCAACGGGCCCGCTTGACACCTAAATGAGCCGCGGGAAAATGGCTGGCCGATGAAGGGGAAGAACGGATAGGAGCCGCAAATGGGCAACAACTTCGTCGCCGTGGACCTGGGGGCCTCCAGCGGGCGGGTGATGCTCGCCACGCTCGAGGGCGGCCGCCTGGAGCTTTCCGAGCAGAACCGCTTCGAGAACGGCCCGGTCGAGTCCGGAGGGTCGATCTACTGGGACATCCGGCGGCTGGAGACCGAGATCCGCGCGGGCGTCGAGAAGGCCTTCTCTGCCGCGGGCGATGCGGGCATTTCCGGCGTGGGCGTCGACTCCTGGGGCGTGGACTACGTGCTTGTTGGCGCGGACGGCGAGGCGGTTTCCCGCCCGTTCCACTACCGCGACAGCCGCACGGACGCGACCTACGAGGAAGTCTGCGCGCGTCTGGGCCGCGACGAGATCTTCCGGCGGACCGGCATACAGTTCATGCAGCTCAATACCATCTACCAGCTGGCGGCCGAGAGCGCCGAGCACCTCGGCGGCGCCGGGCGCTTCCTGATGATCGCCGACTGGTTCGCGCACCGGCTGGGGGGCAGACCGGTGCAGGAGGTTACGCTGGCCAGCACCTCGCAGCTGGTGAACCCCACGACCCGGAGCTGGGACACCGATCTCGTCGGGAAGGTCAACCCTGCCGCCGCCCCGCTTCTTCCCGAGCTGGTCGAGGCCGGCACCGCCACCGGCGAGTGCCGCGGCGCGCCGGTGTTCGCCTCGGCCAGTCACGACACCGCCGCGGCGGTGGCCGGTTGTCCGGGCAAGGGTGACGACTGGGCGTTCCTGTCATCCGGCACCTGGTCGCTGCTGGGCGTCGAACTGCCCGAGCCGGTGACCGCACCCGAAGCCCTTGCGGCGGGTCTCAGCAACGAGCTCGGCGTCGGCAATACCGTCAGGCTGCTGCGCAACATCATGGGCCTGTGGCTCCTGCAGGAGTGCCGCGCGGCCTGGAGCGCGGCCGGCAACCGGCTCTCCTGGCCGGAGATCACAGCGCTGGCCGAGAAGGCCGACCCCCTGGCGGTGGTGGTCGACCCCGACGACCCCCCGTTCCTTACGCCCGGCGAGATGCCCGGGAAGATCCGGGCGTTCTGCGAACGCACCGGGCAGCAGCTGCCGGAAGGCGAGGGGGCCACCGCGCGCGCGGTCCTCGATGCCCTGGCGCTCAAGAGCCGCCTGGTCGTGGACCTGCTCGAAAGGGTCACCGGCCGGACGATCCGCACCATCAACATGATCGGCGGCGGTATCCAGAACGAGCTGCTCTGCCAGCTCACCGCCGACGCCACCGGCCGGCGGGTGCTGGCCGGGCCGGTCGAGGCCACCGCCACCGGCAACGTCCTGACCCAGGCGGTGGGCGCCGGCGCGGTCGCGGGCTGGTCCGAGGCGCGCGAGATCGCGGCCGCCTCCTGCGACCTCGCCGAGTACGAGCCGCGGGGCTCGTCGCGGTGGGAGGAAGCCGCCGAACGCCTCCGGGAGTTGACCGCCTCGTGATGCAACTCCGCAGGGGGCGGGAGAACGCAAGCCCGGAGGGTCGAAAGGCTTGGCAGGGGCGCAAGTCGACTGGCCTGGCCCGCCCGGGTTGTCTTCACTCTCCCGCTCTTGAAGCCCCGCGCCGGATCCCTGCCAGCGCCGGACGGCGTCAGGAGCGCCTGAGAGCATGAGCGCCTCGCCCTTCTCCGTCGAAGTAGCTCCCGACTGGAAAGGCCTCGACGCCAGCATCCGGCGGACGCGCACGCCGTCACGGGTCCACCACATCGAGCTCTTCCTGGACGTCGAGGTCGAGGACGCCATCTGCGAGCGATACGGCGTGCTCGAGGGGATCGATCCCGCCGACGAGCACTTCGCCTTCAGGCGCCGCATCGCGCTGCAGCGCTTCCTGGGCTACGACTACGTGCGCTGCGGGGTCGAAGGACTGGACCTGCCGCTCAAGCGTCACGCGACGGACGATACCGCCGGAATGGCCCGCCGCGGCGGCCGGCAGTACATGGAGGAACACAGGGGCCCGATCACCAGCTGGAGATTCTTCGAACAATTCGAGTGGCCCGACTCCTGGCAGGCGGACACCCGTGCGCTGGAGTGGTACGAGGAGAACCTGCCCGAGGACATGTGCGTTATCGGCGGCGGCGGCTTCGCGCACTTCGCCGAGCACCTCGCGTGGCTGATGGGCTACGAGACGCTGTGCACCTCGCTCTACGACCAGCGCGACCTCGTCGAGGCCATCGCCGGCCGCTTGCTGGAGCTCAACCGCAAGATCGTCGAACTGATGGTCCAGTTCGACCGCGTGAAGTTCATCTGGGGCAGCGACGACATGGGTTTCCGCAGCGGCCCGCTGATTTCCCCCGACGACCTGCGCCAGCTGGTCCTGCCCGGGCACCGGTTGATGGCCACCATTGCCCACGAGGCCGGTCGGCCGTACCTGCTGCACTCCTGCGGCAAGCTCGACCAGATCATGCCGGACCTGGTCGACAACGTGAAGATCGATGCCAGGCACTCCTTCGAGGATACCATCGAGGACGTGCGCGACGCCCGCGACCGCTGGGGCGACCGCATAGCGCTGCTGGGCGGCATCGACGTGGACTTCCTGTGCCGCAGCGGGGAGGCCGCGATCCGCGAACGAACCCGCCGGACGCTGGAGAAGTGCATGCCCGGCGGCGGCTATTGCCTGGGCACCGGCAACAGCGTGGCGAACTACATACCCCTCGAGAACTACCTGGCGATGGTGGACGAGGGGCGGAAGTGGAGCGGGTAGGAGCGCAACCCGGAAGAACGTAACCATGGAGGTGGTGACGCATGTCTGAGCTGACCAAGAAACTGTCCGACGCGGGAATCGACGTCGATTCCGTCCGCAGGGAACTGGCCGCGTTCACAGTCGAGACCCCCAGCTGGGGCTACGCCAATACCGGCACCCGTTTCGGCAAGTTCCTGCAGGCCTCGGCCGCGGTGACGCTGGAACACAAGGTCCAGGACGCCGCCGAAGTCCACAGGCTGACCGGCATCGCCCCGAGCATGGCGGTGCACGTGCTGTGGGACTTCCCCGAAGGATTCGACCCCGCCGTCGTGAAGCTGGCCGAGGATCACGGCCTGCAGATCGGGGCGATCAACCCCAACATCTTCCAGGACCAGGACTACAAGTTCGGCAGCTTCGCCAGCCCCGACGCGGGCGCGCGCGAGATGGCCGTCAGGCACTGCCTGGACTCGGTGAAGATCGGCGAGGCCGCCGGCAGCGAGCTGCTCTCGATGTGGTTCGCCGACGGCACCAACTACCCCGGCCAGGACGACGTGGTCCGCCGCAAGAAGTGCATGACCGACTGCCTGCGCCGGGTCTACGAGGCCATGCCCGAGTCGATGACCATGCTGGTCGAGTACAAGCCGTTCGAGCCGGCCTTCTACGCCACGGACATTCCCGACTGGGGTACCGCCGCGCTGCTGGCCCGCGCCTGCGGCGAACGCGCCAAGGTGCTGGTCGACACCGGGCACCACCTCCTCGGCACCAATATCGAGCAGATCGTGGCGATACTGCTCGACGAGGGGATGCTCGGCGGTTTCCACTTCAACGACCGCAAGTACGCCGACGACGACCTCACCGCCGGGAGCATCAGCCCCTACCAGATGTTCCTGATCTTCGACCAGATCGTCGCGGCCCGCGCGCGGGGCAACGACGCGCCGATTGCCTACATGATCGACCAGAGCCACAACCTCAAGCCCAAGCTGGAGGCCATGGTCCAGACGGTGGTCTCGCTCCAGGAGCTCTACGCCAAGGCCCTGGTGGTCGATCGCGCGAAACTCGCCGCCGCGCAGGAGAAGACCGACATCGTCGGCGCCGAAGAGTGCCTCAAGCGCGCCTTCTTCACCGACGTCACCGGGCTGCTCGCCGAGACGCGCGAGTCGATGGGCGCGGCCCCCGATCCGCTCGCCGCGCTGCGCGAGAGCGGCTACTGCGAGAAACGCGCCGCGGAACGCAAGGCCGACGAGGGTGCGGGCGCCAGCTACGCCTGAGTGGCGTCGCGCCAGTCAGTCCTGATACCGCAGAGAGGCCAGCAGGCCGTTTTTCAACGGCCTGCCAGAAAACGGGGGCGGGGATCATCCCCGCCCCCGTTGACATGTCGCGCACGGTGCAAAACGCAAGACCAGGACGCGCTATTCTCCGGCCTTGCCTTCCTCTTCGGCCGCCTTGCCTTCGGCGGGCTTCGCCTCTTCCTTCTTCTCTTCGGTCTTCTCTTCCGGCTTCTTGTCGGTCTTCTCTTCGCCGTCGTCGCCATCGTCGCCGGCGGCATCCGCCTTGACCTGGGGGACGTTCCCGGCGACCTCCAGGATGTCCTCGCAGGTGAGCACGGCCAGCGAGGCGCCGCCCGAGGCGCGGTGCAGGCTGAGGCCCAAAGCCTCGCCGGCACTGTTGAAGACCGGGCAGCCCTGGAAGAGGCGTCCGGAAGAAACGTAACGGGTCCGCGGCTTCTTGATGATGCTCAGCACCCGCGAGGCGCTTACGCCCGGAACGCGGTTGGCCTTGCGCCCCAGTCGGGTGATGCTTACCAGGTCGTCGAGAAGTTCGGGATCCGCGGTCTTCTTGAGTTCGACGTGGGGCAGCTTGACCTTCTCGAGCGGGCGCACGAAGGCCATGTCCAGATCCCTGTCGGTCTGGACTATCTTGGCCTTGTGCTCGGTACCGTCGGCCAGGACGATCTTCACGCTGGAGGTGGAGATGTCCACGCGCAGGCCCTGGCGCTTGGGCACCGGGGGATCCACCTGCGCCCGGGAGACCACGATCAGGCCGTCGGCGCCGATCACGGTCCCGTTGGCCTCCAGCTTGCGTTCCTGCTCGGGAAACTGGCGCCCGTTGTAGGTCATGTTGACCTTCAGGACCACCTCGACCATGACGATGGCGTCCTGGTGCCTGGCGATCAGTTCCCGGGCGACCTTCTTGGTCTTCTTTTCCATGGCCCCGGCGGGCACTGCCGTCAGCAGTGCGGCGACCGCGGCGGTCAGGATCGTTGCGCGTCTCATCATGGCTTCATCTCCATCCGGCTTCGGCTACTTACTTGACCTTGGTCCAGTCCGGTTCCAGCTCCAGGAAGTGCGTGTGGATCCCGCGCCGGACGAACAGGACCACTCGCCGCGGCTTGCTCCTGCGGAGCGTCTTCATTACCTTCTCCAGGCGATCGACGTCGTCAACCTGCTTTCCGTGAACGGTGAGCAGCAGGTCGCCGCCGCGCAGGCCGGCCAGGGCCGCCCAGCCGGCGGGCTCCACCGCAGCGACGTAGACGCCCTTCTGCTTCTTCGACCACTTGCGGGTGGCTCGGTCCATGTAGGCCACGTTGCGCCCGGTGAACTCGAAGGCCTCGTCCTTGTAGCGCTGCATCTCGCGGACCGGTACCGGCGCGCGGATCAGTTCCACCGCGATCTTCGTGCGCTTGCCGTCGCGCAGCACGGTCATCTCCGCCTTGCTGCCGATCTTGTAGCGCCGGATCATGGCCGGGAAGACGCTGGCGTCTTCCGGCTGGGAGGCGTCGATGGGCTGGTTGTCGACGTGGGTGATTATGTCGCCCAGCTTGAAGCCGGCCTTTTCGGCGGTGCTGCCCGGGTAGATCTGGGTAACCAGCACGCCCTTCCTGCCCTTGAGCTTCATGGCCCGCGCCAGGTTGCGGGTGAAGACCTGGACCTGAGCGGGGAACCACGCCTTGCGCACCTCCGGCGCGCGGTTGGCCTCCTCGGGCGGTCCGACCTTGACGGCGGTGAGCAGCCGCTGCGTGCCGCGCTCGAAAGCCACCACGGTCGTGACCGGGCTCTTCTTCCCGGCGGTGATCTTCCGGGTGACGCCCGTGAGAGCCGCGAGATCCTTGATCTTCCTATCGCCCACCTTCACGATGATGTCGCCGGGGCGGATCTGGGGCTTGGCCTGGCCGCAGGGACCGCCCGGCCGGATCGAGCCGACCAGCACGCCTTCGGTGTCCTTGCGCTTGCGCTCCCGGGCGCCGATCGCGGTGAGATCGCGGAAGGTCGCTCCCCAGGCTCGCACCGCGGTGTCTTTCGCGCGGGCCTTGCCGCGCTCGGTCGTAGTGAGCCTGAAGGTCCGCTTCTCCCCGTCACGCAGGGCCACCACCTCGACGGTCTTGCCCACCGGGGTTTCGAGAACCATGCGAGTGAAGGCCGGCAGCTCCTCGCCCCAGCGCACCACCACCGGCTTGCCGTCGTAACTGGTGACGATGTCCCCGGGCTTCAGCCCCGCCTCCTCGGCGGGCAACCCCTTGACCACGCCGTTGACCAGCACCCCCTCGCCGAGCCTGGAACTGCGCAGCAGCGGGCGCACCTCCAGCCCCGCGGTGCTGCGCGGCACGCGGCCGTGCTTGATCAGCTGGCCGGCGACGTACTTCGCAAGGTTCGAGGGTATCGCCCCGCCCAGCCTGACGACGCCGATCTCGTTGATGCCGATGATCTCGCCGTCGAGGCTGACCAGCGGCCCGCCCGAATTGCCGTGGAATATCTGGGCGTCGTGGGCGATCCAGCGCACGATCGAGCCCACCCGCTCGCCGTCCAGGCGGTTCCCGCCGCCCGGGAGGATCAGGCGGTTGTTGGCCACCACCCCGCGCGTCACCGACTGGCTTATGGCCCCCGGGGAGCCCATGGCCAGGACCACGTCGCCGACCCGGACCCGGTCGGAGTCCCCGAACGCCGCGCAGGCGAACGTCTTCACCGGCTTGCGCATGGTCTCGGGCTTGAGCTTGATGATCGCCAGGTCGCTGAGCGCGTCGGTGCCGACCAGGTCGGCCTCGACCTCCTCGCGGTCCGACAGCGTCACCCGGATGTACCTGGCCTTGCCGACCACGTGGTGGTTGGTGATGGCGTAGCCGTCCGCCGAGATGATCGCGCCGCTGCCGGCGGCCAGCACCTTCTGCTCGCGACCCGCGGCGTGCTGCTCGCGAACCACGTAGATGCGAACCAGCGCCGGGAAGACCCTCTTTACCGCCGCGTCGACGCGCGCGCGATCCGCGCTGGCCACTGCCTGCGACGATCCGCCGCCGCCCCCGCCGCCGTTGCATCCGGCCAGAACTGAAACAGCCAGCGCGAGGCCCGCGCCGGCCCACAACGATTGTCTTCTCATGATTGCCCCGCTCCCAGGAACTCCGATGCCGGTGTCCTCAACGTAATGATAACGGTCAATGAAACGCCAGTGGGCGTTCCGGTCACCGTGGAAATCGGGCAACTACCGGGCACGCCCCTGCACCAAGTGCATCCGGTGCAGACCGGGAACTGCCGACTGGACGTTCGCCGCTACTTGAGCTTCTTCAGCTTGGCCTCCACGACGCCCGTGTACATCTTCGCTTCCTGTTGCGAGATGAGCTTGTTCTTCTGTGCCTGCGAGAGCCAGTCGATCACCGTCTGGTAGTGCCCCTTGTCGTTGTGCTTGGCGGCGTTGGAGATCACGTCGCCGAGGACCTCGGTGCGCATCTTCTTGAAGGTATTGCCGCTGACCTTGCCGGCCACCAGCGCGTCGTTGATGGTCTTCAGAGCCCCGTTGGCGCTGGCAGTGGTACCGGCCTTGCGGATTTCGCTGACAGTGTCCATGACCTTCTTGGTCTCGATCATCCGGAACTTCTTGCCGGCGGTCTTCTCCATGCCCTCGAGGTAGGCGCCCATGCGCTTGACGATGGTCTCCGGCGTGGGGCTGCCCTTTAGCGAGGCCAGCATCTGCTCGGCCTTCCTGGGGCTGATCTCGAGGTTCTCGACCTTCTTCATGATGTCGATGGCCTTGTTGAGGTCGGGGTGCACCATCTTGCTGGCGGCCTTGGGGTCGGCGAGGTTGTAGTACTTCTGCAGGCGCGGCAGGACCTCGCCCTTCCACTGCTTGGTGGCCTGGCGCATGCCCTCGGCCATGTGCTTGCTCTTCTCCGCGGGGTCCTTCAGCGCCTTGGCCTTCTTGAACCACTCGTCGGACTTGTAAACGAAGGTGTCGGCTACGTCTTCGACTCGCGTGAGGCTCGGCGTCTCGCCCTTCTTCAGGAAATTGTCGAGGTCGACCTCACCGGTGTTGTAGGCCTCGGGGTGCCACTTGCTGGTCACGGTCTGGTCGAACTTCTCGAGGTTGCTGTCGCTCAGCTTCTTGATCTGGTCCGGAGTGGCCCCCTTGGGGAAGTCGCCCTTGGTCTTCTTGTAGAAGGCCTCGCCGTAGTGCTTCTTGGCGGTCTTGTGGTCGATGTCGATCTTCACCTTGCGGCCGTGCTTGTCGGTGCCGATGAGCTGATAGGTGACGTCGCGATCGCGCCCGATCTTCGCGGGGTTGGGCTTGCCGCCGGTGTGGGTGACCTTCATGGGCGTGACTTCCACGTCCTTCAGCCCGTGCTTCTTGGCGAGGTTCTTGACCTCGTCCGACTGCTTGAGCGTGGTGGTGGTCATCTCGTCGACCTGCTTGTAGAGCACGTTCTCGACGTCGTCCTTCATGGCCTTGCCGATCCGGTTCAGACCGTCGGCGTCCAGCCCCTTGCGCAGATTCTTGGGCAACTTGTCGAAGTTCTCGACGCCGTTGACGAGCAGGTTCTGGGCGAGCTTGTCGGACTGGACTTCCAGCGCCGCGGCGCGGAACTCCTTGCTGTTCGGCCCGAACTCCTTCATGGTGCGTTCCATGTTCTCGAGCTTGTTCCAGGAGCGCTGCTGGGCCTTGGAGAAGTTCTGGGCGTCGGCCAGTCCCTCGGCGGACTTGTCGAAGGCCCGTGCGGCGTCGTCGACCTTGTCGTCCAGCGCCCGGCGCACGTCGTCCTGGCTGTTGCGCACCGCCTTGCTGATGTTCTCCAGCGCGGAGCCCACCTCGTCCGGCGACTTCTTGAGCGCCTTGGCCAGCGCCTTCTTGCCGGCCTCGTCGAGGTGCTTGGAACTTTCGGCGATGGCCTCCATGGCCTCCTTGGCGGCCTTCTTGTTCTTGAAGTAGGCCTCCAGGGCCTCGGGCCCGAGCACCGAGGCGGCCGCGAACAGCCGCTGCCAGCCGGAGAGCTTCTCGCCGGAGAGCGTCTCTCCCGTAACCGCCGAAATGATGTCCATGGCGTCGCCGACCAGGGGTATTCCCGAGGCCAGGTCTTCGGTGAGCTTCTGGTTGGCCTCCACGGTCTTGATCACCGCGTCGGCGTGCTGCTGCATGGCCGCGTCGTAGTTGCCCATCGCCTTGGCGCGGGCCTTCAGGCCCTGGGCGATCAGCTTGGGGTCGCCGGAGGCCAGCAGGCGCAGGAACCAGGCGTCGGTCTTGTTCTTCATCTTCTCGCGCCACTCGGCCAGCGCCTTCTTGTCCTTGGGGTCTATGTCGGGCTTGGCGAAACCCAGGGACTCCAGGAACCCGGGCAGGTCGCCGGGTTGCTCCAGGCGGCCGGCCTGCTTCATGAGGTACTGCTGGAACTTCTCGAGCTTGCTGGTGTCGATGCCGCGGGCCTTGAGGTGCGCCAGCAGCTTCTTGCGCATCTCCTCGAATTCCTTGGTGCCCGGCTTGGGCAGCTTCTTGCGCTTGAGCCAGTCGGGCAGGCTGAACTTCGACTCGATGTTCGGCCGGTTGGTGCAGTACCAGTTCTTCTGGTTCTTGCGGTAGGCGATAAAGCCGCCGTTGTGCCGCCGCCTGCGACGACGGGGACGCGAGCGCGGAAGTCGCGGCGCGGCGGCTCCGCCCGTCGGTCCTTCTGTCCCGGCCGCCGGGCCTTCGCCGCCGGCTGCCGGACCCTCGCCGCCGGCACCGTCCTCGTCTTCCCCGCCGCCCGCCGGGGGAGCATCGGGTCGGGTGTCCGTGGTATTGGCATCGCCGGCGGGATCGACCTCGCCGAAGCCGGGCACGTTGATCTTCGGCTTCCTATCCGGCTGCGGTTTCGGCCTGTGCTTGTCCTCCGGCGTCGGCTGGCGCTTGCCGCGCACCGGCATCTTGCTGCGCTTCTGCGCACCGTCCGGGCCGACCACCATGGTCTCGACGTTGCCGCTGCCGAACTCGACGGGCACGCTCCCGGTGGCCTTGCCATCCTTGATCTCCAGCGGCTGCCAGGGGCCGCCGTTGGAGCGCGCCGCTGCGGCAACCGCCTTGTCGTCGACCTTGACTTCGACCGGAGTCTCCAGGCCGTCGACCTCCTTGCCCGGCTTGGGCTCGAGCACCTCGGCCTCCGGGGGCTTGGCGGTGCACTCGCCCGCGACCTTGCTGCTGACGATGTTTCCGCTGGAGTCGATGGCCCGCACTTCGACCCGGTGCTTCCCGGGCTGGAGCAGCAGCTTGCCGGAGAAGTTCTCCCGGCCGCGCAGGGGCTTCCACAGGCCGCCGTCGATGCGAACCTCGACCCGGGCGATGCCCGAGTCGTCGCTGGCGGTACCCTTGACCTCGACCACGGTCTTCTCGGAGGCGAAGTCTGCCTTGGGGGTCACGAGTGTGATCTGCGGCTTCGCGTCGTCGCCCGGAACGCTGATCGAGTAGATGGCTTCGTTGTTGGTGCGCGCCGGGTCGCCGGTCACCTTGTCGGGGTCGACCACCACGCGCAGCTGGTGGTTGCCGGCGGCGACCTTCCAGGGCAGGCGCACGACAGTCTCGCCCACCAGGGGAACGTCCTCGATCCGCTTGCGCTCGAGTTCGATGCCCTTGCCGCCGGGCACCGAGCGCAGCAGGGCCACCGCCACACTGCCCGAGTGGCTGGCGCCCACGTTGCGGATCGGCGCCTCGACCGTGATCACCGTGCCCTTCTTGAGCTTGCCGCGCGGCAGCTCCACGTTGAGATCGCTGGAGGACACGCTGTAGTCGGGACCGGCCAGGCTGATGTTCTTCATGGAATCGAGCCGAGAAGCGGCGGTCTTGAGGTCCGGCCCGACTACATATGCCCGGGTTCCGGTCATGCGCAGCTTGATGCGGAAGTCGCTGTTGACCACGTAGTGGCCTCCGCGCAGGTGCTTGCTGCGGATCTGGATGGTACTCTCGGCCGGCGCACCGTTCTCCTGGAACTTGATGGCGGAAGGAGGCAGCTTGAACCGGTAATTGCCCTCTGGCACCGAGTCCCTGAGGCTGGCCACCACCGTGCCGTTGAAGACCAGGTCCAGGTCGTGCTTGTGGTAGGTGCCGCGCGCCCAGGGCAGGCTGAAGCCCATCTCCAACCAGGCCTCCACCAGGTTGGTCTGCTCCCAGCCGTCGGCAGTCCTGTAGGCGGCGTACTCCACCTGGCCGTCGGAGCCTATGTCCGCGTGGGCGAAGTCGATCTCCCCGTCGCCGTCGGTGTCCTCGCCGACCCACAGGGTGTTGCCGGGGACGTCGTTGACTTCCCAGCGGTCGACCTTGCCGTCGCCGTTACTGTCCTGCGGGTTGGTCTTGTCCTTCCAGTCCACGTCGGCGGCGTCGAGCCAGGCGCCGGCGATCGAGCGGGCGATGCGGCAGTCCTCCTCGGCGGTGCGCCTGGCGCCCGACTCGCGCGGGTCCATGCCGGGGATGAGCTGCAGGCCGTAGACCTGCTCGCCCTCGGGCAGCGCGACCTTGACCTCCTGCCCGGTCTTCTTCGCCAGGGCCATCGCGAAGATCCGGCCCTCGGCCTTCTTGAAGCCCTCGTAGAGGTTGGGCATGACCGTCACGATCATCGAGTGGCCCGCGCGGAACAGGCCGTGCCGGACCGCCGGGTTCACGCTGAGCGCGCCGCCCTCCGCGTCGATGTCCAGGTCGGTGAGAGTGTCGCCCTTGTTCAGCAGTCGGAACCTCTGCCCCAGGCCGCCGGCCAACGGGCCCAGCGGCTTCCACTCGAGCTTGACAACCGGCAGCTTGACGTTGACGCGCACCTCGGCCTCGTCGGCGTAGCCGCTCTGCGAGGAGATGCGCACCGGGAAGCGCTGGTCCTCGACCAGCACGTCCTGGGCGCTCATGCCCAGGAAGAATTCACGCTCCTCGCCGGGACCGAGCTTGAAGGGCACGTCCTCCGAACCGTGGCCCACGAATCCGACCAGCAGTTTGCTCTCGCCGGGCTTGCCGCCGCGATAGGCGCGCGGCTGGCCGCACTTGAGGACCACGTCCATGGGCTTGTCGGAGTGGTTGCGCACCGAGATGCCCAGTTTCTGGTCGTAGTCGCGCTTGATGTTGCCGCCGTAGCGGCTCTCGCCGAAGGCCAGGCCCTTGACGCGGGTGATCTTGCGAACCGGGCCGGGCTCGACGCCGCCCACCGGCTGGTACTCGTAGAGCTTGCCGGCCTCCAGGTCGCGCAGCCTGACTACGCGCTGCACGCCGCTCTGCCCCACCGCCTGCTTCCAGGGCTTCCGGCCCGCCTGGCGGTAGCGAACAATCGAGCTTCCGAACCTGCCCCCGCTCCAGCTGACGCGCACCGCGTTGCCGGTGCGCACCGCACCGTCCTCCGGGAGCAGGTTGAAGTAGCTGGATATCCTGAAGTCGCGCTTGATCCGGGCGGTCTTGCCGCGACTGTCGACCGCGGTGATCGAGAAGCTCTGCGGCCCGGGCGCCAGCCGCTCCCAGGGGACCTTGAACTCGTAGGGCGCCCGGTAGGCCGCGGCGATGCGCCGGCCGCCGTGACTGAGGTACAGCGCGCGGATGCGGGTGCCCTCGTAGCTCACCGCGCGGGCGCGCACCGGCATCGCCTCCTCGACCAGTTGCCCGTGCGCCGGCGAGAACACGTTCAGGTAGATGCCCTTGCGCTCGTGCTGCCCCTCGGCGTGCACCCAGCAGTACATCACGGACGTGGTGTCGCCCGCGCCGCTGAGCCGCGCCCTCGCGCAGTAGAGTCCCTCGCGCGGATAGGTGACGACCAGCGGCTTGCCCGGCGTCATCTTGTGCTCGTAGCGCCCGTCGCCATCGGCGTCGAGCTCGATGCCTGTCACCGCCGCGCTCTTGGAGCGCTGGGTGAAGGTCAGCGTGGCATTGCGCGGACGGAAGGGGTCGACCTTGGCGGTCAGCTCGCCGGCAGGGATGGTCTTGCCCTTGGGGGCGACCATCACGAAACCCGGCTTGAAGGTGCTGTTGTTGCGGCCCCACTCCTCGAGTTCCATTCGGTAGTGCGCCGGGCCGTCGGCCTTGAGCGCGTACTCGCGGATGCCGCCGTAGACCCCGTGGGTCATGACCTTCTTGCCGGTCTGCCGGTTGAAGAGGTGGAAGTACGACTCGAAGGGCGAGTCGAAGCGGATCACGTAGTCGCCCTTGGCCGGAACGCTGAAGGTGAACCGCTCGAGGTCGCCCCTGAGTTCCGGGGAGTACTGCTGCGCCTGGTTGAGCTTCAGCGGCCACGACCCGGGCTTACCCGGGACGGTCTCGCGCGGGTCGCCGCGGTGGAGCAGCAACCTCAGCTGGTAGTCGAAGCGGCTGCGATCGTTGTTGCCCCACTCCGTTATCTGCATCACGTACTCGCCGGGGAGCACTTCCCGGTGGAACTTCGACTTGCGCCGGCCGTAGAAGCCGCAGCCTTGCAGAACCTTCTTCTCGCCGGCGCGATACATGTTCATGTACAGCTCGAGGTGGGTGTCGACCTGGAGCTCGAGGAGCCCGGGGTGGTCCACCCGGAAGCGGTACCAGTCCTGGTCGCCACGCGGCCAGACCGTGCCCCGGCAGAGCTGGCCGATCTCCAGCGGGTAGGCGGTCCCGCGGGATTCGTCGCCGAGCATGTCCTGCTCGTCGGAGGGCTGGAACTCGTTCCAGATCAGGTACGGCGACGGGCTGTAGCCGTTGTTGCCCCACTCGGAGACCTCGACCTCGACCATCCCGGGCCCCGCAAACGGTACCTCCAGACCGCCCGGGCGCTTCGCGTAGATGCCCGCGGTGCGCAGGACCTTCCCGTTGCGGTCGCGCACGTAAACGTAGAGTTCGTTGGCGGAGACCAGCCCCAGCCGCAGGAGGCCCTTGCTGGGAATCGCCACCGAGTAGCAGTCCAGGTCGCCCACCGGCAGGATCGTGGAGGCGCGCATGCGGTCGAGCTTCAGGCTGCGCGCCGTGCGCACGGAGCCCTTGCGCCTGGCGAGCTCGTCCACGCCGTCGTCGCGAATGCGATGGAGCACGAAGCCGTAGGGCTTGAAACTCCAGCCGTTGTTGCCCCACTCGGTGACTTCCAGCGTGTACCTTCCGGGAGCGAGCTGCAGGTGCCAGCCCGCACCCTTCTTGCCGTGCTTCCCGCCGGCAAAGACGGTCTTGCCCGCGGAATTGCGGACTATGAAGTAAAGCTCGAGGTCGCAGACCAGCGCTTGCAGCAGCAGGCGGCTCGGACGCTTCAGCGAGAAGCGGTAGTAGTCGTGGTCCCTGACGGGGAAGATGTGCCCGCGCACCAGCGACCCCACGGTTATGGGCCGCGCCTGCAAGGGCCTGGGGTTGGGCTCGCCCGGATCGGTCAGCGGCTCGGAGGTGAAGGATATCCTGCGCTCGGCTACCGCGGCGTTGTTGCCCCACTCCGAGACCTGCACGACGTAACTGCCGGGCAGGAGATTGCGCACGAAGTTGTTCTCGCGGTTGCCGTGGCCACCCTGCCCGTGGAAGTGCTTGCCGGTTCCGTCGTAGAAGTTCATGTAGGTCTCGCCGGGGCCGGCGGCGATCTTCACGCTGACCCGGGAGGGCACCCTCACCCGGAACTTGAAGCAGTCCATGTCACCGACCTGGCCTATGGCGAACTTCACGGTGGTACCCAGCTCGACCTGCTGGGCGCTCGTCAACTTGCTGTTGGGCTCGCGCTCCTTTACGGTGCGCAGCGGGTTGAGCTTGACGGCCAGGCGGCCCGCAGCGGTCAAAGCCAGGGGATGCATGTCCGGGTCGTAGCCGTTGGCGCTGATCCTGAGGTTGGCCAGCGCGCGACAGACCGGCTTGACCTTGCCGTTCTGGTCGCGGCGCGAGACGCCCACGCGGATCCCCTTGAAGATCGCCTTGCCGCCGGCGCCGGTCCTGCCCTTGGCGATCAGGCCCTCGGGGTACGACTCGCAGAGCTGCAGATCGGCGCCGACCACCGGCTTGCCGGTGAGGCGATCAGTGACCGAGACGCTCAGTGAGCACTCGCGGGTGACGCGCGCGAGCTTGAAGTTCAGCGGCTTGCCGGCGGCGACGACCTGCTCGCTCTTCGCGGTTCTGTATCCCGGCGCGCTGAGTTCGACGCTCCACTTGCCGGCGGGCATGCGCAGCACCTCGAACTTCCCTGCGAAGTCGCTGTGAAAGTCGAAGTCCCCCTGCAGGAAGGCGGGAACCGCGATAGGCTTCATCAGCACTCGCGCGCCGACCACCGGCTTGCCGTCGATGGCGTCGCTGACCGTGCCGGTCAGCTTCAGGAACTTCACCGCGACCAGCGCGATCTTCTGCTCGGCGCGCTTGCCGGCCGGCAGCTTGATCTTGCGCTTGAAGGCCTCGAAGCTTATGTCCCGCACGCGACACTCGTAGTCGCCGGCGGGAACGCCCAGCAGCACCGCGGTCCCCGCCAGGTTGGTGGAAGCGTAGCGCCCGCCGAGCTCGACGCGAACGCCGGCGGCGGGCTTGCCCGCGCTGGTGACCTTGAAGACCACCGGTCCGGGCGCCGCTGCCCTGGCGCTCTCCGCGGGGCAGGCCGTCGCCGGCAAGAGCGGGACGCTCAGCGTCGCCAGAACCAGGATCTTGGTGAGCGTGCGGGCGTAGAGCTTCATGACGAGTGCCTCCTCCGGTACGCGGTTGAAAGACCCAGAGCCGGGCGGCATTTGGGAGATGCGAAGGGCGCGAGCAGACCGCCCTGCCTTCTGCTTTCTCCTGCTGCGGCAGGCCGTTCTTCAACGGCCTGCTGCGAATGCGCCCTCCTCGAGCGAAATCGCTGCTGGAATGTCTCATTCGTGGTCGTTCTCTTCTGCGGTCGAGATTCCGCCGATCAAGGTGTCGCTTCCTGTGGTGTTTCCGGCTCTGCGGGCGGGTTGCAGCCCCGCACTTCCAATATTGCCCGCAGCGCCGCCGGGGTCAATACCTCATCGCCGGAAGATCGGCGCTTTTTCGGCAGTTGCTACCGGGCGCCGTCCCGGCTCGGCTCGCCCTTCAGGGCTTCGCGGCCGGCGCCGAGACCTCGAATACCAGGGTCTCGCCCGGTCTGATTGCGAATGCCGCGGTGAGGAGGTCCTTCTCAAGGTTCGAGGTCAGCTCGCGCTTCTCGACTATCTCGCGCAGCACAAGGGCCTTGCGGCTTTCGGGCGGTCCCAGCAACCGCGACGGGACGGTCATCCGGGCGGAGAGCTCCTTCTCGCCGCAGTTCCTGACCGCGAAGAAGAGCTCGCCCGGCTTCTCACCGAAGCGCTCTACGAGCAGGCCCTCCGCCCGGGCCCCGGTCAGCGGCCGCCAGCCGGCCGCGCCGATCCGGGCGAGCACCGGCAAGTACTTCCGGCAGACTTCGCGCTCCTCGTCCTGCATCCTGGTACCCGGCGCGATCCCGAACAGCAGCGCCCGCCGGATCTGGTTCTCGCGCTCTGCCAGGCCTCGGTTCGGGGACGAGCCGATGTGGCAGATCGGCTTGCGCCCGGTGTGTGCCCGGAACAGGAAGAAGCGCTCGTTGCTCTGCTTGTGCAGGTAGCGCTCGCGGAAGAAGACGTCGATGAACTGACCGCAGAACATCGCCGAGGTCACCTGGTTGCAGTTGGCCATGATCAGCCCGCCCCGGCGGCGCACCTTGCCCGAAAGCAGGCGGGCGAAGGCCCAGTGGGTGAACCCGTTCACCTGGCAGAGCATCCCGCTCCGCGGTTCGAAGGTCACCGGGATCCGCTCGTAGGCGAAGTGCGAACGGCGGAAGTTCAGGAACCGGAAGCCGCCCCAGTCGTCGATCGCGTCCCAGGCGAAGTTCGTGGGACCGCGGAACCCGGGCTGGTCCCAGAGCTTGATGAAGCGGAACTGCCAGTCCAGCGCCAGCGAGGCGCGATTCGGCCCGGGCAGCTCCGGGTTCATGTTCATGGGCATCAGCCACTGGCCGTAACCCCGCGGGCGGTGGTCGCGGGCCAGCTTGCCGTTGCGGTTCAGGAGGTGGCTGTTGTAGGCCGCCCGGGCGCTGACCCTGTCGGGGCAGCCGCACAACTGGTTGTTGGTGCCGTGTGCCCCGCTGGCCCGACCCTCGGACTGGGCCTTGAGCAGCGCCAGCTGGGCGTCCCTGGACATGTCCGCGGGGCCTTCGTGGAACCAGTACCAGGGGCCCCGCCAGTGGAATACCTCCAGGCCCAGCTCGCGGGCGGTCTTCGCCGAGAGAGCGCTCATCTGGCCTCCGCGGCGCTGGAAATCGTTCTCGGCATAGACAATGCCGAAGTCCGAAGGGTTCTTCGGCCAGCGGTCCAGTCCACCGCTGCGGAAGACCACCGAGTTGCCGTGCCTCCGCTCCGCCCGGCTGGCGTAGAGCTCCGGGAAGAACTGCCGGTAGCGTCCCAGCGCCGAGCGCACGCCCCAGGCGCCCTCCACCGGGTAGATGATGAACCGGAAGGTCGCGGACGACGGATGTTTCAGCGTCTCGGGGGTCAGGCCCACCGCGAAGCTGATGGAGTAGCCCTCGGGAGCAGCCTCGATCAGGAAGGCGCGCGGCTCGTGCAGGGGGTAGGCCAGGGCCAGCCCCGCCTTGCCGCGCACCACCGCGGAACAGGGCAGCACGTTGACCGGTACGCTCAGGGGCCCCTTCTTCTTGTGCCAGTGCCCGCGTCGCACGGCGCCCAGGAACTCGACGTCGTCGGGCACCAGCGGGAAACGCTTGCCCTCCTCCACCTTGCGGGCCCGGAAGGGAGTGTTCTGCCACTCCCAGCCGTCAAGCTCCAGCGGCAGGTTGAAGCGGACCAGCAGGGCGCGGTCGGAGCCGCTGAGGTCGCTCACCGTGCCGTCGACCGAGATGTATCGCCGATGGCGCCCGCCCTCCAGGCGGAAGTCGGCCTTCAATTCGAGGGCCGCTTCCCGGACACGACCCCGGAAGTGGATCCTGCCGGGCTTCCTGAAAGCACGTCCTGCGAAGGGACGAGCGGCGGTGCGCTTGCCGTCAGGACGCAGGACCTCGCGGACATCGAAGAGCGGCGCGCGCCGAACGGGCTGCCGCGCGCCCTGCAGCTTCAGACCCGCCAGGCTTCCGTCCACCCCCAGTTCCAGGGCAAGCCCGTTGGCGGTCTGCAGCCGCAGCGTCTCGCCTCCGATCCCGAGCGGAGAGAGGGGGACCAGCAGGGTTGCCGTCAGCAGGGTCAGAGTGGCGAATCTGCGCATTGACTTAGGTCCTCCTCAGCAGGCGGCTCGACAGTGTATCACATCTGTATCATACACCGTGTCATCACAGTAGTTGCGGGATTTCGGCTGCAAATCCGATCGCCTGTGCGCATACGCTTTCGGGAGAGTTGTATACGCAGCCCTGCTGAGGATGGTAGACGCTCCGAAGCAGGTTGAGGCTCTGCGCGCGTTGGCTCCGGACTACCCCTCGCCGGTCGGTTCGCTGGCGGCGGGGCGCCTGGCCCCGGCGGGCCTGGTCAGTGGCCGCGGTCCGGCCCGGTCCATCACCGCCTTGATCGCCGCAGGAATCCCGGCGCCCTCGTCGAATCCCCAGTGTCCGGAACACCCGGCGGGGGGCGCTTTCAGCGGCGCCGCGTGCCGAGCGGCGATCTCGCCGGCGGAGAGCGCCCGCCGGTACACCCGCACCTCGTCGACCAGCCCGGGCAGGACGAAACCCCTGCGCTGGTCCGAACGGTCGCCGAGCGTGAGGTTGCCCCTGCCCGGCTTGCGGCCGCGGCCCACCGCTTTGCGGCCGGCGGGCTTCCCGTCGCAATAGACCGTGAGCGTCTTGCCGTCGTAGGTCATGGCCAGGTGGTGCCACTTCCCTGCCTTGAGTCCCGGCTGCTTGGCGGCCGCCAGAAAGCAGTTCTGTCTGCCGCCGCCGATATTGAGGTAGGCGCCGGCCCTGTTGCCCATGACCAGCAGGCCGTAGTGCCCGGCGGTCCACTCGTCGCCGTTCTTGCTCACGGCCCAGCGACGGTTGTCCTTGCCTTGGGGCGGGCGGTTGAGCTTGACCCAGGCCTCCACGGTCAGGATCGCGGGGTCCGCCGCCGGGGCGTGAGGGAGTTCCATGCCCCTGCCCGCCTCCCCGCACGAAAGGGCCTTGCCCTTGACGCCTTCGCGAAGGACCGGGGTGTTCAGCGCCGCGAGAAGGGTGTTGCCCTTCCAAGTGTGCCACCGGCGGTCGCAGCGGTTCAGCCTCAGCGGCTTGTCGACGTCGTGCACCACGTTGTCCTCTATGCGGAAACCCTTGCTGCCCTGGTCGAGATACAGGCCGTAGACGGGCCCTCCCGCCTCGGCGTGGCGACCCCGGCGCAGGCCGTGGATGTGGTTGCCGCGGACGACAGTGCCCGGCTGGGACCCCAGCGTATAGATCCCGCCCCCGTCGGCCAGCACCTTCATCACGTCGTGGACGTGGTTGCCGGCGATCACGTTGCCCCTGGCGGGAGTCGGCTTGGGGGTCCAGTCCCAGCCCACCGAGATCCCGGTGTAGGGCAGGTCGTGGACCAGGTTGTGCTCTATCCTGGTGCCCTGGGTGATGCCCGCCCAGATCCCCACCGCGCCGTACAGTTCCGCCCCGCAGGCCCGCACGTGGTTGTCGAGAACGTGGTTGTTCCTGGGCACCAGGGCGGCCTTCTTCTGCCCGGGGTCCCAGCCGGGGATACCGACCATGACGCCGTTGCCGCATATGTCGAAGAAGCTGCTGCGCACGACCGCGTTGCCGGCGCAGCGCTCGCCGAGGTGCAGCCCGCTGGCGCCCAGCGCCGAGAACGAGCAGAACAGGACCCGGCAGTGCTCGGCCCCCGTCCAGCCCACCGCGGGTTCGACGACGCCCCGGGGGCGTGCGTTCCACTTCTCTCCTCCGACGTGGTGGCAGGCCTGCGTCCCGAGGTAGCCGTTGGGCGGCAGCTTCCAGTTGGAGTGCCGGAAGTGAAGGTTCCTGAACACGATGTTCCTGACCGGAGCCTTGCGCGTGCCGCTGATCTCCACCAGGCGGTGCAGCACCGGCGCGATGACCTCCGCACGGGACATGTCTTCGCCGGGGCGAGGCAGGTACGTCAGGACACCGGTCCCGCGATCCAGGTACCACTCGCCGGGCCGGTCCAGCTCCTCGAGCGCGTTTTCGACGTAGGCGTAGACGCCCTTCCTGGCGGCCAGCGCCGGGTGCGGGACTCGCTCCGGACCCGTTACGCTCAGGCGCCCGGCGGCGGGCTCGACGGAAACGATTCCCCGGCGCAGGATCTCCCACCTGCCGATGACCATGACCTCCACGTCCTCCAGGCGCTTCCAGCTCTTGAGGCGTCCGGGCCCGAAGTGATAGTAGAGCGCCTTTCCGCCCGGCGCGCGCTTCACCGCACGCACGTGCATGAACCCGGTCCGCGCCCGGACCGCCCGCCGGCCGTTGACGTGCAGCTGCCGGAAGTGCCACTTGCCGGCCTTGACTTCCGGCAGGACCACCGTCCAGCATCCGCCCGCGGCCCGACGCCACCCGGAGATCGCCCGGCCGCCGCTGATCACCGCGGGACTGCCCCTGGCACCCGCGTAGGTGATGGCGTGCTCCGTCGTGCCCGAGTCATCGGGCCCGAATCTCAGCGTCTGCTTCAGGAAGTGGGTCCCCCCGTGCACGCGAACGGTGACGCTCTCCGTGAGCCCTTCACCGGCCAGCCGGCCTACGGCCTTGCGGGCGTGCTCCAGCGTGGCGAAGGGCTTGTCCTTCGTACCCGGGTTACCGTCGTTGCCGCCGGTAGCCACGTGGAACTCGCCGGCCGCCGGCGGGCGAGTCCCCGCCTGCATCAGCACGACAACGAATGCCAGCATGAGTCCGGCCTTGAACCGGGTTGAGATCATCTGCTTCCCCCTGCCTTCGCGCCGCCGCCAGGGCCACGAGCGCACAGAACGTGTAGGTGGTTCAGGCCTGAACCGGAAGTGGGTTCATGCCTCTCCCCACTCACGAAGCGGCATCACACTTGTGTCATACACCGCGTCACTACAGTGGTTTGAGCGTTGCCCGCGAAAATCCGCCCCCGTGCTGCAGGGCGGGCCCGGATTTCTCTCCGAACAATCCCCGAGTCGCCCGAGTCTCACGTGTGGGGATCGCGATTCGGCCCGGTTCATGACGGGCAAGGGGGATTGGGGCATGCGGGGCTTACATCGCATCGAGCGTGCACCGGCAGTGGCGTTTTCAACGTGGCTGTTGCTGGGGGCTATTGCATTCTGCGGGCAGGCCCCGGCGGGGGGCGGCAAGGCCCCACCGGCCGACCACGCCCGGGCCATCGGCCTGCTGCGCGCCAAGAAGTACGACCAGGCCCTGGCGGCCTACGCGCAGATACTCGAGTCCGCGCCGAAAGACAAGATCGCGCTCTACAACTCGGCCTGCGCCTATGCCCTGAGCGGCCGCAAGGGCGAGGCGCTCGACTACATGCGCAAGTCGATCGATGCGGGTTTCACGCGCATCAGGCACATAGCGTCCGACCCGGACCTGAGGTCACTGCACAAGGACCCGGGTTTCAGGGCCATACTCAGGGGGTTCGCCGCGCCGCTTCGGGAGAGCCGGCAGCCCGGCCTGGAGAACATCCGGAAGATCCTCTCCGAGCCGAAGTTCCGCAGGTTCATCCCCGCGCACCTGCCGCGTTACTACGCGCCGGAGTTGACGCCCGCGACCCTCGCACTGCTCGAACACCGGGACGCCCCGCTGCGCCGGGCGGCGGTGATTGCGCTGGTACACCAGAACGCGGTCTCGGAGAAGGTCCGCACCCGCGTCACCGGGTTGCTCTCCGACGCCCACCCCGACGTGCGCGAGGTCGCCGCCGAGTACCTGCTGTGGCACGGGAGCGGTACCGAACTCGCTGCCCTGGAGAAGGCCGGCGGCGGCGAGAAGGACGCCTTCTCGCGCGCCTCGATGCAGGCGGCCATCGACATCATCCGGGAGCGCGTGAAGCGGCCGGCGCTGCCCGCGCCGAAGAAGGGGAACGAGAAGCCGCCCGAGCCGCAGAGCTACGCAGACGCCTGGCTGCTGCTGCGCGCCAACCCCTCGACGGCGGTCAGGCGCATGGCTCTGGGTACCTACCGGCGGCGCGAGAAGTTCGCGCCCCTGCTGCGCTACGGGGCGAACGAGTTCAAGGACAAGCAGGTCCGCGAGCGCAACGCGCGGTTGCTGCTCGCCGGCGAGCTCTTCGGCTTTCGCGGGAACGCGCGCATGAAGGACGCCTTCCGCCCCAAGGAGGTGCCGGTGGCAAAGTCCTTCATGGCCCCGGTGCGCGACTACTTCGATCCCAAGCGCAAGAGCTACGGGCTGCACACCGGGAAGGATGCCCAGACCTTCGGCAACTCGGTGCACGTCGGCGACGACGTCTCCTGGCTGCAGGACAACCGCACGGTTGTGGCCATCGGCGACGGTGCCGTCCGCCGCGTGAGCCACGTCCAGAGCTGGGGCTACCTGGTGATCGTCGAGCACCGCCTGCCCGGGGAGAAGTTCGCCTGCTCGCTGTACGCGCACCTGGCCCCCTCGGTGTGCGTCAAGCCCGGCGACATCGTGAAGAAGGGCCGGAAGATCGGCTCGCTGGGCCGCTCCTGCACGTGGGAGAACGGCGGCTACTGGTCGCACCTGCACTTCGGCATTCACGACGGGCCGTACTTCAGCAGTCACCCGGTGGGCAGAAAGCTTGAGTACAAGCTCAGCAACGGAGACCTGGCCGACGGCGTGGTGATCAAGCGGGGCGACCCCTTCGCCAAGGTCAAGGTCAGCTACAAGGGCGAGAGCGTGACCTTCGACGTGAAGCAGGAGGCCGGCTGGATCTGCGGTTACATCGGCCGGGAGTACTGGAAGAGCGACAGCCACGGCTGGCTCGACCCCCAGATATTCATCCGCGAACGGCTGGCGAAACCGGTCCCCGGCAAGAAGGCGCCCGCCGGGGCCGGAACCGGTGCCGGGTCCGATCCCGAGCCGAAGCCGAAGGCCAAGGCGGGCGCAGGCGCCGCCCCGGTCTCGTCCGCGTCCGGGAGCTGAGAATCAATGAGACCGAATCGAGTCCCCGCGTTCGTGCTGCGCACCGCGTTGGGCGCGCTGCTGGCATTCGCCGCGGGCTGTGCCGGCCGCTCGCGGCCGGCCGGCGCCCCTGCGAAGAAGGCCCGGGGGGCCGAAATCTCCGGGAAGGCCCCGGGCGGGAAGGGGAAGAGCAGGGTCACACCTGCTGCCCGCAAGGAAGCACCGGCGTGTTGTCCCGGCGACAAGTGCGCACCGTGCCCGGAACCGAAGGAGAAGGAGAAGGCGAAAGCGAAGGCGGAATCGAAACCCGATGCCCGCGAGCTGGTTCGCGACCTGGGGCACCTCGACTTCGAGAAGCGCGAGGCTGCCGCCGCGGCGCTCGCCGGCATGGGCGAGAAGGCCCTGCCGGCGCTCAAGGAGGGCTCCGCCTCCTCGGACGCGGAGGTCGCCCACCGCTGCAGGCAGCTGCGGGCACGGCTGGCCGACGCCAGGTCCGAGCTGCCGGAGATCCCCGCCAGCCTTCTCAAGAGCTTCAAGTGGGCGTGGAAGAGCGTATGGCGCGGTGGTCACGGACCCGGCGCCGGTGGCAACATGGGCTTCCAGCTGAAGGGCCCGGGGGGCCAGGGTATCAAGCTCACCAACATGAGAAGGACGGGCAGCGACACCCGTTCGATCGGCAACAAGGACGCCAGGATAACCGTAACCGTCCGGTCGGACGGGACGGTAACCCTGGTGCTGACGCCGCGCGGCGGCAAGCCCCGGACCTACAAGTACAGCGCGAAGAGCGAGGCCGACTTCCGCAAGAAGCATCCCAACTTCACGGCCAGGTACCTCAAGTAGCCCCGGGACATCCGGGATAGGAGAACGCGGTGACAGCAGTACAGACTTTGTTGATGGCGGCACTGGCCCTCGCGGCGGAACCGGGGGCCGGCGGCGGTGACGGCGGAAAGCCGGATGCCGCGGTTGCCGCCCTGGCGACCGGCAAGCTCGTTCGCCGGGTGGTCACCGCCCACGACCCGGAGCAGAGCTACGCGCTCTACCTGCCTTCCGGCTACGACCCCAAGCGAAAGTGGCCGATTCTCTACTGCTTCAGCCCCTACGGACGGGGCAGCGGCAACGTCCCGGTGGAGCTCTTCCAGGCGGCCGCCGAGAAGTACGGGTGGATCGTGGTCGGCAGCAACAACTCCCGCAACGGTCCCTGGCAGCCGATCGTCAAGGCGGTTGACGCGATGGTGAAGGACACCGCCGCGAAGTTCTCGATAGACCCCGCCCGGCGCTACTCCACCGGCTTCTCGGGGGGTGCGCGGGTGGCCTTCTACCTGGCCTGCCGTGAGAAGCCCCAGTTCGCGGGGGTGATCCCCATAGGCGCGGGGATGGCCAGGGGCCAGAAGCGGCCCGGGCCGCTCCTGGCGGTCTACGCGATCTGCGGCGAGCGCGACGTCAACCACGCCGAACTGCTCCAGCTCTCCGGGCGCCTGGCGGCCTGGAAGGTCCGCCGCTTCCGGCTCTCGAACTTCGAGGGCGGCCACGCCTGGCCGCCCGCGGGGTCGTGCACCGAGGCGGTCCGGTACATGGAACTGCTCCGCCTGCAGGCCATGAACAAGCGCGGACCCCAAGAGAGTGAATCCCTGGAGCGAATCATCGGCGAAGAGCGCGCCGCGAGCGAGAAGCTCATCGAGTCCGGGGGAACGCTGATGCGCGGTCACTCGCGCCTGCGCGAGCTGGCCGCGCTTGCCGGCGACGCGCCGGTCGCCGAGGCCATTCGCAAGCGCCTCGCCGAGATCGAGTCCGGCGAGAGGTTCAAGACCGAGAAGAAGGCCTTCGACGCGCTGCGCAAGGTCTACGCGGACTCCCACAAGGTGGCCGACGCCAACAAGCGGGTGGTCGGGCAGCTGGCAGGCCGCGTCGCCTTCATCGAGCGCCACCCGAAGACCGAGGCCGCGGCCCGCGAGATGGTGGTCATGCGCGCCCTGGCCGCCAGCCTGGCAACCAACGTGCAGGCCGCCATGGCCCGCAAGGACTATCGCAGCGCGGAGGTCTTCCTGCGCTGCCTGCGCCTGGGCGCGCCCCGGGAAAAGGACGTGGCCTACGGCCTGGCCTGCGCCCTGGCGCGCAACGGCAAGAAGGACGAGGCCATCAAGGCGCTGGCCGCCGCCGTATCGCTGGGCTTCAAGGACGTGAAGCGCATCCGCAGCGACCCGCACCTCGAGCTGCTCCGCGCCGACCCCACGCTCCAGGAGTTGCTCGGGTTGCTCGAACCCCGGGGGCAGGACAGACCCGCCGGCAAGTCCGGCGACAGCGACGGCGACGCCGGGCAGCAGTAGCCGCCGGACGGTATCGACTTCGCCTTGCGAGCCAGCACCTAGCAGGCCGTTGAAGAAGGTGCCATTGGCACCGAGCCTGAGAGAGGAGAAAGGAGAGGCTGGACGGCTTGCGCCATCTGGCTTCCGGCGCTATGATGCCGGCGACCGGGAAGGGGGCGCCGATCGCTGCTCGAATTCTGCTCATACTGGCCGCCGGGCTGCTCGTGACTGGTCACGCGCGCGCCGGTTCTCCGGAAGGGAAGGGCGCCGGGGAGTTGCTGATCATGAAGAAGGAGTGGCTGGTCCTCAACAGCAAGGCTCTTGCCGCCGGCGATTCCCGCCTGAAGCGCGCTCTGGACCGCCTGGTAAAGCGCGCCGAGAAGGCCCTCCAGGCCGGGCCCTTCAGCGTCACGCAGAAGAAGCGCAAGCCTCCGAGCGGCGACAGGCACGACTACATGAGCGTCGGGCCCTACTGGTGGCCGGACCCGAAGAAGAAGGACGGGCTGCCCTACGTTCGCCGCGACGGGCAGGTCAATCCCGAGAGCAGGACCGACTCCGATTCCCCGCGCATGTCCCGGATGTGCTCCGCGGTTCGCACCCTGGCGCTGGCGTGGCACTTCGCCGGGGAGGACAGGTACGCCCGCCGCGCGGCGCTGCTGCTGCGCACCTGGTTCCTCGACCCCGGTACGCGCATGAACCCGCACCTGGAGTACGGCCAGGCCATCCCCGGGCGGGTCGAGGGACGGGGCGTCGGCATCATCGACACGCACGGCCTGATAAGCGTGGTCGACTCGGCGCAGCTCCTGCGCGCCTCGAAGTCCTGGACCGCAGCGGACCACCGGGGGCTGAGGAAGTGGTTCGACGCCTACCTCAAGTGGCTGCTGGAGAGCGGCCACGGGCGCGACGAGAGCCGTGCGCACAACAACCACGGCGCCTGGTACGACGCCCAGGTGGCCTGTTTCGCGCTGTTCGCGGGCCGGAAGCAGACGGCCCGCAAGGTCCTGGCCGCCGCGGGCCGCAAGCGCATCGCCGGCAGGATCGATTCCCGCGGGCGCCAGAAGCACGAGCTCGCGCGCACCAGGTCGTTCGACTACAGCTGCTTCAACCTCGCGGCCTGCTTCACGCTGGCCAGGCTCGGCGAGAGCGTCGGTGTCGACCTCTGGAACTTCGGCTCGGGAAAGAAGCCCGCGTTGCGCGCCGCGCTCGACTACCTCGCCCCCCATGCCGACCCCGCGGAGAAGTGGCGGCACAAGCAGATCACCGAGCCCAGGCGCGAAGCGCTGCCCCCCCTGCTGCACCAGGGCCTGCTGGTCTACGGCGACCCCGGATACGCGCGGGCCATCGCGAAGATCCCCGCCGGCACGCGCCGCCGGGGTTTCGCGGAGCTGATCTACCCCGTCCCGAAGGAAAAGAAGGCCACCCGGGCCTCCGGGGTCCGCAAACACAAGTAGGACTCCTCCCCGGCCGCGCCGCGGCAGTGGCGGAGGCTCTGCCTCCTGCCTTGTGCTTTCTGCTTTCTCCTGCTCGGCAGGCCTCTGTTCAACGGCCTGCTAGCGCCCCGGTTCGCGATACGGCCTGCCCGCCTCGAATGCCCTGAGGTGGCCGGCAAGCTCGTCGGCCAGGGCCTTGCCTTGGTGCTTGGCGAGCTTGCCGATGGCTTCCTTCTGGACGCGCACCGCGTCCTCGAAGCGGCCGCACTCGGCGTAGGCGGCGGCCAGGGTGTCCAGGTACACGGGCTCGCGGCGGGCAGTGACCTTCACCGCCGCCTCGGCGTGCGTTACGGCCTCCTTGCCGTTGCGTATCTTCGCGTCGTGGTGCGTCGCCAGCATCCAGGCCAGCGTGTTCAGCGCCCTGGCGCTATTGGGATTGCGATCCACCGCCATGCGGAAGTCGGCCAGGGCCCTGGCCGGCTGCTTCTTGTACTGGTAGCATTGGCCGCGCCCCAGGTAGGCATCCCAGGGCACCGGCGCCGGTCCCGACAGGGCCGCGGCGTCGTCTCCGGCCGGGGGCCTGGAGATCACCGCGTCGAAGTCGGCTATGCCCTTGTCGTAGGACTTGAGGCCGAGGTGCACCCAGCCGCGCTCCTTCAGGTAGCGCCTGGTCCCGGGACGGGCGGCGAGTGCGGCGTCCAGGTCCTTCAGCGCGTTCTGACGGTCCCCCATGTAGCTGCGCGCCCGGCCGCGCAGGTAGTAGTTCTCGACTTTCCCGGGCGAGAGCTTGATCAACTCCGTGTAGTCGGCGACCGCTTCCCTGTAGCGGCCCAGCTTGACCAGGGCCCCCGCGCGGCTCCCGAGAACCAGGACCTTCGAGTCCTTGTTGCCGGAGAGGCGCAACAGCCGGGTGTAGTCCCTGACCAGTTCGTCGTTCCTGTGCAGGGCGCTCCAGATCCGGACCCGGGCGGTGTAGGCCTCGGTGCGATCCGGGTACATGGCCACGGCGTCCTTCAGGTCGGCTATCGCCTCCGCGTACTTCCTGCGCCTTGCGAAAGAGCGCGCGCGGCCGAGGTGGGCCATGTAGTTGAGCTGCTCGGGCTTGTTGTCCCTGGTCTGGCCCCAGGCCAGGACCGCGGCGTAGTCCTTCCCGGCGCGAGCGTAGTCGCGCTTGCGCTCGTAGCACTCGGCGCGCATGAACAGGGCGCGGCGGTTGTAGCTGCTGTACCCCAGAAGCCTGTTGAGGTCGGCGATCGCGGAATCGTACTTCCGGGCCGCGTACCAGATACCCGCGCGCGACAGTATCGCACGGTTCAGGTAGTTCATCTTGGTCTGGCCGTTGAGCTGGGCCATCATCGGAATGACCAGCTTGCCGGTCTTGGGATCGCGACCGGCCGGTTCGGCGCCGCCCAGCCGGGCGTTCGCGGCGCTGACCAGCACCATGGCCTCGCGGCGCGCGTCCTCGTCCTTGCCCGCGGCGCTCAAGGCCCTCACCGCCGCGGCGTAGCCGGAGAGCTCGCGCTCGGCCTCCAGCTGCTTGATCACGCTGGTGAAGATCCCGTAGGCCTCGTTGAGCTTGCGCGCCTGCATCAGCCCGGTCGCCTTCCGGACTTCGTCGCGGTACTCCGAGAGCTTCCGCAGCTTGCCGGAGAGTCTGGCGGTGTTGCCGGCCTGAGCGACCGCCGCCCTGATATCGGCGATGGCCTTGAGCGCGGCGGTCCGCACCGTGGCGTTCTTGTCCCTGGCCGCGGCCTCCAGCGCGGGGATGGCCCCGGCCGCCCCCGCACCCACGGACGCGAGCGCTCGGGCGATCAGCCGCCTGCGCTTGGCCTCGCGCTCGGCCCCGGTCTTGCTGGTGCTGTAGGCCTTGGGCACCCAGGTCTTCAAGGCCTCGATCATCCCGGGGACCGCGGCCTTGCCGGCGGGACCCATCTTGATGACCACCAGCGCGCAGTTGGCGCCCACCGTGCTGGAGCTGTCGCCGGTGGCCACGCCGACTTCCCTGGCGGCCGACAGCGGCCCGTGCATCAGCTCCAGGGTGTAGGCCGCCATGATGCGGGTCTGGTCGCTGCCCTTGCTGAGCAGCCTGAGCAGTTCGGGAACCGCGTAGTCGCCCATCCGCGCGATCTTCCCGGCGGCCTCCAGGCGCGTCTCCTTGCTGTAGCTGCCCAGCCTGGCCGCCAGCAGGCGCAGTTCCCTCTTCCTGAGGACCTCGGCCGGCGGCTTGTAGCCGGGCCTGATCTTCGCCAGCGCCTCGAGCGCCGCCCGGTGGGTCTTCTCCGAGGAATCGGCCACCTTCTCTTCCAGCCCGGGAATCGCCGCCGCGGCCGCCGGGCCGATCCTGCCCAGTGCGATCATGGCGAAGGTCATGTTCAGGCTGTCGGAGAGCCTGGCGCTCAGCGCCTTGACGGCCGGGGCGCCGCCGGGACCCATCTCGCCGATGGCCTGGATCGCGCTCCTGCGCACCAGGTAGTGCCTGTCGCCCAGCCGGGCGGTCAGGGCGGGCAGCGTCTTCGCCGGCGAAGCCTCCAGCGCTCGCAGGCCATCGACCGCCGCGCGCCGGACCTCGTGCCTGGTGTCCGTTATCGCCTTCAGCAGCGCGGGCAGGACCTTCTCGGACGGCGCGCCGATCCTGCCCAGCGCCCGCAGTACCGCAGTCCTGGCCGCGGGCTTCTGCTGCCCGATGACGGCCAGCAACGCGTCGGCGGAGGAGGTTGACGCGTGACCGATGTCGCCCAGGGCCCTGGCCGCGCCGCTGACCACGGTGGGTTCCTCATCCCGCAGGCAGCGGGTCAGCGCGGGCACCGCCGCGCCGGCCTCTGGCCCGATGGCCGCCAGCGAGTACACCGCGGCCCTGCGCACCTGCCCGTCCCGGTATTCGAGCAGCTTGATCAGCGCCTCTACCGCGCCCGCCGGCCGGGGCTTGAACTCGCCCAGCAGCCGGGCCGCAGCCTTGCGCGCGTGGTGGTTTCCCTTGCCCGCGATTTCGACGACCGCCCCGCCGGCCGGGGAGCCGATCAGCTGCAGGGCGCGCCGGGCGCTGCCCCGCACCCGCTCGTCGCGATGCCCCAGAGCATCGACGAGCTGGGGGACGGCCCCCTCGCCGTAGAGGGCCAGCTTGCGCCCCACGGTGTAGCTGTTCGCGTACTTCCCGCGGGAGGACTTCAGCAGCCTGGCGACCGCCCGTCGCTGCGACCAGCTCAGCTCTCCCGCCCGGACGCGGGAAGCTGTCGCGGTCGCGAGCAGGGCAGCGGCGGTCAGGAGTCCCAGCAGTCTCGCTGCGCGCATCGCGTGCCTCCTTGTCTCCGTCACCGGGGATTGTCGCGGGCCGAGGGGCTTCGACAAGTCGGCTTGCACCGATCAAGCCGGTTCGCCGCCCGGCGAGAAGGCCGGCAGGCGCACCCTCCGGCTCCTCCTCGTCCTTCTCCCCCCTCGTCCATCTCCCCTTCGACAAGCCCAGGGTCGCGGTCGTGGGCCCCGCCGAACAGCTTCCTGCCGCTCTGCAAGCCGTGTTGTATGGCGGCCGGCCTAACCCAGCTCCGCCTGTTTCCTGCTGCGATAGGCCGTGGGCGAGAGGCCCGTGACGCGCTTGAACGCGCGGCTGAAGTGGTAGACGTCGGCGTAGCCGCACTCGAGGGCGCACTCCGAGACGCAGAGCTCCCCGGCCAGCAGGAGCTCAGCGGCGCGGTCCATGCGCATCCGCTCGTGGAGGTGCGCGACGCCGCACCCGAAGTGTTTGCGGGCCACGCGCTGCAGCGAGGCCCGGCTGGTGCTCAAGCCCCGGGCGATCGCCTCCACGCCGAGGCTTTCGGCGAGGTGCTCCTCGAGGAAGTCGAGCAGCGCCTCGCCCTCGCGCGAGCCGGGTTTGGCCAGTTCCAGCAGGGCCACCGCGTAGCTGTCGAGCGCGCCCAGCACCCGGAACCTGCCGGCGGCGGTGGGCGCCGGCCGGGCCAGCTGGTTCTTCCACGTCGCCCTGAAGGGCAGGTGCCAGACGCCCGGCTCCGCAAAGGCCTCCAGCAGCTCCGCGAGCAGCCCGCGCTCGTCGAGCCCGCGGCTGAAGTTGACGCCGAACTGGCGGTGGTATTCGGGCGTGCGCAGGCGATGGCTGCGCCCCGGCGGCAGCACGTGGAGGTCTCCCGCGCGAAGCGCGCGCACTCCGGCGCCCCAGTCGACTTCCAGGCAGCCCTCGATGACGTGAATCGCCTGCAGGAAGTCGTGGCCGTGCCGGTCCATGACGTGGCCGGAGTGCCAGCTGAGGAAGTTGTAGTCCCCCCAGGGTGGGGACAGGTGCCGAACCTTTGAGCCTAATCGCCAAATATCCGAGACGGCCATCCATTGCCTCCCGCGGCTTGACCGGCCATTCTATTCTTAACCAGCCCCGATCTTAGCGCAGGCGACGGGATGGCGCAAGGGGCGCGGCGAGACGAATACACATCCCGCGGGAGATGTCGCTGCATGAGTCACATCGACCGGGCGATGCGCCCGATCACTTCGGGGCCGGAGTTCCACTGGTTCGCCTACTACGACAAGTTGCAGTTCGACCCGGCCAACCGCCTGGTGCTGGGCATGGAGGTCGACTTCGAGGGTCGCTCCCCGCGCGGCGACGACGTCATCCGCGTGGGCATGGTCGACCTGGAGGACGGCAACCGCTGGATCCCGTTGGGCACCAGCCGCGCCTGGTGCTGGCAGCAGGGCTGCATGCTCCAGTGGCGACCGGGGTCTGATTGCGAAGTGCTCTGGAACGACCGCGAGGGCGACGAATTCGTCTGCCACATCCTGGACGTCACCAGCGGGAAGAAGCGCACGCTGCCCGGTCCGGTCTACACCGTGAGCCCCGACGGGCGGAGTGCGCTGACCCCCGACTTCCGGCGCATCAACGACACCCGCCCGGGCTACGGCTACGCCGGGCCGGCCGATCCGCTGCGCGAGGTCGACGCGCCCGCGGACTCCGGCATCTGGCGCATGGATCTCGAAACGGGGGAGCGCAGGCTGGTGATCTCCCTCGCGGATGTCGCCGCGATTCCCAACCCGGCGCTGCCCGCCGGGGAGGGCAAGCACTACTTCAACCACCTGCTATACAACCCGGACGGCAGCCGCTTCATATTCCTGCACCGTTGCCCGCACCGCGATGGCCGGCCGCTGAGGATGACCCGCGCGCTCACCGCCGCACCGGACGGCTCGAACCTGCACGTCGTCAACGACTCCGGGCGGTTCTCGCACTTCATCTGGCGGGATCCCGGGCACCTCCTGGCCTGGTCCTGGCACGGGAGCCACGGCGAGCGCATGTACCTCTACGAGGACCTTTCCGATCGCGCCGAGGTCGTCGCCGCGGACTTCTTCACCTCCGACAGCCACATCTCGTATCTTCCGGGAGGAGACTGGCTGCTGGGCGACTGCTACCCCGGGGCCCGGCAGAAGAGCGAGCGGGCGCTCTTCCTCTACCACCTGCCATCGCGCACCGGTCACGACCTCGGCGCGGTGGCCTCGCCCGAGGAGTACTGCGGCGAGGTGCGCTGCGACCTCCACCCCCGCCACAGCCGCGACGGCCGCCAGGCCTGCATCGACTCGGTGCACGAGGGCAACGGCCGGCAGATGTACCTCGTCGACATCGGCGAGATCACCGCGCGGGCCTGAGCTCGCGGGGGAGCGTCGCGCCGCAGGCCGGATGCCCCGGGGCTACCGCCCCGGCAATCCCAGCAGCACGCGCTTGAGTTGCTCGCCGTCCGCAGCGCTTTCCCAGCGCTCGAGGAAGTCGGGTTCCTCGACGCGCCGCGCGACCGCGGCCAGCATCCTGAGGTGCTGCTGCGGGTCGGCCCTGTTGCCCAGCAGCACGAACACGGCCTTCACCGGCCGGGACACGCCCGGGAAGTGCAGCGCGCTCCTGGAGCGCGCGATCAGCACCTGATAGCGTTGAATGCCGCCGATCAGCACGTGCGGCAGGGCAATGCCGTCGGCCGCGGGGGTGTTGCCCTTCTTGCTGGCCTCGAAGAGGCCCTCGCGGATCTGCTCCTCCTTGTCCGGGTAGTAGCCGGTGAAGTGCTTCACCGCGTCGCGCATCAGGTCGTCCCACTCGGCGCTCGCGGGGAGGTCAACGGCCCGGGCGCGGGAGATCACCTCGAGGAAGGGGTCGGCCTCGCGCAGGCCCTTCTCCTTCATGATCTCGCGGAGCTCGCGGTCCAGCGCCGGGCCGGCCGACTCGCGCGAGAGGATCTGCTCGGCGATGCGCTCGAGCACCTTCATCACCGCCACGGCGTGGTCCGCCCGGCCGCGGGCGTAGACCGCGTACCAGACCAGGCCCAGCGCCGCGGCGGCCAGCGCGAAGATCACCGGCATCGGCCCCATCAGCGGGATCAGCGCCAGGGACACGCCGATGCCGGCCAGCTGCAGCCAGGGGTACAGCGGCGACCTGAACCCGGGATCGTAGGAGCCCACCCGGCTCTCGCGCATCACGATCACGCAGAGGTTCACCAGCGCGAAGTCCACCAGCATCAGGGTGCTGGCCAGCTTGGCGATGCCCTCGGTGTCGAGGAAGACCACCACCGCGGCGACCACCAGCACCGAGGCGGCGATGCCCGCCAGGGGTGTTCCCCGGCGGCTCAGCCGGCCGAAGGCCCCGGGCAGCACCTTGTCCCGGCCCATGGCGTAGAGGTACCGCGAGGAGGCCAGCACCCCGGCGTTGGCGGTGGTCACGAAGGCCAGGCAGCCGGCGGCCACCATCAGCCAGGCCCCCGCCCTTCCGGCGAAGGTCCCCGCGGCGGTGGCCAGCGGGGTGCGGTCGTCGGCCAGGGTTCCGGCCGGAACCACCCCGACGACGATGGCCACCCCCAGCACGTAGACCGCCGTGGCCGCGGCCAGGGCCAGGAGCATTCCGCGCGGGATGGTCTTCTCCGGGTCGGCAACCTCTTCGGAGACGCTGCAGACCTTGGTGAACCCCGCATAGGAGACGAAGACCAGGCCTGTGGTCGCCAGCACCGGAAGCAGGCCCCTGGGGGCGAACGGTGCGAAGTGCGCGAACTTCACGGAGAAGGCCCCCTGTCCCATGAACCAGGCCGAGAGGAACAGCAGGCCGACCACCAGCACCGCCTGGAAGAAGCCGCTCTCCTTCGCGCCCCAGGCGTTCAGCAGCGCGAGCAGCACCACTATCACCAGGGCGATGATCTTGACGAGCCAGGCGACCTCGCCGGCATCGCCGCCGCCGGCCACCAGCACGTAGTAGCCGATGCCCACCAGGGCGAAGGCGGTCTTGCCCAGCATGGCCAGCCAGGCGACCAGGCCGTCGATCACGCCGGCCATGGGGCCCATGCTGCGGCTGGCGAAGAAGTAGGTCCCGCCGGCCCGGGGCATCGCCGTGGAAAGCTCCGCGCTGCTCAGCAGCGTGGGGACTATCAGCACCGCGGCCAGCAGGTAGGCGAGGATCACCGCGGGGCCCGCGGCGCCAAAGGCTATTCCCGGCAGCAGGAAGAACCCCGAGCCGATCATCGCCCCGGTGGCGATCGAGAAGACGTCCCGAACCCGCAGTGATTTCTTCAAGCCCGAATACCCTCCGCGGGCGATGATACGCCCCGCCCGGTTCGCTGTCGAGCGTGTCCGCACTCGCCGCCGAACGCCGGGGAACCCGCGCTCCGGCGCCCTGCGACCGCCAGGGACGCACGGCCAGCGGGCGCCCCGACGTCGAACGCGCCCCGGTCCGCTGGGGCCGAAGCACTCTTTGCGCAGGGCGCCCCAAGCCCCGGAACCCAACAGCCGGAACCCGGAACTCTGGTGTATATTCTCACTTCTGGCGAATCTCGCGATGTGCAGGTCCCGGCGTGCCGTTCTGGCAGGACGTAAGACCCTGCATGGCTTGAGCTTCGGTTCGTGGACCGCCCGGCACGCACCTTGATATACGTTTGACGGCGTTGCTCGATGAGGGTTTCATTGTAGCTCGCGGCCGGGCGCCGCGGAGGGGAGGTTAGAGGTGGACGAGTTCAAGCGCGAATGAACAAGGTCAAGTTCAAGTTGGTCGCAGTCGGGGTCGGCGCTGTCTTCGCAGTGGTGCTCTTCTTCACGTTGCTGAAGATCGAAACGGTGGAGGGCAACGAGATCGGCGTGCTGGAGACCTGGACCCAGGGCGTCGTCGCCGAACCCCTGCACCCCAAGACCCACCTGCTGTTCCCGGGCTTCACCCAGAAGCTCTACATCTACCCGACCAGCACGCAGGTCTTCGTGATGAACGACACGCCCCCGCGTTTGGAGCAGGTCGCCGAGGGCCGCGACTCGGACGCCTACCTGGTCCAGTCCATCGAGGGGCAGGACATGTGGATCAGCCTCACGGTGCAGTGGCGCATCGACCCGGCCAAGGTGGTCACCATCCACAAGACGGTGCGCAACGCCATCGAGGAGAAGCTGATCCGCCCGCTGGTCATGCGCGCGGTCAAGGACGAGGCCACCACCCGCAAGGCCATCGACGCCTACTCGGGTCCGGGGCTGGTCGCGCTGCAGCAGGCCATCACCAGGAGGCTGACAGACCCGAAGTTCGAGATGGGCAAGCGCGGCATCATCGTGGAGAACTTCGTGATCGAGAAGATCAAGCTGGATCCCAGCTACATCTCGGAGATCAAGCAGAAGCAGGTCGCGGTCCAGGCCACGCTGCGCGCCATGGAGCAGACCAAGGCGGCCCAGGCCGAGGCCGAGAAGGCCGAGGCCGTCGCCCAGGCCGACCTCAAGAAGCGCGTGGTGGAGGCCGAGCGCGACAAGAAGGTCGGCGTGCTCGAGGCCGAGATGAAGGCCGAGCAGGAGATCCTGCGCGCCGAGGCCGAGAAGAAGAAGCTGGTGCTGGAGGCCACCGGCACGCGCGACGCGGAGGTCCTGCGCGCCGAGGGCATCCTCGCGGTCGGCAAGTCCGAGGCCGAGGCCCGCAAGCTGAACCTCACGGCCTGGGCGGTGCCCGGTGCCGAGAACTTCGTGCGCGTCGAGGTCGCCAAGGCGCTGGCCAAGGCGCACAGCAACGTTTCGGGCTACCTGCCCTCGGACATGAACATCATGACCCTCGGCAGCAACTTCACCGACGCCGTCGAGAAGGTCGTCGCCCCGGTGAAGGCGCTCGAAGGCGCCCGCAAGAGGTAGCCGGTCGATTCCCCGCCCCTGTCCGCCCCTGTCCGACCCGGTCGCAGCCGCGGCCGGGCCGGCGGGCGGGCGGCCCGGCGGGGCCTGCCGGCCCGGTGCCGGCCCCCGGGGGCAAACGGGGTCGACCGCCCGAAAAAACCGGGGCTCTTCGCCCCTCTTCGCGTATAATCAGCGCGGCCCGCGCCCCGAAAGGAGCCCTGCAGAATGAAGACACTCGGTATCGTCCTCGGCGTAGTCTTCCTGGTGGTCCTGCTGTCGATCATGGCCTTCTTCACGTTGCGCAGCGGCGCCGGCGCCGGCGCGCCCCAGACCGCCGCCGGGTCGGGTCACGCCGAGGAGATCACCGACGCCGATTTCGAGGCCAGGACCGCCAGCGGCGTGGTGCTGGTCGACTTCTGGGCGCCCTGGTGTCCGCCCTGCCGCAAGCAGGTGCCGATCGTCAACCGCCTGGCGGGACGCTTCGAGGGCCGCGCGACGATCGCCAAGCTCAACGTCGACGGCAACAAGGCCTCGGCCATGAAGCACCGGGTGCGCTCGATTCCCACGCTGATCATCTTCGTCGACGGCGAGGTGCACAAGCGCATGACCGGCCTGCAGTCCGAAGCGGTCCTTGCCGCCGAACTGGAAGAGGCCCTGGGCCGGTAGGCCTCTTCGGCCAGGGGGCAGGAACCATCGGTCCCGGGCGCCCCCGCCCGCCGGCCGGTCGCCAGGTCCTCTTCGCGCGCTCTGGCGCGCGGTAGGAGGACTTCTTCGCCGTAATCCGGCACAGCAGTCTTGCCATCGCCCCGCCCAGCGCCATAATGGTGGGTCGAGAGGAGATTGCATGGCCAAGAGCAGCAAACAACGTGCGCGCAGCTGGCCCTACCCGCGCCAGGCGCAGTTCCGGAAGATCCTGGAGCGGGCCGCGACCGCCTGGTTCCGCTCCCACGGGCACTCCAAGCTCACCCCCGGGCACATCCTGCCCTCGCGCGGGGACTGGGCCGACAACGTGATCCTCAAGGAGGTCTCCGAGTACATCGATGCCGAGCGCATCAGGCGGCAGCAGGACGGCGGCAACTTCGCGCTGCACATGTCCGCCCACCACGGGCTCAACAGCCAGGCGCTGGCGTTCAACCTGCTGGGCCCGCTGGTGGTCCGCAAGGACTTCGAGCCGCTGGGAAACCTGCTGGGGTCGACCGGCGCCGCCTGGCCGCAGGGCGAGATCTCCGCGGACTTCGCGGTGGAGGACCCCGAGGTGCTCGACGAGGACTCCGGCCAGCCCACGCTGGTCGACTTCGTGATCCGGGCCGGGGGCCGGACGGCGGTCTGCGTCACCGTCCGCCTGGTCGAGCCGGAGTTCCGGGGCTGCCCCATCTTCGAAACCGGCGACTGCGACGGGCGCAGCCCCGCTGGCGACTTCTCGCTCTGCTACCTGCACCACATCGGTCGCGGGTACTGGAAACTGCTCGAGAAGCACGGCTTCCTGGAGGCGGGTATCGCCGGCCAGCGCCTGTGCGTGCTGGCGGCGCACTACCAGTTCTTCCGGGGGATGCTCTTCGCGCTGGAGAAGGACGCCAGCTTCGTGCTGATATGCGACGACCGCGGGCCGACCTTCTCGGTCGACGGTCCCCAGGGCCGGCGCGGTCTGATGCCCCTGCTGGAAGGTTTCGTCCCGGAGAAGCTGCGCGAGCGCATCGCGGTGGTCACCGTGACGCAGTTGCTGGAGTCCATCGAGTCCAGCGGCCGCCACGGGGACTGGACCGAGGACTTCCGCAAGAAGTACGCGCTGGAGATCCCGGAGTGAGCCCCGCGCCCCTCCGGCCGCCCGGCCGGTAGAGCGCTCTTTTCAGTTCCAACAAACGCCTTTAGGGAGACACTTAATGGAAGCGAACGATCTCAAGAAGGAAATCCCGACCAGGGAAGGAGCGCTCAAGGCGCTGGACCCCCGGACCGACGAGGGCCTGCCGCTGCTGGCCACCCTGCTGGGGGTCTTCGCCGTTCTGGTCTTCGTCTTCGCGGTTCTGAACTCGATGACCATGATCATCAACTGGAACCCCCTGGTCTGGATCTCCATGAAGGTGCCCTTCATCGGCAGAACCATCATGGCCGTGCTCACCATCATCGCTTCGGCGGGAGGCCTGATATTCATGCTCTCCGTGGTGAAGGTCATGCACCTGCTCCACCGCTGGCGGCACAAGGACGACGGCGCCGCGGCGTAGACCGCTGCCTGTTTAGGAGCGCACCGTGCGGCTTCCGCACCGCGGGGGCCTCTCGGTCTGCGTCCGGGCGGGCACCAGGAACCACGAGGAGATGAGCGAATGAAGACCGGCAGATCCCGGGCTCTCTGTGCGGCCGGTGGCGCGCTGTTCCTGGCGGCGGTCGCGGTGACCCTGGCCGTTGCGGCCGCGCAGCGTCGCTGCGAGGCGGCGGCGGCTGCCCCGGTTGCGGACCCCGCCGGCGGCAAGGCCGAAGCGCTGATGGCCCTGGTGGCCAGGGGCGATTTCGAGTCGGTGGCCGCCCGCGTCTCGGCGGGCCTGAACGTGCCGCGTGCCAAGATCGACCCCCAGGTCGACCCCTGGAAGAACCTGGTCGGCGAGAAGCGCCCGGTATACATCGACAGGATCAGGCACACGGCCTACGGCAAGACCCTCAAGCGCTACGTCTACGCCGTATACTACGGCAAGCGGCGCTTCATCTACGTGTCGCTGTACTACGCCAGGCTGGAGGACGGCTGGAGGCTGTTCGACTTCAGCTACAACTCCAAGCTGACCAAGGTCATCGACCTGTAGCGCTGCGGCGCGGCATCCGGACCCTGAGCCGGAGCCGCGGGCGAAGCTCCGCTTGGGTCCAGGTGCAGCCGGCGAACCTCACCACGCGCTTGACGAAGGGCCTGCGCTTCGCGTCGGCGTAGACCCTGATGATCCAGCCGTGGTTGCCCTTCACGCGGAGGGCCGCGCGCAGGCTGCGGGTGACGTCGAACGTGCAGGGCCAGGGTCCCTTCCAGATGCGCTTGAAGGTCCTGGAATCCCGGCGGCCTGCCGCGTGCAGGTCACAGACCGCCGCGACGCGTTCCTCGACGTCGGCGGGGGCAATGCGCGAGTCTTTCTCTCGCCAGTCGGCCTTCATGCGGTGCATCTCGAAGCACGGGACGTAGCTGGAGACCTTGAAGATCTCCAGCCGGGCCTCGAGGATCTCCACGTCGTCGGGCAGCGGGCCGCCCTCGCCGCGGGTCACCGCGAAACGGATCAGCGGATGTCGTTCAGTGCTGCAGGGGACCTGGCGGCTGTTGCCGCTGTCGATCACCAGGTTGTTGCTCCTGAGCGTGTGCTTCAGGGTGGTTCCCGAGTAGGCCTTCGTGCCGGTCGCCGCGACCGGCAGCCCGTTGCGGAGCACAACCTCAGATTCGGCCCAGCCGCCGGACGGAGGGACTGGAGCGGTCCGCTCGCCGCCACCGTTGCTGCCGTTGCTTGTGGCCGGCGGTGGGGGCGTTCCGGAATCGCCGGGGTTGCCGGGCGCGTTCCGGGACGAACCGGACCCGTCCCCGGGCGGCAGCAGCAGGACAGCCCCGCCGCCGAGCGCCGCCAGGGCCAGGACTGCGGCGACGACGATCAGGCCGGTCCGGCGGCCGGTTGCCGGTTCCCGCTCGGCGGCGCTCCTGCGACGGGGACCGACCGGTTCGGTGGGGCGGGTGCCGGTGGTGCGCGATCGCCTCTTCACGGGCAGTGCCGCCCCGGTGTCCTGCCTGCCGGCCGACCTGCGACGGGCCACGGCGCCGGTCAGCGACGACGGAATTCCGCCGCCGGCGACCTTCTCGAGGTCCGCGCGGACCTCGGCCATGCCGGCGTAGCGCTCGGAGGGGTCGCGGGCCATCATCTTCATGATCACGGTCTCCAGCGCCCGGCCGGCACACCCCGGGTTGACCTCGCCGGGCGGGGGCGGGGTCTCGTTGATGTGCTTGTGCATCACCTGCAGCGAGTTCTCCCCCTCGAACGGGGGGCGGCCGGCGATCAGGTGGTAGAGGGTGCAGCCCAGCGAGTAGATGTCCGAGGCGGGGCTGGGAGCCTCGCCTCGGGCCTGCTCGGGCGAGATGTAGCAGGCGGTGCCCACCGCCATGTTGGCCTGGGTCATGCGGATGTTGTCATCCTGGCAGCGGGCCAGGCCGAGGTCGCAGAGCTTGGCCTGGCCGCCGGAGGAGAGCAGGATGTTGTCGGGCTTGACGTCGCGGTGGATGATCCCCGCGGCGTGGGCGTGCTCCAGCGCGTCGGCAACCTGGATTCCCAGGCGCAGGACCTCGGCCTCTTCCAGCGGGCCGTCGGCGACCACCTCCCCCAGCCCGCGGCCGTCTACGTACTCCATGGCCAGGTAGTAGTAGCCGTCGTCGAAACCTGCGTCGAAGCCGGTAACGATGTTCGGGTGGCTCAGCCGTCCGGCCGCGCGGGCCTCCTGCAGGAAACGGTGGATGAACTCCTTGTTGCCCGCCAGGCTGCGGGGCAGCACCTTGATGGCCACGTCGCGGCCCATGCTCTCCTGGCGCGCCTTGTAGACCGCGCCCATGGCGCCCTGGCCCAGCTTGGCGAGCAACTCGTAGTTGCCCAGTCGCCGGGCGGTGCAGGCCTTCCCGGCCGCCTCGATTACCATCGGCGCCAGGTGCCTGGTGTCCTCGCCGCCGGAGCGATCCGGGGTGCCGACCCGCGTCTCGTGCTCGATGCGCCGCAGCACCTCGCGCGCCTGGTCCGCGGTGACCAGTCCCTCGTCGACCGCCAGTCTCCAGAGCGGCCGTTGCTGCCCCTCTTCCGCGCCCTCGCCCCGCCGCGCGCGGTCGAGTTGCTCCACCTGGCGCGGGGCGATCATCCCGCCGTCCAGCAGCGCGGCAACGAATCGGGCTTCCCTGGGCGTCAACTCGCGTCTCTCCCCCCGGTGTGGAAATCGCACTTCACCCGCGCGGCGGCCCGCCGTCGGCGGTTCCCCGCCGCGAAGGAGCGGCGTCGCCGTCCCTGCCCGGACCGCCGCAATTATGACACGACCGGGCACCTATGGCAAGACTTCAGCGTGCCGGGTCTTCCCGCTTCCGGCGCGGCCGGTCCGCAAGCGCAACGCCGCGGTGATCCGCAACATCCTGAGCTCCTGCCAGTACGTGATCAGGAACCACAAGGGCACCGCGGCGGCGGCGCAGGCGCAGAAGATGTACACCAGGTACAAGGATCGGAACGAGCTTCAGCACTACAGCGCTGTTTTCTGGAGACCTCACATCGTACGCGTACGATGGGGGCGGCGCACCGGAGGCCGCAGACTACCTTGATTTGATCAGTCCTTCTTCCTGATCTTCCCCGCGCGGAAAAGCTCCAGCTCGCGCCCGCCGATCACGGCAAACGCGTCACCGCGCGGTGAGACCGCGTGGGTCCAGCCGGGGGGCCCGGAGCGCACGCCGGAGCTGAAGTTGCTCTTGAAGCCGGGAGCGTGAGCCAGTTGCCTCTTCTCGAGGTCGACGATCAGCGGCCAGTGGTAGTCCTGACCGCAGATCCCGTACCAGACGCGGAGCCTCAGGAGCAGCAACACTCGACCCTCACGCGCACCTACCGCCGTGACCCACGGCTGGCGGGCGAGCACTCCGCTGCCCGACTTGGGGACCTTGGCCTCGCCGTAATCGACCAGGGCCCGGGCGCAGATCTTGGCGACGAGCTCGCTGGCGTCGAGAGAAATCGGCTGCGCCTTGCCCTTCTTGTCGCCGAGCGAACACGCCAGGACCTTGAGCGTTACCTTGCGCCTGGTCCCCAGCGCCTTATCGGTGGGCATGTATCTCGTGAAGTCCAGCGTCGCGTGTCTGGCGACGTCGCACCAGGCGGCGTAGACCTCCTTGCCCCTGGCGTCCACCGTCACCGGCAGCTTCCAGCGCGAGTGCGTCTCAGTCGCCGAAACGCCGCAGAGCTCCCGGGTCCGCAGCTCGCCGGCGCCCTCGGCCACCAGGACCCGATCCCCGCGCAGGAAGACCAATGCGTCCTTCTTGCCGCCCGCCGCCCCGCAGAACATCGGGTAACAGTCCACCGGCTTCTTCGCACCCGGCGGCGTGACCAGCGTCAGTTTGGAGGTCGGCAACAGTCCGATGCGCCGCTCCTGCGGCCAGGCGCTGCGCACTTCCAGGCCCTTGGCGACTTCCCGGCGAGTAACGAAGCACATCAGGCGATTGCCGGCCCACATCGACTCCGTCCGGTATCCCGAGTCGCGATCGATGCTCAGCGTCACCGGACGCCCCAGTTTGGCGCCGGCCACGTCATAGAGCGCAACCCGGCAGGGAGCGCGGCTCATCCTGAAGGCCAGCCTGGCTCCATTTGCGCTCGCGCCGATCAGGCTGGCGCGCGCGAGGCCCGGGTCCAGCTCCACCAGCTTCTTCTGTTTCGTGCTCCAGGCGAGGTACTTGCCCTTCGCCCCGCGCAGCGCGCTCTGGTTGAGGAAGACGGTGCCGAGATCATTGGTAACGGCGATCACGCCGATCCATTCATTGCGGCCGCGACCGCTGCTGCGCCCTCCACGACCGCCCTTGCCGAGCGTCGGGACGCCGCCCCCCCCGCCCGACCCCGCGGCTTTCAGCGGCACGATGCCCAGTGACCGGCGCTTGCCGGAATCCACTTCGATCGCGAAGAGCTCGCTCTCGTTCTTGCCTTTTGCGGGCATCAGGGGATAAACGAAGTGCCTGCCGTCGGGCGCGAAAGCCCCCTGGCAGGAGACGTTCTTGATCGTCAGGGGGTCGAGCTCTGCCGGTCCGGCGGGTTGGGCCGGCTTCTTCATCGGCTCGGGCTTCTTCGTTGCGTCGGGCGCGGGCCGGACCTCGCGAGGCGCGACCGGTTCGCCCGCCCGCACCAGTGTCGCCGCGAGGGGAATCGCACCGCCCAATACCAGACACGCAGCGGTCACCGCCGCGGCAATCTTGACCTTCGCCCAGAACATCATGCTGATCGCTCCTTCCGCCATGGCCATCACTCCGGCTCCGACCACCCCGATCGCGGCCCCGGTGGCCGCCGATTTCGCCGCGGTCATGACGGATGGAAGCAGTGATTCGGGCAGCGGCGCAGCGCAGGTCGACTCCAGCAGCGCACCCAGTGCGATGCTCTCGAGAACCGTCCCGCGGCGCGCCAGGCGCCGGCGCAGATTCTCGAGCCCGTCGTGCACTCGCCGTCGGAAGGTGCCCTCGGGACAACCGGCGATTCCCGCCGCCTCGCCCGAACTGCGACCCTCGAGGTACTGCAGGGTCACGGCCTGGCGTTGCAGGCGCGGAAGCGCGTCGAGCTCGCGGTCCAGCAGCGGCGCGATATCCGTCGCCGGCACGTCGCAACGAACTTCCTCTCTGCCCGCGGCCTTGTCCATGCCGGCCTCCTCTTCGCGACGGGTCCGCAGGGACCGGTCGCGCTGCGCCCGGGCGGCGATATTGCGCGCAACGCGCCGCAGCCAGGCCGCGAGACAGCCCTCGCGACGCAGCGATCGCGCCTTGCGCACCAGCACCACGAAGACCGCCTGCGAGGCGTCCTCCGCGAGGTGCGTGTCGCCGAGCGCTCGCAAACAGGTCCGGAAGACCATCGGCGCGTGCCGCGCGGCGATTTCCGCGAGCGCCCCCTCCGCCCCGGAGGCGGAGTACTCGCTCAGCAGTTCGGTGTCGGTCCGCATGGCGCCCACAATGCTACCCTCGGCTTCCTCCGTCTACAATGGGCTCCCCCCAGAGCCAGCCGCGTTCGCCCCGAAATCGCCGGAACCGGAGGAATTGCGGAAGTGGTTGCTGAGAGCGCGTTTGCGTCTCTATGTCGGGATGACGGAGAAGCCAACAAGCAACGGGAGCGCGGCCGGAACCGCGCTCCCGCTTGTGCTTTGCCTGTGGGCAGGAGTGTTACTTCCCGACCTTGGTGTTCTTTCTCAGCGTCGGGATGATGTCGATGAGCCACTCGCCGTTGACCTGCTTGAAGTAGATCGGCTGGGTGGTTTCCTTGCCGTCTGACTTGGTGACCACCTTGCCCGCGGCGGTGTTCCCGGTGACCTTGACGTCCTTGAGCGTGGCCTCGCCCATCTTGGCGGTCAAGTCGACGCTGTTCTTGCCCTTCTTCTTGTTCAGCTCCTCGAGGTCCTTGATGAAACCGGGCTTGTCCTTGATCCCGGCGCCGAAGTCGATCGAGAGCTGGGTCATGTCTTCCTTGCCGGTGATCTGGGGCAGCTTCTCGAGGTCGATGCCGTGCTTCTTGCAGATCGCCTCCGCGTCCGCGTCGGCCTTGCCGAACTTCTTGCCGAGGCTCGCGCCCATGGCCACGCCGAAGCCCATGCCGCCGACGATGGCGTTCTGGCTCTCGGGGGTCATGTACTTGAGCGTCCCGCCCATGCCGCCGCCGCCCTTGACCGCGGTCTTCATCTTCTCGAAGGTGCCCTGGGGCGAGCTGCCCGCACCACAGCCGACCAGGATGCCGGCGATTGCCACCACTGCCACGAACGAACGCAGTGCCCTCATTGCTTGCTCCTTACAACCATGACGCCACTGCCAAAAGCTTCAGGTCTCTGAAGAGAGATCTAAATAGCTGATAAATCAGGATTTACAGGCGAAAGTTTCTTGCATTGGTGGTCAGCGTTGATAGAATGTATCGTATTGTGGGACA